>Ga0102962_1000235_pt1 | contig 31406 bp, 23 predicted proteins | sample SalPonF2_C_D2_MG_FD_84519 | JGI IMG/M metagenome (GOLD analysis project Ga0102962, IMG submission 84519) | Salt pond soil microbial communities from South San Francisco under conditions of wetland restoration - Salt Pond MetaG SF2_C_D2_MG ...
AAAAGATCAATAACGTTATGAATGGTAAAGTTTAATAAAAGATCGGCTCCAACTATATGTTGGGGTCCATCTAAATTTGTGTCAGGCAATAGATTTATTAAAGAGGCTTTGCAAAACCCGGGAATTTGTTCAATATCAAAGCCTGATCTACTTCGAAACCATAGCATCCCGAATGCTTTCGGGATTCGAAGATTTCGAAGTCGTGAAAATGAAGATATTAGATAAAAGAACGGTTTTGCTTAGCCTTTTCTATAGGTTATCAATGACTTTTTGAAGTTATTTATCTTTTCTTTTTAAATAGAAAGGTGATAACGTTAACATGTTGAATATAATGGTAATTCGACAATGATTAAAAGATGTTCAAAACATCTAACTGAAGTAAAATGATTTTATTGGTGTGATATAACAAACAAGATCCAAACATCAATATCGAATTTTGACAATTAAATATCAGATGAATCAATGGACCGGAAAAATTTCTTAAAAAAAGCAGGAGCCTTGGGTATTTCGGGTTTTATGTCAGGAAAAGTAAATAATTTAGGTGTTGTCTCCGATAGATCAGAAAGGATAATTAATAAATCGGATCGTGAATATTGGATTTCCACGGTTGATAAAATTACTAAACCTGTTTTGACCGCTCTTTCTCAAGACAAACTAAAACAAACAATGCCTGTTGAGGAAAAACCGGGATCAAACCGAAAACGTTATACGTATCTTGAGGCTTTTGGCAGACTGATGACAGGAATCGCTCCATGGCTTGAATTAGGTAAAGATAATACGCCAGAGGGCAAAATCAGATCAAAATATATTGATTGGGCACTTAAATCACTATCAGTAGCTGTTAATACGGATTCTAAAGATTTTTTGAATTTTAATAAAGGGGATCAGCCTTTGGTTGATACCGCTTTTTTAGCACATGCATTGATTAAAGCACCAACGGTATTATGGGAGAATTCTTCCAGGAAATCACAAGATAATATTATCAAAGCACTGAAATCCAGCCGGGTTATTGTTCCCTACTATGATAATTGGATTCTGTTCAGCGCCATGGTAGAAACTGCCTTATTAAAATTAGGAGCTGATGCAGATTTGGTTAGAATCGATCTGGCTTTACATACACTCGACAGTTGGTATATGGGTGATGGAATCTACGGCGATGGACCTCATTTCCATTGGGATTATTATAATAGTTACGTGATTCAACCTTTTATGCTGACGATTTTGGATGTTATGAGAAAACATCATCATAAATATCAAAATCAATATGATCGTGCTTTAAAATATAGCCATCGATATGGTGAGATTTTGGAGAGACTGATCGCACCGGATGGTTCTTATCCAGCCATTGGTCGATCGATTACCTATCGTTATGGAGCTTTTCAATTGCTTTCTCAACTGGCATGGATGGATACACTACCGTCCGGTTTGACGCCAAACAGAGTACGTTCGAGTCTGACAAAAGTCATCAAAAAAATAAATAAGGCTCCTGATATGTTCGATAAAGATGGCTGGCTAAATATCGGATTATATGGACATCAGCCGCATCTTGGAGAAGGTTATATCTCAACCGGAAGTCTTTATCTATGCATGGCTGTTTTCTTACCATTGGGTTTAAAACCGGATCACACTTTCTGGACAGGGCCAGATAAGAGTTCTATTGAATCTGAAATTTGGTCAGGTAAAGATATGCAAGCCGATCATAGTATTTAAAAATCTGAAATATAAAGAGTTATTGAAAAAGATAGTTTACTTAAGCCTTCAAGTTGGTCAATAATAATTGGAGATTTTTTAAATGATTAAAAGAATAATAAAGGTATCAGGAATCTTTTTTTTATCAGTCTGGATTCAGTCTTGTGCTTCAACCAAAAGTATAAATAATGATGTTACCGATTCAGGAACAACTATTCATCCTGTTCAAAATCTGGAATTCGCTTCAAAACAAATTCGATATCTGATCGAACAAGATCCAGACAGTATGTTATTTCCTAGTTCAGTACGCAAAAACGGTCAAATAAGATGGGTGAAGGCAGGCGATTGGACAAGTGGATTTTTTCCCGGTGAACTTTGGATGATGTATCAATATACGCATAAAAAATACTGGAAGGTGAGAGCTGAGAAATTTACACGTCAATTATCATCTCAGCAATATAATACACATACCCACGATGTTGGTTTTATGATAAACAGCAGTTATGGAAACGGGTATAATCTAATTCATAACGCTCAATATAAAAAAGTTGTGATTCAGGCTGCCAAATCATTGGCAACTCGATTTAATTCGACAGTAGGTGCCATTAAATCCTGGAATAATCCAAGATGGAAATTTCCTGTTATCATTGATAATATGATGAATCTGCAATTGTTGTTTCATGCAACGCAGCTCAGTGGAGACAGCACGTTTTATCATATAGCCTATCGCCATGCATTAACTACGATGCGCACACATATCAGACCAAACGGAAGTTCTTTTCATCTTGTGAATTTTAATCCTAAAACAGGAAAAGTGATATGGAAGGGTACCGTTCAGGGTTATGCCAATAATTCGACCTGGGCACGAGGGGAAGCATGGGCTTTATATGGATTTACCTCTGCTTATCACTATACTCATGATAAACGTTTTCTAAAGGTTGCTGAAAAAGTTTCACATTATATCCTGACTAATCCTAATCTTCCTGAGGATGATGTTCCTTATTGGGATTATAATGCTCCCAATATTCCCAATGCTCCTCGTGATGCTTCTGCAGCCGCCATTATGAGTTCCGCTTTTTTACAATTGAGTACCTATGTAAATGGTCCAAAACACAATCAATATTTAAATGCTGCCAAAAAAATTCTTCACAGCCTGTCATCCAATGCATTTCGGGCAAAGAATGTTGGCAATAATCATGGTTTTATTTTAAAACGCTGTGTAGGGAATAAACCGGGGCATTCGGAAGTCACCGTTCCATTAATATATGCCGATTATTATTATATCGAAGCGAATCTTAAGTACCTGGCTTTGGAAAATAAGAACCAATAAAATTAGGTAATTACAAATTGAATATAGAATCTTTTAGTGAACAAAAAAACAACGGTTTTTTGTCGATGTTCTTGATAATGACATGAAATAGTCCAATCATTAAATCCCAATATTTAGAATGAATAAGGCTTATGGCTTGTACGAAAAAATTTAAAACACTTTTGTTATTATTGTGTTTGGCACTGATAATAATGTCTTTTAAACGGAACATTAAAAAAGATAAGAAACCGGTGTCGTACGTTAATCCTTTAATCGGAACGACTATGGAAGGAAATGTTTGTCCGGATGTAGGAGTACCATTCGGGATGACACAATGGACGCCACAAACCATTTCACCTAAACAAAAAGGAATCCCTCCATATAGATATTACGATCCCATGATTCAGGGATTTCAGGGGTCCCATTGGCTTAGCGGAGGTGCCACACAGGATTATGGAAGTGTGACGGTGATGCCAATAACCGGTTCACTTAAAGTGGAACCTCAGTTCAGAGCTTCTAAATTTACGCATAAAGATGAGGTTGCGACACCTTATTATTATAAAGTGTACATAAACGACTATCACATTACGGCTGAGATGACCGGGACAAGCCATGCTGGATTTTTACAATTTCATTTCCCAAAAAACGATTCTTCATATGTAATCATTGACTCAAATGCCGGATATCAGCCTACTAAAAAAAATAAAAACGGACTCGGATATATAAAGATATTACCTGATAAACGTGAAATTATTGGTTATGATCCTGTGTACCGGATGTATCAGGGATGGGGAAAATCGGCCGGTTTCTCAGGATATTTTATCATTCGTTTTAACAAAGCATTTTCTGATTTCGGAACCTGGAATGCTGGTGAAAAACCGAAAATGAGATCTCAATCGGCTAATAATCAGCCAGGGGCTTTTGTAAGATTCCAGACTTCGAAAAATGAAGTAATTAAGGCAGAGATCGGAATGTCTTTCACGAGTATTAAAGAAGCTCGCAAAAATCTTGAGGCTGAAATATCCACTTGGGATTTTGACCGGATTAAGAACCAAACCAGGAAAAAATGGAATCAGATTTTGAGTAAGGTTAAAGTTAAAGGTGGGAACAGTGATCAAAAAACAATGTTTTATACGGCCTTATATCATGCCATGCAGTTACCCAGGCAGATTAGTAATGTTGATGGAACCTATAATAAATTTGACAGTCAGCATAAAGTAATTCAAGATGAAAATCATGTTGAATATGGAGATTATTCACTCTGGGATACATTTAGAGCAGAACAACCTCTTTTAACTTTAATGGAACCTGGAAAGGTAGGTGATATGCTTCAATCGTTAGTTGACAAGGGCGAACAGGGGGGATTCTTGCCTATTTTTCCGGCATGGGATAATTATACTTCGGAAATGATTGGAGATCATGCATTGCCCGTAATTACAGATGCTTATGAAAAAGGAATCCGAGGGTTTAATGTTAATGAAGCATATAAACTCATGAAGAAAAATGCCACTCAGCTTCCTGAATCCTATAAGGCTTACCTTTCCGGGAAAGGACGGCGTGCTTTGAAAACTTATATGAAATATGGATATATACCACTTCAGGATTCTGTAAAAAATGCTTTTCATCAACAAGAGCAGGTATCCAGAACTTTGGAATATGCTTATGATGATTGGACATTATCACAGCTGGCGAAGTCATTGCATAAGAAGAAAGATTATCATCGTTTTTTGAAACGCTCCGCTTATTATAAAAATGTATTCGATAGTACGACTGGTTTTGCACGGGGACGTAATGCGAATGGATCATGGGCGAAAGATTTCAAGCCAACTTTTCATTATCATTATTTCACAGAAGGGACATCATGGCAATACAGCTGGTTCGTGCCGCAAAACATACCTGAATTAATTCATTTAATGGGAGGCAGGAAAAAGTTTGTTTCAAAATTGGACACATTTTTTGTAGACGCCGGTAATTTTAGTCCGGCCTTTCGATCCAATCCATATTATTGGCAAGGCAATGAACCCGATCAGGCAGCCCCATATTTGTTTGCCTGTGCAGGGAATCCCTGGAAAACGCAATATTGGGTAAGAACTATTATGAAACGGTCTTATCAAGACAATGCGGGAGGATTACCAGGTAACGATGATGCTGGTCAGATGTCAGCGTGGTATGCTTTTAGCGCTATGGGATTATATCCGGTTTGTCCGGGAAGTCCATATTATGTGTTAAGTAGCCCGGTTTTCAGTGCTATTACGATAAACCTGAAGGACGGTCATACATTTACTATTATTGCCAAAGATAATTCAAATGAAAATATTTACATAGAATCTGCATTTTTGAATGGGAATAAACTCAATACACCATTTATATCCCATAAAGATATCATTAAAGGTGGAAAATTAGTACTTCAGATGGGTTCTCATCCCAATAAGAAATGGGGACGTAACTATAACAAATTCCCCTCTTTATTTAGGTAAAATAATAGTTTGGTTAATCCGGATTATTCACCAAGAAATTTAGTCGTGTCCCGAAAGCGTTCGGGATTAGAAATGTGCATGAAACGTACAGTGGTACGTTGATTAAGCATTTTTAAATTCAACGCAGAGCATGGCCAAATTTCGCAGCTTTTTTTAACATTTTCAAAATTGAGGAACGAGTTATTTTTTATAAGTTATTAAATTTACATTATGATATGATAGGTATTACTTCTTATCGGTTACGTGAATAATTCGAGTTAAGTCTTCTACAAAATATCTTACATATATAGTTTATTGGCTTGTTTATTTGATCTATTATTTTTTAGATTAAATCTTTAAATAAAAATGTATATAATAACACGAAGTGAACTATTGAATCATTATGTTACAGGTAACATGGACGTGAGGTCAAAATTGAATTATTTTGCAAAATTTTTACACAATCAATATTCCATGTTTATAAAAATATAGTTCATAATGATTTTAATTTACTTTTTTGATTTTTAGAAGGGGTATCATTATTATGTTACCGGAAACATTTTCTGTGAAATCTTTTCAACTTGGCAATATCAAAATGATTTAAATGCGTTTATTTGGATAGCTATCGGTTTTTTAATAAGTAAAATGTTTGGTCGTGAAAATTTTATAGATGTGACAGTGATATTTGAAATTTGATGAAGTTGAAATAAAATATTAACCGATTTTTAGTTATATCGCCAATTGTTTTTTTATAAATCATGATTGCTCAATGAATTAATTATTTAATAAAAAATTAGGATAATAAAGTGAAATTAGGTAAATACTCGTTTGGAACAGGAGATCGGTTTGGACTTCAAGGATTAGCTCAGCTACGAGCTATTGAAAAGGTTGAAAAACAAGGGTTTTCCATTGTACCTGTATGGAATAAATCACACCGTGAACATGAAATCATTCATACAACTCCTGAAAGTGTTCGTAAAGAAGCCGATCATGCTGTAACCAAATTAAATTGGGATAATCCTTATTTTGTAGATGCTGATCATATTACAATGGATACCGTAGATGACTTCCTTGATTATTCCGACTTCTTTACCATCGATGTGGCTGATTATATCGGTAAAGGAGCAAGTGCAGAAGATGTAAAGGAATATATTGAAGATAACAAGTCATTTATTGGAGAATTACATATACCAGGAATAGCACAGTCATTTAGTATTGATGAATCCTTTCTTGAGGAAATTGCCAATAGATACCTGGTGGCTATCCGGGAAGCTGCCCGCATTTACAAACATATAAAGAAAGAAAAAGGAGATCAGGTTGTCACGGAGATTTCTATGGATGAGGTTGAAGAGCCTCAGACACCAGTCGAATCGTTCTTCATTTTAAAGACCATTGCTGAACAGGGCGTTCGTATCAATACCATTGCCCCAAAATTCACTGGTCGTTTTAATAAAGGGGTTGATTACGTTGGTAACCTTGATAAATTTAAGGAAGAATTTGAGCAGGATGTGCTGGTTATTGATTATGTTGTAAAAGAATATAATCTGCCGAAAGGACTTAAATTAAGCGTTCACTCTGGTAGTGATAAGTTTTCGATATATGAACCAATGCATCAAATCATCAAAAAACATGATGCGGGTTTGCATGTTAAAACATCCGGAACGACATGGCTGGAAGAATTGATTGGTTTAGCTTCGGTGGGACATGATGGACTTAAAATGGTTCAGACAATTTATGCAACTGCATGGAATCGCTTTGAAGAATTGACGAAACCGTATGCACCGGTCATCGATATTGATTATAATAATTTGCCGACTCCTGATACATTTAAAAAGTGGAATGGAGATGATATTGCGGCTATGTTAACACACAATCCGGATGATCCGGCATTTGATTCTCAATTACGGCAGTTTATGCATTGTTCGTATAAAATTGCCGCAGAACAAGGTTCAGCATATTTGGATCTCTTGAAGAAATATGAAAAAACAATAGGAATGAATGTGACCTACAATTTATTTGAACGGCATCTCAAACCATTATTTCTCAAATAGTTTGGTCACTTTATAAATCAAAAATTTATGAAAATTACAAAAGGTGAAGTCATTGTATGTTCACCAGGCAGAAATTTTGTTACGCTAAAAATTTATACCGATGAAGGTATTTACGGGATAGGTGATGCAACACTCAATGGTCGTGAGCTGGCCGTGGTTTCTTATCTTGAAGATCATGTGATTCCCTGTTTGATCGGTCGTGATCCTTTTAACTCCGAAGATATCTGGCAATATTTTTACAGAGGTGCCTATTGGAAGAGGGGGCCCGTAACTATGGCCGCCATTGGTGCGATCGATATGGCTATGTGGGATATTAAAGGGAAAGCACTGAATACACCGGTTTATAATTTGATTGGCGGGAAAAGCCGTAAAGGGGTGATGGTGTATGGTCATGCGAATGGTGCTGATCTGAGTGAGGCCATCGAAGAGGTAGGAAAATACATCGACTTGGGTTATAAAGCTATTCGGGTTCAATCTGGGGTACCCGGATTGAAAAGTACGTATGGCGTAGCCAAAGAGAAAATGTATTATGAACCTGCCGAAAAAGGCTTGCCTCCGGTAAATTATTGGTCTACAGAGAAATATCTGAATTTTGTCCCAAAGCTATTTGATAAATTACGGGAAACTTATGGGGAAGAACTTCATTTGTTACATGACTGTCACCATCGCTTAACCCCCATCGAAGCCGGACGTTTAGGCAAAGAGCTGGAACCTTACCACCTGTTTTGGTTAGAAGATGCTCTTGAAGAGGAATTGCAACAAGGATTTCGACTTGTACGAAATCATACTACGACACCACTGGCGGTAGGAGAAATATTTAATTCAATTTATGATGCGCATCAAATAATTACAGAGCAACTCGTCGATTTTATGCGTATGGCTGTTGTTCATGGTGGTGGTATTACTCCCATACTTAAAATGGCAGCATTTGCAGCAATCTATCATATCAAAACTGGATTTCATGGTGCAACCGATTTATCACCTGTTACTTTAGCGGCATCTCTGCAAGTGGATATTTCCATAAACAATTTTGGAATACAGGAGTATATGCGGCATACTGATGAAACAGACGATGTCTTTCCACATAGCTATTATTTTGAAGACGGTTTTTTGCAACCTGGTGAAGAACCTGGTTTAGGTGTCGATATTAACGAAAAAATAGCAGAAAAATACCCTTACGAACGAGCATATTTACCGGTCAATCGTAAGGAAGATGGAACAATGTTTAATTGGTAAATATTAAGGAGCTTTACGATGCAGAAAAGATTAGTAACATTTGGAGAGATTATGCTTCGATTGGCTACCCCAGGTTATCAGCGTTTTAGTCAGTCGAGACAGTTTGAAGCAACATATGGCGGGGGAGAAGCGAATGTAGCCGTTTCATTGGCGAACTACGGACTTCCGGTCGATTTCGTTACCCGGCTTCCTGATAATGATATTGGAGAAGCGGCATTAATGGCTCTTCGAAAATATGGAGTCGGAACGGATAAAATTATTCGCGGTGGTGAACGATTAGGCATATACTTTCTTGAGAAAGGTGCTGTTAGTCGTGGTAGTAAAGTTGTTTACGATCGTGCACATTCAGCTATTTCTCAAATACAACCGGGAATGATCGATTGGGAGAATGTCTTTGATGGAGCGGGTTGGTTCCACTGGACAGGTATCACCCCCGCCATTTCTGAAGGTACTGCTCAGGTTTGTAAAGAAGCTGTTGAAGCGGCGAACAATTTGGGATTAACCGTCTCTACGGATTTGAATTACCGTAAAAAATTATGGAATTATGGCAAGAAACCATCGGACATTATGCCAGATCTCGTTAAAGGATGCGATGTGATTCTGGGAAATGAAGAAGATGCTGAAAAAGTATTTGGTATTAAAGCAGAAGGTGCAGATGTTACCGCCGGTAAAGTGGAAGCAGCCGCATATGAATCCGTTTGTCGTCAGCTGAAGGATCGCTTTCCTAAAGCTAAAAAAATAATTATTACCTTACGCGGATCCATAAGTGCATCTCATAATACCTGGTCTGGTGTGTTATGGAATGGAGAAAAGCTATTTACAGCTCCTACCTATCAAATCACTCATATTGTGGATCGAGTTGGTGGAGGTGATTCTTTTATGGGAGGTTTGATTTATGGCCTCTTAACATATGGCGACGATCAGAAAGCTCTTAATTTTGCCGTTGCAGCTTCCTGCTTGAAACATACGATCGAAGGAGATTTTAATTTAGTAACGGTTCCCGAAGTAGAAAAACTAATGAGTGGTGATGCTTCTGGAAGGGTATCCCGCTAACTTAAAAGTATTAAATTACATGGCACGATTTTCAAGATTACAAGTTGCTTCAAAAATGATGGAAACAGGGCTAGTCCCTGTTTTCTATCATGCTGACATTGATATCGCCAAAAATGTATTACGATCATGTTATGAAGGCGGTGTCCGTGTTTTTGAATTTACCAACCGAGGTGAATATGCTCATGAAGTTTTTGGTGAATTAAATAAATTTGCAGCCCGGGAGTTACCGGAATTAATGATGGGAGTGGGATCGGTTGTCGACGAAGCTACCAGCGCACTTTATATTCAACTGGGTGCTAATTTTGTGGTTTCACCTGTGATGAAACCGGAGATGGCGCGCATTTGTAATGCCCGAAAAATAATGTGGGTACCAGGATGTGGCTCATTATCCGAAATTGCAAGAGCAGAAGAAGCTGGTGCAGAAGTTGTAAAAATTTTTCCAGCTACACAGGTTGGCGGACCCAAATTTGTATCATCTATTAAAGGGCCTTGCCCCTGGACAAGTATAATGCCTACAGGTGGAGTCGCTCCCACGGAGGAAAACCTGACAGCCTGGTTTGAAGCAGGCGTTGCTTGTGTTGGAATGGGCTCAAAACTGATAACAAAAGATATTCTGAAAAATAATGAGTTTGATGTTATAACTGAAAAAGTGAAAGAAGCGCTATCAATAATTAGTAATATTCGAAGAAGGCAGGAGTAATTCTGTGTGATTAATTAGCAAACAATAAAATCTGACGAGGTACATATGAATGATATTGGTAATAGCCCTGGTGTTGCTGGTGGGGTTGATACATCAAAAAAGACAAAGATCGGGTCGTTTCGCTGGACGATTTGTGCTTTACTGTTTTTAGCAACAACAATTAATTATGTCGACCGCCAGGTCATCGGGATTCTGGCACCGGTCTTACAAAAAGATATCGGTTTCGACCAGCTACAATACGGCTATATCATTACAGCTTTTGAAGGAGCTTATGCTTTAGGTTTATTGGTTGTCGGACGTATAATAGATAAAATAGGTACAAGAAAAGGATATGGTGCCTCTTTGTTCGTCTGGACACTTGCTGCTATGGGACATGCTCTTGCTCAAACCGCTTTTGGTTTTGGTGTCGCTCGATTTTTCTTAGGTCTTGGTGAATCAGGTAACTTCCCAGCTGCTATTAAGGCTACGGCAGAATGGTTTCCAAAAAAGGAAAGGGCATTGGCAACGGGTTATTTTAATTCGGGCGCTAATGTCGGGGCGATTATAGCTCCACTTATAGTACCTTGGTTGACAATTCAATTTGGTTGGCCTGCTGCTTTTATTTTTACGGGTTCACTTGGTTTTATCGTATTGGTGTTGTGGCTCTGGATGTACAAACTACCGGAATACCACGAGAAAGTGTCCCAATCAGAATTGGCTTATATTAAAAGTGATCCGGTAGAGAAAAAAGTTAAAGTACCATGGTTACAATTATTAAAATATCGTCAAACATGGGCTTTCGTTGTTGGTAAGTTTCTGACAGATCCTATTTGGTGGTTTTATCTTTACTGGTTACCCAAATTTTTTAATGAACATTACGGATTAGATCTGGCTCATTTAGGCTTACCGTTAGTTGTGGTTTATACGATGACAACAGTGGGTAGCATTGGCGGTGGTTATGTATCATCCGCATTTATTAAGAAAAATATGACGATCAATAAAAGCCGTAAATATGCAATGCTGATCTGTGCTATTTGCGTAATACCCATCATTTTTGCTTCTGTGGTTACTCACTTATGGAGTGCGGTTGCCTTAATCGGACTCGCTGCTGCAGCACATCAAGGTTGGTCCGCAAATATATTTACTACCGTTTCCGATATGTTTCCGACACAAGCTGTTGGTTCCGTTGTTGGATTAGGTGGAATGGCCGGTGCTATTGGTGGTATGTTAATCGCAACAGCTGCCGGATTGATCTTACAATTAACTGGTCATTATCTGTTCCTGTTCATCTTCTGTGGCTTTGCTTATCTGGTTGCTCTTTTTATTTTCCACGTCCTTGTTCCCAAAATGGAACCTGTGGATTTACCAGAGGAACTTATTGCAGGATAAAGATAAACCACATAAGGTCAATAGAGTTTTTATATGTGACCTCACTATTCAATTCCCTGTTCTTCTTGTTAGGGGACAGGGAATTGAATGATTTTATCTCGTATTATTCATCATATTTATAAATAAAAATTTAAGGATATTACTTTCTTATGTCATTAAGTATACGTCAACCGACGAATCCGATTGATTATCAAAATTATTCAACGGAACGACTGCGTGCAGAATATCTTATGGAGGACCTGATGGTAGCAGGACAGGCCCATTTCGTGTATACGCATCAGGATCGTATGATCGCCGGTGGGATTGTCCCGAATGCAGAAACAATTGGCTTACCATCCTTTGAAGCACTTAAATCCGAATATTTTCTGGAGCGTCGTGAAATTGGAATTATCAATATCGGTGGTCCTGGTTCGGTTCAAGCCGATGGTGAAAATTTCCAAATTGATCATGGTGAATGTGTCTATTTGGGACGAGGAACTGAAACGGTTAGTTTCCAAAGTGACCAAACGGATAATGGAGCCCGCTTTTATGTCATCTCAACACCTGCACATAAAACTTATCCGAATGCCAAACAAAGCAAAAATGAAGCCACGGTCGAGCACCTTGGTGAAGCCTCGGCATGTAATGAGCGGTCTATTTACAAATTTATTCATCCCGATGGTATTCCAAGTTGTCAGTTAGTGATGGGGTATACAGAGCTTAAATCAGGCAGTGTCTGGAATACGATGCCCGCACACAGACACGATCGCAGATCGGAACTTTATTTTTATTTTGGTTTGGATGAAGACACTCGATTATTCCACTTTATGGGAGATCCGGAACATACACGACATCTCGTGATTTCTAATGAACAAGGTATTATTTCTCCTTCATGGTCTATTCATGCAGGAGCCGGAACAGGAGCTTACAGCTTCATATGGGCCATGGGCGGAGAAAATCAAAGTTTCGCGGACATGGATTTTGTCCCAATGGAAGACCTGCGCTAATTAAAAGAAATATTATTAAAATTTAAAGGAGGTATGTTATGGATGCAGACCTGCTACGTGGAAAAATAGCGTTGGTAACCGGCTGCAAACGTGGAATTGGACAGGCCATTGCTCGTGATCTGGCTAAAGCTGGTTGTGATATAATTGGTGTCTCGGCCAGCCTGGATCCTCAGGAAAGTCAGGTAGGACGAGATGTGGAAGCGACCGGACATAGCTTCACTGGTTATCAGTGTGATTTTTCGGATCGCAAACAACTTTACGAATTTATCGAAAAGGTAAAAACAAACCATCCTAAGGTTGATATTCTGGTAAACAATGCAGGAACCATTAAGCGAGAGCAGGCGGTAAAACATCCTGATGATTATTGGGATACGGTCTTGGCAGTTAATTTGACAGCTCCATTTATTCTTAGCCGGGAATTTGGTAAAGAGATGCTTGAAAGAGGCTATGGTAAAATTATAAATATAGCTTCATTACTAAGTTTTCAGGGGGGGATTTTAATTCCTGGATATGCGGCGAGTAAAGGTGGTATCAAACAACTTACAATGGCCTTGTCTAATGAGTGGGCGGGTCGTGGGGTGAATGTTAATGCCATTGCTCCCGGCTATATCGCTACGGACAATACAGCTGCACTCCGGGCTGATAAAAATCGTAATGAGGCCATTCAAAGTCGAATTCCAGCAGGACGTTGGGGAAAATCCGAAGATATAAGTGGAACCGCCGTTTTTTTGAGTTCACCAGCCGCAGATTATCTGAACGGTACTGTAATCACCGTAGACGGTGGCTGGATGGGACGTTAATAATTTTACTTTAAATATTCATGGGTAAGTATTTTATGGTTTACCCTTTATTTGTTATATCAAATTTATAATTCTTGCGATTCTCAAAATGAATAATTTCAGGTTTGTAATAGTCGGTAGCGGTAATATCAGTAATACTTATTGTAATGCCATTGATAAACTTGAAGCTATTGATATTGTTGGGGTAGTTTCCAGAAGTGGTAACAAACCAAAAGCTTTGGAACCGAGAGACGATGTCGAAGTAGCACCAACCATATCTCAAATTACAAAAGATTTTGATGCAGTCATTTTGTGTACTCCGAATGGTTATCATCATAAAGGTGCTATAGAAGCGGCTGACTTGGGTAAGCATGTCCTAACCGAAAAAGTGCTGGATATTTCGATGGATGCAATGGACACAATAATTAATAGCTGTAAGGAAAACGGGGTTCGGCTTGGAGTCGCTTATCAGCGAAGAATGAGTCCGGATAATCAGATAATAAAAGAAATAATCGATTCCGGTCAATTGGGTACTATATTTTCTGTTGATTTGAGAGTTAAAAATTACAGAGATCAGGCTTATTATGATAGTTCACCTTACAGAGGTACCTGGGAAATTGACGGAGGCGGTTGTTTTATTCAACAGGCAGCTCATTATATCGATCTGTACAGCTGGTTTTTCGGGATTCCAAATCAGGTTATAAGTGCGTTAGGAACCTTCACACATGATATCGAAGTCGAAGATCATGGCGCTGTTCTTCTTAGACATGAAGATGGGAAAATAGGAACAATTATCGCTTCGACCGCCACAAAACCCGGTTTTGATGCACGATTTGAAATTCATTCTGACAAGGGAACCGTGATATTAGAGAATGATATCATCACGCAATGGTCGATTGATGGATTATCAAATCCCAGCAAATCCCAAAGCATGGAAATACACAGTGGTGCGAGTTCTGCTTCGGTTTCAGATACCTCCGGACACGAAGCTATCATAACTGATTTTGTTAACGCGGTTCGGGAAAGGAGAGAACCTGTTGTGTCAGGTAACGCTGCTCGTTTAGCAACTGAATTGATACTCAAGATTTATAATAACACGATAGAAAAAAAGTGTAACTGATATGAATAAGACGGTAAAAAGAGTTGCTTATAGTGAAATTAAAAATGTGCTCAGCAAGATTTTGGAAAATTATGGTTTTAATTCAGAAAGGGCTGACATTCTCGCTGGAATCTTTGCTGATAATAATTTGTATGGAAAAGATTCTCACGGATTAAATCGTTTTCCGGTTTTTATTAACAGTATAGAAAAGGAATTAGTAGATGTTAATGCGGTACCCGAAAAAGTAAAAAAATTTCAGGCATTTGAACAATGGGATGGTAAATTGGGAGCTGGCCCATTGAATGCCGTCATTTGTGCAGACCGCACAATGGCGTTAGCCGATGAAAATGGAATTGGATGTTTAGCTCTTCGAAATACAAACCACTGGATGCGGGGGGGTACCTATGGTTGGCGAGCTGCTGAAAGAGGATATTTTTTCATCTGTTGGTCGAATACAACGCCTAATATGCCGGCTTGGGGAAGTGACGAACCCAGATTAGGGAATAATCCTTTGATAATAGCGATTCCTAAAAAGAATGGTCCCGTTGTTTTGGATATGGCTATGAGTCAATATTCGTATGGTTCGTTGGAGGTACATTCAAAAAATAATGAGGATTTGTCGTTTGAGGGCGGATATGATGAAAAAGGTAAATTGACGACAAATCCTGATGATATCTTAACAACACAAAGAACATTACCAGCGGGTTTATGGAAAGGAGCAGGTTTGGCTTTAGTACTGGATTTAATGGCAGCATTTTTATCTGATGGAAAATCTTCAAAGGCCATTGGAGATCAGCAAGATGAATATGGATTGTCGCAGGTTTTTATAGCTATAAAATCAGATGTGGTAGGCTCAACAGATGCTTTAAATAAAATTGTTGAGGAAATAATCTCAGATTACCATCAATCGAAAAAAGTTGAAGATAATGATATTTATTATCCCGGTGAACGTTCCATGAACGCCTTTAAGGATAGAAAAGAGAATGGAATTCCTGTGAATATTTCTTTTTGGAATGAGATAAAGGAGATGGCTCCTGGTACATCTTAAAAAGCTATAGGCTTTGCTCCATATAGTGATTGCTATATTTTTTGATTTGGAGCTCTTCGTTGTGCATTTTAAAAATGCAGTTCATTTATAAGTAAAGTTCGTCCTCTCGCAAGTGTTATATGGCTGATGTTGCTATATCGTATTAATTATGAGAAGGCTATGCAAAACCAGGGCTTTTGTTCCATATCTAAGCCTGAGTGACTTCGAAACCGCAGCATATTAACTATATCGAGGATTTTGAAGTCGCGAAAATGCAGAGGTTGGGCAAAAGAACGGTTTTGAAAAGCCTTCTATGAGTGCACATGCCAAAACGATTTATTCATCTGTTACCCATAGCAAAACAATAGAGGATACGGTCTATTTATTTCATGGAAAAAACCTTAATAATCTGAAGTTTATATGGAGGAATAAAAAGGCCTATCATGAAAAATTATATGAATTAAGAAATGGTGCTATCATTTTTAAATCACATCAGGCCGGATATATTCGTTCAAAGAAGAAATATCGAAACTGTCGAGGAGCCCGAAATGACGTTGATGGGAGAAATGACATCATTCCCCGAAAAAAACGTCGGGACAGGCTGAACTTGATTCAGGATCCAATCAAAGCGTTAGTCAGCTTACAAACTGTGTTTTTAAATAAGCCCCCTTCTTACAGTTACAATATAAACAACGCCCCAAAGCCTTTAACCGGGAGATTCCGGGTCGGGGCCCGGAATGACGTCGATGGGAGGAATGGCGTCGATGAAGGATTATACGTCTTGACTATTTTAGATGGGTATAAAAAAAGGATATAAAACATTAGTTCTACATCCTTTTATACAAATATTAGTAACAAATGAACCGTAAAGACCTCCGGGTTATCCGCCCGGAAGGTCTTACGGTATTTGTCCTTTTAGCTAAGCAGTAGCATTAACGGAGCTACTAACCTCAGACTTCTCTTTTTGTTCTCTTAAATTAGCTTGTGCTGCAGCTAATCGTGCAATAGGCACACGGAATGGTGAGCAGGATACATAATTGAGTCCTGTCCGATGGCAGAATTCAACAGAATTCGGTTCGCCACCATGTTCACCGCAGATACCAACTTTCAGGTTTTTACGGCTGGAACGACCACGCTCGGTTCCCATCTGAACTAATTGTCCTACACCTTTCTGATCGAGGACTTGGAACGGATCTGTTTGCAGGATTTTCTTATCGAGATATTGAGATAAGAATTTTCCGGCATCATCACGGCTGTAACCAAAAGTCATTTGGGTAAGGTCATTGGTACCGAAGGAGAAGAATTCAGCTTCTTTTGCGATTTCATCAGCAGTGAGAGCAGCGCGAGGAATTTCAATCATGGTTCCGACCATATATTCAACACTGTCACCAGCTTTATTAAATACCTTTTCAGCTGTTTTGTTGATGACTTCCTTTTGATCAACGAACTCTTCAACGGTTCCAACTAATGGTACCATAATTTCAGGTACGATTTCCTGACCTTTTTTCTTCAGTTCAACGGCAGCTTCAAGAATAGCTTGAGCCTGCATTTCGGTGATTTCAGGATAGGTAACACCTAAACGACAACCACGGTGGCCCAACATGGGATTGAACTCTTTCAGTTTTTCAAGTTTATCATGAATTTTTTCCTCAGAAACGCCAAGGTTATTAGCCATTTCTTTGATTTCTTTATCAGTATGAGGTAGGAATTCATGAAGAGGTGGATCCAGTAAGCGAATAGTTACAGGTAGTCCGCTCATAGCTTTGAAAATTCCGAGGAAATCAGATTTTTGAAGTGGCAGTAATTTGCCAAGTGCTTTACGGCGTTCTTCTTCGTTATCCGCCATGATCATTTCGCGTACAGATTCAATACGATCACCTTCGAAGAACATATGCTCGGTACGGCAGAGTCCGATACCTTCAGCACCGAAGTCGCGGGCTTGTTGTGCATCATTCGGGTTATCCGCATTGGCACGAACATTCATGGTACGATTTTCATCAACCCAGCTCATGAAAGCCTCGAAATGGCCGCTGATATCCGGTTTTTCCAATGGCTGTTTGTCAAGGATAACTTCACCAGTTGTTCCGTTCATGGAGATCCAGTCACCTTCATGAACCTCCATTTCACCATTAGTGAAGAATTTTTTCTCGTAATTAATAACAATGTCACCACATCCGGCAACGCAAGGTTTACCCCAACCACGGGCAACAACAGCAGCATGAGAAGTCATACCACCACGGGAAGTTACAATACCTTCAGCAGCAGCCATACCACCAACATCTTCAGGACTCGTTTCAATACGAACGAGAACTACTTTTTTGCCATCTTCCTGAGCTTGTTCGGCTTTTTCGGAATCGAAAACAACCTGGCCTACAGCAGCACCTGGTGATGCAGGAAGTCCACTGGCGATAACTTTATCTTTGTATCCATCCGGATCTGAGAATTGCGGGTGCAATAATTGATCAAGGTGTCCCGGTTCAACAAGATTAAGAACAGCTTCTTTTTCATCAACTAAGCCTTTTTCAACAAAGTCAATGGCGATTTTCAGTGCAGCTGGACCGGTACGTTTACCATTTCTTGTTTGGAGCATGAAGAGATTACCTTCCTGAATGGTAAACTCAATATCCTGCATGTTTTGGTAATGTGTTTCCAATTGAGTGGTCAGTTCCAAAAGCTGAGCGTACGCTTCCGGCATTTCTTCAGACAATTTTTTGATTGGCTGAGGAGTACGAATACCTGCAACAACATCTTCACCCTGAGCATTTTTCAAAAACTCGCCATACAGTTTATGTTCTCCAGTAGCCGGGTTTCTTGTAAAGCATACACCGGTTGCAGAACTGTCACCCATATTACCAAATACCATTGTTTGAACATTCACAGCCGTTCCGATCAAGCCGGTGATTTTATTCAAACGGCGATATTTAATAGCACGGTCACTGTTCCATGAATCGAAAACAGCGTTAATAGCTAACGTTAATTGTTCTTTAGGTTCGGTGGGGAATTCATCACCGGTTTGTTTCTTATAAATAGCTTTGTATCGCTCTACGAGGACTTTTAAATCTTCAGTTGAAAGATCGATATCATTTTCAACATTTTTCTCTTTTTTAAGAGCTTCGATAGCATGTTCAAAGTAGTCGTGAGAAACGTGCATTACTACATTTCCGAACATATCTATAAAACGACGGTAGGAATCGTAAGCGAAACGCTCGTTACCCGTTTTTTTTGCAAGTCCTTCGACAACTTTTTCGTTCAAACCTAAATTGAGCACGGTATCCATCATTCCCGGCATGGAAATAGCGGCGCCGGAACGAACAGAAACAAGAAGAGGATTACTGGGATCACCAAAATTGGCATCCATTGCATCTTCAATAAATTTAATACCTTCTTTAACCTGTCCATCTAATCCACCAGGCCACTTGTCCTGATTGGTATGATAATGGTGACATGCTTCTGTGGTAATGGTGAAACCCGGAGGTACAGGTAAACCGATAGATGACATCTCTGCGAGACCGGCACCTTTTCCACCCAGAAGAGGTTTCATATTCCGATTACCATCTGAATGATCTTTACTAAATTTATAAACGTATTTTTCCTGATTGGCCATAATATTTTTTTCCTAATTAAGCTAAAAGGTTTTTACTCAATGAATAAAAACATATATCATATTAAATAATAATCCGGCAGAGCCATAAAATTTTTCGCTTATCAATTATGCAATTCAGAATTCAGAAAAACTCTTCTGATATTGCCTGTCAATTGACAATATTTGCGTAAAATTTTCAGTAAAGGAAATACCGGAATTTTAAACAGTCAGGGTTAACCAAATGAATCTATTCATCTGACTTGCCTAACTATCCCCTAAATGTAATAAGAATGTAGGACTCTATCATTATTTCAATCTTCGAAAAATTATCTTATGTGTCATTTATTTTTTTTTATCAAGCAGCTGTTTCTCAAGTTGATCAATTCGATCTTCAATTTCATGCAATTTATATAAAATCATGATATGGGTTTTCTTGGCATCTATGCCTACCGGACTCTCTAAGTTCTCGATTTCTTTAGCCAACTTTTCGTATTCTTCTTTAGGTATTTGCATATCATTCAATTTCAAAGTTAAAGTTTGCATGTTGCATCACGATTAATAAGGTCAATCTTGCTTTATGACTTCAAGGAGGCTTTTCAAAACCGATCTTTTGTTGCCCAATATCTGTATTTTTGTAACTTCAAAATCCTCACATATGGTTTATATGCTGCGGTTTCGAAGTCACTCAAGCTTTGATCTTGAACAAAAGTCCTGGTTTTGCAAAGCCTTCTTCAAACAACGTAACACTTGTGTTCGGAAAAATGTTCTAAAATGAATGGGATGATAGAACTCAATCCCCAAAGAATATACTTACAAATGAGTTTAAGGATGTAATCGGAATGATTAATTCCAATTTAAAAAGCCTGCAAATATTAATCACTTTATAGGAATTGAGTAAAATGATTATTAGGAGGCTGTCGGACTTAGGAAATCATAACGAAAAATTGTCAGTTTGAGACCTGTTTCAAGGTCTTTTGAGGCGAATAGTGGTTCTATTTAACAAAAGGAACGCGGAATATGGTCAAATCTGAATAACTTGCAGTAAATTTATTTAAGTCCGACTGACTTTTAGAAGGGATTTCTCATTTGAAATATCTCACTTAACCCGGATTATTCACCAAGAAATTTTGTCGTGTCCCGAAAGCTTTCGGGATAGAAATGCGCATGAGAGGCACCTTGGTGTCTTGATTAAGCATTTTTAAATTCAACGCAGAGCACGGCCAAATTTCGCAGCTCTTTTTAGTGTCCTCAAAATCGAGGATCGGTTTATTTTTTATAAGTACTTTAATTAACAATATGATATATATATTATTTCTTATGGGTTACGTGAATAATTCGGGTTAAGACTAAGATATTATGATATTGGATGTAGTCTTATTACAACGTGTTTAAAATTTAAGTAAATATTAATTTATGGGTTAAATCATGATAAATAATTATTTAACAAGCCAAAAAATTAAAGTAAAAAAAAGACTCAAAATAACACAAGTCGTGATTGGTATATAGATTCTGAAATTACCTCGTTCAATAATAAAATCTCCTGGTAAACGGCCAAAACCTATACGTTCGAAAAGTGGCCAAATAAGTGCAACAATCAGGATGATTATTCCAATAATTATTAAAATACCAGATGTACTCTGAAATTGGTCAATCATAATATTACCCCCCAAAAACACTTTATAAGTTGTATATATATCTAATGGGTAATTATGTTTATGAAACTATTTAAGATTACTGATTATTATTTTTAATCCCCAAATTAAAAATTTTCTATACCCTTATTATTAATATGCTCAATTATAGGGTGGAAAAGAAGACTTTCTCATTAGAGAATTCCAATATTATTAGTTTTTTAATTACTACCTGTTTTTTAAGGTCATATAACGCCAATAATTAATGTTTAGTAAAATGCATTTATTTCCATAATGAAGATCAGCCTTATTAGTTGATGGTTAGATATAGCATGGTAAATCATATAAAAATAATATTATGTAGATATGTGAATACCTGTACGTTAGTAAGTTCTTAAACGTCTTCTAATTCGATGTTTACAGATATCAATAGAAGGTTGGCGTATTTGAACAAAAATTAATGAGTGATTAATAACTTTTAAAACAATCGTTAAACTATTTGCATAAATAATAGGTGTACAAAGCGTAAATTTAGGGCTAATATTATTATCGGTTTCAAAAAAATATTTATGAAAAGGGTCGCTTTACTGTTATTAGTTTTATTTGTTTGTACAATCCATAAATCTTATGCTCAAGGAGATATTCATTTCAGAAATATCCGGGCGATGCGTGTTCATCAACAGATAACTATTGATGGACTTTTATCAGAACCTGCTTGGAAAAAAGCACCGGCGATAACACATTTTACAGAAAGGGATCCTGACGAAGGAGCGAAGCCTTCCCTAAAAACAGTAGTTCGTGTTTTGTATAATAACAATGCCCTTTTTATTGGGGCCCGTTTGTATGATAATCATCCTGACTCGATTGTCGCTTTATTGGGAAGGCGTGATGCTCATCTTAAATCAGATAATTTCTTTGTTTATCTCGATCCGTTTAATGATCAGCAAACCGGTTTTTATTTTGGTCTTAATGCCGGTGGGACTCTTTATGACGGTACCTTATTTAATGATGTCGATCAGGATCGTTCCTGGGATGGAATATGGAAGGGAAAGGTGCATATTGACAAAAAGGGTTGGACAGTGGAAATGAGAATTCCCTATTCTCAACTACGTTTTCATAAAGAAAAGAATTATGTTTGGGGAATTGATTTTAAACGGTCTATCAGTCGTAAAAATGAGAGTGATTTTTTGGTGTATACTCCTAAAAATGGGAATGGGTTTGTTTCACTTTTTCCTGAATTAGTTGGAATACATAATATCAAGCCAAAGCAGGATTTCGAAATTTTACCATATATCACATCAAAGGCATCGTATCTCCAACATGATGCCGGAAATCCTTTTATTCATGGATCACAATATAATTACAATGTCGGAGCTGATATTAAAACATCCATAGCAAGTAACTTGTCCTTGGATGCAACAATAAACCCGGATTTTGGTCAGGTTGAGGTGGATCCTGCTGTAGTGAATCTAAGCGATGTGGAAACTTTTTTCCCGGAAAAAAGGCCCTTTTTTATTGAAGGAAGGAATTTTTTTGATTTCGGTTTAGGAGGGGTAAGTAGTCATATGAGCTTTAATTGGAGCTCGCCTACTTTTTTCTATTCCAGGCGAATAGGCAGAAAACCTCAGGGTAGTGTTCCCGTAGCCGATTATACGAATTATCCTGATGCCACGCATATTATTGGAGCCGCTAAGATTACCGGTCAATTGGATAATAATTGGAATGTTGGCATCATGCAGTCTGTTACTTCCGTCGAAAATGCAAGGTATTCTTTAAATAATATGATTCATTCCGTTAAAGTGGCTCCTTTGACGTATTACGGAGTGGCTAGTGTTCAAAAACAGTTTAATGATGCGAAACAAAGTATAGGAATCTTAACTACTGTAACAGATCGTAGTTTTACAACAGGATATTTACCAGATCAATTAAATAAATCGGCAATTGTAACCGGAATTGACGGCTGGTCATTTCTCGATAATGATAAGACCTGGGTTGTAAGTGGCTGGACAGGAATGAGTCATATTGACGGGAGTCAGTCTCAAATGGTAATTATCGAAACAGATCCAACTCATTATTTGCAAAGGCCAGAATTTGGTAACAACGGGGTTGACAGTACGGCAACTTCACTTACAGGATTTGCGGGCAGAGTGATGTTATCCAAGCAGAAGGGACAATTTTCCTTAAATACTGCTTTTGGATTTATTGATCCGCACTTTGATATTAATGATTTGGGATATATGAGACCTGGAAACAAAATAAATTATCACGTATCTATCGGATATAAATGGACGGAGCCAACCCAATGGTATCGTTATTTAGCGATTAATTTTGCTTATGCCACTTCATATGATTTTCAGGGAAATCACACTGGTGGGGGGATTATGCAATTCGGACATATCAGTTTTCTAAATTACTATTGGTTGCATTGGAATGCTTATGCACAGCCAACCTATAATGTAGATAATCGATTAACAAGAGGCGGACCCCTTGCACTGGGAACCCCGGGTATTTCATATGGGTTAAATTTGGGATCAGATAGTCGAAAGGAAGTTGTTTTCTCAGTAGGTATGCATATGTATACTTACAAAAGTGGGTCCCACGGAGTGGGTTATTATTCAAATGTTCAATTTAAGCCAAAATCAAATCTTTCAATAAATATAGGTCCGCATTACAGTCATAATCTTGCAAATACACAATGGGTGGGTGCTTATGCTGATCCAATGGCTGTTGCAACATATGGTAATCGATATGTCTATGCTGAAATGTCTCAACATTCATTATCAGCAAATATGAGAATGGATTGGACTTTTACTCCACATTTGAGTTTGCAATTGTTTGCTCAGCCTTTAGTGTCATCTGGAAATTATTACAATTATAAATTTCTTCAAAAACCCAAAACGTATGATTTCCTGACATTCGGGCAGGAGGGATCAACTTATAATAAGAAAGATAATATAGCAGATCCTGATGGCAATGGACCTGCCAAACCCATACAATTAGACAATCCTGATTATAATTATCAATCATTGCGAGGTAATGCGGTCCTACGATGGGAATATCGTCCGGGTTCGCGATTTTATTTGGTATGGACACAAACCCGGTCAAATGATCAAAATCTGGGATCTTTTAATATAAATGATGCTTTTTCGGGATTAATTAATGATAAACCGAATAATATCTTTTTATTGAAATTTTCATATTGGTTTAATGTTTAGGAGTATTGAGTTTTGTTGTGAATGAATAAAAGATAAAGCAAAGTAAGATTTCATTTTTTGATATTACAATAGGCATGAGTGGCTGATTTATTCTCTTGAGAACGAAATGAGAATATTTCCGGTTTATACCTAAAATTATTTAGCAAGAAAAAAGAGGCTTATGCGGGGATCTATTATTTCACTTTTGTTTTTTATTGTTATCTGCTTTGCTGCTGCCGGATTAGGTTCGTATTTCACCGGACAATCAATAAGTACGTGGTATGTAACGCTTCAAAAACCAGACTGGAATCCACCTAACTGGATTTTTGGTCCTGTATGGTCGGCCTTATATCTTATGATGGCCATATCCATATGGTTTGTTTGGCGAAATGGGACGTTTTTTGATAATCCAGTTGTTTACATCCTTTTTGCACTTCAGCTGATTTTGAATATCGCGTGGTCGGGTATTTTCTTTGGGGTACAACAACCGGGGTGGGCAATGGTAGATATTCTCCTTTTGTGGATACTTATTTTGTTATATATCCTGTTCAGCTGGCCGGTGTCAAAAATGGCATCAATATTATTCATGCCTTATTTATTGTGGGTTGGTTTTGCCTCAGTTTTGAATATTACGATTTGGCAGTTGAATTAATTATCAAGTTGACATTATTACAACCATGAGCATATTTAACGTGAGGTTTGGATAAGAATCGCAGAGTTGTAATAATTACATTGAGAATACGACCTGTGAAAATATGACCAATTCTTGACGACGGACGACTGACCATCGACAACACAGATCTGTTTTGATGCATAAAGCATGATTCCGATACTTAACTCACGTTGATTAAACGGTTTTTCAGCATAAATAATGTTTAATTAATATCAGAGCATTTCTCTGTGGTCGATGGTCATAGAATAATCTAATTTAAGAGCTACTTTTATTAAGTAGATAGATTATAAGCTTAAACGAGCCTCACGTTATTTAATTTTACTTCATTTCTTGCCTAATAATAGCTTAGATTCTTTAAGAGGCTAAGGGATATTACTTTTTTTTGATAGAAAATTAGTCAAAAGATCAAGACAATTTTTACTTGCTCGCCGGGCTTCGTCTTATATCCCTCATTCGTTTTTGTCCGGCTGAGCCTCAAGCGGAAATTAGTCATAATTTTGTGCTATGTAATCGTATTAAAACTGTAATATTTAATTAACTGGTAATCTCAAATTCACACTTACCAGATTCTTTTTCGTATTGGAAGGTATACGTTTTCCCCGTTTCATCATCCGTAAATGAAAGGGAAACTTTCTGTTGAAGTTCCAGTTCGTCTATTTGGGTAGGCATTATCGTGAAATTTTTGAAATATGAATCATCGAGTTTGGAGAGTTTCCTCAATTCATCATTTAAGAACTCCAAATATTCAATGGAAAACTTGTTCTTTTCAAAATATCCGGTAATCAAACTATAAACGACATTGCCATCATGCTTCATGCGTTTAGCCAGGTCAGATGGCATTTCATTTGGTGAAACGTGGCGGAAAAACACATAAAGCTGAATCGCTTTCTCTAAAAATATCTTATTATTCCCCGTAAGAAAACGGGTATCTCGTTTTTTCGACATAGATCGAACAGACTTGGATTAACTAATTATTTAGATTTCGAGGCTTTCTTCTATTTACTTTTCGGTTTTGTCCAAATATTGTTTTTTCTATTGATATCCGGTAAATAATAATTGGGATCAATTTCCACTTTAACAATATTTCCATTCATGAACGTTGCTTTAGCTGTCCGATTACCTTCGAGCCACACATCTACCGGAATCGTTTGATTGGCAGTCATACCATTTTTATACGTAGCCCGGAGAAAAACAGGCATGGGAACGAGTCCCAGATCTTTAACCGTGACAACCACGCCATTATTGGTCTTCGTTACTTTAGAAATCGATTGATTAATCGTCCAGGTATTATAAAACATGGATGTCCAGAACCAGTCGAGCTTTTTACCATAAACACGATCAAATGTATTGAAAAAATCATAGGGCATAGGATGTTTGAAAGCCCATTCTTTAGCATATTCACGATACGCCTCGCGGAATTTCTTTTTGCCCATGATACCTTCGAGAGCATGTAAAGCTGCAGCAGGTTTACTATAAGAGGCGATTGTTCGTGAAGGTCCGCTTGGAGGATATCGATCAGAATGTCGCATAGAAGGCATTTCATAACCACTTCCGGCTATTCCGTAGTAAGTGGATTCAAATCGGGCTGCAAAAGAATTATTGGAAGGATTATAGGGATCTGATTTGGGAAAATAATCCTCTACGCCTTTATTGGTATTGAAAGTCGTGAGACCTTCATCCATCCATGCATAGGCTTTTTCATTAGAACCGACCTGCATGGGAAACCACATATGGCCGGTCTCATGATAGATAAAATAAAAGAGTTCGCGTTTATAATTTTTCGTGGAATGGCCATTAAATCCGATTAGTGTGATCATCGGATATTCCATCCCGCCACCAATAATCCCGGTACCATCCATTACCGTCATATTCGGCCAGGGATAAGGCATGAAGAGTTTGGACATATCCTGTATCGTAAATCGACAAAACTTATTTGACAGATTCCAGCCAGGATTACCAGGACGGTAAAATGAATTTATCGTGCATTTCTTGTTATTCCCAACGTCCGCCGTAGATGCATCCCAAAGGAAATCGGAGGATGCACCAAAAGCGAAATCTCGCACATTCTTAGCTGTATAGTGCCACGTCAATTTTCCATTGGCACTCTTCAAGGTTGCTTTACCGGCACCACGTTCATCTTTAGTTACCACATGTACCACAGAATCCGTTTGTGTAACTTTGCTAAGTCGTTTTAATACACTTGGAGTTAACACCTTATGGGGATTTCTCAACGTGCCTGTAGCACCAACAAGCCATCCATCCGGTAGAGTAATGTTGACATCGTAATCGGCATAATCCATATAGAATTCGCCGTCACCCATATATTGATCGGTGTCCCAGCCATGAATATCATCATAAACGGACATCTGCGGATACCAATAGCCTAAATAAAATACTTTGCCATTTTGTCCCATTCGTGATTCATGCGGAGGCGGAACCTTGAAAATCCATGTGAAGTGTAACTGAACAGATGCTCCCGGAACTAAAGTGGAATTGAGCCTAATATGCATGATTGTTCCATTAATATAATAGCCCGATTGGGATCTGCTATTGGTTTCGATAACCGGATTACCATTGATATCGACACTCGATAAATGAATTCCGCCGGTAAGTTTAACATTTCGATCACGAATATTACCAGCTTTATAATAATTTTGTCGCAATTCTATCACAAGCTGTTTGAGTGTATCCGGGGAATTATTGGTGTACTCAATATTTTCATTACCCCTAAGCTTTTTGGATGCAGGAGATAAAGTAGCATTGATATGATAACTTGCCGAATTCATCCAATAATTAGGTCCCGGTCTTCCATTATTGGTTCTCGTTCCGTTCTTAACCGCTTGCTCGAATAAGGGGTTAGGGATTACCGGATAAGGAATAGGCCGTTTAGCCTTATTGTTCAGATAATAATTAACCGCGTGTGTGGTGTCCGTAGTATTCTCCTGCGCAATGGCTTTATTTGAATAAAGTGATAAAAGCAGGATAAATGGTAATAAATAAGCCAGTCTCTTCGTGATAGAATCGTTACAGTGCGTCATATTTCAGAAAAATATGGATTTAAAAAAGCGTTTCTTAGTTTATATACCTTGACTAATATCATTCAACGAAACCAGATAAGCAAATACTCAATAATAGGTTAGGAAATCTGTTATTAAATAATGGGAGTTCGAAATGACGAGCTGAGATGTTGTTGATGCTTTAAAATTACAGCAAACGGGGTAATCTCAAACTCACTTTTGGGTTGAGAGATCTTACAAATATTAATAAGTGGAAAAAGCCACTTTTTAGCACATATAATTATCTCGAACTCGCGTTATATTAGTGAGAAGGAATGGTTGTTGAATGTTTTTGAATATTATGCATCGGACCTCCTTTTCCCCTGAAATCATTTTGTTGAACGGGGCTGATTATAGGAGCAAGTGCAAGTGCCAATAAAGCAAGCAATCCAATGATTCCAAGAGCTACCCTGAATTTTGCCTTAGCATCATCACATTTTTTCCCCTTGATATTGCAAACGATCCAGTTCCAGTGAAGAATTAAATGTGTTGCAAGGGATGCTAAAAAGATGACGGCTATCCAGAAATGAATGGTTCCCCAGTCATGTCTGTTTAATCCCAAAATGGATAGAAAACGTCCACTTCCCGGAGGCAAGACATATCTCATTAAAATGCCGGTTGTTGTTAGAAAAATGAATGCCACAAACGCAATACTATCTACTATTAAATTTTGTTTCGGTTTTCTCATAGTAACTCCCTCAAAAAATATCTTCATAATTTTATGAGTTTAAGGCGAGACGTAATAAATCTTCAAGGGACTCTTGTTGAATGGATAAGGTCACTTTCCAGTTGGGTAATAACTTATCAAGAATCTCGGCCTGAGCCATTCCACTTAAATGAAATCGGAATTCATCTTTTTGATGTCCGAGTTTATTCTTTAAATCACTATATTCTTGTTTCCACTGAGGATGATTGATATGAAAATAAACCAAAGAAGATGCCGGACTTTGCCGGGCCGATAATTCATAAAACTTGATTTCAGAATATTTGGCTAAACCGTCAAGCCATTCCATATTTTGTTCATAACGAATTAATTGTGGGGATAAATTAGCCTGTTTTCTTCGTTCCTCTCTGATAGTAAGAAATTTTTTTGTATTACTGATGATCGTATCCGGATTCTCACTATGCGATGCTTTCCATAGATAATAGCCCTCTTTATTCCACAATTTGGTCGTATTAGGATCAACATATGGATAATATGAGCCGTATTTTAAACTCTCAGTTGCCTGGTTAAATTGTTTCGAATAAAATTCAGCCTGATAAGCGTGAAATATTTCATTGAGAAGTGTTACGATGTATAAATCCGTACTGACGGAGGCATACTGATAGGGATAAAGCTGAGCAATAAAAGGAGGGAGTTCTTTTCTGACGCCTAAATAATATTCGCGATTTAATCGATCAAAAGTAGCCAGGCTACCAGCCCATTTATCATCAACTTTTACGACAAAATTTTGAGGTTTGTCTACTGTTTTACGATAGTATATGGAATGGTCAATTCTATCTTTTTTAACGGGTGACCAGTTATCGGGTGGAGTTGAATGATTGGTCAGGAATTCATATTGATCATTGAATAATATAATTGGAATATTAGCTTTTGATAAATGAGGCCAGATTTTATCACCCAAGGTCTGTTTTAAAATCAATGCTTCTCTTATGTTTCTTTTATCCTTCGCTGTAAGAGTTGGAGAATCGTATTTACGGTCTCGAAGAGTAGCCTCTCGATAATTTTCTATGACTACAACCGCAATCAATAAAGCAAGTATCCCCAGTACTGATAGAAAGCCTTTTTTAATACTTTTAATCATAAATCTCCCTTGATACAGCTTCCCTTGATGAATGCTGTTTATGCTCTAATAGTATGATAGCATTATTCAAGGATTACAGCAACGTACAATTGATTAAATCGTTAACTTTCTTTGTGTTGGGATTCATAACCTTCTCAAAATTGTGATTTTTGAGATATTCCATTTTTAATGAATAATTTACTTAGAATTTATACATCCAAAATTTATTAAACTAATACTATTATTCCCTTGTATATCAATTAAGTAATATGAATTACTTAATATAAGGCTATGCAAAACCGTCCCTTTACCCCAATCTCTGCATTTTTGCGACTTCGAAATCCTCGAATCCCGAAAGTATTCGGGATGCTGCGGTTTCGAAGTCGCTCAGGCTTTGATATTGAACAGAATCCCTGGTTTTGCAAAGCCTTCTTAATAGTTATTATAGATGGGAAAACCTAATAGTACAAGGCTTCAAAAAAACTGGCAGCGTCTGGTAGGACCTGCCAGCGTTTTTCGAGTAATAGGAAAGAATGGTTTATGTAATATCCTAAAATTCAAAGTGAAAGAATGACGTAACTTGTACATGACAAGTCCTCTAACATTGTCATCCTGAGGGACTCGAAGGATCTTGCAACGGCAAGGTACCTTTTATTTGAATCGATTCGTATGATTGTTTATGAGCGTTGATAGATTCCTCCGCTCCGGTCGGAATGACAGCGGGTGGGGGGATGAAAAACAGCTTATATATAATCAAACATACGATACCTCATCGCTAATTCGACACGTCATGCCCGAGTTAATCAGACATCCATTTCGCGTTAGTTAGGCCGGGAAATGGTTATTCCGTTCAAACGCTTACAGGTCCTGCGGACGCTGACAGGTTTGATGAGGGCTTTAAAAAACAGTCAGCGTCTGGTAGGATCTGACAGCGTTTTTCGAATAATAGGAAAGAATGGTTTTTGCAACTTCCTAAAATTCAAAGTGAAAGAATGACGCAACTTGTACATAACAAGTCTTCTAATATTGTCATCCTGAGGAACTCGAAGGATCTTTCAACGGCAAGGTACCTTTTAATTTGAATCGATTCGTATGATTGTTTTTGAGCGTTGATAGATTCCTCCGCTCCGGTCGGAATGACAGCGGATGGGATTGAAAATCAGTCCATAAATATAATCATACATACGATACCTCACTCACTAATTCGACACGTCATGCCCGAGATAATCGGGCAGCCATTTCGCGAAATTTAGGCCGGGAAATGGTCATTCCGTTCAAACGCTTACAGGTTCTGTGGACGCTGCAAGTGTTTTTCGAGTACTACGAAAGGATGGTTTATGTAATATCCTAAAATTCAAAGTAAAAGAATGACGTAACTTGTACATGACAAGTCCTCTAACATTGTCATCCTGAGGAACTCGAAGGATCTTTCAACAGCAAGGTACCTTTTATTTGAATCGGTTCGTATGATTGTTTTTGAGCGTTGATAGATTCCTCCACTCCGGTCGGAATGACAGCGGGTGGGGTTGAAAATCAGCTTATATATAATCAAACATACGATACCTCATCGCTAATTCGGCACGTCATGCCCGAGTTAATCCGACGTCCATTTCGCGAAAGTTAGGCTGGGAAATGGTTATTCCGTTCAAACGCTTACAGGTCCTGCGGACGCTGACAGCGTTTTTCGAGTACTACGAAAGGATGATTTGTGTAATATCCTAAAATTCAAAGT
>Ga0102962_1000236_pt1 | contig 31385 bp, 25 predicted proteins | sample SalPonF2_C_D2_MG_FD_84519 | JGI IMG/M metagenome (GOLD analysis project Ga0102962, IMG submission 84519) | Salt pond soil microbial communities from South San Francisco under conditions of wetland restoration - Salt Pond MetaG SF2_C_D2_MG ...
CCCACGAGACGATCGCCATCGCCATGAACCGCCTCGGCGCCCGGTCCAACAGCGGCGAGGGCGGCGAGGACCCGGCGCGCTTCGTCCCGGACGACAACGGCGACTCGCGGCGCAGCGCCATCAAACAGGTCGCGAGCGGCCGCTTCGGCGTGACCATCGAGTATTTGAACGAGGCCGAGGAGATCCAGATCAAGATCGCCCAGGGCGCCAAGCCCGGCGAGGGCGGACAGTTGCCCGGCCACAAGGTCAACGAGATGATCGCGCGGCTGCGCTACTGCAGCCCCGGCGTGGCGCTGATCAGCCCGCCGCCGCACCACGATATCTACTCCATCGAGGATCTGGCCCAGCTCATCTTCGATTTGAAACAGGTCAACCCGCGCGCGCTGGTCTCGGTCAAGCTGGTCTCGGGCCCGGGCGTGGGCACTATCGCCGCCGGCGTGGCCAAAGCGTACGCCGACCTGATTACCATTTCCGGCTACGACGGCGGCACCGGCGCCAGCCCGCTGACCTCGGTGCGCTACGCCGGCACGCCCTGGGAACTGGGCCTGACGGAGGCGCATCAGACGCTGCGCGCCAACGACCTGCGCGACAAGGTGCGGGTGCAGACCGACGGCGGGCTCAAGACCGGCCTGGACGTGATCAAGGCCGCCTGCCTGGGCGCCGAAAGCTTCGGTTTCGGCACGGCGCCCATGGTGGCGCTGGGTTGCAAATATCTGCGCGTGTGCCACCTCAACAACTGCCCGACGGGCGTGGCCACCCAGGACAAGACCCTGCGCCTCAAGCACTTCATCGGCCTGCCCGAGATGGTAATGAACTACTTCCGTTTCGTCGCCCAGGAGGTGCGCGAGCTCATGGCCGCCTTGGGGGTGCGCTCCATGCGCGAACTCATCGGCTGCGTCAATCTGCTGGAGGCGCGCCCGGGCGAGAGCGCGCGCCAGGCGCGCATCGACCTGTCGCAGGTGCTCTCGGACGGCGGCGTGGACGGCGACAAGCCGCAGTACTGCGAGCAGCCGCACAACGAGCCCTTCGACAAGGGCGAGCTGGCGGAGCAGATGGTGCGCGACATGCTGCCCGCCATCGAGTCCAGCAGCGGCGGCGAGTATCACTACGCGGTGAAGAACAACAACCGCTCCATCGGCGCGCGCGTGTCCGGCGAGATCGCGCGCTTCCACGGCAACCTGGGCATGTCCGAGGCGCCGCTCAACGTGCACCTCACGGGCACGGCCGGCCAGAGCTTCGGGGTGTGGAACGCCGGCGGCCTACACCTGTATCTGGAAGGCGACGCCAACGATTACGTGGGCAAAGGCATGTGCGGCGGCAAGATCGTGATCTATCCGCACCGCGACAGCGCTTTCCAGTCCAACGAGACCGTGATCATCGGCAACACCTGCCTGTACGGCGCCACCGGCGGCACGCTCTACGCCGCCGGCATGGCCGGGGAGCGCTTCGCGGTGCGCAACTCCGGCGCGCGCGCCGTGGTGGAAGGTGTGGGCGACCACGGCTGCGAGTACATGACCGGCGGCGTGGTGGCCGTGCTGGGGCAGACCGGCATCAACTTCGGCGCCGGCATGACCGGCGGTTTCGCCTACGTGCTCGATATGGAGCGCTCGTTCGTGGACAGCTACAACCACGAGCTCATCGACATCCACCGCATCCTCTCGGAGGCCATGGAGGCCCACCGCCACTATCTGCTGACCCTGCTCGAGGACTACGTGCGCGAGACCGGGAGTGCCTGGGGCGAGGAAGTGCTGGACAATTTCCGCGATTACGCGGCCAAATTCTGGCTGGTCAAGCCCAAAGCGACCGAGCTGTCGTCCCTGCTCGACACCTTGCGCCAGGCCGCCTGAAGCGGACACAAGCGGCCGGAGCGTACGCCCCGGCCTTCGCACAGAGCGATTCGAAGACACACCCATGGCAAAAAACAACTGGCAATTCCTGGAGATGCCGCGGCGGGATCCGGACAAAAAGCCCGCCGAGCAGCGCGTGCGCGAATTCGGCGAGATCTACGGCGAGTTCACGCAGGACCAAGCCGCCGCGCAGGCCGGGCGCTGCATTTCCTGCGGCAACCCGTACTGCGAGTGGAAGTGCCCGGTGCACAACTACATCCCCAACTGGCTCAAGCTGGTCAACGAGGGCAACCTGCTGGAGGCCGCGGAGCTGTCCCACCGCACCAACAGCCTGCCCGAGGTGTGCGGGCGCGTGTGCCCCCAGGACCGTCTGTGCGAAGGCGCCTGCACCATGAACGACGGCTTCGGCGCGATCACCATCGGCGCCGTCGAGCGCTATATTTCCGACGAGGCGTTCAAGGCCGGCTGGCGCCCGGATCTGTCCGGCGTGGTCCGGACCGGCAAGCGCGTCGCGGTCGTGGGCGCGGGCCCGGCCGGGCTGGGCTGCGCCGACGTGCTGGCGCGCAACGGCGTCGAGCCCGTGGTGTTCGACCGCTATGCGCAGATCGGCGGCCTGCTGACCTTCGGCATCCCGCCGTTCAAGCTGGAGAAGGAGATCGTGGCCACGCGGCGGCGCGTGATGGAGGGGATGGGGGTCCGCTTCGTGCTCAACACCGAAATCGGCGCCGACAAGCCCTTCGACGAACTCATCGACGAATTCGACGCGGTATTCCTGGGCATGGGCACCTACACTTACATGAAGGGCGGATTCCCGGGGGAAGAGCTCACGGGCGTCACCGACGCCCTGCCGTATCTGGTTTCCAACATCAACCGCCTGATGGGGCTGGAGAAGGATCCGGCCGAGTTCATCGACATGGCGGGCAGCCGCGTGGTGGTGCTGGGCGGCGGCGACACCGCCATGGACTGCAACCGCACGGCGCTGCGCCAGGGCGCGCGTCAGGTCGTTTGCGCCTACCGCCGCGACGAGGCCAACATGCCGGGCTCGCGCCGCGAGGTGGCCAATGCCAAGGAGGAGGGTGTGCAGTTCCTGTTCAACCGCCAGCCCATCGAGATCCTGGGCCAGGATCGGGTGGAAGGCGTGAAGGTGATACAGACGCGGCTGGGCAGGCCGGACAGCCGCGGGCGGCGCCGTCCCGAGCCCGTCCCGGGCAGCGAGGAAGTGATTGCCGCCGACCGCGTGATCGTCGCCTTCGGCTTTCGGCCCAGTCCCGCGGACTGGTTCGACAACCACGCCATCGAAATCGACAGTCTCGGGCGCGTGCGCGCGGTCGGCCAGGGGCACTACAAGTTCCAGACCGCCAATCCGAAGATTTTCGCCGGCGGCGACATGGTGCGCGGCTCGGATCTGGTGGTCACGGCGGTGTTCGAGGGCCGCGAAGCGGCCAACGGCATCCTGGATTACCTGGAGGTCTAGACTGATCGTCACCATGTGCCGCATTCCCCGCTCGACGCCTTCTGCGCGCAACGCGAGACCGGCGCCATGAGCGCGGCGATCCCCGCCGCCGAGCGTCTCATCGCGGCGCTGGATGTGCCGGAGACCGCGCAGGCGCGTGTCCTGGTGCAGCGCCTGGGAGACGCCGTGCGCTTCTACAAGGTGGGCATGGAACTGTTTATGGCCGACGGCTGCCTGGAGTTCATCGACTGGCTCCGCCAGCAGCGCAAGCGCGTGTTCGTCGACCTCAAGTTCTTCGACGTGCCGGCCACGGTGGGCCGGGCGATCGCGCGCCTGTCGGCGCGCGGCGTCGATTTCGCCACGGTGCACGGCAACCAGGGCATCATGGAAGCAGCGGCTGCGCACAAAGCCGCCCCGCTTCGCGTGCTCGCCGTGACCGCGCTCACCAGCCTGGATCAGGGCGACCTCGAGGACCTGGGCTTCCAGTGCCGCGTAGAGGAGTTGGTGCTGTCGCGCGCGCGGCGCGCATTGCAGGCCGGCTGCGACGGGGTGGTCTCATCCGGCCTGGAGGTGGCTGCGTTACGCGCCGCCGGGCTTGACGATCTCATTGTGGTGACCCCGGGGATCCGCCCGGTGGCCAACCGCGAGGAAGACGACCAGAAGCGGATCATGACTCCTGCACAAGCCATCGCCGCCGGCGCCGACTACCTGGTCGTGGGCCGGCCCATTCGCGACGCTGACGACCCGCGGGCCGCCGCGCTCGCGGTACAGCACGACATCGAGCAAGCGTTGACATCATGACCACAGCAATCGCCAACGACCGCCTGTTGCGTGCGCTGCGGCGCGAGCCGGTCGACCGCACGCCCATATGGATCATGCGCCAGGCCGGGCGCTACCTGCCCGAGTACCGGCACGTGCGCGAGCGTGCCGGCAGCTTCCTGGACCTGTGCCGCACGCCCGAGCTCGCCTGCGAGGTCACGCTGCAGCCGGTTGAGCGCTTCAATCTGGATGCCGCCATCCTGTTCTCCGACATCCTCACCATTCCCGCCGCCATGGGTCTGGGGCTGCACTTCGTGGACGGGGAGGGCCCGCGCTTCGAGCACCCGCTGCGCAGCGCCGCCGACATCGACCGCATCGGTGCCCCCGACCCGGAACAAGAGCTCGCCTATGTCCCCGAGGCCGTGCGCACCATCCGCAGCGCGCTCGCGGGCCGGGTGCCGTTGATCGGCTTCGCCGGCAGCCCCTGGACGCTTGCCACCTACATGGTGGAAGGCGGTGCCAGCCGCGACTTCCGCCGCATCAAGGGGTTGCTCTACGACGAGCCGGCAACGCTGGAGCGCCTGATCGAGGTGCTCGTGCGCGCGGTCACGGACTACCTCAATGCCCAAATCCGCGCCGGCGCGCAGGCCGTGCAGATCTTCGACACCTGGGGCGGCGTGCTCACCCCCGGCGACTACCGCCGCTTCTCGCTCGCGCCTATGGCGCGCATCGTTGCCGCGCTGGAGCGCGAGCACGAGAGCCGGCGCGTGCCCGTGATCTTGTTCACCAAGGGGGGCGGCCCGTGGTTGGAGGCCATGGCGGAGACCGGCTGCGACGCGCTGGGCCTGGACTGGACCACCGACGTGGCGGATGCGCGCCGGCGCGTCGGCTCCAAGGTGGCGCTGCAGGGCAACCTCGACCCGGTCGCGCTATTCGCCCGCCCCGAGCGCATCCGCGAGGCGGCCGGCGGGGTCTTGGCGGCCTTCGGCGAGGGCAGCGGTCACGTCTTCAACCTGGGGCACGGCATCCTGCCGCAGACCAACCCGGAACATGTGGACGCGCTGGTGCACGCGGTGCGCGAGCGCAGCGCGGCCTTTCACGACCACGATGCCGGGACCGGACCGGACTGAGCGCGATGCCGCCATTCTCCACCCTGCCGCGGCGCGCCCGGGGCAGCGCCCGCGGCGTGATCGCGCTGACCGCTGTGAGCGCCGTAACCGTGCTGGTGTTCGTCCCCTTCCTGCCGCTGGCGCTGATCAAGCTGGCCGCGCCCACCGCCGCGCTCAAGCGCCGTATGACCCCGGCGTTGATTGCCGTCGCGCGCGTGTGGGCCAACATGCTATCGGCACTGTTCCGGACCGTCTCCGGCGTGTCCATCGACTGCCGCGGGCAGGCGCCGCAGGACACGCGCGGCCACTACGTGCTGATCGCCAACCACCGCGCCTGGACCGACATCCTGGTGCTGCTGCACTGCGTCGACGGGCGCCTGCCCTTTCCCCGCTTTTTCATCAAACACGAGATGTTGCGATTCCCCATCGTGGGCTTTGCCTGCTGGGCCATGGATTTTCCCTTCATGCGCCGCTACCGCAAACGCGACCTCGCCAGGCGTCCCGAGCTCAAGCGCCGGGATCTGGAGACAACGCGCAACGCCTGCGCCAAGTACCGGCATCAGCCCGTCACCGTGGTGAACTTCGCCGAAGGCACGCGCTTCACGCCGGCCAAGCAGGCCAACACGCGCTCGCCTTACCGCTATCTGTTGCGGCCCAAAGCCGCGGGCAGCGGCTTCATGATGCAGCAGATGGCCGATGTGCTGAGCGGCGTGCTCGATGTCACCATCGTCTATGCGGACTGCATGCAACCCACCCTGTGGGACTATGCGTGCGGGCGTGTACGGCGCGTGGTAGTGAGCATGGACCCGCTCCCGGTACCCAAGGAGCTACTGCAGGGGCGCTACGAGGACGAGTCCGCCGTGCGTCAAGGCTTCCAGCACTGGATGAACCAAATCTGGCGGCGCAAGGACGACGCCATCGCCGCCCTGCTCGACGATTCGGCGGCGGACCGACGCGCGCCGGCGCGGGGAACGTGAGCGCGGCACCGGCAAGCTGCCAGCAGCGTGCATTGGCAGGCGCACGCAAGTGGACCCGCCAATGACGCGTGTTGCGTGGGTGACCGGCGGCGGCAGCGGCCTGGGACGCGCGCTGGCCCTGGAGATGGCTCATGACGGCTGGGCCGTGGCGGTGTCCGGCCGGCGTGACGGCGCGTTGCGCGAGACCTGCAGCCGCGGGCCGGCGGGACACATCCATGCCGTCCCGTGCGACGTGCGCGACGAGGCCGCGATGGCCCGGGCCGCGCGCGATATCGAAGCCGAGCTCGGCGCACTCGAGCTGGCCGTATTCAATGCCGGCACCGCCGACACGGCCCCCGGCGGCGAATTCCAGCCGGGCGTTTTCCGCCACACGCTGGAGGTCAACTTCCTCGGCACGGTCAACGGCATCGCCGCCGTGCTGCCCGGCATGCGCCAGCGCGGGCGCGGCCAGATCGCCATGACCGCCAGCCTGGCCGGCTATCGCGGCCTGCCCACCGCGGCCGCCTACAGCGCCAGCAAGGCGGCGATAATCAACCTGGCGGAGAGCCTGCAGTTGCAGCTCCGGGGCGACGGCATCCGCGTCAGCGTGATCAACCCGGGCTTCGTGCGCACCCCGATGACGGGGCAGAATGCTTTCCCCATGCCTTTCCTCATGGAGCCGGGCCCGGCCGCCAAAGCCATGTATGCGGGTCTCATGGGGGGCGCCTTCGAGATCACCTTTCCCAGGCGCCTGGCGTGGACCGCCAAGCTCCTCAAGGCGCTGCCCTATGCGCTGTACTTTCCCCTGCTCCGCCGCGCGGCGGGGCGCTGAACGCAGCGGCGGCTTTATGGCGCGCCCTGACTCCCCGCCTCCCCCGCTGCCGTCCTCCGCCCCGGTGCGCGCGGTCAGCTTCGATCTGGACGACACGCTATGGCCGATCGCGCCGGTGCTCGCACGCGCCGAGCGCGCGCTCATGGCCTGGCTGGCGGAGCACTATCCGCGCGTGGGCCGGCGCTTGACCCTGGATGACATGGCCGCACTGCGCGACCGCCTGATCGAGGAGCAGCCGAGCCTGGCGCGCGACATGAGCGCGCTGCGCCGGGCTGTGCTGCGCCGCGCGGCCGCCCTCGCCGGTTATGACGACAGCCTGGTCGAACCCGCCTTCGACGTCTTCCTGCATTACCGCAACCAGATCCGCTTTTACCCCGAAGTGGTACAGGTGCTCGAGGCGCTGCGACCGCGCTACCGGCTGGGCGCCATCAGCAACGGCAACGCGGATATCGCGCGGGTGGGTCTTTCCGAGCATTTCCGCTTCGCCATCTCCGCGTCGCGGTTGGGCCGGGCCAAACCCCACCCGGCCACTTTTCGCGCCGCCGCCGACGCCGCCGGCGTCGATCTCGCGCACATGGTGCATGTGGGCGACGATCCGCAAAGCGACATCGCAGGCGCGCGCGCCCTGGGGCTGCGCACGGTATGGGTCAACCGCACCGAGCTCGCCTGGCCGGAAGAGGCCGGGCCGGTGCCGCGCCATGAAATCCGCTCGCTCGTCGAGCTGCCCGCCTTGCTCAAGGCCTGGGAGTCCGGCGCGTAGCATCCCCCGTTGCATCACTGCCCCCGCGCCGGCACTCCGACCGCAAACAAGCCCATGACCTGCTGCTCGGCACCGATGGCGAACGCCCGGGCGACGCCCGCATCATCGAAGGCGCCGACGAACACGCCTCCCAAACCCAAAGCGGCGGTCTGCAGATAGACGTTCTGCACACCGCAGCCGGCCTCCAGCCAGACGTAGCGCTCGCCGCGCCCCGCCGGCGCCTGTCCGGCGTAATGCTCGATCACCGGGCGCATCGCCGCCGACCAGGCAATCACGGCCGCCGCTGAAGCGAGCCACGGCTGGTCTTCGACCGCGGCTTCGCAAAGACGGCTGCGCACGTCCTGCCCGCACACCGCGCGCAGCTCGCCGCTTGGCGGATGGTAACGATAAACACCGGGCGCAAGCCCGTCGACCCGGCCGGCGGCGACGTGCACGGTGAGTGCGTGCAGTGCGCCGGCGGAGGGCACGGTGCGGCGCCCGTCGACGGCGCCATTGGCCGCCCACAGCAAGCGGCGCAGCGCCCCCAGCCCGAGCGGCGTGTGCTCGTAGTCCCGCACCGAGCGGCGCGCCGCCAACAGCCTCGCCAAAGGCGTGCCTGCCTCCACCCGCCCATTCTTCGCCATATCGGTGTACTCCTTGCGCTTGCCTTCTTCCAGCGCTCTTGATCCACATCAACTGGAAGTTTCATTTTAAATGCTACAAATACTCCCGCGGATCCACTGACCCGCAGGCCGAGGTATGCCATCGGCCTGTTCAGCGAGGGGTTTTCCTCGCCTGCCCTTGAGGAAGAGAGACCATGAGCACCCGAGATTCCAACCCTTCTGCGCCGGCGCAGCACCTGCGCGGCAGCCCAAACAAAGCGCTGTTCGGCGCCACCATCGGCTTTTTCATCGGCTTCGGGGCCGTGTCCCTGTTCGGACCGACCGCCCACAGCTTCATGCAGGTCATGCACCTGACGCCCGGCCAGGTGGGCCTGCTGGTCGCCATCCCGATGCTGACGGGATCGCTGTTGCGCATCCCCTTCGGCGCCTGGGTCGACACCACCGGCGGCAAGCTTCCGTTTCTGATCCTGTTGATGATGTCGGTCGTGGGCATCGGCGGCCTGTACTGGATGCTGCTCACCCTCTACCCCAACCATCTGGACCAGTCGCACTACCCCTGGCTGCTGCTGTTCGGCGCGCTCGGCGGGTGCGGCATCGCCACCTTCTCCGTGGGCATCGGGCAAGTCTCCTACTGGTTCCCGAAGAACCGGCAGGGATGGGCGCTGGGCGCCTACGCCGGGCTGGGCAACACCTCCCCGGGACTGGTTGCGCTCATACTGCCGATGATCATCGCCTTCATGGGCTTGTGGGGCGCCTACCTGGTGTCGCTGGCGATCGTCGTCGTCGGCATCGCCCTGTATCTGGTGCTGGGCCACAATGCCTGGTATTTCCAGCTACGCCGGCGGGGCGGCTCGCCGCCGGAGGCACGCCAACACGCCGCAGACCAGGGTCAGGAGCTGTTCCCGCAGGCGAGCGCGTTCCATACCTTGCTGGAATCCGCCAAAACCTGGCGCACCTGGCCGCTGGTCGTGCTCTACTTCACCACCTTCGGTGGCTTCCTCGCGCTGACCGCCTGGCTGCCCACCTATTGGCAGAGCTACTTCAGCACTTCGTCCTGGACCGCGGTGATCTTGACGGCCAGCTTCTCCCTGTTCTCCTCGCTGATCCGCGTGCCGGGCGGGAGCTGGGCCGACAAGCTGGGCGGCGAGCTGGTCGCGATCGCCTCTCTGTTCACCCTGCTCTTGGGCGCGCTCATCATGACCTTCTCCGCCAGCTTCGCCGGCTCGGTGGTGGGCGAGATGCTGGTGGCCGCGGGCATGGGCGTCAACAACGCCGCAGTTTTCCGCATGGTGCCGCACTACGTGCCCGACGCCGTCGGCGGCGCCGCCGGCTGGGTCGGCGGCTTGGGCGCGCTGGGCGGGTTCGCCGTGCCGCCCCTGCTCGGCCACTTCGTCGAGTGGATGGGCCCGGTGGGCTACGCGCGCGGGTTCGTCGTCTACGTGGGTCTGGCCGTGCTCAGCCTGCTGCTCACCGGCGTGTTGCGCCTGGCCCTGCGCCGCGAGCGCCTACACGCCGCCACCCTGAAACAGGCGCGCACCTGAACGCCTTCACCGCCTGAAAGCCACATCCGCTTTTCCGGGGGAACACTGCATGAGCTACTTTCTCGACCGCCTGACCTTTTTTCGCAAAAATCAGGGCACCTTCTCCAACGGCCATGGCGTCACCACCCACGAAGACCGGGGCTGGGAGAAGGCTTATCGCAACCGCTGGCAGCACGACAAGATCGTGCGCTCCACCCACGGCGTGAACTGCACCGGCGCCTGTAGCTGGAAGATCTACGTCAAAAACGGCCTGGTGACCTGGGAGACACAGCAGACCGACTACCCGCGCACGCGCCCGGACATGCCCAACCACGAGCCGCGCGGCTGCCCGCGCGGAGCGAGCTACTCCTGGTATCTGTACAGCGGCAACCGCCTGAAGTATCCCATGGTGCGCGGCGCGCTGCTCAGGCTGTGGCGCGAGGCCCGCGCGCGCCACGAGGACCCGGTGGAAGCCTGGGCTGAGCTGGTCGGAGACGAGGCCAAAGTCGGCGCCTGGCGCGGGCGCCGCGGCCTGGGCGGCTTCGTGCGCGCGTCCTGGGACGAGGTCAACGAGCTCGTTGCCGCCGCCAACGTGGATACCATCAAGCGCTGGGGGCCGGACCGCGTGGCCGGCTTCTCGCCCATTCCGGCCATGTCCATGGTCTCTTTCGCCGCCGGCACCCGCTACCTGTCACTCATCGGCGGCGTCTCGCTGAGCTTCTACGACTGGTATTGCGACCTGCCTCCCAGCTCGCCGCAGACCTGGGGCGAGCAGACCGACGTGCCGGAATCGGCGGACTGGTACAACTCCAGCTTCCTCATTCTGTGGGGCTCCAACGTGCCGCAGACGCGCACGCCGGACGCCCACTTCTACACCGAATCGCGCTACCGCGGCGCCAAGAGCGTGGTGGTCTCGCCGGACTACTCGGAAGCCTCCAAGTTCGCGGACCTGTGGCTCGCGCCCAAGCAGGGCACGGACTCGGCGCTGGCCATGGCGCTGGGCCATGTCATCCTCAAGGAATTCCACATCGAGCGGCCCGATCCCTACTTCAGCGACTACGTGCGCCGCTACACCGATCTGCCCTGCCTGGTGCGCCTGGACCGCCATGAAGAGGGCTACCAGGCGGGGCGCTTCCTGCGTGCCTCGGACTTGGATGGCAACCTGGGGCAGGACAACAACCCAGAATGGAAAACCGTCGCCTTCGACGCGAGCAGCGACCGGGTAACCGTGCCCAGCGGCGCCATCGGCTTCCGCTGGGGCGAGCAGGGCCGCTGGACCCTGGAGGCCGGCGACGGCGAAGCGCCCGAGCTGGCGCTATCCCAGATCGAGCGCCGCGACGACGCGGTGTCGGTTGCTTTCCCTTATTTCGGCGGCAGCGAGGGCCACAACCCGCATTTCGGCTTCACCGATCACCCCCCCATCCTCACCCGCCGCGTGCCGGTGCGCCAGCTCACGCTCGCGAGTGGCGAGCAAGCCCTGGTGGCGACCGTGTTCGACCTGCTGGCCGCGCATTACGGCGTCGAGCGCGGCCTGGACGACGCCCAAGCGGCGCAGAGCTACGACGACGACGTGCCCTACACGCCGGCCTGGCAGGAGGCCATCACCGGCGTGCCGCGCGAGCGCGTGATCACGGTGGCGCGCCAGTTCGCCGAGACCGCGGCCAAAACACACGGCAAGTCCATGGTCATCCTGGGTGCCGGCATCAATCACTGGTACCACTGCGACATGACCTACCGCGGCATCATCAACATGCTGATGCTGTGCGGTACGGTGGGCGTAAGCGGCGGCGGCTGGGCGCACTACGTGGGCCAGGAGAAGCTGCGCCCGCAGACCGGCTGGCTGCCGCTCGCCTTCGGGCTGGACTGGACGCGCCCGCCGCGGCAGATGAACGGCACCTCGTTTTTCTACGCGCACACCGACCAGTGGCGCTACGAAAAGATCACCAGCGCCGAGATCCTCTCGCCGCTGGCCGATCCCAAGCAGTGGACGGCGAGCCTGATCGACTATAACGCCCGCGCCGAGCGCATGGGCTGGCTGCCGTCCGCACCCCACTTCAATGCCAACCCGCTGCAAGTGGTGCAACAGGCCCGCGCCGCCGGCCAGGACCCGAAAGACTACCTGCTGGAACGCGTCAAGTCGGGCGCCATCCGCCTCGCCGGCGAGGATCCGGACGACCCGGCCAACTTCCCGCGCAACCTTTTCGTGTGGCGCTCCAACCTGCTCGGCTCCAGCGGCAAGGGGCACGAGTACTTCCTCAAGCACCTGCTGGGCACCGGGCAAGGCGTTCAGGGCCACGACTTAGGCGAAGAGGACGGCATCAAGCCCGAAGAGGTTGAGTGGCGCGATCCGGCGCCGCGCGGCAAGCTCGACCTGCTGGTGACACTGGACTTTCGCATGTCCACCACCTGCCTGTACTCGGACGTGGTGCTGCCCACCGCCACCTGGTACGAGAAGAACGACCTCAACACCTCCGACATGCACCCGTTCATCCATCCGCTGTCGGAAGCGGTGAACCCGGCCTGGGAATCGCGCAGCGACTGGCTCATCTACCGCGAGCTGGCGCGCACCTTCTCGCGCGTGGTGCAGGGCCATCTGGGCACGGAGACCGATGTCGTGCTGACTCCGCTCATGCACGACAGCCCGGCCGAGCTGGGCCAGCCGCTGGACGTGGCGGACTGGAAGCGCGGCGAGTGCGAGCCGGTGCCCGGCAAGACCTTTCCCGGCATCGCGCTGGTCGAGCGCGACTACCCTGCGACGTTCGAACGCTTCACCAGCTTAGGCCCCCTGCTCGACAAGCTGGGCAACGGCGGCAAGGGCATCGGCTGGCGCACCGAGGACGAAGTGTATGATCTGGCCGAGCTCAACGGCCGCGCCGGCGGGCCCGCCGACCGTGACGGCCGCCCGCGCATCCACACCGACATCGACGCCTGCGAGACCATCATGATGCTGGCCCCGGAGACCAACGGGCGCGTGGCGGTGAAGGCGTGGGAGGCTTTGTCCAAGATCACCGGGCGCGACCACACGCACCTGGCGCGCGCGCGCGAAGACGACCGCATCCGCTTCCGCGACATCCAGGCCCAGCCGCGCAAGATCATCAGCTCGCCGACGTGGAGCGGCATCGAGTCCGAGCACGTGAGCTACACCGCGGGCTACACCAACGTCAACGAGCGCATCCCGTGGCGCACGCTCACCGGGCGCCAGCAGTTCTACCAGGATCACGCCTGGATGCGCGCCTTCGGCGAGGGCTTCGCGCTCTACCGCCCGCCGGTGAAGACCAAGACGGTCGCCGCGCTGCACGAGCAGCGCAGCAACGGCAACCCGGAGCTGGTGCTCAACTGGATCACGCCGCACCAGAAGTGGGGCATCCACTCCACCTACAGCGACAACCTGATCATGCTCACCCTGTCGCGCGGCGGGCCCATCATCTGGCTCTCCGAGGTCGACGCCGCCAAGGCCGGCATCGAGGACAACGACTGGGTGGAGGTGTTCAACACCAACGGCGCCCTCACCGCACGGGCCGTGGTCAGCCAGCGCGTGCCCTCGGGCATGACCATGATGTACCACGCCCAGGAGCGCATCGTGAACGTGCCCGGCTCGGAGATCACCGGGCTGCGCGGCGGCATCCACAACTCTGTCACGCGTACGGTGCTCAAGCCCACCCACATGATCGGCGGCTACGCCCAGCTCGCCTGGGGCATGAACTACTACGGCACCATCGGCTCGAACCGCGACGAGTTCGTGCTGGTGCGCCGGCTCGCCAACGTGCGCTGGCTCGACGAGCAAACGGACCGCGAGCAGATGGAGGCCAAGCAATGAAAATCCGCGCCCAAATCGGCAAAGTGCTCAACCTGGACAAGTGCATCGGCTGCCACACCTGCTCGGTCACCTGCAAGAACGTGTGGACGTCGCGCGAAGGCGTCGAGTACGCCTGGTTCAACAACGTGGAAACCAAGCCCGGCGTGGGCTACCCCAAGGAATGGGAGAACCAGGAGCGCTGGAACGGCGGCTGGGAGCTGCGCCACGGCCGACTGCAGCCGCGCCTGGGCGGGCGCTGGCGCCTGCTCGCCAAGATCTTCGCCAACCCGGACCTGCCGGCCATCGACGACTACTACGAGCCCTGGAACTACGACTACGACCATCTGCAGACGGCGCCGGACTCGGCCCACCAGCCGGTGGCCCGCCCCTTCTCGGCGATCACCGGCCAGCCGATGAACAAAATCGAGTGGGGCCCGAACTGGGAGGAGATTCTCGGCACGGAGTTCAGGAAGCGCTCGCGCGACAAGAACTTCGAGAACATCGAGAAGACCATCTACGGCCAGTTCGAGAACACGTTCATGATGTATCTGCCGCGCTTGTGCGAGCACTGCCTCAATCCGACCTGCGTGGCGTCGTGCCCAAGCGGGGCGATCTACAAGCGCGAGGAGGACGGCATCGTGCTCATCGACCAGGACAAGTGCCGGGGCTGGCGCATGTGCATCAGCGCCTGCCCGTACAAAAAGATCTACTACAACTGGCAGTCGGGCAAGTCCGAAAAGTGCACCTTCTGTTACCCGCGCATCGAGGCCGGCGAGCCCACGGTGTGCTCGGAAACCTGCGTCGGCCGCATCCGCTACCTGGGCGTGATGCTCTACGACGCCGACCGCATCCAGGAGGCCGCGAGCCAACCGTCCGAGCAGGACCTCTATCAGGCCCAGCTCGACATCTTCCTGGATCCCAACGATCCCGAGGTCATCGCCCAGGCGCGCCGCGACGGCGTGCCCGACTCTTGGATCGAGGCGGCCCAGCACTCGCCCGTCTACAAGATGGCCATGGACTGGAAGGTGGCGTTCCCGCTGCACCCGGAATACCGCACCCTGCCCATGGTCTGGTACGTGCCGCCGCTCTCGCCCATCCAGTCCGCCGCGCAGGCCGGCCATCTGGGCGACAACGGCGTGCTGCCGGACGTGGACAAGCTGCGCATCCCGGTGCGCTACCTCGCCAACCTGCTCACCGCCGGCGACGAGCGTCCCGTGCTGCAGGCGCTCAAGCGCATGCTGGCCATGCGCGCCTACAAGCGCGGCCAGACCGTAGACGGCGTGGATAAGACCGGCGTGCTCGATGCCGTGGGCCTGACCCAGACCCAGGTGGAGGACATGTACCAGACCCTGGCGATTGCCAACTACGAAACCCGCTTCGCCCTGCCCACCGGCCACCGCGAGCTCAACGCCGAAGATCCGTGGGCCGTGCGCAGCGGCTGCGGCTTCTCCTTCGGCGACGGCTGCCACGGCACCACCAAGCCCAACCTGTTCGGCGGCAAGTCGCCCACCCGGCGCGCCTTCCCGGCGCGAGTGGAATACACCAAGGCGGAGCGTTCGTCATGAAAACGCTCAAAGTCATCGCCAGCCTGCTGCACTATCCGGAGGCCGGGCTGCATACCCACGCCGCGGAGCTGATCGACGTCGTCGAAGGCGAACGCCGACTCGGCGAACCCCAGCGCGAGGCGCTGTGCGCGCTTATCCGGCGCAGCGCGGCCGCGGATCTGCTGGAGCTGCAGGCGGAGTACGTGGACACCTTCGACCGGGGCCGCGCCCGCTCGCTGCACCTGTTCGAGCACGTGCACGGCGAGTCCCGAGACCGCGGCCAGGCCATGATCGACCTGATCGACGTCTACCGCGCGGCGGGCTTCGAGATCGACTGCGCCGAGCTGCCGGACTACCTGCCGCTGTTCCTGGAGTTCTGCGCGCAGATCCCCGGGGACGACGCGCGCGAGTGGCTGGGCCAGGTCGCCCATATCCTGCAGCTCCTGCACCAGCGCCTGGTGCGCCGCGGCAGCCCCTATGCGCCCGCCCTGGAGGCGCTGCTAGCGCTGGCCGGGGCCGACGCCGACTCTGAAGCCGTTCGCGGGGAAGTCGCATCGGAGGCGGCGGACGATACCCCGGCGGCACTCGACCGCGTGTGGATGGAGGCGCCGGTAACCTTCGCCGGCGCGCCCAACCCCGCCGGCGCCGGCTGCTCCGCGCAAACCGTCCATTGGGTCGGCCGCAACGCCGACGGCAGCAAACTTTAGAGGATTCGACCATGAGCGATTGGGACCGCTTCTTTTTCGACGTCTACCCTTACATCGCCGGCAGCGTGTTTCTGGTCGGCAGCGTGCTGCGCTTCGACTTCGGCCAGTACACCTGGAAGTCAGGCTCCAGCCAGATGCTCTCCGGGGGCCGCCGGTTCCTGTTCGGCAACAATCTGTTCCACGCCGGCATCATCCTTTTGTTCTTCGGCCATCTCATCGGCCTGCTCATGCCGCATGCCTGGTATCCGTACCTGGGGCTGACGGTCACATCCAAGCAGGTGCTGGCCATGGTCGCCGGCGGCGTGTTCGGCACCCTGTGCCTGGCGGGCATGACGCTGCTCATCTGGCGCCGGCTGTTCGTGGCGCGCGTGCGCGCCAACTCCAGCCCCATGGACGTGGCCATCCTGCTCATCCTCTACGTCCAGCTCATCCTGGGGCTGATCACCATCTTCTTCTCCGCCCACGAGCTTAACGGCAGCTTCATGATCGCGCTGTCCGACTGGGCGCAGCACATCGTCACCTTCCGCGGCGGCGCGGCCGCCTTCGTCGTCGGGGCGCCGTTGGTCTACAAAATCCATCTGGTGCTGGGCATGACGATTTTCCTGCTCTTCCCCTTCAGCCGCCTGGTGCACATCTGGAGCGCGCCGGTATGGTATCTGGGCCGGCGCTACCAGGTGGTGAGGGTGCGCTCATGATTACGGTCGACGGCACCCCTATTGCCGAAGAACAAGTGGCGCGCGAGGTGCAATACCATCCCGCCGCCGCGCTGGAGCAGGCGCGCGCCGAGGCGGCACGGGCGCTCGTCGTGCGCGAGCTGCTGCTGCAGGAGGCCCGCCGCCAGGCGCTTCGGGACGAAAACGAGGAATCGGCGGTGGCGCAATTGCTCGAGCAAGCCGTGCAAGTGCCCGAACCCGGGGAATCGGAGTGCCGGCGCTACTTCGACCACAACCGCGACCGGTTCAGGAGCCCGACCTGCGTTGAGGCGCAGCACATCCTCATCCCGGCCGCTCCGGATGACGCCGGCGAGCGGCTCGCCGCGCGCGATAGGGCCGAGGGGCTGCTGGACCTGGTTCGGCGCGAGCCCGGGCGGTTCGAGGCGCTGGCCCAGGCGCACTCCGCGTGCCCGTCGGCGCGCGAGGGCGGCCACCTCGGCCTGCTCACCAAAGGGCAGACGGTGCCGGAATTCGACAACACCGTGTTCCGCCTCGACGGCGGCGCGCTCTGCCCGCATCCGGTGGAGACGCGCTACGGCTTTCACGTGGTGCGCGTTAACCGCCGCGCCGACGGGCAACCCCTGCCCTTCGACGCGGTTCGCAGCCGCATCGCCGAGTATCTGCATGAGCAGACGTGGCGGCGCGCGGTGAGCCAGTACGTTCAGCGCCTGGCGGCACAGGCCGAGATCACCGGCCTGGATCTGAACGCCGGGGAGACTCCGCTGGTCCAGTGACGGCCGCCGGCGCCTGCGAGACACAGGGATGCAGGTGCACCCCGTACGGGCTGCGTACGGCCTTAGTGCGGGCTATGCGGTCGGCTCCGCCTCCGGCTTGGCCTCTGGCGGCAACACCAGCCCTTCGGTGATGCGTTTGAGATCGTCCTCGTCCAGGGTCTCGCGCTCGAGCAGCTCGTGCGCGCCGCGCTCCAGGATGGCGCGGTTGCGCTCCAGCGTGGCATAGACGCGCTCAAACACGGTGTGGATGATCTCGCGCACGGCCTCGTCGATGGCTTGCGCGCTGGCCTCGCTGAACAGCCGCTCGCCGCCGGTGTACTGGCCCAAAAACGTCTCCTTGTCGCGCTCGTAGGTGACGTAGCCCAGATCCTCGTCCATGCCATAGCGCGCCACCATGCTGCGCGCGATGTCGGTGGCCTTGGACAGGTCGTCGGCGGCACCGGTGGAGAGGTGGCCGAAGATGAGCTTCTCGGCGGCGCGCCCGCCCAGCAGCACCGCGATCTTGTTCTCGAGCTCCTCGCGCGTCATCAGGAAGCGGTCTTCGGTGGGGCGCTGCAGGGTGTAGCCGAGCGCGCCGATGCCGCGCGGAATGATGGAGACCTTGTGCACCGGGTCGACGCCCGGCAGCGCCAGGGTCATCAGCGTGTGGCCCATCTCGTGGTGCGCGACGACCTCGCGCTCGCGCTTGTTGAGGATGCGGTTTTTCTTCTCCAGCCCGGCGACGATGCGCTCGATGGCGTTGTTGAAATCGTCCATGCTCACAGACTGGGCGCGCCGGCGGGTGGCCAGCAGCGCCGCCTCGTTCACCAGATTCGCCAGGTCGGCCCCGGTGAAGCCGGTGGTGAGCGCGGCCACCTGCTCGAGCTCGACGTCCGGAGCCAGGCGGATTTTTTGGGCATGCACCTGCAGGATCTGCACGCGCCCGCGCTTGTCCGGCCGGTCCACCAGCACCTGGCGGTCGAAGCGCCCGGCGCGCAGCAGCGCGGGGTCGAGAATCTCGGGGCGGTTGGTGGCGGCGAGCAGCACCAGGCCCTCGCTGGCGTCGAATCCGTCGAGCTCGACCAGCAGCTGGTTCAGCGTCTGTTCGCGCTCGTCGTGGCCGCCGGCCTGGGGAAAGGCGCCGCGGGCGCGGCCCAGCGCGTCCAGTTCGTCGATGAAGATGATTGCCGGCGCCTTGCCGCGCGCCTGCTCGAACAGGTCGCGCACGCGTGCCGCGCCCACGCCCACGAACATCTCCACGAACTCCGAGCCGCTGATGGAGAAAAACGGCACCCCGGCCTCGCCGGCGACCGCGCGCGCCAGCAGCGTCTTGCCGGTACCCGGCGGTCCCACCAACAGCACGCCCTTGGGGATGTGCGCGCCCAGCATGCCGTAGCGCTTGGGATCCTTAAGGAACTCGATCAGCTCCTGCAGTTCCTCCTTGGCCTCGTCCACGCCGGCAACGTCCTCGAAGCCCACCTTGAGATTCGTCTCGACATAGATCTTGGCCTTGCTCTTGCCGATCTGCATGAAACCGCCCATGCCGCCGCCGCCCTGACCGCCGGCCATGCGCCGCACCAGAAAGAACCACACCGCGAAGAACAGGCCGATGGGCAGCACCCAGGAGAGAATATCGGTGAGCCAGGTATGCTCGACGGCGCCGGAGTACTGCACCCCCGCCTTGTCCAACTGCTCGCTGAGCTGCGGCGGGGACACGGGCACGGTGACGAAATGCGTCTTGCCGTCCTGCGGCGACGTGAACGCGCCGTGTATGGTCTGCGAACCCACCACCACGTTTTTTATCTGGCCATTCTTCAGATCCTGCTGAAACTGGCTGTAGGGAATGCGCTTGGTGTGCTGACCCGAGGTCCACAAAGCCTGCAGCAGGAATACCCCGATGATCGCGGCGACAATGTACCAGATGTGGAGCTGCGTCTTCTTATCCATGCCTGTTCCCGGCAGAGCCTAGGGCCCAAAGATAGCGCACGCATGCGTCCCTGTCAGAGAGCCAGATCAACAAACGGGCCCACGGCGGGCGTTGGGTTGGCGTGACGCTGCCAGGTTACTATGTTAGGCAACATGCCAAGCTGACGGAGCCCCGATGGCCGACATCCAAACCCTGCGCCGAATTTTGTCTGAGAACCGCACCATCGCCGTGGTGGGTCTGTCCGCCAAATGGCACAGGCCCAGCTTCTTCGCCGCCAAGTACCTCCAAGATCACGGTTACCGCATTATCCCGGTCAACCCCAATTACGACGAAATCCTGGGCGAGAAGAGCTATCCCGACCTGCGTTCTGTCCCCGAACCCGTGGATGTGGTCGACCTGTTCCAGCGCGCCGAGCGCGTGCCCCCTTACGTGGACGACGCCGTCGCCGTCGGCGCGCGCGTGGTGTGGATGCAGATCGGCATCATCAACGAGCAGGCCGCGGCGCGCGCACGCGGGGCCGGCCTGGACGTGGTAATGAACCGCTGCATGAAGATCGAGCACGCGCGCCTGTTCGGCGGGCTGAACTTCGTCGGCGTCAACACCGGCGTGGTGTCATCCAAGCGCCCGCTGTGGATCGCCAATTAGGAGCCGCGATGAGCGACAGAGACTACGGTATCGAAACCCTGTGCCTGCACGCCGGACAGGTGCCCGACGCGGCCACCGGTGCGCGGGCGGTGCCGATTTACCAAACCACCTCGTACGTGTTCAACGACACCGACCACGCGGCCAGCCTGTTCAACCTGCAGACGTTCGGCAACATTTACTCGCGCATGATGAACCCGACCACGGCCGTGTTCGAGGAGCGCATGGCGGCGCTGGAGTCCGGACGCGCCGCGCTCGCCGTGAGCACCGGCATGGCCGCGGAGATGACGGCGTTGCTGACCCTGCTGGAGCAGGGCGACGAGATCGTCGCCGCCACCACCCTCTACGGCGGCACCTACTCCCAGTTCGACGTCACGCTGCGCAAGATGGGTATTAACACCCACTTCGTCGACCCGCACGACCCGGACAACTTCCGCCGCGCCATCACGCCCCGGACCAAGCTCGTCTACGGCGAGACCATCGGCAACCCGCTCAGCAACGTGCTCGACCTCGAGCCGGTCGCCGCTATCGCCCATGAGGCCGGGATACCGCTGGTAGTGGACAACACCTTCGCCACCCCGTACCTGTGCCGGCCCATGGAGTTCGGTGCGGACATCGTTGTCCACTCGGCCACCAAGTTCATCGGCGGCCACGGCACCTCCATGGGCGGCGTGCTGGCGGAATCGGGCAAGTTCCCCTGGGACAACGGCAAATTTCCGGGCATGACCGAGCCCTCGCGCGGCTATCACGGCGTGCGTTTCTTCGAGACCTTCGGCGACTTCGCCTTCACCATGAAGGCGCGCGTGGAGACGCTGCGCACACTGGGGCCCACGCTGTCGCCCTTCAACGCCTTTTTGTTCCTGCAGGGGCTGGAGACGCTGCCCGTGCGCATGGACCGCCACTGCGGGAATGCGCTGGCGGTGGCCAAATTCCTGCAGGAGCACCCGGCAATCGAGTGGGTCAAGTTCGCCGGCCTGCCCGACAGCCCGTACCACGGGTTGGTGAAAAAGTACCTGCCCAAGGGCGCGGGCTCCATCTTCACTTTCGGCATCCGCGGCGGCGTGGAGGCGGGGGTGCGCTTCATCGAGAACGTGCAGTTCCTGAGCCACCTGGCCAACGTGGGCGACGCCAAGACGCTGGTAATCCATCCGGCTTCGACCACGCACCGCCAGCTCTCCGAGGAGGAACAGCTCCAGGCCGGCGTGAGCCCGGACATGATCCGCATTTCCGTGGGCCTGGAAACGCTGGACGACATCCTCTGGGACATCGACCAGGCGCTGGAGAAGGCGACCGCCTGAGCGGCCGAGGGGCCGCACGCCAGCGCAGCCGGCGCGCGGCCCCGGATGCCGGGGCTTAGCTGATAAACACGGTCTTGATGTTGACGAACTCGCGGATGCCCTCCTCGGAGAGCTCGCGCCCGTAACCGCTCTGCTTGATGCCGCCGAAGGGCAGGCGCGGGTCGGAGGCCACCAAAGCGTTGACGAAGGCCGAGCCCGCCTGCAGCTCTTCGCGCGCGATGCGCTCGCCGCGCTCCAGGTCCTGCGTGAACACCGCCGAGCCCAGTCCGTAGGCCGTGTCGTTGGCCACGCGCAACGCCTCGGCTTCGTCCTTCACTTCGATGATGGAGGCCACCGGGCCGAACATCTCCTCCTCGTACGCCGGCATGCCGGGCTTGACTCCGGAGAGCACGGTGGGCGGGTAGAAGCAGCCGGGTCCCTCTGGCACCTCGCCGCCGGTGAGGCAGCGCGCGCCCTTGTCGATGCTTTGCTTCACTTGGCGCGCCAGATTGTCACGCAGATCGGGACGCGCCAGCGGTCCCACCTCGGTGGCGGGATCGGACGGGTCGCCCATCTTGGCGCCCGACAGCCGCTCCACCATGGCCTTTTCGAACGCATCGCGCGCGGATTCGACGACAATAAAGCGCTTGGCCCCGATGCAGCTCTGGCCGGAGTTGATGAGCCGGCTCTTGGAGCAGGCATTGGCGGCGAGCTCAATGTCCGCGTCCTCCAGCACTACGTAAGGGTCGGAACCGCCCAGCTCGAGCACGGTCTTCTTGATGTGCTTGCCGGCCTGCGCCGCTACCGTGCTGCCCGCGCGCGTGCTGCCGGTGAGCGTGACCGCGGCCACTTTACGGCTGGCGATGACCTCGCTGGCCTGGTCGGTGTCGATCAGCAGGGTGCGGAACAGGTTTTCCGGGAAACCGGCCTCGCGGAAGATTTCCTCGATGGCCAGCGCACAGCCGGGCACGTTGGGGGCGTGCTTGAGCAGCCCGGCGTTGCCCGCCATCAGCGCGGGCGCGCCGAAGCGAAAGACCTGCCAGAAGGGGAAATTCCACGGCATGATGGCGAACACCGGCCCTTCCGGCTGGTAGGAAACGTAGCTCTTGGAGGCAGCGGTCTCGATCACGCGCGGCGCCAGAAAGCCCTCCGCGTTGTCGGCATAGAACTCGCACACCCAGGCGCACTTCTCGACTTCGCCGGGCGCCTGCTGCATGGGCTTGCCCATCTCCTCGGTCATCAGGCGCGCGTACTCGTCTTTGCGCCGCTTGAGGATTTCCGCCGCCTTGCGCAAGGGCTCGGCGCGTTCGGCGAACGGCACGCGCCGCCATTCGAGCCAGGTTTCGTGCACCTGGTCGATGATGCGGTTCATGGCGTCCGTGCTGTGGCCGTCGTACTCCTTGATAGGCTCATCGGTGGCCGGATTGCGCGACTGAAACTTCATGACGTTTTTCCCTCCCAGTACTTGGCGAGCTTATCCACCAGCTCGTTGTTCACTTGAGCGGACACGCGGATCTCGATCACGGACAGCTCGCGCGACTGAATCGCCTGTGCGAGCTGTTCCCTGAGCTCATCGAGCGTCTCCGGGCGATAGCCCTTGATGCCGAAGCTCTCGGCATAGGCTTTGAAGTCGGGGTTGCCGAGGCGGGTCGCCACCGAGCGGTGCTTCGACATCTCCTGCTTCCAGCTTATCAGGCCATAGTCGAAATCATTAAACACCACCGCGGTAAAATTGACACCCAGGCGCTTCGCGGTCTCCAGCTCCTGGGAGTTCATGAGAAATCCGCCGTCGCCCATGGCCGCCACCACCTGGCGGTTCGGGTCGACCAGCGCCGCGGCCACCGCCCCGGGCAGCGCGATGCCCATGGTCGCCAGGCCGTTGCTGATGACCGTGCCGTTGGGCCGGTAGGTGGGGAAATTGCGCGCGATCCACATCTTGTGGCTGCCGGTATCCGACAGCAGCAGACTGTCGTCGTCCATCACCTCGCGCATGATGTTGAGCGCGCCGGGGATGGTGAACGCCTCATCGGGCCCGAGCTCGTAGCCGGCAATGTCGCCCAGGATGCGCGCGCGGATGGGCGCGTACCAATCGCGCTGGTAGCGCCGGTCGGCCTCCATCAGGCGCTGGTCGAGCGCGTGCAGGGCGCCGGAGATATCGCCCACCACTTCCACCTCGGGCTGATAGTGCATGTACACCTCGGCCGGCGCGAAGTCGATGTGCACGATGCGCGCCCGCCCGTTCGGGTTCCATTTCTGAGGCGGGTACTCGGCGATGTCGTAGCCCACGGTCACGATCAGGTCCGCCTGCTCCACCGCTTCCAGCACGTAATCCTTGAAGCCCAGCCCGATCGCGAGCAGCGACTGGTCGAGCCGGTCGGAGATCGCGCCCTTGCCCATGAACGTGCTCACCGTGGCGATCCCGTGGGTCTGCACCAGGCGCGCGAGATAACGGCTGGCGCGATCGCGGATGGCGCCGTTGCCGGCGATGATCAGCGGCCGCTCGGCTTCCATGATCAGTGAAAAAGCCTGATCCACGGCCTTGCGGTCCGGCGCCGGCTCACGCACAGGGTGCGGGCGCAGGGGAACGTTGTTGACGCGGGCGTCTTCGGCCGCCACGTCCTCCGAAAGCTCGATGTGGGTGACGCCCGGCTTCTCCGCCTGCGCCAGCTTGAAGGCCTTGCGCACCATCTCCGGCACCACCTCCGGGGTGGGCACGGCGGCCGTCCATTTGGTGATCGGGCGGAACATGTTGACGATATCGATGAGCTGGTGACTCTCGTGCTGCAGACGCTCCAGCCCGCCCTGCGCGGTGAGCGCGACCACCGGCGACTTGTCCAGGTGGGCATCGGCGAGCCCGGTGATGAGATTGGTGGCCCCGGGACCCAGCGTGGACAAGCACACGCCCGGCGCCCCGCTCAGCCGGCCCCAGACGTCGGCCATGAAAGCCGCGCCCTGCTCGTGCCGGCAGGGCACGAACTGGATTTGAGAATCGGCCAGCGAGAACAACAGGTCCTCGTTCTCCTCGCCCGGCAGGCCGAAGACGTATTTCACGCCCTCCGCCTCCAGGCATTTGACGAGCAGGTCGGAGACTTTCATCGCTACATCCCGTCAGGTGGGTGAATGGGCGCCGAGTTCGTCCCGTTGGAACCGCGCGGCGCGCCTTTGTTCCCGGGCCACTCGGTGCGCGATAATTGCTCAACACCCGCCGGCGCGCGGCCCCGTCCGAGGAAGACCATGACCCAGAATCATTACGCTATCACCATTGCGGGCATCGAGCGCGACCTGCCCCTGTTCCAGGTACGTCCCGGGCTGCGCATCGCGGTGCTCAACATTCTCGGGGATACGGCCCTGGTCCAGGCCGCCGCCAACTCGCTGGCCGAACGGCTCGCCGACTGCGACTACGATGCGCTGGTCACGCCCGAGGCCAAGAGCATCCCGCTCGCGCATGCCCTGTCGGTGGCGACCGGCAAACCGTATGTGGTGCTGCGCAAGAGCTACAAGTCGTACATGGGCGATGCGCTTTCCACGGAGACGCGCTCGATCACCACAGGCCTGTGTCAAACGCTCTACCTCGACGCCAAAGACAGCGCCCATGTGCGCAACGCCCGGGTGGTGCTGGTCGATGACGTGATCAGCACTGGCTCCACGCTCGAAGGCATGCGCGATCTCATGAGCAAGGCCGGCGCCCGCATCGCGGTCGAAGCCGCGATCCTCACCGAAGGCGAGCGCGACGACTGGCACGGCGTCGTCGCGCTCGGCCACCTGCCGCTGTTCGAAGACGCGCCGCCGCCCACCTAGACGCTGTTGAAGAGCCGTCGCGAAGGCCGTGTGTGGTCGCCCGGGGCGCAGAAACCGCAGTGTATCTGCTCAACACATGAAGATTTCGGGCACCGCACAGCCGCGAAATGCCGAACGCAGTAGGCTATTGAACAGCTTCTAAGCGCGGGCCGCCGCCGGCGCCGCTCTCATGCCGTGGCCGCCAGGCGCACCGGTATACGCTCGCACAGCTCGATCGCGTGCGGCGACACCTGCGCGCGGTAGGCAAGCACTTCCACACCCCGTTCGGCCACAGCCGCCAGCGCGTGAGCGAAAGCCGGATCGATCTCGTGCGCCGGACGGAAATACGCCGCGTCCGAGCGCTGGATGAGGAAGAACACCACCGCCCGGTGGCCCGCGTCAGCCTGATCGGCGAGTTCGAGCAGGTGCTTGCGCCCGCGCACGGTGACGGCATCCGGGAAGGTAAATGCGCCCTGGCCGTCGACCAGCGTGGTGTTTTTCACTTCGACGTAGCAGCGCCGGTCGCCGTCCGCCAGCAACAGGTCGACGCGCGAGTTGCGCCCGTAAGGAACCTCCAACCGCGCCTCGGGGTAGCCGCTCAACTCGGGGATACCGCCGGCACGTAAAGCCTCCAGCAATAGATGGTTGGGCCGGCCGGTGTGCACACCGATCCAGCAATCGCCGTTATGGACCATCTCCAGGGTGTAAGGGAGCTTGCGGCGGGGGTTGCCGGAGCGGCTCAGCCGCACCGGCCAGTGCTCGCCCACGCAGGTTTTCATGCTGCCCGAGTTGGGGCAGTGCGCCGTGACCACGCTGCCGTCGCATAGGCGCACGTCGGCCAGAAAACGCTTGTAGCGCCGGACCAGATGGCCTTCGACCAAGGGCTCAGAAAAGCGCACGATGGGTTCAGGCGCCAAGCAGAGCTTTCAGCGGGACCTCGCTTTCGCTGTCGAACCAGTCCTCGATCAGATTATAGGCCACGGACAGCGGCGGCGGCGGCATGAAGCGCCCGCTCTCGATGCCCCGGCGGATGTCGGCGCGGGTGAACCAGCGCGCGTCCTCGAGCTCACCGTCCACAGGGCGGGGCGGCGCCTGCGAGGCCACTTCCGCCACGTAGCCGAGCATGAGCGAAGCGGGAAAGGGCCAGGGCTGGGAGGAATGGTAGCGGATGGCGCTCACCTGCACCCCCGTCTCTTCCAGCACTTCGCGCACCACCGCATCCTCGGCGCTCTCCCCGGGTTCGACGAAACCCGCAATCGTCGAGTAGCGCCCGGCGGGCCACTTCGCCTGACGTCCGAGCAGGCAGGCCTCGCCGCTGCTCGCGAGCACGATGATCGCCGGGTCGGTGCGCGGAAAATGCCGGCGGCCGCAGGACTCGTTGGTGCAGATGCGGACGTAGCCGCCCTCGTCCGACCGCGTGGGCGCGCCACACCGGCCGCAAAAGCGGTGGCGGTGGTGCCAATAGATCATGGCACGCGCCTGTGCGAGCACGGCGGCCTCCTCGGGCGACAGCAGCGAGGCCGCCTCGCGCAGCTCCTTGAGCTCGGCGCCGGGGACGCGGCGGACCACCTCGTCGGCCTCGAAGGCGGAGACGTCGGCCGCGAAGAACGCCGTTTCGTGCCACTCGCCTAAAAACACGAGCACCGGCGTGGAGGCGAGAAAGGCCTGTGCGCGCTCGCGCTCGAGCATGGCGGCGTGCCCGTCTTCAACCAGCAGACGCGATCGCCAAACCGGGACGAAGCGTGTGTCGGGCGCCTCAAAGCGCCGGGCCAGCCACCGCGCATCGCGGCGCAACTCCGCCTGCCGGCGCAGGGGGCCGGCCGCGAACCGGTTGCGTCCGGACAAAGTGTGGTGATCCATAGGTACTCCCCGCCACAGCGCGGCGGGTATATCCGAGTGACGGCCCGTCATTATACCGGAAGGAGGCGCGCGCATTACCTGCACGCCCGGCGCTCACCCACCCCGCAGGCACGCCCACAGCAATACCGCCCACCCGGCAATCAGGCTCATCCCGCCGACCGGCGTCACCGCGCCCCACCAGCGCACGCCGACCATGACCAGCAAATAGAGGCTGCCGGAAAAGAGCACGACTCCGGCGGCGAACAGGGCGCCGGCCCAATACAGCAGGCGGTTGTTGGGCCGCAAACCCAACAGCAGGCCCACCGCCAGCAACGCCAACGCATGATAGAACTGGTAGTCAACCGCCGTGTGAAACACGCTCAGCATCTCGGCGGAGACCTGACCGCGCAACGCATGCGCGGCGAACGCGCCCAGACAAACGCCCAGCAGACCGAACAGCGCCCCCAGTGACAGAAAGGCTCGCATGGATTGACGCCCCCTGATTTGCGGCGGCCACAGTGTACGGCGGCCGGCCTCGGCCCGGCCAGGCGGCGCCTGGCCTGTGCCGCGCCCGATGTGCTAAAAATACTGAATGAATGATCAGTATTCGCCGGCGAACGCGCGTGTTTTCAAAGGCCGCGGAGCCACCAGCAACGCCGAAGGGCGATTCGAGTCCACCCGCGTCGAGGCCATCGACGACGGCTGGAGCCCGCCGGAAGCGCCCGGCGGCCCGGCCACGCAGGTGTTTATCGACCACAGCCGCGGCGTCATCACCCGCAACCGCTCGCCGGATATCCCGTTCGAGCAGTCTCTCAACCCTTACCGCGGCTGCGAGCACGGCTGCATCTACTGTTACGCGCGCCCCAGCCACAGTTACCTCGGGCTGTCCCCCGGGCTCGATTTTGAGTCCAAGCTGTTCCACAAACCCGACGCGGCGGCCCAGCTCGACGCCGCGCTGCGCCGTCCCGGCTACCGCTGCGTGCACCTGAGCCTGGGATCCAATACCGACGTCTATCAACCGATCGAGCGGCGCCTGCGGGTGACGCGCAGCGTGCTGGAAGTACTCGCGGCTTTCCGCCATCCGCTGTCCCTGGTGACCAAATCGGCACTGGTCGAGCGCGACCTCGACCTACTCGCCGACCTGACGCGCGACAACCTGGTGCGGGTGTTTTTCAGCGTCCCCACTTTGTGCGACGACATCAAACGCACCCTGGAGCCGCGTGCGGCGGCGCCCCGGCGGCGCCTCAACGCGATGGAGCGGCTGGCGGCCGCCGGCATTCCCGTGGGCGTGATGGTGGCGCCGGTGATCCCGGCCATCACCGATCACGAGATGGAGCGCATCCTCGCCGCCGCGCGCGACAGCGGGGCCGAAACCGCGGGCTACGTCCTGTTGCGCCTGCCCCTGGAGGTCAGGTCCCTGTTCAGCCAGTGGCTGCAGATTCATCACCCGGGGCGCGCGCAGCACGTGCTGAGCCTGTTGCGCCAGAGCCACGGCGGCCGCGAATACGAATCCCGCTTCGGCACGCGCATGCGCGGCCGCGGGCATTACGCCGACATGCTGGCCACCCGTTTCCGGGTCGCCTGCCGCAAGCTCGGCCTGAACCACCGGGACTTCTCTCTGAATACAGACGCTTTCCGCATACCGCCGCGAAGCGGAGATCAGCTAGCGCTGCTGTGAACCGTGCAGCCTGGGATCAGCGCTCACTGGAGGCGCCGTTTCGAGCGTCTCCCACGCCGCAACCCGACCAACGCGTGCGCTGTTCGGCTGTGCAGGCTTCAATAGACGCGGTGCCCCAGCGGCACTTCCGCCTCGGGCTGCAGCAAAATGACGTTGCCGTCGGCGTCGTCCACGCCCATCACCAGCACCTCGGACTTGAACCCGGCAATGCGTTTGGGGGGCAGGTTGAAAGCGCAGATCACCTGCCGCCCGGGCAGAGCCTCCCGCGGGTAGTGGGTGATCTGGGCACTGGAGCGGCGCGTGCCGAACTCGCCGAAGTCCACGGTCAGCTTGTAGGCTGGCCGGCGCGCCTCGGGGAACGGCTCCGCGTCGACGATGCGGCCGACGCGCAGTTCCAGGCTGTTAAACGCTTCAATAGGATCCATTCGCCTCTACTCCGGGTTGTGTCGTTCTAAACTGATGCGTGCCCGGCGCCTGAGCACGACCACGGACGCACCCGCACCTATCACCAGCGCCATGCCCAGCCATTGCGCTACGCTCAGGCGCTCGCCGAACCACGCCACCCCGAGCGCCGCGGCCACCACCGTCTCCGACAGGGTAAACAGGGCCGCCTCCTGCGCGCTCACACGGTGCAGCCCGGAGACGAAGAGCAGGTAGGCGAGGCACGTGGGGCCGACGCTCAACGCCAGCAGCAGCATCCACCCGTGCCCGCCGAGCGCTGCGACCCGCGCCGGGCCTCCCCGCAGGATAAACACCGCCAACAGCATGGCGCCACCGAACAGGAAGGCGTGAAACAGCGTGGTGAAGGCATCGTAGCGCGCCTGCACGCGTTTGCCGAAAATGCCGAAGGCGCCCCAGCACAGGCCCGAGCCGAGCCCGAAGACAATGCCGGGCCAAGACGCGTGCGACAACGCCGGCGCCGCGATACCGATCACCAGCAGCGTGCCCGCCGTCCCTGCGGCGAGGGCGATAGAGAAGGCGAGCGTAATGCGCTCGCCCAGCACCAGGCGCGCGCCGGCCACCGTCCACAACGGCGCCGTGTTGAGCAGCGCCACGGCCACGGCCATGCCGTCGCGGGTGATGGCTTCGAAATAGAAAACGTTGTACAGCGCCACGCTCACCAGCCCGTAGAGCGCGAAAAAGCCCAGATGGCGCCAAGCCACCCGCGGGCGCGGCATGCGTCCGGCCAGCGCCAGTCCGGCCAGGCACAGCCAGGCCACGCCGACGCGCACGGCGGCCACGTCCAGGGTGGTCAGACCCGCGCGCGCCAGGTCGGTGACGAACAGTCCGATGCTGCCCCACAGCACCGCTCCCGCGGTTACTTGCGCCACGCCGATCCAGTGACCCGCGCGATTCATGGCAACGCAACGCCCTTTTCGGGAACCGGGCCGCGGGAGCCCGCGCGCCGATCGCAAGCGCCCTGCCCGGATTCCGCGCGTTCGCGGCCGGAGCCCCTCACACGCCGTAATGCTCCCGCGTCGCGGCGAAGCGGATGTCGGGCCAGCGCTCGGTGGTCAGGTCCAGGTTCACGGTACTGGAGGCCAGATAGACCAAGGCTTGCGCATGATCCAGCGCCAGCCGCTGCTGGTTGCGGTCGCGGAACTCGCGCAGCTTGCGCGCGTCCGGCGCCGACACCCAGCGAGCGGTGGCCACCGGCACGGCCTCGAAGCGGCACTCCACGTTGTATTCGTTGCGCAGGCGGTCCTGCACCACATCGAACTGCAGCACCCCCACCGCGCCCAGGATGACATCGTTGTTGGTCAGCGGGCGAAAGACCTGCGTCGCGCCTTCCTCGCAAAGCTGGTCCAGCCCCTTGTTCAGCGCCTTCATGCGCAGCGGGTCGGCCAGCACCACGCGCCGGAACAACTCGGGCGCAAAATTGGGGATGCCCGTGAAATGCAGGGCCTCGCCCTCGCTGAAGCTGTCGCCGATGGAGATCGTGCCGTGGTTGTGCAACCCCAGTATGTCGCCGGGGCAGGCTTGGTCGGCCTGCTCGCGGCTGGCGGCCATGAAGGTGAGCGCGTCGGCCACGCGCACGCTCTTGCCCAACCTTACGTGGTGCAGTTTCATGCCCCGCCGGTAGACGCCGGAGCAGATGCGCAGAAACGCGATGCGGTCGCGGTGCTGCGGATCCATGTTGGCCTGAATCTTGAAGACGAAACCGGAAAAGGCGGATTCGTCAGCCTCGACGACGCGCTCTTCGGCCGCATGGCTCGCCGGCGGCGGGGCGTTGTCCACGAAGGAGTCGAGCAGCACCTGCACGCCGAAGTTGTTGATCGCCGAGCCGAAGAAGACCGGCGTCAGGCGCGCCTGGCGGTAGGCTTGCACGTCGAAGCGGGTGCCCGCCTCGCGCACCAGCTCGATCTCCTCGCGCAGCGTGTCCAGCTCCGGGCCCAGCAATTCGGGCAGGCGCGGGTCGTCCAGACCGCCGATGGTCTCGGTCTCGCCCACGCTGTGCGCGCCGCCGTGGTAGAGATAGACCCGATCCTCCAGCAGATGATAGACACCCTTGAATTCGTGCCCCATACCGATGGGCCAGGTCACCGGCGCGCAACGGATGCCGAGCACGCTCTCGATCTCGTCGATGAGTTCCAGCGGCTGGCGGCCGTAGCGGTCGAGCTTGTTGATGAAGGTGAAGATGGGGGTGTCGCGCATGCGGCACACCTCCATCAGCTTGATGGTGCGCGGCTCCACGCCGCGCGCGGCGTCGATCACCATCAGCGCCGAGTCCACCGCGGTGAGGGTGCGGTAGGTGTCCTCCGAAAAGTCCTCGTGCCCGGGGGTGTCGAGCAGGTTGACGATGCGCTCCTTATAGGGGAACTGCATCACCGAGGTGGTGATGGAGATGCCGCGCGTCTGCTCCATTTTCATCCAGTCGGAGGTGGCATGGCGCGCGGCCTTGCGCCCCTTCACCGTGCCCGCGAGCTGGATCGC
>Ga0102962_1000237_pt1 | contig 31349 bp, 34 predicted proteins | sample SalPonF2_C_D2_MG_FD_84519 | JGI IMG/M metagenome (GOLD analysis project Ga0102962, IMG submission 84519) | Salt pond soil microbial communities from South San Francisco under conditions of wetland restoration - Salt Pond MetaG SF2_C_D2_MG ...
CACTCCGCCCCATACGTCGATCGATCCAACACCGGGGATCTGCTCAAATCGTTTGGTTACTTCCCGTTCCAATATCTGTGTAAGCTTCTGGAGATCCATGTCCGAGTTAGCTCCTACAATCACGACCGGGAAGTTGTTGGGATCGAATTTCCAGATCTGGGGCGGTTCGGCCTCTATAGGCAAATCATCACGCAGACGATCCAGGGCAGCACGTACGTCATTGGCAGCGACATCCAGATCCGTGCCTTGTGCAAATTCAAGCGTCACACGACTTCGTCCTTCACTGGACGAGGAACGAACACGGTCAACGCCCGGCACGCCGGCAATGGCATTTTCAACCGGTTTAGTAATTATTTGCTCAATTTCTTCAGGACCAACATTTGAGTAGTTGGTAGAGATGGTAAGCTGTGGAAATTCAATAGGCGGCAATAAGTCGACCGGTAGATAGCGGAACGAGATAACTCCTAACACAATGATGATCAAAAAAATCATTGTGGTAGCGATCGGTCGTTTAACGGCAGTTTGAGTAATAGGCATAGCGTAGGGCGATTATAGTGACGGTTGTGATGTAGCTTTACCTTTTTGCTTATCATCCTGTTTTTCAAGCACTTTACGAAGCAGATCCTGCCGCTGTAGCCCCTGGAGAGCTAAAATGCGATCCCATGTGACGGCCCGAACCCTCGCCTGACCGCGTCCGCCGGAAAGTAAATCCTGCCCCACGGTCACGATCCAGCTGCCCGGATTAATGCCACTTACGCCCAGCTGCATCCGGCCACGTGCCAGCACATCAATAGGCTCAAATTTTACTTCAATAGCGTCTGTCAACGGTGGCGGATTATTCGGATCTACACTTTTAGCGGGCTCTACTTCCATCCCCAATGAAGTAGCCACAAACACGCCCTCTTCACCAGTCTGCGGATTTGTATAAAGCGCACTCGTAGGAACCAACGTAGCTTTATCACTTTCACCATACAAAACATCAACAGGCACAAACATGCCAGGACGTAACAGGTTCTGATCGTTATTCACGTCGATTTCCGCTTCGGTGCTGCGGGTTATCGTATTCAAAAATGGTGAAATACGGGAAAGTTTGGCTGCTATTGTTGTGGGGTTATCGGATTGCTGTCCGGCATAAATGCGCACCGACTGACCAACTTCGATATTCTGGAGCATATTTTCGGTGAGCACCACCTCAACACGCAAACGATCCAGATCACCAATCGTAAAAACGCGCCTTGAGGGACTCACCTGCATGCCTACTTCGGCATTTCGTTGGCCAACTTTGCCGCTAACCGGCGCTTTAATCACTGTTTTAGAAAGCACATCCTGACTCTCCTTCAAATTAGATTGCGACTGCTGCACCTGTGCTTCTGCTAATTCGACATCGGCCTGGGCCGATTCCATCTGGGCTTCCAGCGTTTCCATCTCTAAGTCACTGGACAAATTCTGTTCGGCAAGTTTCTTTGTTCGTTTGTACCGGGCCTGCAGCTCATTCAGTTGAGCCTTGGCCTGCTTGAGTCGAGCATTATTAATACGTAATCCTGCTTCGGCCTGTCGCACCTGTTGCCGATATTGGTTATCCTGAAGTTTTACGAGCGGATCGTCTTTCTTCACTTCTTGTCCATTCTGAACCAACACCTCAGCAATTTTACCGCTGATTTCGGGATAGAGTTCTACCTGGTTCTTTGCAATGACCGTGCCACTAAGTCGCTCGGATAGAGGTAATGAACCATACCGGGCCTGCACTGCCTCAACAGCTGGAATTGTTGCATTTCGATTTGGACCAGAATTTCCTTTCTTACCTGTAGAGTCACTACATGCAGCAAATGACAACGCTAGAAGAACTACCATGATGAGGCGTGACAAAAAATAACTCATTAAACTCTTTTTCTTCATAAGAGCTCTTTTTATAATATTTTGGGGAAATGTGCTCATATTCTTATATCTCAAGTTGACGCCAGTAGCTTTGAAACAACTAATTAGAAGCTCCAAATAATTTATTCTCTATCTTTGAAACAGGAAGAAATTTACGACTAATCGCTAAATTATCCTTGTTAAAAGTTATTGAACAGGATGATTTGCGCCTCTAAGTTTATTAATAATTAGGGAACAGCCAGATAACAGCAAAATTAACTATACCAATTGCTGAACTAAATCGACAAACGGTACATTAGCTGTGATTAACAGTTAATCGATTATCAACTGCAGTTTGTAGAGGAAAACAGGCTATAGATAGGAAAAAGTTGATTGCCGTCGATGAATAAATTTATTTCTATAAGAAATGAATCTTAAAATTGCATGCCACTTCGAAAAAGTTTAAAAAAATTTTTCAGCGTTGAATACCGGGTACTATTACTTCTGTGGTTTACCTACCTGATTATTCCCTACTTGGTTGTACCGGAAAGATACGGTTACAGCATGGCCCCCTCAGATCTTGCAATCAAGGTCTACTACTTGCTCATTGTTGCACTCAACAACTTTGTATTGATCCCTCGGTTTTTAAATGATAATAAATACTGGAAATTTACGGTATCATTAATTTTAATGATCATCATCGGAGCACTTTTTGAGGAACTCGTCCTTGAAAACATCTTCTACCCAAATACCCGAGGGGGTTCGTTAACCATTCGAAGTGTCCAGTGGTCAATTTATAAGATCGGCTTCGCCATTGTTCTATTTGGTAGTTTTAAACTAATATGGGATAGCCAAAAGCGACAAAATAGGGTTAATGAGCTGGAACGCGAAAAAATGGAGAGTGAATTAAAATTTTTAAAATCACAGATCAATCCCCACGTCCTCTTCAATAACCTAAATAATATTTATTCCTATGCACTCGAAAAGTCGGAAAAAGTGCCGGAAATGCTGCTCAAACTTTCTGAGATTATGCGATATATGCTTAAAGATGGTAATGATCGCTTTGTATCATTGAATAAGGAATTAAACTATTTAAAAGACTTTATCGACTTACAAAAGCTACGGCTGGAAGGGAGAGGAGAGGTCGAATTTAGTGTGGAAGGGAATCCAACGGCTTACCATATAGCCCCACTGCTTTTGGTGGCTTTTGTTGAGAATAGCTTTAAACATAGCATGCGCTCTGAGGTTGACAATATTCTTATAAAGATTCATATAAAGATTGCGAATGACACCCTGCACCTGTATGTTGAAAATACGTTTTGGAATAATAACAGTGATTTACGTGAAAATAGCCAGACCAAAGAAACGGGTATTGGACTAAAGAATGTACAAAAGCGACTGAACTTGATGTATCCGGATAAACATAATCTCGATATTGGCCAAGATAATGGTCGATTTGTAGTTCAACTCTCACTAAACTTGATGGTAGATGAACCTAAAGAGTATAATTATTGAGGATGAGCTCCCGGCACAACGGGTATTAAAAAAATATATATCGGATGTCCCTTACCTGGATTTGGCTGGCACCTTTAAGAGTCCTGTTAAAGCAATGGAAACACTTCAATCGGACGGAATTGATATACTTTTTCTGGATATCAACCTGCCCAAAATATCGGGACTTAATTTTTTACGATCATTACGAAATCCACCCCAGGTAATCATCACAACAGCTTATCCGGATTATGCACATGAGGGCTTCGAACTAAATGTAGTCGACTATCTACTAAAGCCCTTCTCCTTCGATCGCTTTCTTAAGGCCCTGTCAAAAATACAGACGTCACCGGCGAGTACATCCGGTCAACCTCCGAAACAAGAGACCACCGGCAATCGCTTTGTCTTCGTAAAAGTTGATAAGGTATTACACAAGGTCTCCTACGATGAGATCCTTTATATCGAATCGGATAAGGATTATGTAAATATTGTTAAAACCAACGGCTCCCTGATGTTGCTACAAACCCTTAAATATTGGCAAAAATTACTCCCCAAAAATGATTTTGCCCGGGTGCATAAGTCCTTTATCGTCAATATCTCAAAAATTAAAAAAATTGTCGGCAATCGAATTGAACTTGATAATCGGCGCTTGCCTATCGGCCGATCTTATAAACAGGATTTTCTGAAAAAAATTGAGACGATCTCTTAAATGAATAACCCTGCTTACCAGTCGTTTAATTTTTCTTTATAAAATGAAAACCCTCAGGACTTTTGATAACCTGAGGGTTTGATCATCTTAAATCATTCTAAAAGCCAATAATGAATTCATTTACAGAGCATTATGGATCTTGTCCGTGTAATTAAGCTTTTCCCATGGAAATTCATCCCGCCCAAAGTGACCGTATGCAGCCGTCTTGGCATAAATGGGTCGCCTCAAATTAAGCCGATCGATAATTCCGGCAGGGGTTAAATCAAAAACCTTTTCAATTGCAGTCGCCAGTTGCATATCATCAACTTGTCCTGTTCCATAGGTATTCACATTGATAGAAACCGGCTCCGCAATCCCAATCGCATATGCCAGCTGTACCAAGCATTCATCAGCCAACTCTGCAGCTACGATATTCTTAGCAATATGCCGGGACGCATAAGCTGCACTTCGGTCAACTTTAGATGGATCTTTGCCCGAGAAAGCACCGCCGCCGTGTGCACCACGTCCACCATAGGTATCCACAATAATTTTGCGTCCCGTTAGCCCTGTATCCCCGTGCGGACCCCCAATTACAAACTTGCCGGTAGGGTTCACATGAAGAATCGTCTCGGAATCCATCAGGGACTCGGGAATAACTTCAGGAATCAGATGCTTTTTGAGATCCTCTTTGATTTGCTTTTGATCCACATCAGCATCATGTTGCGTAGAAATTACAATCGTATCAATACGGCTGGGATTTCCATCCCCATCATATTCTACCGTAACCTGACTTTTACTGTCGGGAGCAAGATAGGGCAGCAGCGTTGTATTTTTGCGGATACGAGCAAGCTCCCGCAACAAATCGTGAGCATACTGCAAGGTCATCGGCATATAGGTATCCGTCTCTTTGCTAGCATAGCCGAACATCATGCCCTGATCGCCGGCTCCCATCTTCTTCTTTTCTCCCTCGTCGACTCCCTGGGCAATATCGGGACTTTGCTGGTGTATGGTCGTTAAAACGCCACACGATTCAGAATCAAAACGATAAGAATTTTTAGTGTAGCCAATCCTGCGGATGACATCACGAGCAATTTCCTGAACGTCAACATACGCATCAGTCGTAACCTCGCCGGATATAACAGCCAGCCCAGTGGTTACCAGCGTTTCAACCGCCACCCTGGAGCCAGTATCCTGCTCGAGCATCGCGTCGAGGATAGAATCAGAAATTTGATCAGCAACTTTATCGGGATGTCCCTCTGAAACTGATTCGGAAGTAAATAGATTTTTCATTCGCAATTAATTCAGGTCAAAATTTGAATAGTATGAAGCTCAGAAGCTACAAAAAACTCAATAATGTTGCAGGGGCAATGTGGAAGTCTCTGCAAATTAATTAAATAAATCATCTTCTTTTTTACTGGGATCAATACCCAAATATTTAAATGCCTTCCGCGTGGTTATTCGCCCCTTGGGCGTCCGCTGCAGAAAACCCTCTTTAATTAGATAAGGCTCATAAACTTCTTCGATTGTACCCTTATCTTCGCCAACGGCAACACCCAGCGTGCCCAATCCGACAGGTCCTCCTTCGTAATTTTCGATGATTGCTTTCAGAATACGGATATCCATCTCATCAAACCCATTTTGATCTACATCCAGGGCATTTAAGGCTTTGTCGGCGATGCCGTCGGTGATGGTATCCATATCTTCGACCTGGGCAAAATCCCGAGTACGACGAAGCAGCTTGTTAACGATACGTGGCGTACCCCGACTGCGACGGGCAATTTCATGAGCCCCGGTATCGGTGATACCCATATTAAGTATTGAGGCTGTACGCAGAGCAATCCGCTGCAAGAGTTCCACATCATAATAATCAAGCCGCATATCGATACCAAAACGGGCCCGTAGTGGAGCAGTAAGCAACCCTTTTCGGGTTGTAGCGCCAACCAGAGTAAAATGATTTAACTCAATTTGGATACTACGTGCATTGGGACCTGAGTCGATCACAATATCCAGCTGGTAATCTTCCATAGCGGAATACAGGTATTCCTCCACAACGGGATTCAGGCGATGAATCTCATCAATAAAAAGTACATCGCCCTCTTCAAGATTTGTAAGCATACCAGCTAAATCACCTGGCTTTTCAAGCACTGGCCCGGTTGTCGGTTTAATCTGCACGCCCATCTCATTAGCAATGATATGGGCCAATGTCGTTTTACCCAAGCCGGGAGGGCCCGAGAGAATAACATGATCAAGCGCCTCACCGCGTTTTTGGGCTGCCTGAATAAATACTGACAAGTTCTGAATAACCTTTTCCTGCCCGATAAATTCGCTTATACGAGTCGGACGAATCGATTGTTCAAACTGTTGGTCGTTGTCTGATGCGTCTAAAAGAGGATTTTGCAAAATAAGTTAACTAGTGAATTATGCCACTTTTACAACAACCAAAATTAACTCATTATTTGCAAAGTTTCGAAGCGCTATTTTTTGCCTTTCATTTGCTAAATATAATTATCAAAAATCGACATTTCCCAGTTTATAATCGAGTTTCTTTAGCAGTCGAAAGGCCGAATGCCGATAAATACCATCCATGGCATATACGCTGTGTATAGCATTACGAGCCTGCTCTAAGCGATCCGTATTAATATAAGCATTGCCCATATACCACAACGCTTTTTCCTTTAGGATGGGATTCTTTTTGTTAATATTAGCCAACACTTTCCTAAACGAAGAAATTGAATGATCAAACTTTCCATTGTTATATTGGATGATTCCTCTATTCAGAAATGCTTTAACCACGGCCGGCTCGTCTCCGTGGTCTGTGATTATTTTATTATACATGGCAAGCGCTTTACCTACATTTCCTGAAATAGCAGCCTCAAAACCGACATTCAGTAAAGAATCAGCTACTGACAAACCGGAAGATTGAGATCGTAATATTCGGGCAGAAGACAAGTTCTCAGCCAGCTGAATATTCTTAACGGCAACATTTTTCAGATTTTGGCTGGTATTAATCCGCAAAATATTCACAGCTACCACTAAAATGATAACCACGGCTGCCGCAGCCATCCACTTCCAGTACCGCTGAATCGAATAAATAATGCTCCGTTCTTTAGCCGAAGATACATCAGTATCATCAGCGGAATCAGACGAAGCTCGCTCTTCTAATATTGATTTTAATCCCAGTTCTGTGTCCAAAAGCTCAATATAGTCTGGGTTTTCAAGAAGCTTCTCCCAAAGTTCGAGTGCCTGCTCCTCGGTCAGCTTGCCTTTTATATAGGCATCAATTTGTTTTTCAAGTTCCAAATCTCTTGACATTTTGTGCATAGAATTTTTCCATTAATACTCTTTATTCCATTCTGACACTGATCTATTAATAAGGGTCTACTATGTAAGACCCTTTCGAAAGCAAATCCTTACATTATAAATTACTTTTTTTTCGATAGCACTCATTTAACTTTTTTATCAACCGATGCTTACGGGTCCAGGCATTGTTTACACTAATACCAAAATGTTCCGCTACTTTATTTGTGTGGGTATCCGGATGGTCGAACCAATACTGCATAAATTTCTGATATTCTTTCTTTAGTTGATTTAGACACCACTCAAGTAGTCGCTTCTGTTCTTCATCGAGTAAAGATTGCAATTGCCTTGGAGCCTGCCGCTGGTCTTCTGAAACCTCATCCAAAGATTCGGTTCGTTTGTCTCTTCGCATTTTTAAATAATTATTTCGGCAGGTAGAAAGAATATAAGAGACAACCTGGCCAGGATCATTCAACCGATCTTCTTTTATAATCTCAATTGAATCTAATAACGAATTCTGTACACAATCCTCGGCATCGGCCCGATCCGCATTCATATGAACACGCAAAAAAGCCATTAACCGTGGACGAAGCGCCTCAAGCAGCTCATTAATCTTCTTGGAATTATTTTCTTTAAGGGCTGTAACTAATTGGGTATAGTCCATAATTAAGCTTTGAAAGCCAAAAATAACCTAGAAAGTATAAAAAGTTAGGTAATAATAAACAGCAGCTTTAAATTTTAGTAGTAAAAACGCCAAATATTTCCTTTTTTTCATTAGTAGAAAGCTTGTATAATTGTTCTATGTCTATTGCTCGGGATGCCAAATCGTCCAGCCAAGAGGCTCCTATACAAGTTTGGAAATGAAACAACATATCATTTTATAAGGTCTTCTGTTAACCAATAACACCTGCGGCTAATCAATCGGTAGAAACATCACATGTATCGCGTTCAGCTTAAAAACTTTGAAGGTCCTTTAGATTTGTTGCTCTTCTTTATCAAGAGGGATGAACTCGATATCTATGATATTCCTATCCACTACATCACGAACCAGTTCCTAGAATACATTAACCTGATGGAAGAGCTGGATTTGGATGTTGCCAGTGAATTTATTCTTATGGCCAGTATGCTGATGTCCATCAAGGCAAAGATGATGCTTCCGCAGGAAGATGCTGATGACGAGCTCGATGAGCATGATCCGCGTTATGAGCTGGTACAGCGGCTGCTGGAGTACAAGCGATACAAAGAAATGGCCGGCAAGATGGGATCGATCGAAGAGGAAGCTCAGAAGAAACATTTTCGCGGCTACTTTAAGGCTGATAAAGTTGACAAGCAGGCTTCTGGCGAAGCGCTTAAAGATGTTACCATGTTCGATCTTATGGCTGCTTTTAAGAAAGTGCTGGTTGATGCCACCAAACAAAATACCATCCATCACGTTGAAAAAATTCAGCATACCATTGAAGAACAAGCCGAGTATGTCCTGGATAGACTTCAAAAGACAGGACGTACTTCATTTCGATCAATGTGCATGGAACTAAAAAACCGAACGAAAATCGTGGTCACTTTTCTGGCAATTCTGGAGATGCTTAAAGAACGACAGATCAATTTGTATATCGAGGAAGATGATCCTAAAGAATTTTATCTCGACCTGAAGCCCGTCGACGAAATTATTGGTACGCCCAACTAATACAAATCGGACGACTTCGTGATTATGAAACCAAGAGTGCTAATCTTATCTCTTTGTATGGTTTTTATTGCTGGTTTCAGTACGCTAAGCAATGCACAGTCAGCCCGGGTATCTGAAAAAACTGATACACTGCTCATGTACCAGGATGACATAACCATTTCTTTCCTCAAAAGTCATCTTTCTATTTTGGCAGCTGACTCAATGGAGGGTCGCGAAACAGCTTTGCCAGGACAAAAGAAAGCGGCCCGCTACCTTGCCGGTCAATACCGAAAGATGGGATTGAGGCCGATGGGCGATAATGGCACGTATTTTCAACATTTCAATGTAAATGCTACCAAAACTGACAGCGTTGTATTTACGACTTATATGCTGCGGGATGGCAGCCGAATCAAGCTCGACCGATCGGTTACCAGCCGACATTCAAGTGGACATTATATTCGAGCCTTTGGGAGGACCGATACCCTACAAGGAGATATCGTATTTGCCGGTTTTGGGGTAGATGATTCTACTCACAACGTTTATCATTTAGCTAATATGGACCTTAGTGGCAAATGGGTAATGGTTTTCCGAAAGATTCCCCATGTGGTTAATGGGGATACGCTGATCGATCCCACTATTAACGCTCGGACTCGTTTTCAGAAAATATTCAGAAAAGGCGCTAAAGGGATATTGGTGATTCCGATGATGGGCAATCGAGAGTTCAATGAAACCGCCCGGCAACTGCAGTCTGATTTTGACAAACCCTCGAATATGCGCCTTGCCTGTCGGGATAATAATGACGATTCGTCGGTAGGTTTCTCCCGGGGATATGATTTGGTTAGTCCGAATATGGCTGCACAATTGCTGGATCTTGGGAATACAGATGAGTTGGAGGCCTATCGCCAGAATCTTTTAGTAAACATCTCAAGTTTCCGACCTAAAGCCCTGAACTCTAGCTTATCCCAGATCCCGTATTCAAAAAAAGTAACACTGGATACCGAAAATGTGCTTGCCTTTCTGGAAGGATCTGATCCCCAGCTTAAAGATCAGATCGTCGTGATGAGTGCTCATTATGATCACCTTGGTATTGGTCAGCCTGATTCTACAGGAGATCGCATCTTCAATGGAGCTGACGATGACGGTAGTGGCACTATTGGTGTACTTAACATAGCAAAAACTTTTGCTGAGGCTGCCAAACAAGGCAATCGTCCCAAACGTAGCATCCTATTCTTGCATCTCACCGGAGAAGAAAAGGGATTACTGGGCTCTCGCTATTATTCCGATCACCCGGTATTTCCGGTCGATAAAACTGTTGCCGATCTCAATACCGACATGATCGGTCGCGTTGATCCTCTCCATGAAAAAGAGGGCACCGAGAATTATGTCTATATCATCGGGGCGGATATCATTTCATCAGATCTCGACAGCCTGATTCATCTGGCCAATAGTCAAGCGGGACAACTTACCCTGAGCCGCCGGTATAACAACTTGCAAGATCCCAACCAATTTTACCGTCGAAGCGATCACTGGAATTTCGGACGCCTTGGAATCCCGTTTGTATTCTTCTTTACCGGTGTACACAAAGATTATCACCGTCCATCCGACGAGGTTGACAAAATTCATTTTAAAAAAATGGCTAAGATTGTCCGCACAATGTATGCCACTGCCGTGCTCGTAGCCAACACCGAGCACCCGCCCAAAGTGGATAATCAAGCCTTTATCAATATCACTAAGGGAAATGATTAGGATTTGACAATCCCGGGGATCAAGCAACTGAGGATTTTAAAATCGGAATTAATCCGTAAACATAGAATTCACAAACAGCTCGCGGTCAAACACCTGTAGGTCTTCGATGTCTTCGCCCACTCCAATATATTTGACCGGCACATCCAGTTCATTTGAGACCCCAATTACGATACCTCCTTTGGCCGTACCATCCAGCTTGGTTAGCACCAGCCCGGTTACATCCACAAATTCAGTAAACTTTTTGGCCTGCTGCATCGCATTCTGTCCCGTTGAGGCATCAAGCACCAACAACACCTCGTGTGGAGCACCCTCGACCACTTTGCCCATCACACGCTTGATTTTTGACAGCTCCTGCATCAGCGATTTCTTGTTATGGAGACGTCCAGCCGTATCCACCAGCGCGATATCAGCACCGCGGGCTTGGGCTGCAGAAACGGTATCGTAAGCGACGGCTGCGGGATCGGCATTCTGTCCCTGCTGAATGATCGGCACATCGGCTCGCTCACTCCAAATCTTAAGCTGATCCACGGCCGCTGCGCGAAAAGTATCGGCGGCGCCCAGCATCACATTCTTGCCGGCCATTTTATAGAGATGGGCTAGTTTTCCGATCGTTGTTGTCTTGCCCACCCCATTTACGCCAACGATCATTACAATATGTGGCTTCTGGGGAAACTCAGCATCGAACTCGGCCGGCTTGTCGGGCGCGTGATCTTTAAGCAGAGCAATAATTTCTTCCCGCAGGATTTTCTGCAGTTCACTGCTGTTTAAGTATTTGTCTTTGGCAACGCGGGCTTCGATGCGGTCAATGATTTCCAGCGTCGTCTTGACGCCCACATCGGACGTAATCAGTATTTCTTCCAAATCGTCGAGCACTTCGGCGTCCACGGTGTCCTTGCCGACAATGGCCTTGCCGATTTTTTCCATGATGCCGGAGCGGCTCTTTTCGACGCCCTGTTCGACTTTTTCCTTTTTCTTAAGACCTATTTTTTCGAGAAAACCCATAGATGTAGAAAATTACAAACCACTAAATCATAATGACAATTAAAGTTCAGTGATTTAGTGAAATTCATGTTGTTTTTAATCTAAATACTGTTTCAAAAAGTACCATTGAGAAGACACGAAGAACCACAAAGATTCCTTGGCGCAACTTAGTGCCTCCTTTGTGGTTCTTTGTATAATAGAAAGAAATTCATCAGTTGAATTCAGCGCCTTTGCGAATCTCGTTGAAGCGGTGAAGATAATCAAAGAAGGAGAAAATCATAAGCGCCAGTGACGCTCCCATCAGGTAATGGTGCGCAGCCGTAGCTTCGGGATAGAAAAAGGCCGACAACCAGTACAAACCCAATACATTTACACTGATTTTTCCGGACATTACCGCCATCGCCACCTTCCCGCGCAGCTTGCGGATATAGAGCGAACCGGACATGATGACTACATCTCGTGCAATTTCCAGGATGAAGAACCAGAGTGGGATAATCCCGATATAAACGGCATATAAAAACAGGATGAACGCGCAGAACTTGTCTGCCACCGGATCCAAAACCTTGCCCCATTCTGATACGTCATTATTGTAACGTGCCAGAAATCCGTCTAGGTAATCCGAAAGAATGCCGTAAATTACTAACACCGTAATCAGCGGAGTTATTTGTTGTCCGTTCTCATAATGCAGATAGACAATCGGCAGCGCCACCAGAATACGCGTAAACGAAATAAAATTCGACCACGTAAACAGTGTCTGCTTAACCTTTACTTTCTTCTGGTCTATGTTGAATGTTTCGGACAATGGAAACCTATATCTTTCTTATCATTAGCGTCAACCGATTAACTTTGTTATTGCTTTAAGATACACAAAATTCTTGCTATGAACGATTCCCAGAAACTCATCGAACGAACCCTTTCTTCCAAAGAAGTTTTTAACGGTCGCCTGCTTCATGTTTTTTTTGATGAAGCTCGCCTTCCCGACGGTACCACTTCCACACGCGAATGGATCAAGCACCCCGGTGCCTCAGCGGTGCTGCCCGTCTTCGAAAACGGCGATGTGATGCTAGTTCGCCAGTTTCGTTACCCGATGTCGCAGATCTTTTATGAAGTACCAGCCGGCAAGATCGATCCCCATGAAAATGCTGATAATACCGCCGAACGGGAACTCAAAGAAGAGGCGGGGCTGACCTGCAAAAATTTTGAATACGTGGGCCATTTCTATCCGGGCATTGGCTACTCGGATGAAATTATTCACTTGTATACAGCTTGGGATATCACCACCGACGAGCAACAGGTTGATGACGACGAGTTTTTGCTAAAGGAGCGGATTCCCTTTCGTGACGCTGTGGAAATGGTGCATAGCGGGGAAATATCAGACGGCAAAACAATGGTTACGCTGCTACGATCATGGCGCTGGTGGAAAGAACAAGGACCATATAAGATTTAAACAGACGGCAAAAGGCAGACGTGAGAAGGCAAACTTTACGGTTTTACTTTTTGCCTTCTGCCTTTTAAGAAATAATTTCTTCCTCCACGGCCAGATCATAAAGTGACTGATGTAGATCATTATCGGAGATATCACCCCGGTTGATAAGTTCTTCCACTTCATCCCCCCGAAGCAACAAAATGCAGCCCATTTGATTTAACACTTCGTCAAATTTACGGGGGTCGGCCATGGAAAGCTTCTTCAGATCAATGCCATCCGGGCTTTTGGTCGTGTTGACCAGGCAATAAAAATTGTCGGTTTTATCCTCTTTTTCTCCTTCGTCGCCAAATCCGAAAATCTCTAACTTTGTTTCTTCCTTTTTAAGCATATCAAAAAAATTAAATCTAATTCTCTATTTACTTCGTACTACATATTGAAGCAGGTCATTCCTGCTTTTATTTAGATCCTTGGTTAATGGAGTGACTATAGACAGGCTTCCGGGCCGAGCGACCCGGGAGCCTTTTTTATTTATAGCGGTCCAAAAAATCACGAGCCTTAATGAGTTCTGTTACTTCATCCGTATCGCGATCTACAACCGCCACCTGAAACAAGCTGACAATAGCCTGGTTCTCGATACATTTGATCGTTTCTTCAATAGTATCGCACTCCTCCTGTTCGCTAACCAAATCATTAATTCCCTTTACAACATAACGATAATTTTTGGGTTTCTTTTTTTGCTTTGTTGTGCCATCTGTACCAGGTTCGCTGAAATATTCTCGCAAGGCTTCTTCTGTAACATACCATTTCACGCCCAGTTTTCGTGCACGTATTTTACCTTCCCGAAGATAGGCCCGGATCGTCATTTTACTAAGTCCGAGCTGTTCATGAAGATCATCGACCGAATAAAGAATAAGACTCCCAATTTGCTTAGGCATAACGCACAAATACGACTAAATTATTTTCTTGAAATTCACTTTTCAATACCGTTGAAGTTAATAATATCCGTATTATACTTAAAGGTTAATTAATATTAATTATATATTAATTTATGTTTACCTACCTCATACCAGAAATACTTGTTCCGTATAGGGTAATCCTCATATATTATAAACAGTTACTTGAAAATAAAGCCTTGCAACCGCAGGGCTTTTGTTGTTTTGCCCACCCAATCGATCATTTTAATCGCCCTTCCTGTAGTTTTATTTATATTCTCAACTTAGTGCCATAAGATCTGAATTCAGATACATCCTCCCGATAGTTCTTCTAATTTGCTTATTTCGTAATACGATGATCCCCTCATCCAAAAACTTCCCCCTATAGATAGTTATACTATTTATATCTTGTGTATTAATAGTACAATAAATGAAAGAGCATATTGTCTGCTGAACAAATACGTATTTGGGTCCAAAAGATTTCTGAATCTGACCGGGAAGCTTTTGATAATCTCTTCCGGTGCTTGTACCCCCGGCTCGTCCGTTTTGCATTTAAATATGTAACAGATAAGGCGTCTGCCGGTGATATTGTCCAGAATGCTTTTATTGCTCTTTGGCAAAAGCGTGTAGAACTAGATCCACAAAAATCCGTCAAAGCATATTTATATCAAACGGTGAGGAACCGATCTCTGAATTATATCCGGGATCATTCTTACAAAACAGTGCGATTAGAGTCGCTGAATGATTCTAACCTAAAATCCGAAGAAAAAGTGGCTCCTCCGGATGAATCGGATCAACTTATGGATTTGCTAAAAGAATGGACCCGGAAGCTACCCCATCGCCAGCGAGAGGCTTTTGAGCTCAGCCGTTTTGAAGGACTCGATCACGATGAGGTTGCAAGCGTGATGGGCGTTTCCCCAAATACGGTTAACAATCATATTGTAGCAGCTCTGAATTATTTGAGAGATCGCTATGACCGTTATCAAAAAGAAAAAAACGAAATGAGTTATGACTGATAAGTCCAGACATAACGATAAGAACAACACAGAACTGCTTAAGCATTTTTCTACTGATGAAAGGGTAACTGTTCGAGAAATTTGGGAAAAAAGCCGACAAATTAAGAATCAGCAACCCAAAATTTCTGAATCCGATGTAGAAAATGCCTTATCTCTTGTTCACAATCGTATCAAAAAGAAGGGAATAGATCACAAGACGGATAGGAAACCAAAGGATACCTGGAAATGGATCGCAGCCGCCGCTGCTGTCTTGCTCATTGCTGGAACGGTATTTCTTTATATTCCTAAAACTATAACCGCACCCCGTGGGAAAATAGCCACCGTCATCCTGCCGGATGGCTCTACTGTTGAGTTAAACAGCGGAACCAAAATTGAATATAATCGACTGTTTGATATTACCAACCGTAATATTCAGCTCAATGGAGAGGCCTTCTTCTCAGTGAAAAAAAGCAATTCACATTTTATCGTTAGTGCCAATAACGCTAAAGTAGAAGTGCTTGGAACGAAGTTCAATATTCGATCATGGGGCAGTGAGCCGGATCAACGTACGGAAGTTGTCGTAAAAGAAGGGGCTGTTCACTTTTATCCTGTGACTCATCCCGGTAATACTGTTATTATTCATTCCGGCAATCTGAGTACTTTATCAGCCAATATTGATAAACCGACGGCCCCACAACCTGTATCTCTCAATCGTTTTACAGGATGGCGAAATCACCGACTTGTTTTTAACAATCAGTCACTGCAAGTTATTTTCAACGAACTTGAGCGCAGATTCGATACCGACATCCGGATGGAGGCGAAAGGGATGACTCACAAAAGGCTTACTGCTTATTACAATACGCACCAAAATGTGAAATCAATCTTGAAAGATATTTGCCGGCTAACGGGACTTCGGTTCTCCAGAACCGCCAATGGATACAGGGTATTTAAATAATAGTTCCTTATCGTTAACGGAAATTAATTCCAGCGCTGTAAAAAGCACCTGGGCGGTCTTTCAAATCCGCATACAAAAAGATGATTCTGTATTGAGATCTTCAACTAAGAAATTGATGACACGACAATTGTTCCATATCGGATTTTGTCTCCTTTTTTTGTTAACCATAGGGAACTCGAATCTTCAGGCTCAAAACCACCATTCCAATAGGTATTCCTTTGATTTCCGCGGTGAATCACTAACCAGTGTGCTGGAAGATATAGCCACCAAAACCAGTATAGACATGATCTATGACCCGAAAATTGTGCGCGGGGTTACTATCTATAGCCGCATCCAAAACAAGTCGGTTCCAAACTTGCTTAAAGACGTTCTGGCAAAGACTGATCTTGATTTCCTTACCCTATCGTCCGGTACCATTGTGATTGTCAAAGAAGTCAACCAGAAGGCTGCATATGGGTCCTATGCCGGTAAAGTTGTGGATCGCAGTACGGGTGAACCGTTGCCGGGAGCAACCATCATGCTTGCAGATGCGTCTGGAGGTACCAGTGCCGGACCGACTGGAGACTTTGCATTAAATCATCTGATGACCGGGTACTACAAGATCATTTTTAGTTTTGTGGGATATGAAGCCGTCTCAAAAACGATTCACATCAAGCCCAATCAGCATGTCCGACAGAAAGTCACATTGGATCCTAAACCTGTGGACTTTAGCCCGATTGTTGTTACCGATCATCTCCCACAATTACCCGGCGGCAGTCATAACAAAAAATCTATTAATCCAGATACGCCTTGGGAGCCAACAGGCAGAATGCATGATGCCATCCGAAGTCTCAGCCTATTTTCAGGCGTTCAGTATGGCCTTCCGATGACTGATCTTCACTTGCAGGGCGGCCAGCGCGGCGAACATCGTATCCTGCTTGATGGAGTACCCATTTATAATCCCTATAGCTTCGGGGAGATGTTCAGTGCTTTCAGCCCCTTTGCGATTAATAAAGTGGACTTATACAAAGCTGGCTATGATGTGACGGAAGGCAGTCAGATTGCAGGGCTCATAAATCTCGAACATGATGTAGACGGTATCACCAGGGACCGGGCCATGATTCAGGCAGATCCGCTGAGTTTAAATCTGCGGGGCGACTTGTACTTTCCGGGAAAGGAAAATTCTGATCTCAAAATCATGACCGCTGCACGATCTAACTATTGGGATATCTATAAAGAACCGCGCCTGCAGCATACACTTCAAAAATGGGATAAGCTGGATCCCTTAGTAACTAACTTGTTAATTAATTCCAGGAATGATGCTTCTCTATATCGACCCAGCAAACACACTTCGGATGTCCGCTTTTATGATATACATCTGGCCTCTAACTATAATATCGATTCCTATAAAACGCTATCCTCATCATTTTATATTGGCAAAAATTATGTAAATACCGACTTGCTCCGTCATGCTCCATCTTCAGAAAATCTTCCCCAGTATCTCTATGCCCGCGATGAATACAAGTGGAATAATTTTATGGGTCAAATCAGCTATAACTACTTAGCCACCTCTCGGCTTGACCTTTCCACTCAAATCAGTTTTAGTTCTAATCAATTACATCATCGCTATCTGATTGGGACCAGTAGCACTCCTAGCATACCTCATTTGGGGATCACAGCAAATACCGTATTTGCTGATTTTCAAACAGCGGGCGCCACCAACCAGCTACCAACTCAAAAGAATGAAAATAATATAAAACATTTTATCGTCCGCTCGGATGGCACCTACAGTGTTAGCCCTCACTTTAATCTAGAGGCTGGACTAAAGGCAGATCATGTAGAATCGCGGGTCAGTCTGGCAGATCTTTTTTACCTGCCAACGTTATCCAATCAGAAATCCACTCTGTTCAGCAGTTACCTGAATGGTATTTGGAGACTGGGAAACTATTGGAAACTAGTTACAGGAGATCGGCTTACATTTGAAAATGCTACTGCCCAACTCTATACCGAGCCCCGGGTAAGCATACAGGTGGATCGGCCCAAAACGATTATTGGCTATTGGTCGGCGCGTATTTCCGGTGGTCTTTACCGGCAGTTTATCAACCAGTATCAAATTACCAATCCGGGCCCCACCTCACTGGTACCTTCGTTCTCAGTGTGGTCGCATGCCGGTTCCCGAAAGAAACCCAAAGCCTGGCATTTAGCTAGTTCTTTTCAACTAATGCCATCTCAAAATACTACACTCAAACTGGAATTTTTCTATAAGTGGCAGCCGATAACGTATATTGTATCATATCGTAACCTGCAGCTGGGAACGACCATTAATAGATCCCAGTTTAGCGCATTTGCTGAAACTACAAAGATGAGAACTATAGGGGCAGGATTCCGACTCAATCAATCATTTGCTGCTTCAAAGATAAAACTCCTGTTTAGCTATGACTATAACTACAATAAGATCAACATGCAGTCCCAATTCGGCAAAATTCTCCCGGTCCCCTGGAATGAGCCCCACCGATTTCAACTCAGGGCACTCTGGCGTATTACCTCCGGACTTACTGCTGTAACCAAATGGCAAAGTATCTTTGGAAGAGCTTGGGGATTCCGCCAATCCTATTATAATTATCTGTACTATCACGGGAGTAAATCCGTCGGTGGGTATTCATTTACGCATCCCGAAGATGATCGCCTCAGTCCCTTTCATCAACTTGACTTTTCTCTCATCTACAAACCAAAGCTCAATTTTGCACACTTGAATCTTCGACTCGATCTGGTCAACGTTTTGGATCGCCAGAATACGATTGATTGGAGTCTACAGCCGGTAGAATCCGGTTCAAACTTGAATAAGTATAAAATACGCAAGCGAACAATGCCCGGATTTACTCCTTCTCTCAGTGTAGAGGTAGATATGTAAATTAATTAAGGGGCCATCAACAATAAAAAAGGCCGGAAATCCCTACACTCCGGCATCGCGTTATCCCATAGGATAAAGTGGTGATCCCACCCATTGTTGACAAACTGATTTCAATAGCTAATTGGAATCGGATTCAGTACATATAATTTATCCATAAAACAGCATAGTTATCCTGTCTTTCCTGCGTGTATAAATACCTTAGATAAACCTCATACAACCCTTACGGAGAGACGTCATATCGGGGCATCTGAAGAAGCGATGTCCCGATATTTTTCACTTATAAACATAATAACGTTACGGTTGATTAATTTGATGAAACTAAAATCAACAAGCCGTATTCAATTTTTATTTTTTGCTATAAGCATTACTATTTATTCCTGTAGCCTTTCTGTTGATCCGAATCATACGACAGTAGTTGGCTGGAGAAATGGTCCCAGTATAACCAAGGCTAATGACCGGAATCTTTCCCTGGAACAACGACAGAAATATCATCGTGATGCGGAAATATTGTCAATCAGATATGTAAATCAAAAAGATTCTACACAGCTTGAAATTCCCAATCCATTCATCGAATTATTGTATAATGGATTGATTCATATAGCCAACTCAGATCTTGCCAAGACTCAAGAAGTTACCCAGAGATTTAATATCCACGTAGCGGCACCGAATCCACGGGAGATTGTTATCTATATTGATACAACAGAAACATGGCTGGATAATTGGCGAAATGGAAAAACTAGGACGGGTAATGAAAAAATCGATGAACTGATTAATCGATTTAATTTCAACCTGTCGGATTACAACGAAATGCAATCACTACCACGAGCAAAAGCAACTCTTCACTCGGATCACGCTATCAACGTCTATGCTGTTGGGCACCTTTTTGAAAGATACAACAATATCCAAAGTGCAGTATCCGGTGATACTATTGGGGATGGGAATAATATTCATGTCTTATTCTTTAATGATCATCTGCAATACCGTTTTGGATACGGTTACGGAGATTGTCTCTCTGGCTGTATAAAACGCCATATCTGGAAATTTAACGTCTATAGCGATGGTACCGTAGCGTTCGTGGGAGAAGAAGGACCCTTGCCCAAAAGAATAGCCGATATCAAAACCCGATAATCTATTTTATTATGCAATTCTTCATTTTAAAAAATTGTCATAATTCCGTAAGCGTTTTGCTAACACCAGTAAGTACCCATCAGATTACAATAGTTATATATAATAAGAGAATAACATGCGAACTCGTGATTTTATCCTATCCATATTGATATTGCTGGCCGGATGCAATTCCCTGTTAAATTCAAATGATGGAGACGTCAGCTATCCTGCTATTCTGAAAAAAAAATCGAAAAGAAAACAGGCCGCACTGGCGCGGAAATACCGGGAAGCTAACCCCGGTCTGTGTGCAGAAGTTGATCAATATGGACTTAATGGCGACAAAGTCTGCCCGTTCCGAAATACTCTTCGGGTAGAAATCACGGATACAGATATTCCACGGCTGAAAAAAATGGCCAGAACTTTTTTAACCAAGAACAAAGATTTCACGAATATTGAGGATCCCGAACAACTTGATTTGGAGAAAATTTATAAAATAAAAGGCTGTCTGAAGTGTAATGGTTCGAAAGAGAATATAGTGCCGATAGGATTAAAATTGTCCTATAAAAACCAGGTATACAACAGACTTGAAATAAAACACACCGGAGTGGACGTTTTTCTTGATGCTAAAAAAGTTTACCAGGTTTATAACCATTGGTATCAAAATATCATCGTCCCTCAATCTGACAAGCTCGATTACCAAGACGTAAAGGATATCCTTATTGGAAAAAAAATTACTTATTACGACTGGACGGGAAAAAATACTATTACTATTACCAAAGACTCATTTAATGAATATGAAAATAAAGTCATCTATCCTTACGAGACAAATCAAGGTCTTGAATTCCGAGTATGTCTTGTTGTTGGAGCGGGAATTTGGCATTTCTATATAGATAGCACGACTGGCGAACTTATCCATAAAAAACAAATGATAATATTTTGATTAATTGAGAGGGCAACCATTTTGAGTATCTGCAAAACCTCTTGATTGATATTTATGTATACCTCCATTCAGATACAATTATTTATTAACTAGATAATTAGTTAATTCTAAAAAAATCTAACAACGTAGAAGAGAGGTTTATTATATTAATTTTTTCAAAGGGATGTGGGGTCTCCGGCAACACACAAAGCTGGCCATTTGGTAACCTTTTAAATACCTGCACTGTCGATTCTATACCGGCAGTCATATCCTGATCACCTACATATAGTCGTATTTCAGGTTCAATTTCTTGCCAGTCATCGGATAAAATGCTGGGTGCATGCCCCAGATGGTGCAACATTTCCCGTGTTTGAATAACCACATTTTCCCATCCGTAGGGATACTATACCCAAAAATATTCACCTTTGGCAGCTTGTGTTCATCGATAAATCCCAGCACATTCTCAACAAAATATTCTATTCTGAACGGGCTTGATACCGGTCCGGACGTGCCATGTCCCTCGAAATTGATTCGATACACCGTTGCATGCATATGTTCTCTCAACTTAGGAACCAGCTCGTCAAACTGTTTTTTGCTTCCTAAAGCACCATGTAATAATAATAAGGGTTCCATAAAAAGGTCAGTATTTATGGCTTATTTTCAATAGGCTGCCATTCAATATAGAATAGTTCGAACTGGCATGCTGTTTTTTCTTCAGGCTATTAAATGCCACCATCAGATTTAACCGTCAATACTTCAGATATGATAACTTCGTATCCGTGGTACCACTGCCTGTACTGTTGCTTAGCCATCTGATGAGCGGAGTGATTAGAAAATGTCTTTAAAGACTCCAGACTATCCCAATAATAGGTTACTGCTTTTTTATTTTCTTCAGGATTTTCCCATTTTTCTTTTCCTAAATAACCAGAATTTGCGCGTGCAGCTTTATTTATCAGTTCATTGAATTGCTTAAACTCAGCATCTTCTTTTTTGACTTGAAAAATGAAAGAAGCAGAGTATATCTTTTCTTTATCAGATTTATTCCTGTTTTTTAGTTTTTGAATTAACCGGATTCCCATTTATTCAATGATTCCCAGGTTTAATACTTTCTCTCCCTGTTTTTTTACGATATCAGTTATTTCGTCTTTTTGGCTTTGATCCACCGCTACAATCAAGCCGATCCCCAGGTTAAAGGTTGCCCGCATATCATCTTCAGGCACATTTCCGATATCCTGAATGAGATTGAAAATGGCAGGATGCTCCCAGCTTCCCCAATCAACTGATAGGCGCAATCCATCGGGAACGATGCGCTTAGTATTGCCGATAATGCCCCCACCGGTAATATGAGAAAATCCATGAACGCCTTCGTGATCCCGCAAATTTCGAATGATGGGGAGATATGATTTATGAACGCTCAATAATGCTTCTCCAACTGTCGATTCAAGTTCATCCACATAATCATCAACCTCATATTCTGAAAATAACACTTTTCTTGCCAGGGAATAGCCGTTGGTATGCAGTCCCGTACTTGGAAATCCCAGAAGAACATCGCCCTTCTGGATATCCTTACCGTTAATCACTTTCTGTCGGTCAACCATTCCCACGATAGTACCCGCCAGATCAAACTCCCCCTCGCTATAGATGTCGGGCATTTCGGCTGTCTCGCCCCCTATCAGCGCCACGCCGTTTTCTTTACAAGCCTTGGCAAATCCTTTTACCACTTGGTAACCGATCTCCTCCTCCAGCTTACCCGTTGAAAAATAATCCAGGAAAAAGAGTGGATCCGCACCACAAACGGCAATATCATTCACGCAGTGATTTACTAGATCTTGGCCAACAGTGTCGTACCTTCCTGATTTAAACGCTACAATCAATTTAGTACCTACACCATCCACGCTGCTTACAAAAACCGGATCCTCGTAACCGGTCAAATCGGGACGAAAAAAGCCTCCGAACCCCCCAATATTACTCAATACAGCATCGCTGTGGGTTTGCTGAACTACATTCTTGATCGATTCAACCATTTTTTCACCGGCTTCTATATCAACACCAGCATCTTTGTAGGTGAACTTTTTTTTGCTCATTATATCCGGGTTTCTTGCTTTTCTAGGTTCTGTGATGCAGCAACCATTTATCGGCCAATAGTATCTGATTAGGAAAATTTATCATCAAAACGTTAGTGAAATACGAAGGTTTACCTGTTAAGCTGTTGGAAATATAGAAAGAATGAACCTCCTTTTTAAGATTTTTTTCTCCACATTTTCCACCGGAAAACTGTAATAATAATAAGTTTATAATATTTGTAGTCCATTGTAGGTAGTGTGGATAAGTGGAAAACTTTTTAATACACGAATATTCAGTTTAGAATATTTAATTGTGGATTATTTTGTGGATAATTAGACCATGAGAAACAAGGACTTACAATAAGTGATGAAAAGTTATCCACAACAATTACAAATAATATTGTCAAATAAAAAATCTTTTATACATTAAAATCCAACTGTATAACCTGTGGAAAATCGAATGATTTTGTTGAAAGCTGTGGATAAAATTTGTTGGTTTTTAATGATGTATTTTAAGGAGAAGTTATACACATACTTATCCACATAATTATTAACAGAGATAAATATGAAAGTAGTTCTACAACGCGTGTCTAAAGCGTCTGTTTTTGTCGATCATGTGCAGAGAGGAGCAATCAAAAAAGGATTGCTCCTATTAGTGGGTATCCACGAAGATGATACATCGGAACAGATGCAGTGGCTCTGTAATAAAATACTGAAGCTACGTATTTTTGACGATGAGGAAGGTAAAATGAATTTATCGCTTAAGGACGTTAAAGGTGAGTTACTCGTAGTTTCACAGTTTACGTTGTATGGGGATTACGAAAAAGGAAATCGCCCTAGTTACATTCAAGCTGCTGGTCCCGATAAGGCTGAAAAGTTGTATGAGGATATGATAGCTTATTTCAAGAGTAATTCGGATCTCAATGTTGAAACCGGTGAATTTGGAGCCCACATGGATGTACAGCTCCACAACGATGGGCCGGTAACTTTGGTTTTAGAAAGGTGAAAATAATAAATGAAGTTTGATTTTTGAGATGGCCTTTATTGAGAACCGAGAAAAAGGTTATTTCGCTTGATTAACGTGTAGTTCCTTAAGCTCTGGAAACAATCATAGAATTAGGAAAAAGCTATGCCCGTTATCTTTTTATTTATTGACGGTGTCGGATTAGGAAAAGGCGATAAATCCAATCCGTTCTATCAAAAGAAGTATCGTGGTTTTACTACTATTAGTGGTGATCAATCCTTTACTGAAAATGCAGATGAAATAGAGGAAGAAAATCATGTTTTTAAACAGGTAGATGCTACGCTGGATGTGGAAGGCTTGCCCCAAAGTGGCACGGGCCAAACAGCGTTGTTTTCCGGAGAAAATGCCCCTAAAGAAATTGGTAAACATTTCGGGCCTTATCCGCATTCAGGTATAAAGCATTTTCTGCGTGAACAAAGCCTGTTTTTGAAAGCGCAGCAAAAAGGGATGAGGTGCCAATTTATGAATGCTTACCCAGATATTTTTTTCCAAAAAGCTAAAAAAAGAAATCGTTGGAGCTGCACTACGCTGATGACAAAGAGCGCGGATATCAAGCTGAATACGACCAAAGAAGTAAAACGAGGCACCGCACTTACAGCCGAGTTGACACAACTGGCATGGAAGGAACGATTGGATATTGATGTGCCGGAAATTTCTCTCGAGCAGGCTGCTCGCCGACTTCTGGAGCAATCCAAAGATTACGATCTTCTGCTTCATGAATATTACCTGACCGATAAAGCAGGCCATAGCCAGGAACTGGAACAGGCAGATCACTATTTATCTAACTACGATGAATTTTTATATCAATTAATTAATCAGTTAGATAGTAATACTACAATCGTGTTATCCAGTGATCATGGAAATGTGGAGGACCTGTCTACAAAGACACATACCTTTAATAAGGTACCCCTTTTCGGATATGGGCCAGGTGTCCATCACTTTATAGATGCAAAGAGTATCATGGATGTGACACCGGGTATTATCAATATTCTTGAAGATGAATAAAAGTCACCCACGGTGTTAGGGGCGCTTGGCAAACGGCTAAAAGGAAAGGTTGGGAGTGAAATTTTCTCTCAGCTATATCATCATTCTGTTATTCAACTACTTAACGAGAGTTTGAGATGAAGATCGTATATTCAGTCCGAAACTTGAATGGGCCCATCGGGCCACGGGGTTATGCCGTCGGAGGATTTGAAGGTCCAGTAATGCTGAAACCTGAAGGCATTATGCTAAAGTTGTGAAGTCTGTGGGTTCCACCCGATCGTAAAACCTGCGACCGGGCGGGAAGTGTAGCTTATCTCGAATTCATCTTGTTACTTTGTAAATTCGATAACATCTGCACGTACACTGACTATTACTTTTGTATAAATAAGTAAATTTAGAATATCCGTGTCATAGCGAACATTAGCCAACGCCAGGTGTTTACCGTCGATGGTCCCGTTATCCATCTCGTAATTCTTCCACAGGTTTTCCAGGGCCTCTTTGTATAGCAGGCCCGAACCTTCTACGCGGCCGGCTGCCAGAGTGGTCGTTGTTAATCCTGAGGAATAACTTATCCCTAAAACATAAGCCGATTCAGCTTCGCCGTGGACATTAGTGGCCGTGATGCTATAGTTGGCTTCTGCTAGTCTTACTTGGGTTTGGTTAAGAGAAAGAAAAGCTCCTGAGGTTGTACATCCCGATAAAAATAAAGCGCTCAAGACAGCGACTCTAATGATAATCTTTTTCATATTTTGGTCCCTCAAAACTGGAAGATGAAGTTAAGTTACTGATATAAAATATCTTAGCGTTAGCAAACAGGGTGTAAGGGAGCACCCTATCTTTTTATAGTGAAAAGTCGATTGGCAGATAAGGATGGCTTTACTCATACTTTTCAAAAAAAGTAGGCTGTTAGTCTAGATAGATTTCATACCTTTCTTCTATTGATATTTTATAACAAGGCGAGAGAAAAGTAGAAAATACGACACAACAAGTAAGTAGGGTCACTCCGCTAAGATGAAATTTTTTCGTAAAAAGATATGATATTTTACATATGTTAAAGAGCTTCTTTTATACGGCAAAATATTTTTTCAATTGATCCGACACCATCAATTTCTTTAATAATATTTTTTTGCTCATAATAATTGAGCACCGGCTGAGTCTCTCTTCGATAAATTTGCAACCGATTTTTTACTTTTTTAGGGGTATCATCCGATCGACCCTCCCCACGGGTTAGTATTCTGTTTACTAACTCTTCCTCAGGGACAACCAGTTTAAGAAAAATATTCAGCTCATTATCTTTTTTTTCCAGTATTTCGTCGAAAGCTTTTGCCTGGGGAACGGTGCGGGGAAATCCGTCTAAAATATAACCATTCTTATATTTATTTTTTTTCAATTCTTCTTCAACTATGGCAACAACCTTTTCATCGGCAACAAGATTGCCGGCATTCATTGTTGATTTTATCTTTTTACCAAGTTCAGTGTTATTTCTTATCTCAGAGCGAAATAGTTCTCCGGTAGATAGGTGTGGAATATCATATTCTCTGCTGATGAGTTTTGCCTGGGTACCTTTGCCGGCGCCCGGAGGCCCAAAAATGATGATGCGCATACTTTTAAAATTGGGAAGTCGTTAAGTGATAATTTAGGATGATTGGAAAATACCGCAATAAGCAGGTATATTCAATTTATAAAGTGAATGAATTTGTATTATAGAGCAACACGTGGGTAAATAGGGGTGTATAATTGCTTAATGGATTTACATAAAGGGGAATTTTATGGATGCTGTGTTATACACCTTCCGGATAATAACACACATAGTTAATTCCCATTAAGGTATTCTTCGTAATTCTATTGTACGACACTATTTTTTTGTTTATCGTAAAATGTTGATCCATTAATCAAGTGAGACTTATGACCTGGAAAGAAGTTTTCAGTTACTTGTCTGATATCCTGAATTACCAACTGTTTACGCTAAACAAGGTGCCAATTACGGTTTTGTCCTTCCTGATTTTCCTATTTCTTTTCATCTTCTTTATTAGTCTCGCCATCTTTGTAAGACGTGCCCTGAACCAGCGAGTTCTCAAACGATTTCGCATTGATGCCGGTACTCGTTACACTTTGTCGCGTATTACGCAGTATATCATTATCACGATTGGGGCACTTATCTCTTTTGATTTTATTGGTGTGGATCTTAGCAGCCTTGCCGTTGTCTTCGGATTACTTTCGGTGGGAATTGGTTTTGGACTGCAAAATGTGACATCCAATTTTATCTCGGGGTTAATCATTCTTTTTGAGCGGCCTATAAGTGTCGGCGATCGCGTGATGGTCAATGAGATCGAAGGGGATGTAACGGAAATAAATATCCGGTCAACGATGATTCAAACGGTAAATAATGTTTCGATTATTGTTCCAAACTCGGAGTTTGTATCCAAAGATGTAGTCAATTATTCGCACGGAGATACTTCGTATCGCCTCGATGTGAATGTGGGGGTAGCCTATGGTTCGGATTTGGATACGGTGCTGAAGGCGATGAAAGAGGTAGCCGATCAAAATGATAATGTAATGAAGCGTCCCGAGCCTGAAGTGCATCTTATCGAATTCGGGGAATCTTCCTGGAATATGCAACTACGTGCGTGGATTGCGGATGTAAAACGATACCCTCGGATCCGCAACGAATTGAATCAGGCAATTGTTCGGACCTTCCGAAAATACAATATAGAGATACCTTTCCCACAGCGTGATCTGCATCTCCGCAGTTCGGTAAAACTGCCCATCACGGACAAAGAAAAAGAAGCAGAATCATAACTCTAATTTATCAACAGCTTTTTGTATTGAATGTAAAAGGGCTTTGCCCAATGACCGTATCAGCCTGAATTTAGTCCAGGATTTAATTGCAAGCTGGCAGGACATTTGTGTTTGGAAGAGCATGATGTCGTTCGTTAGGACCAAAAGGAAGAAATAATGATGTGTCATTCAGAGAAGGGGGGGTGCATTGCTTCAGTTGGGCCAAATCGGCTCTGATAATCCGATTTTCTGGGCAAAACTAACGGATAGGACTATGATTATCGACGATATAGAAATTATTTGCCCCTACAAAATCCCAAAAGAGTAGTTATTCAAAACTCTCTATAATTTATTGTAACAATTATTTCATATTTCATTCAATCCGGTTTTTCTCCTTTTACAATTACAAATTCACCAGGTACGTCATAGCCCTCTTCATTGCGATACTGCTTTATTGAATCCAAATATTCCTCATCAACTTCCCGGCGTGTATTCTTATCAAATTTTTGATAAGCTAGGGCCACCGCCCCACCTAAAAACGCAGCCGTACAGGCTTGTTTCTCATTGTGAAAGTGTAAATTGTAGGAAAACCGACTGCTTGTTGTATTTTGGAATCCCACCTCTTTGAAGATTTGCAGAAGGGTATTCCCAGTGCCCAGCTGAAAAAACAAGGGACAAACTTCAGATTTAACACGTTGGTCTGTAATAGGAAAAATATCAGCCCATCCGCAGTTCTTTCGTTCTCCCCAGACCAGTGTCGCCGCCCACCCGCCGGGTTTAAGCACCCGGTACATTTCTTTTAATGCTTTATCGGGATTTGGAAAATACATGAGCCCCAATGAGCAGATAGCGCCGTCGAAAGTATTATCCACCAAATCCAGATCCTCGGCATCCATCCATCGAAACAAAACGTTATCAATTTCCTTTTCATCTTTTACCGATCGGGCTTTTTTAATCATTGCCTCAGAAAGATCGATCCCAGTAACAAAACCGGCCGGAGACACGATTTCAGCCACAGAGAAGGCAACCAGACCGGTACCGCAAGAAATATCCAAAATCTTTTCCCCTGGCCCCGGATCAGCTTCCGCTAAAAGGCTTTCTTGTGCCGGCCGTAATTGCTCCTGCCAGCCGGTCTCGTAATAGGGAGCGGCCCGGTTCCAGCCATAACGTTGGATACGTCGTTGTAAATCAGGTTTCATGTTAAAAGAATTATTAATTTACCAAATGGTATTACTGATTTGCTCAAAGATTTAATTTTTGCATTATCCAAATCATTGAAAAACTCACGAAAGCATAAACGATCTATTATTTACACTTTCAGTTTGCTATTTGTGAGGTGTTGATGGTAACCGTACGTTTTACATCAAAAGCATGTTCAAAATCGGCTCGTACGTGGCTTTGGCTATGTGCCATATCAAGAACTCGCATTACTTCTTCCTTTGTTGCCGGACTTTCAACAGTTATGTGATAACTGATATTTTGCCAGTGTGGTGGCGCATCCCCGATGTTAAACAAAAGACGGCGGTCGGTTTTATATTCGACTTCCACTTTGATGGATTCTATCGGGATCTCTAGCTTGGCAGCCCACATGCGCGCCGTGATTGACAAGCAGCTCCCCAAAGCCCCGGCTTCATATATTTCGGGTGTAGGAGCCGTCTCTCCTCCACCCACCAGTGAAGGCACATCCACATTGAAATTCCAGGAACCGTCGTCCACTTCACAAGATAATCCTTCACCGGACCGGACTGTTACGCTGTTGGTCTTTGGTCCAAGAAATGGAAATATTTTCAGAGCCCGTTCGCAACGTTTAAATGCTTTTTTAATCGCTTTTGGATCAGTCATTGATCTTAGATTTATGTTTGGTTTAGAAAGTTGTTTTAATGCTAAAGCACGGCTGCCGGATAGAACGCCGGCATAATCAGATGACTATAGGGGCTTAAACACCGCAACGACAACTGCAACCACGGCGCCGATGCGCATGAGTAGTACGTGAGTATGTATCTTTGCAATTGTTTCCCGGCATTGCACCAACTCCGGCCCTGGAATGTCAGGTAATGCCTTAACTTCTTTAAAAGCGCGTCGAAATGTGGGTGTGAGCCACGCCATGTCCAGGAGAATTGCGAGCATAATAGCTTGCAGAATAATGAGCCAAAGCTGCTGAAAAAAATTCCAGTCCAGGGAGATTACCATGAGTACCCCCGTTGCAGCCACAACAAGAGTGGCGAGAGCGATGATGCCCCCGTAGCGGGTCGATATGCGAATGAGCGCTATCTCAACAGCGGTGCCCCGGGCTTGGCGGATTTCACGGGACAAGAGCAGTTCATACACGCCGAAACCAATCCAGACAATAACACCGAGGATATGGATGGTTAATAATGTTTTTAGAAGCATGAATTTCCCTCCTTAACCTAATTTTTGTTACTTCATATTTGTTGCTTGGATTAAGTACTATTTCGAAGCTTCTTATCGAAAGTTAAACTCCCTTCGAACTTCAATGCTTTTTGGGTTTGATATTCTGGTTTACCCGAAAAAAGTTATTGGGATCGTATTTGGCTTTGACTTTTCGCAGGCGTTCGTAATTTTCTCCATAGGTAGCTTTAATACGATCATTGCCTTCCTCCATCATAAAATTAACATAAGCCGCCCCGGCGCTGTAAGGATGAATGGCTTCCCAATAGTCTTGAGCCCAGTTAGTGATTTTTTCGTTATTAGACGGATTGTCGGTAATGCCCGCAATTACCATTGACCAGTTGACATCACGATAATTCCAGGCCGTTTCGTCAGACCCTATATCGTTTACGATTCCATCAATCGGGTACATGTGCATAGTAGATAACATTGTCGGTACTTCGGCAAAACGAAGATGTTCCTTGATAGCCTCGTCAGGCAATTCGCGAATAAAATCGCCCTTCCAGTACCATTGCAGACCCGATGGCATCAATCCGTCAAACATACTTTGCACCGCGGGATATGGCATGGGACCCACATGCTCAAAAACAGGTTCTACAACATTACGTGCCTCCTGCAGAAATGGCTCTGCCTCTTCCTGAGAACAAGTAAAACACCACATCAGCCCACATCCTTTTGCGCCATGAAGTTCGGATGGAAATGGCGGGGCAGGTGGTACTTCGGCGGCCATAAAAAAGGCATAGACATCTTTAGGTGCATTGGGCAAAAATTCACGGTACCACCGCATGATTTTTTCGTTCTGATCCACCGGCCAAAGCATTGGACCGGCCACCACGGTATCCACCTGGTGCAACTGGTATTTAAAAGAAGTAACTATTCCAAAATTACCGCCACCGCCCCGCAAGGCCCAAAACAGATCGGGATGTTTGTCTTTATTAACCGTAACCAAGCTACCATCGCTCAGCACCACATCCGCTTCAATAAGGTTATCAATGGTTAATCCATACTTGCGGGATAAATAACCGTGCCCGCCGCCGAGGGTCAACCCACCAACTCCGGTGGTAGAAATAAAGCCGCTTACGGTAGCCAACCCGAAGGCATGAGTGGCATGATCCACATCACCCCAGGTACAACCGGCTTCTACCCG
>Ga0102962_1000239_pt1 | contig 31216 bp, 22 predicted proteins | sample SalPonF2_C_D2_MG_FD_84519 | JGI IMG/M metagenome (GOLD analysis project Ga0102962, IMG submission 84519) | Salt pond soil microbial communities from South San Francisco under conditions of wetland restoration - Salt Pond MetaG SF2_C_D2_MG ...
AAAGTTATCGTAGAGGGGGGTGGTGAAGGTGAAATTAACGCTTCGGAACATGTTCTGTTAAAAAAAGGATCTGTGGTGAATGGTCCTATTCAAACCCCCCGATTTTTTTGTGAAGAAGGAAGTAACCATAACGGTCTGATTAGACTTGATGCAGCTGTGGGAAATGAAAATGAGGATAATTCAATATCTTCCGTCCCTCAGATAGAAGACGAGATTGAGGAACAAAAGAAAGAAGAGAAACCATCATCTTCGGCGAGTACTAAAAAGGAAAAAAGTTCGAAGCGTTTATGGTAATAATGAATATAAATGAAAATTAGCATTTTCGAATCGATAAGCCTATATTAAGAAGTCTTGAAATTAAACCCTTGAGTTCGTTACTCAAGGGTTTTTTTATTAGATAGAAGTCCAATAAAGTTAGAGATTAACAAGGTTTATGCATTGGATTGATTTGGCGATCTTTGTCGGTTATATGCTGACAATGCTTGGTATAGGTTTTTTCTTTCTAAATAAAAATGAGGGAGCAGATGACTATTTTGTAGGAGGCCGCAATATGAGCAGCCTTCATGTAGGATTGTCGGTTGTGGCCACCGATGTAGGTGGTGGCTTTTCCATCGGTCTCGGGGGGCTCGGTTTTACCATGGGAATTTCTGGTTCATGGATGCTCTTCACGGGTCTGCTTGGCGCATGGATAACAGCCGTTGTTCTCATCCCCAAGGTTAAGAATAATCCCGTTTTTGACACGGCATATACTTTTCCGGATGTTTTTGAGCACTACTTTAACCCTCAGGTGGCTTTACTGGCTGGAATTATCTCTGCTATCGGATATGCCGGATTTACAGGATCTCAAATCCTGGCCGGAGCTAAATTAGCCACGGGAACGTTTGCCCATCTGAATTTACAAACAGCTTTATTTATCATGGGAGCTGTTGCGGTGGGATATACGGTAATGGGTGGTTTAAAAGCTGTTATTTATACCGATACCGTTCAATGGGGAGTATTAATGTTTGGGCTTGTCTTCGTTGGTATCCCTGTATCCTATAATGCTATTGGCGGATGGGATGCTATTACGAGTACCGTGGATCCCGCTATGCTGACTTTGACTAATTTAAGCTGGCAAAGAATTGTTTATTGGGCCGTTACTATTTTTCCAATCTGGTTTGTCGGAATGACGTTATACCAGCGTATTTATGCTTGCAATGATGAAAAGACAGCCAAGCGAGCTTGGTATATGGCCGGTCTTTTCGAATGGCCAATAATGGCATTTATGGGCATCGCACTTGGATTATTTGCTAAAGTCGCGGCTGATCAAGGCATGTTTGACTACCTGGGAGCCAGTAATATTGCACAAACGGATCCCGAAACAGGTTTGCCCATGTTATTGCGAACCGTTTTGCCCGTGGGTTTGTTAGGTATTATGATGAGTGCCTATTTTTCAGCAATACTGTCTACCGCCGACAGTTGCCTGATGGCTGCATCAGGTAATGTCGTCTCTGATATTCTTGGCTATTTTAAAGATATAGACTACGACAGTGATAATTTTTTAAGAACTTCGCAGATAACGACTCTCTTAATTGGAGTGGGCGCTTTATTATTGGCCAGCCTTATGACAAATGTATTGCAACTGATGTTATATTCCTATTCTTTTATGGTATCAGGATTATTTGTGCCCATACTCGGTGCTTTTTATTGGAAAAAAAGCAGTAGTATTGGGGCCTTCTGGGCAATGTTAATAGGAGGGTGTACAACGGTATTACTGGAAATATTTGTGAACCATTTGCCAGTGGGATTGGATTCAAATGTATTTGGAATTGCAGCATCGGCAGTTGCGTTTGTGGCACTGTCATTATGGTTCCCGGATGCCGATGAGGAACCTCAGCCGGATTCCTCGAAACTTGAAATGGCAAATTCAGTAAGTAATTAATGATGGAATACGATATTATACATTCTGATATAGAGAATCCCACATCCTTTAGCCGGGATGATATAGCTAATTTTCTTTACCAACATCTTGATGAGTATGGAGATGAGAAAGAGCACATTCTATCCGCTGTGGGCTATGCTTATGGCGACCACGCGGGGCAGGACGGTTTTATTTTAGTTGCTTATGATGATGACCAAATTGTGGGAACAGTGGTCATTAATCATACCAATATGAGCGGTTATATCCCTGAACATATTTTGGTTTATATTGCTGTTCACGGCGATTACCGCGGACAAGGTCTGGGCAAAGAATTAATGGAACGGACCATTGAAGGCACAACCGGAGATATCGCTCTGCATGTAGAGGCTGATAATCCGGCAAAGCATCTGTATGAGAAATACGGATTCACGAATAAGTATCTGGAAATGCGACTTAAGAAATAGGGAATGGCCTATTTAAAACTGTATCGCGATAAATTACGTGATAATTACCACTTCCTTGATCAGCTGTTTAAGGAAAACGATATCAAGTGGGGAATTACGACGAAATTGCTCTGCGGGCATGAAGAGTATCTAAAAGAAGTTGCTGATCTTGGTATCGGCGACATGCTGGATTCCCGAATCAGCAATCTGAAGAAGATCAAGGAAATTGATCCTGATACGTTGACTACGTATATCAAGCCGCCTCCCAAGGATATTATTGAATCGGTGGTGAAGTATGCCGATATAAGCCTGAATACCGAACTCCCCACTCTGCATGCCTTGTCAGAAGAAGCCGGCAGGCAGAATAAGGTTCACAAAGTCATTATTATGATCGAGATGGGTGACCTTCGCGAAGGGGTGATCCGGGAAAATCTTGTCGATTTCTATGAAAAAGTTTTTAAACTGCCCAATATCGAGGTTATCGGTATAGGCACTAACCTCAATTGTATGCATGGAGTGTTGCCTGATGAAGATAAACTTATCCAGCTATCACTCTACAAGCAAATTATTGAATTACAGTTTGATAAGACTATCCCTTTAGTTTCAGGCGGAACTACTGTTACTATTCCCTTATTGCTTCGTAACCAGTTGCCCAGCGGTATCAATCACTTTCGGGTGGGAGAGGCCCTGTTTTTCGGTAAAGATCTGTTTACGGGTGGCACGATAGAGGGTATGCATAATGATGTGCTGGAACTTTATTCCCAGATTATTGAAATAGCTGAGAAACCCAAGGTACCCAGCGGCGAGTTAGGTACTAATCCCCAGGGCGAAACAGCCAAAATTAATAAGGAGGAATACGGAGAAACCTCATATCGCGCTATTCTTGATATTGGTTACCTGGATATCAATCCCGATCACTTAATTAATGTTCAGGATGATGTGGAAATCGTCGATGCCAGCTCTGATATGCTTATTCTGGATGTAGGCGAAAATCAGGCCGACTATGAAGTGGGTGATTTTATTCGCTTCCGTATGAAATATATGGGAGCACTGGGGATAATGAATTCTGACTACATTGATAAAATTTTAGAATAGTTAACCCGGATAGAAGGGAGATTTTTTTATCCTGAATTTATCTCAGGTATCCGAAATGTCACACTTCCATTGAAATAAATAAAATTGAGACAACAGCAAACGGGCTTTGCCAAAATAATGAACTACCCGGAGACGCTTTATGTCTTTGATCTTTCCAATGGGTATGATGCGGAGTTGATTCGATCAAAAAAGTGGGGAATCGGCAGGTACAATGAGAAGCGGTCGGGCATGTACAATACCCCTCTTTTTGATGATGGCCGCAATGTCCATATGGGCATAGATATTTGGGCGAAAGCCGGAGAGCCGGTTTTTTCTTTTGATAAAGGACAGGTTGTTTATCTGAGGGATAACGATCAACCGGGTAACTATGGACCCACCCTTGTGATAAAGTATCGCACTGACCATTCGGATTTATATGCTTTGTATGGACATCTTTCCCGTGAATCTTTGGATATGGTTACGGTTGGGCAGCAAGTCAATAAAGGTCAGCAAATCGCAGAGGTCGGCAGTCCCGATGTTAATGGTGGATGGGAGCCTCACCTGCATTTTCAGTTATCCAGCAAAGATCCGGGAGAAGGTGATATGCCGGGCGTCGTTACGGAGAATAACAGGGAAGAGGCGTTAAAAATTTATCCTGATCCTCGAATGGTGCTTGGCGATTTGTATTGATTTTTGGCTGCGGATTGCGTTTGTAGGGTTTAGGTTAACAGGAAGGCGCATTTCCGGTTTCGAGGGTACAATCCTCTCACAACATGTGGCGTATTAATATTTATCTTTCTCCAAGTTGGGAGGGAGTTGCACTCCACCTGTAATCTATTGCGGGATCTGCTCTGAGTAACGGGGTTTTCTCCAATCAGCATTGTTCGAAATCAAGGAGGTCATTTATCACATTCCAGTCATGAACGTATAAATTGCTTCCTTACGAATTGTGCGACAGATCTTGGATTAAGTCTCGTGCTACCCTGTCTGAGTTCGGGCTGGACAGAGTGTCTATTTCAAAGAAACTAACTCTACACAGAAGTTCGAGGGTACAACCCTCTCACAACACGAGGTTTATTAAAATTTATCTTTCTCCAAGTTGGGAGGGAGTTGTACTCCCGACCCATATCCTTTTGTTAATTTACACCCAATTATCTATTGACATGGCAATATTTGAATATTCAGCATAGTTTCTGGCACTTGAATAAAACCAATGTTCAGGTTTAAGTACATATCCTTTTCGTACAGGATTGTCATGAATGTAATTTACTTTTTGTTTAATAAAATATTCATTTTCCAAGCCAATCGGATGAAATCCATCTTGCCATATCTTATAATTTCGCTTTTCTGAAATTTTTTTAGCTTCTCTCTTAAAGAAATTGAGTGCTTGATGCCGTTGCTTTGATTTGAGTAAAAAACTGATTCTTCCAGAAGTATATCTTTTGAAATCTCGCATTATATTTGATAGAGAATTGTTCAAATCAGCAGATACAATTAAATGTAGGTGGTTAAGCATAATTACATAAGCATGTACTTTCAGCCCTTTATGATTTCTACAGTAATTTAAACTGTCTATAATCAAATTGAAGTAAGCCGGTTCTGTAAAAATTGAATACCAATCAGTGATTGTTGATGTACAAAAATAATAGTTTGTTTCTGAATTAGTTTTCCATCTGGCCATGAGCTTTTTTATTAGTATGACTCTTTAGCGGATAAATCCTTACATATTATTTTTTGAAGAAGTACGATGTGCTAACTTAAATGAGAACATAGGTTCGAGGGTACAACCCTCTCACAACATGTGGCGTATTAATATTTATCTTTCTCCAAGTTGGGAGGGAGTTGTACTCCCGACCTGCTAGTATATTGCTACAGGTATTCCTCCAAACTATTTTGATATTCATTTTGTTGCGTGATATGACTTTTAGACAGGCGAATATCTACAGAAAGATTTCGTTTCCATTTATTGGTAATTCTGCTTAAAAATTCTCTAATTAAGCAAGCGTGTAAATTTCACTAAGGATTGGTTTAATGCCTTTCAATATTGAAAAACATCTAGATGAACTTGTAGAGTTACGACATCACATACATTCAATTGCAGAAGTTTCAAGCTCAGAGGATAATACTGCTGGCTACATAGCTGATTTTTTACAAAAAACATCGCCCGATGATTTACAAACCGGCGTTGGCGGTAATGGAATTTTGGCAACCTATGATTCGGGCACAGACGGATCGCATGTACTGATTCGCTGTGAGCTTGATGCCCTTCCCATCCCGGATGTCAACGAAGTAGAATATCAATCGAAGAATGAGGGCGTAGGTCATAAATGCGGGCACGACGGACATATGTCTATCTTATGTGGCTTGGCCCTTTTAATGGACGAAGGAGCGCTGGATTCGGGTAAGGTTACGTTATTATTTCAACCGGCCGAGGAGACCGGTAAAGGAGCCCAGAGAGTTATCGAGGATGAAACCTTTCAGGAAATAGATCTCGATTATTGTTTTGCGCTCCATAATCTTCCAGGCTTCGAAAAACATCAGATTATTGTCAGAGATGATGTTTTTGCGGCGGCCTCGGTAGGGTTGGTTATCAAATTAAAAGGGCACAGTGCCCACGCGGCTCATCCCGAACAGGGAAAAAGTCCGGCTCTGGCGATGGCTCAATTGGTACAGGCTTTTTCTTCGGCTCCTCAGTTTTATAGTCCGTTGGAACAAGCTGCTAAGGTGACGGTCATTAATGCCAATCTCGGAGAACGGGCGTTTGGCACGTCACCCGGCGAAGCCAATGTCATGGCTACGCTGCGGACCTACGACGAGGACGTGCTTGATACCATGAAAGAGAAATGCCTGCATTTGGCAGAAGGCGCCGCTCAGACCTACGATCTGAATGTTGATTCAGAATGGGTAGAACCGTTTCCTGCCACCGTAAATACCGAGGACGGCAATGATATTATCAAATCTGCTGCCGGAGCATTGGATGTTGAAATTCATCATAAAGAAGCGCCTTTCGGTTGGTCAGAAGATTTCGGTCATTTTACCAAGGAAATAAATGGTGCTATGTTTGGTTTGGGTATTGGTGAAAGTCATCCCGCTTTACATGCAGAAGATTATGATTTTGAAGATGAGGTTATTCCTACAGGTGTATCGATGTTTATGCAAATTATTAATGAAGTAACAGGTCGTAAATGAAGGACAAGTTATATCCCTCTCACATTGAATTGAGTGAGTCGTCATTTGAGAAAAATATTAACTTTTTAAGAGATTATATCGGTCAGGATGTGATCTTCAGTTCAGTCATTAAAGGGAATGCATACGGACATGGGATCGAAGAATTTGTACCAATGGCCGAAAATTGCGGGATACGTCATTTTTCGGTTTTTAGCTCAGACGAGGCGCGTAAGGCCTTGCGAGCCTTTACCAAAGATGACAGCCATGTGATGATTATGGGAATGATTAGAAATCAGGCATTGGGATGGGCTATTGAAAACGAAGTTTCATTCTTCGTTTTTGAGCTCGATCGCCTCCAAACTGCTGCCCAGGAAGCCAAAAGAATTGGCAAACCGGCCCGAATCCATTTGCATCTGGAAACCGGAATGAATCGTACCGGGCTTGATCAGGATGAATTCAAAGGAGCGGTAAAAATCATAGAGAATAATAAAAAACACTTGCAAGTAGACGGTATGAGTACACACTATGCCGGAGCTGAAAGTGTTGGAAACTATGTACGCATCCAAGAGCAGATTGAAAATTTTAATGATTATCATGCTTGGTTCATAGATCATGGTATTGAACCTGAATGTCGTCATACAGCGTGTTCGGCAGCCGTGCTAAACTATCCCGATACCATAATGGATATGGTCAGAATCGGCATCTCACAATATGGATTTTGGCCGAACCGGGAAACGTATATGAATTTTGTAAAAAAACATCCTGGTATAAATAAAGAGCACAAAGATCCGCTGGAGCGTATTATGACATGGAAAAGTGTGGTTATGAGTACCAAAGAGGTCTCGGCCGGGGAATTTGTTGGCTATGGGAATACTTATTTAACCAGTCGTGATCAGCAAATAGCAACAGTGCCGATTGGTTATTCTCATGGCTTCGGTCGTAATCTGACGAACGTAGGTATCGTGCTAATTAATGGTGAGCGAGCCCCGGTCGCCGGATTAGTTAACATGAATTTGTTAACCGTGGATATCACAGATATCCCAGATGTAAAAAAGGGAGATGAAGTGGTCATCATTGGTAATCAGGGAGACCAGGAAATGACGGTCGCTTCGTTTAGTGAAATGAGAAATTTTCTTAACTATGAGGTATTGGTACAGATCCCTTCCTCTCTCCCCAGGTTTGTCGTTTAGCTTAATTCATTTTTTGGCTGTTTAAGCGCCCACGCTTGATACGACGATACGATTTTGCTGGTCCTTCCAAGCGCGTGGATGCTTGGAAAAGCTGAGACGGAATGTCATCTCGTTTTCATCGCCGTCAGGTCTGGTTGCCTCTTGGGACGCAGAGCGACAGAACCAAGATTTAAAATATTAAACCATCTCGTTTCCACTGCTCTGTGGTGGTAAGCACTATGCGCTCCGCGTACACACTGGCAGGTAGTGAGTTATGGAACTCCCCACATCCGATACTCAGTACCGGAATGGCAGCTTATCTCCATATCAGTTTAGTTAATTTTATCCTTGAGACTCTAATCATGCGTCTACGTTTGGATAAGACCTATAGCTGACGCCTTAAGATTTGTCCGGTCAACCAAAGTTGTCGTTGCTGATATTCAACCGTATAGTAGTAATTGTTTCGCTGAAAGATATAATGATAGAAAGGATAATATTTATTTTTCAGCTTAGGCTGATAGAAGATATAACTATAATCGGGATCCTCTCGGTTATAGGAGTAATACCAATCCATCTCCTTGAGATGATTTTCGGTATACCAAGGCGGGCCAAAGAGGATATAAATCATTCCTAAATCTGTTTTCCATCCTTCTTTATAGTTGGAAAATTGTTTGTTGGCTTCTTCTACTCTTTCATAATACATCTGGATGACATCCTTAGCTCTCGATGCATTGCCGATGTGTTTTAACCAGAAACGGTCTATCTCCTTTTTTAATGAATCGTTATCCGAGATAGCCATCATTTTTTTATAGTCCTTCTTGCCCATCAGGTAAATCATAGGACGTGCCATCTCACGAGTACTTGAAACGGCCGGGTAATTTTTACTTTTAACACTGAAAGCCCGGGCTTTATAAACGTCGTCTTGTCCTTCCTTTTTTGCAGTTACTTCAAATCGATAATTTCCCCGTTTTTGATTGGCAAATTTATATTCGATAAAAACACTGCTATAATTGGTTAAAATGCGTTGATTAGATTGGAGTTCTGTGTCCTCGTCGTAATCAATACCTTTGTATTCAATTGAAGAAGGACTATAATTTGAATAATGCATCGGTCGGGCATAACTGGTATCTGCTTTGAATCTCAAAAGCCTGGTATTCAACGTCATTTGCTTGTCCGTTTTCTCACTGATTACCTGAAAGACAAACCGGAGCGAGTCGACCCGACCTTTCACATCATAAGTATCTATTGGATTCCAATCTTTTCCATTAACTTTTCCATACATCTGAACTTTTGAAAGACTATACGCTCCAGTCTCGGTTTCTGGGATGTATGTCTCTACACTCTGGGTAACATTTTTATCGGAGTTCAAATCCTTCACATTAATAACTACACGATAGCGGCTGGGCTTAACCTTCATCGTGTATTCAAGATCCATAGTCTCTCGTGTTGATTTAATACTTTTATCAGTAGTGGCAATATGTCGTTCAAGATGTTTACTACTAACCACGTTTTTGGGATCACTTATATCCTGAACTTGAATGTCGATAGCTACATTTGCCCAAAGCGAGTCAAATTTACTTTTGTATATAAGACTCCCTTTAACAATTTCAGCCCGAATTTGAAGGTTAGGGCCTTTTTTTTCATCAATATAACCAAATGCCGAAGTCCGGAATTCGGGCTTCCCTGCTTGAAAATTATAACCGGTCCCACGCTCAATATTTACATTCTTCGATGAGTTACATGAACTTAGTGTAAGTACAGCAACTATAAAGGTTAATACACTCAAGAAAAAAAGATGTCGGATATTTTTCATAATGTTCACCTACATTAACAAGGACAACTAACCTTTACATCAAGTTATAAACAAGAGGTGTAATAGCCAATTATTTATTTAACGTAACTGATTGAAGTTTAAAAAATAAGAGCAATGTAAATTAGTGCAAATTTGAACTATAGCCCACCTTGAAAAAAACTCGATACTAATAGAATTCCTGTTATTTCAGAAGGAACAAAGGAGCCACCGTTCGTATGAACAGCTTATGGCAGTTCCTTCTACCGAAATTGCGGATTATCCCCCCCCTGCGGTTCTATTGCCGAATTTAAGTGTTAACAGGTGTTTGCAATAAGCCAATTCCTTCCAACCCTGGAATTTGGATTGGCAATGATTATAATTAATATTTTCACCTTGGATATTAAAGAGCAATTGGTACCAATGGGACATACATTTTTTAAATTATTTTTAATAAAAAATATTGTAAGTGACGAATAACATTTTTAAGTTCCTAACCGACAACGGCTTGTATTTATAATTAAACTTAAATAGAGCTAATAAAAGCTTAGCTACTAAAAATGAAGTAGCTTTGAGAGCAGATGCAAGATCAGTTAGCCTCATATTGCTTTTGTTTATGATTTTAATAGTTAATACCCTTTCAAAGAGAGGGTTCTTAATATTACCATATTAATCGTAAGGACGATTGAAGGGCTTGGTTGATGGTAGTATAGCTGAGATAAAAGGATGTTGAGTCTGTAAAAGAATAAGTTTTAAATAATACACAATTGACGGTGTAAGTGATGTCATTTGTTCAAAATTTCTATAAAATTCCTGAGGGGAATATTTATCGAGCTTGTGCAAGATTTTTTTCAAAAAGCCATTCAATAATAATGTGCTGAATTTTGTTTGAGATGCAGAAATCCATTTATCTTTTTTTTAAATACTTTAATAATCATTAGCGGAATAACGTTTGCGTTTGCAGATTTTTTTCCATAACTAAAATTATTGTTCATAGCAATCATCTTAAGAATATACGTTTGAGTCAGGTGACGACCGCACCTTCAAAGACGGGTAAAAATTCGTGTAAAACATATGTCGCTTCATTATTGAAGTGATATTAAATCTAATCTCAACTAAAAAGGTTAAACTATGCTTAGAAAGTTACTTTCTACGGCTACATTTATTTTTCTTTTTGCTGCTGCTTCGGTGGCGCAGAATGGGTCTGTGACCGGTACGGTTACTGATGCCAAGACAGGCGAAACATTGCCTGGGGTAAATGTTGTCATACAAAAATTGCAACAAGGCGCAGCTTCAGGTTCTGAAGGTAAATATACTATTAGAGATGTGCCTGCTGGATCTTATACTCTTACTGCTTCATTTATTGGGTATAATAAGTTTTCCAAGCAGATTACCATTCAGCCTGGTTCCGAGCTGACTTTGGATATCGAATTGCATCCTAATGTTGTTGGGCTGCAAGACGTGGTAGTTAGTGCTCTTGGTTTTCAGAGTGATAAAGATGAATCGGGTGTAGCTTCGGCCAACATTTCTGGTGAAGCGGTGCAAACATCTGGTCAGGAAAATTTATTAAATAGTCTATCTGGACTTGCTTCAGGCGTTCGGGTTACGGAATCCGGCGGTGATCCCGGTGCTGGTTCTTATATTCTTATTCGTGGTCAAAGCACCATTACTGGTGAAACCCAGCCGCTTTTTGTTATTGATGGGGTCCCGGTCGAAAACTCTACACTCGGCCAAGGCGTTGACGGCGTCACTCAGCAGTCTCGTATTAATGACTTGAATCCAGACGATATTAAGTCTATTGAAGTGCTCAAAGGAGCATCAGCCGCTGCATTGTGGGGATCTCGCGCTATGAATGGCGTGGTGGTAATTACCACTAAATCCGGCACCCAGACGACTGGTGATAAGCCATTGAATGTATCATTCAAATCTTCTATTACCAGTTCTGAGTTAAATAAGACGGTACCTTTGCAAACAAAATTCGGACAGGGTTCCGATGGCGCTTATGATTTTGGTAACAGAAGCAGTTGGGGCGACTATATACCTGATCGTGCCGGTGGCCAGGATATTCAGAATAAGTCTGGTGAATATGCTGTTGATAAGTCGGGTACTAAATTTTACCCGATACCAAGTGGCGGAGCTACTTATCAGGGTAGTACCTTAGGTCCGCACGGAGGAAGAAATTCACAAAATACGTATGAGCATAACAGGAATATATTTCAAAAAGGATTTACGCAAAATTACTCGTTGTCTTTAAGTGGTGGAAATGAAGACGGTACCTATTATTTAAGTGCTGCTCAATTAGACCAAAAAGGCATTATCGAGAATAACAGTAATTATAATCGTACCAATCTGCGATTTTCGGCTGACCACCAGTTTGGTGATTTACAACTCACAGGATCAGCTAATTACATTAAAACGACCTCCGATAGAATCCAACAGGGATCCAACCTGAGCGGTATTTTCCTGGGTGGCCTTCGTACTTCCCCGGACTTCAATAATAATGTTTCTGTTGTAGATTATTATAAGGCGAATGGTAATGTGTATGAAAATCGTCAAAGAGCTTATCGAAATCCGATTGGATCCAGCGCAAATCCGGGTTATGACAACCCTGTTTGGACCATCAATAATAATATCAACTCCTCGGTCGTAAATCGAATTATGGGGAAAGTTGAAGCCGAATATGATCCAACCAATTGGTTGAGACTTACAGGTCGGCTTGGTATTGATCAGTATAGTGATGACCGGTATGCAAAGTTTCCGGTATACAATGCCACTTATGATCCTGGTCAGTTAAGGAAAGAGACACTATCTGAGTATCAGATAAACTCTGATCTTATTGGCCGCGCCTCCCATCAATTTAGCGAGGATTTCTCGGGTTCCTTACTGGTAGGCTTTAACCTGAACCATCGTGAATATCATGATTTAGGAACCACGGTACGTGATTTTACGCTAAGTGGCAATTTCCAGGATTTAAGTAACAGTGCTCCGAATCAGCGAAATCCTTTCAATTATTCCAGTACGGTTCGCACAGCTGCTCTTTATTCCAAGGTTAATTTTAATGCCTATGACCAGCTGCACTTGACGGTTACCGGCCGTGCCGAAACGGCTTCTACTTTTGGCAGCAAAGCAAAAAGCACATTTTTCTTCCCATCGGCCAATGTTGCCTGGGATTTTACAAATGTGCCGGCTTTAAGTGGATCTGACATTCTTAGCTTCGGTAAGCTGCGTGCTTCCTGGGGACAAGTTGGACGTCAGCCGGACCCATATTTGACGATTACGGATTATGTACCGGCGTATTTCCAAACAGGATGGGGACCGGGACTTGACGCTGCCAATTATGGCGGGGGTTATATACGATCAACGAATCGGGGTAATGCTACGCTTAAACCCGAGCTTAAAACTTCGGAAGAAGTAGGGGTAGATCTGAGATTCTTTAATGATCGTATTCGAACCAGTTTTACAGCCTATAAGAATAAAACTACCGATGCTATTTTCAGTGTTGACGTAGCGGCTTCAACCGGTTACTCTGGTCAGACAGCTAACGCTGCAAAACTCGAAAACAAAGGTCTTGAAGCTGATCTTAGCATCGACTGGATACGAGGAGACTTTAATTGGACCACCGACTTGAATTGGAGTACCAATAAAAACAAGGTTACCGACCTCAAGGGAACACGTTCGATTTTCCTTAACGGTTTCACGGGTACGTCCTCAAGAGCCGTTGAAGGTGAACCCCTTGGCGTACTGTGGGGGACCCCATACGCTCGGAAAAATGGTAAATTAGTTCTTGACAACGCTGGTTTCCCAACGGTCAATGCCACGAACGCTGTTCTGGGTGATCCTAATCCCGACTGGTTAGGCGGTATCAGTAACACATTCAGTTATAAAGGTCTTTCTCTTAATGTACTTGTAGACATTAAGCAAGGCGGAGACATGTGGAATGGTACCAAAGGGGCCCTTTATACGTATGGTACCCATAAAGATGTTGGAAAATTAACTACTGTTTCAGCTAAGGAAGCTCAAAACCTGGTTACTTATGGTGGAGCCACCATTGCACAACTTGCTGCAAATTATGCAGCTGCAGCTTATACTAAATCTGGTGTGCAATCTGGCTATGCTGTTAAAAATTCTGACGGAAGTTACACTTTCCGTGGTCGTGTTCACGATTTCGGCGGTGGTAAAGTAGCCTTGGATGAAAGCTGGTATACCGACTTGGGTGGCGGCTTTGGACCGGTTGCTGAAAACTTCATTCAGGATGCAGGTTTTGTTCGCTTGAAGAAAGTGTCGTTAGGTTACACACTATCCAACGAGTGGCTGACAAGCAGTACTGGACTTCGATCTGTTAAGTTTTCCGTCACAGGAAATAACTTGTGGATATCTACGAACTATGATGGAATTGATCCGTCAACGAACTTGACTGGTCCATCCAATGGTCGTGGTTTGGATTACTTTAACAATCCAAATACGCGTTCTGTTGTTTTCACGCTGAGAGTGAATTATTAAGTCCATTATGAGGAATATTATTATGAATACATTAAGTAAATTTTTAAGTCTATTATTGATTGTTGCAGTCTCCTTTGTGGGTTGCAAAAGCTTTACGAACGGGTATAATAACGATCCCAACAATCCGACCGATTCTCCGCCAGATCTGATGCTGACGGGGGCCCAGGTTGGTATGCTCCAGTTTATGGAAGCTGGGGGAGCCCGTCTTGCCGGTATGTGGGATGGCCACTTTACCGGTTCTGATCGCCAGTATGTTGCATTGAATAATTATAATGTAACGGCTCGTGAATTTGATGAGCCCTGGTCGCAAGCCTATGCGGATGTCCTTGGTCAAACCAAGATCATTCGTAACAAGGCTGATAACTTAAACAACCGTATCATTAAAGGTATCGCCGGTGTCGTTCAGGCACAGACGGCAGGTATGGTTGCCTCGCTCTGGGGCAATGTTCCCTATTCACAATACGGGGATGTTGAAAAGTATCCGAATCCCAAGTATGATGATCAGGCCTCGGTATTCAGTTCCGTACAATCCTTGCTGGATGCTTCCATTGCGGATCTGCAATCCGGTCAGGGTATTAATCCGGGCGAAAAAGATATCTTTTACGGGGGAGATACTTCCAAGTGGGTTGAAGCGGCTTATACGTTAAAAGCCCGTTTTTACTTGCAAACAGGAGAATACCAAAAAGCGTATCAAGCCTCACAAAAGGGTATTTCTACCTCTGACAATGATATGATGGGGGCTCATACGGGCTCGGTCTACAATGGAGATATGAATACATATTTCTCATTCTGCGTCTATGACCGTCCCGCATATATGTCGGCGAATCAAGCAGCCGCTCCTGACATATTTTTGAGTTCAGAGCGTAACGACAGCAAGACGAATGATATGGCTAGAGCCTATTTTACATATGTTTATCCAAATTACCTCGGGGATATCTATAATAGTGGTCCTGAGTTGAATTTTGTAGATAATCCTGTGTTTGGTCTGGGTGTATATCGAGGTTTTTATGCCTCTAATCATCCGTTCCCACTGGTTACTTATGCGGAAAATGAGTTGATCAAAGCGGAAGCCCTCACCATGAATGGCCCGCAGCAAAGTTTGTCTGATGCTATAACGGCGCTGAACAATGAGCGTGCTTGGCTTCGAAATGATTATGATATGGGTAGCTGGGAGAGTTTACTTTCAGCCCCGCGTCAGTATGATGATTATGTCATGGCTGATTTTCTGCCGGGCACCGGTATGGCCGATGTAACGAATGGAAGTGGTACCGCCCAGGACAATATCTTCTATAAAATCATACAAGAGCGGTTCCTGACCCTTGGTGGTACGTATTCCACCTTCAATGATATCAGGAGAACGGATAACGTGCTGGGCATTCCCGCGAACAAGGGAAGTAAAATTCCACAGCGTTTCCTGATCCCGCAGTCTGAGGTCAATTCGAATGCGAATGTACCTTCGACACAGCCCGGGTTGTTTGATCCGACGCCCGTCAATCAGCAGGCTTCAGCCAAAATCAAGGCCTCTATTGACATGAGTGCTTTCCCGAATTATACGATGGATCAGCTGCAGAAAATCCGTATACAGAAAGTGTCTGAACTCAGGAAAAAAGTGGAAGGCACGGGCAAGCTTGATGGAATCAAAAAAGCGTATGATAAAGTAATGAATATTAGCAAGAAGTAGTTATTTATCATATTACTGAATCTTTAAAGCCCCGCTGATTTTCAGCGGGGCTTTTTTTTGTTTGATGCTTTCTTAAAAGAAAAAGAAGCTGGTCCTAAATAAACTGTCTAATAAACTATCTCGGTTCCAGCGCTCCGCGTTGGAACCCCATCTTACGCTCCGCGTAAACAGGGGTAGCCCACTCGGTTACTAGTTGCTTATCCTACAACGAGCAGATAATGATAGCTGTTTACCCAAACGCGCCACACGGGACGCAGAGCGCCGAGGGGCCTTCAGTCGCAGAGCAACTGAAGGAAGATAGAAATGGTAAAAACTATCTCAATCCCAATGCTCTGCCTTGGGATCCCTTCTTACGCTCCGCGTACACACCGGTTGCTAATGGTTCTTGAGGTAAATAAATCGGGCAAATATGAAGCAGCTTCTATTCGATAATTGCCCATAAGAGCACGGTGCGTTGAAGTGCGGTGACAGAAAAGCATTATAACCGAGATAGTTGACCTGTAGGACGGGCATCCTGCCCGTCACTGCCCAGCCACAGAAAAAGCTTTAAAGCTCGATTCTTCAGTATTCAATGAGAACTATGATTTGCAGGATTATCTCGATGGTTGTGATTGAAATCCCCCTTGTGGCAAATCCGTCAACTGGGAGACCAATAGCAGTCCGAAGGGGGCCAGGGGGATGTTAACTCCAGTTTTTTAAATGCAATCATTCCATATCGATTCCCGGTTTTTAGAATCGATGGGATGAGTTCAAAAAGATAGCAGACTTGCATCTGCTTGTATTACCGGAAGGGACGCAGAGTTCTCCTACGTCCAAGGCTTCGGAGGACAAGCTTTATGAAGGCTAGGCTTACACTACGAAGCTTTAAGCGTAGTAGTAGGGCCAAAGGGGATGTCCAGTTTTTAGTGATCTCACTCATCATTACACTCATTCAGCGGATTTACATGCAGGACGAGTAGCTTGCTCGTCAACACCATTCCCCTCAAACTGTTTCAAGGTTGAAACTTGGCACAGAACATTATTCTAACGTTGCTTTTTAGCAAGAACGAACCATCCTAAATCCCTATTCCCCGGCCCAGCTCGCGGGACTCCAGGGAACCGGAGCTGGCCGACAGAGGGACGTTGAAACGAGATCACTTAAAAGCGGGAATGACTCATGAGAAATAATCGAAAAGAACTGTTATTGCCGGGAGCCCATGATTTTTTGGCAACGCGGCAATATCCCAACTGAAAACAGGGCCCGGTATAGTATTGGGAGATCACAGCGACGCGGGGAATCGTTGCGCCTCTTGATGACAGGTTCATGGTTTAGTAGCTTCTTATCCGCCAGCTCCGTTCCTGGAGTCCTGGCGGATAGGGAAGGGGCTGGGCAATGGGTCTTTGGAATTACGACTGATGAATGGGAAAAGCCCTTTAGATCCTACGCGAACTTATTCTGGGAGATACGTTCGACCCCGTCCGCTGCTGGCCGACTCCGCTCAGTATGACACTGCTTTTTTATTCAGGATGATATATTTTTGCTGGTGAGGAGGCCGTTTTTTTATTTCAACTACCCATAAAGTCATCCCGAATACCCTTTATGGGGGAGGGATCCGCCGGGAGTCGGATAGGTCTCAAATGTAAAGGGAGCACTTAGCCTTTTTAAAAATCTGGTCACGGTCTCAAGCGTTGATAATAATTGGATTTTTGAAAAAGCTACGTGTCTTTGGCGCATTTGATATTCCTCGGCACACCTCGGAATGACAGTATTTCTTGTTGTGAGAGGGTTGTACCCTCGAATCAAAGAAAAGGGTTCGGGAGTTTAACTGTCTCTCAACAAGAGATTTTAATAGCAACTGCACCAGATCCTGAATCAAGTTTAGGATGACACTGCTTTTATTGGGGTAATCTCCTAATTTCCATCTGCCGCGGTGGCAATTTGCTATGTGGCAAGATTATAGTTACTAAATTCTTATTTTTGTTTAGAATATAGAATCAAATGGAAACATTGTATCCGTTACACACTAGCTAATAACCAGATTCGATAACGATTAACGATTAAATTTTATAAATTTGAAAGATATGGGAAATTAATGTATATACGGGCTTTTTAGGTTACGTTTGAAGACAGAGCTAATTGTAATCCCAATAATTTTATATTAGACGATAGTTTAATGAATCTAGGCGAACGGAGAACGAAGATTGTTTGCACCATTGGTCCCAGCAGTGATTCAAAAGAAAAAATTGATGAATTAGTACAAAATGGGATGAATATCGCCCGCATTAATTTTTCTCACGGAGATCACGAACAGCATGGAAAAGTGATTGAGAGATTACGCAAAGTCGCGGAAAAATATAATGTGAGTTTACCCGTCCTAGCGGATCTGCAGGGACCCAAGATTCGAGTGGGGAAAATGAAGGATGGGGCCCAGGAACTGAAAATGGGTGATTATGTTACATTGACCCCCGATGAAGTTGAAGGGACGTCTCAAACCATACCTGTTGATTACAAAAACTTGGTTAATGATGCGGTTGAGGGCAATAAAGTACTGATCGATGACGGATTACTCGAGCTAAAGGTCATAAAGAAGAACGCTAAAAATTTGATCGCCCAGGTCATGGTGGGTGGTACGCTAAAATCCCGCAAAGGTCTAAACCTGCCTGATGTTAATATCTCGATGTCCTCACTGACCGAGAAAGATATCAAAGATCTGGAATTTGCCGTTTCCAAAAATGTAGATTACATAGCTATGTCTTTTGTGCGAACAGCCGAGGACATCCAGGAAGTGATTTCCAGAGCTCGTGCATTAGGTTCCAATGCCGGGATCATTGCCAAGATTGAAAAACCTGAAGCAGTAGAAGTTATGGACGATATTATCGAAGAGTCCAGTGGAGTGATGGTCGCTCGGGGAGATCTTGGTATTGAAATTGCTAGTGAGAAAGTGCCGATGGTTCAAAAAAAGATTATTGATCGCTGTCGACAAGCCGGCAAACCGGTCATCACTGCCACACAAATGCTGGATTCTATGATTGAAAATCCACGTCCCACGCGGGCCGAGAGTTCAGATGTAGCCAATGCCGTACTTGATGGAACGGATGCTGTAATGCTTTCCGGTGAAACAGCGGCCGGAGCTTATCCTGTAGAATCAATTCGTACCATGGATAAAATTTGCAGATCTGTAGAAAAAGATGCTCCCTACCTCTACAATAGTTTGAGTTATCGTAAACCTGAATGGAAAGAAAAGCAGGTCATCGAATCACTGGCCTATTCATGTGTAGTATTGGGAGAAAATGTCGAGGCGAATGTTATCAGTACGATTACTCATTCAGGTAATACAGCTCGTCGTATTGCTAAATTCCGTCCCAGAGTGCCTATTGTGGCCTTTACCGAGAGTGATGAAGTTCGACGGCAACTGGGGCTTGTCTGGGGAGTACGTCCCGTTAAAATCGATGAAATATTTGACACAGATAAGAGTGTCAAATTGATGGAAGAATATCTCAAAAAGCATGGATTGGTACAAAAAGGAGAGCGGGTTATTATTGCAACCGGTATGCCTATTGCCAAGAGAGGGCATACAAATATGATTAAAGTGAGTACAATTGAATAATAGATCACTTCTGTGTATTGAGAAACAAGCTTTTTATATTACTTTTTATATTCCTTTTTGCAGGATGCGGGGGGACGCTAAAAAGTTCCTGGAGTAACTTCCGAGCTTATTATAATACCTATTATAATGCTAAAAAAAGCTTTCAGGCCGGACTTAAAAAGATTGATGAACAGCCTTTCGAAATTGATCCGTCTCAACCGGTTCGTATTCATCACGCTCCATTACAAGCTGGGAACAGTGATTTTGAAGAAGCTATTAACAAGGGAGCGAAAGTACTGCGCAAATTTCCCAATTCTAAGTGGGTTGATGAGTCTCTGTTGCTGATTGGGAAATCCTATTATTATCAGCAGAAATTTTATCCTGCTTTGCAGAAGTTTGAAGAATTGGGAAAAGTAGGCTCATCTCCTACAATGAAGCAGCTGGCAATTATTTGGAAGGGGCGCACTTTGTTAGATCTCAAGCAATACAATCAGGGAATTGCTTTTTTGGAGGACGAACTTAATCAATACCCCCAAAATTGGCCTGCACAAAAGAAAGGAGAAATCCAGTCTTTAGCTGGAGAGCATTATGCCATGCTTCAAGACTGGGAAGAGTCTGCCAACATCCTGATGAAAGCGATATCTAATATCAAGAAGAAAAAATTACTGGGAAGAACACTTTTTCTTTATGGACAGGTTCTGGAGAAGCTTGAACGGTATGGAGAGTCTTATTTTTCATTTTCAAAAGTGCAAGATAATTTTCCCGGTTTTGAGTATGACTATTGGGCTGGTTTCAAACAGGCTGAAGTAGCGCGGAAACAAGGGAACCTGGATTTGGCGATCTCCATCTTTGATAAGTTGCGCAAAGATGACAAGAATTTTCAGCGACGTGATGAACTTACCTACCAGATAGCACGAACTATGGAAATGAAAGGGCAGACGAATATTGCCGAAAAAAATTATAAACAATTGCTTTATAGGGAACAGCCTGTTCAGTCGCGAAGTCTGAAATCAAGGATCTATTATCGCCTTGGAAAAATAAATAGTGATATTCATCAAAATTATAAACTGGCGGCAGCCTACTTTGATACGTCTTCGTCGATGAAGGAAACGCCTGAAGGCAGTGACACCCCGAATGCCCAGGCGTTGGCAAAAGCATTTAATACATATACCCATCTGCGGAAGACTATACAGCATGCCGATAGTCTTTTATGGTTAGGTTCTCTGAGTCCCTCTCAGCTGGATTCAGTGATAGAAAAAGTAAGAAATCGGAAACGGAATGAATTACTGACCAAGCAACAAGAGCATGCAGAGAACACATTGGCCAATGAAAATATTCAGGATGATAAGCGGTCAACAAAATCATCTATTTATGGGTTTTTGAATTATCGGAATGCTGAACTTGTACAAAGAGCTAAGCAGGAATTTCGAATTATCTGGGGAGATCGTCCATTAGTTGATGACTGGAGAAGGATGGAGGCTGTACAGAATGTGGATATAGATACCACTTCTGCCCCCGTGGAACCCACCGCTGAGGCAGCTTCGAGTAATACGACTGCAAAAGGATTGGATTTAAATCTTGATGCGATACCCAAAACCAAGAATGCTCGTAATAAACTTTTGGCTCAGAAAACGAATGCTCAATATCAGCTTGGAAATTTGTTCTTTCTGAACCTAAGTTCACCGGATAGTGCGCGTCATTACTTCTATAAAGTGATTCACAGCAGCTCTGATCAAGAGTTACGGGCTCGTTCAATGTATTCTCTTTATGAGCTATTTAATACAGCAGACAGTAAGGATAGTTTGCAACATTGGGGCGACCGTATATTAAAAGAATATCCCGATTCTAAATATTCGGATCGGGTCCGGAATCGGCTGGGTATGCCTTCTCCAACCAGCGTGAATAAGGATAGCTCTCAAATATTGCTCGAAAAATATCAGAAATTGAATTCTTCTGACGATCCGAATAAAGCTGCTAAGTTGCGGAAATTGGCGTTAGAGAACCGTTCTGTTGGTATTGCTCCGTACATCTATTATCAGGCTATTGAATCTTATATAAAGCAGGCTAAAGCCCAGAAAAAGTTAGTTGATTCCTTAGCGATCCATATGGTTGATTTTCCCATCGATTCACTTAGCAAAGAAGGGAATATTTCTGATTCTACGTATCAGCAATTGGATTCGTTAAATTTTAGTCATCCCTATTGGGATAGTGTAAGAATTGCACTTCAGGAATTTGATACGACCTTTACCAATGCAAAGCAGAGAGATAAAGTAGAAAAGCTTATTGAAATAGTAGGCAAGCCTAAAAAACACCATGAGGACTCGTTGCCTAGGTGTAACGATTTGGGAGTTTCGCTTACAGTATCTCCGAATATGCAGAATTTTTTGTCATCCGTGACGTACCCGGAGAACATTAAAGATAAGTCCCTCTCCGGAGAGATCGTCTACGCTTTTTTGGTGAAGCCCGATGGCAGCTGGGAATCTTATCAGTTGGTATCTAATAAGACTTCACTGGGCATTGAAGATGCCTTGGAAGAGGCCTTTAAACAATACCTTCATTTTGCGCCCTTGAAGATTAAAAATCCACCTGAAAAACTTAGATGCGAAATCGCATTTCCGATCAGGCATTAAATGCCTGATAAGTTTTCCGAGGAAGTTGATTGCTCCCTTTCTGTCGTGGGGAAGTCGAGCTCCAGAACTACCTTGGGGTTCGAGGGTTCTCACAACTTGTTTCTTATTTTAAGGGCAGAAATCATTTTTTTACGCTGCGCCTGCACCCGCTTTCCCCAACGAAATTAACGCTATGCCGGAGGCGGGGGAACCCGTGAAGACTTTTTTGGTTAATGCCGACTTAGACTTTCTATTAAATACTGTGTTGTGAGGGAGTTGTACTCCCGAATCTACCTATGGGTTCGAGGGTACAACCCTCTCACAACTGGTTGATCAGATCCTATCGAATCCGCCCGAACTCAAAGCCCAGCGCCCAGACGTGGAAATGCAGTTTTTATCAAAATTTCGGATTATGTTTGTTAAGCTTGGGTTGTAAATCGGCCGGCCCACTTTCCCGGGGATTGATTTGTGAGCAAAATACACGCTATTGTGCAGCTTTAACAAGCTGATGTATAGATTTAATATTCAGTTCCCGCATTTGTTGTACAAGCTGTTTATTGATCATTTTTATCAATCCCGGTCCTTCATATATCAAACCAGTATAAATTTGTAGTAGATCGGCTCCGGCGAGGAACATTCTGAGGGCCGTTTCAAAGGAATCGATGCCTCCAACTCCAATAATCGGTTTTTGTCCGTTGGTAAATTCGCTAATCCACTTTACCATCTGGATGGTCTTTTCGGCAATCGGCCTGCCACTTAATCCTCCTTTTCCCATCTTGCGAAGTGTATCTGAGCCGGTTTTCAGTCCGCTCCGCTTTGTGGAGGTATTACATGCTACATAACCATGCACTCGATGATTCTCACAAATATCAAGCAGCTGCAAAAGCTTCTTTCTGGTAAGATCAGAAGAGACTTTGATGATCGTTGGAACCAGTCTGGCATCATCTCGGATTTTTAGCGCTGAAAGTAGATCGTCCAGGGCAGAGGTATCCTCAAATGTTTTGCCTTTCGTTGTATTGGGGCATGAAATATTAACGGTAATATAATCAGCAACCGTCTTGGCCTCATTGAAACTGTGAACATAATCTTGAATGGCCAAATCACCCATAATATTGGGATCATGCGTTTTGGCGATATTAATCCCCAGAGGAATTGAAAATTCTTTATTTTTGAGTCGTTTAACAATGGTTTTAGCACCATCATTATTCAGTCCCATTCGATTGATTAATGCCCGATCTTCGGTAAGACGAAATAAACGCGGTTTGGGATTTCCGGTGCTTGGATTTCCTGTAATACTGCCAATTTCCACAAATCCGAAGCCCAGAGCTTCCATGATCTCCGGAATTTTTCCATTTTTGTCGAATCCGGCGGCTAATCCAATAGGATTTTTAAAGTCAAGTCCCCATATCTGCTGGTTCAATTTTGGTGATTGATAATTGTAGATAAGTTTTGCCAGTAGTTTTAAAAAAGCACTCTTCGATGCCGTTTGGGCAAACTTATATGTTATATTATGGATCTCTTCAGCATCGAGCTTGAATAAAAAAGGTTTTATCAATGAATTATAAATCATAATATATCTGCCAGGCATTAGCACTTACACTATTTACATATATTTTGTACGTGGTAAGCAAAGCGTTTTTTGGCTAAAAACATTAACTTGAAAGCTACTCACACGAGAGGAGGAATTAATGTCATTCCATCTAATATGTTGTAAAATAGGTCAGTAGCTCAACTAGTCATAAATGGTAACAGGTTGTATTATATTTTCAATCACTAAATAGTTGAATTGTTTAAAAAACAATAAGATATCCTGTACACAGTTAAGTTTTTTATGGTAAAAATGTATGATTTTGTGCTTTGGAAAGGTAATATTCTTATTTCTAAGAACGAAATTTTAACATGACATCAGATCTGTGGAATTTAATTCTATAAAAGATGTAGAGAAGTATCTCGACCACATCCCAAAATTTAGCAATACAGGTACTTCAGCCGCTAATTTTCGATTGTCCCGATTTAGAAATTTTTGCGAACGGATAGGAAATCCCCAGAAGGAATTTGCCTCAATCCATGTTGGTGGCACCAATGGGAAGGGAAGTACGTGTCACATCCTGGGAACCATTTATCAAAAATCGGGTTTTAAGGTTGGGCTATACACTTCTCCACATATTTTGCGTTTTAATGAACGGTTCAAAATCAATGGAAAAGCGATTTCTGACGGCCCGCTTGTAACCTTTTTTCAACGGTTCGGGAAGTTATTGGAAGATCACAAGTTGACCTATTTTGAGATTAGCACCGCAATCGCCTTTTGGTGGTTTGCCCAATCGAAGGTTGATCTTGCTATCGTTGAGGTAGGACTGGGAGGTCGATTGGATGCAACCAATATTATTGATCCGCTCGCGAGTGTTATTACAAGTATTTCGCTTGATCATACAAACATTTTAGGGGAACACATAGAAGATATCGCTCGCGAAAAGGGAGGAATTATCAAAGCCGGCAAACCTGTTATAATGGGCGATTTGCCTGGTGATGCACGTAGAATAATTTCTCAGATTGCTCAAAAAAAGGGCAGCAAACTTTATTCTATTGATGAATTTAATCCCCAATATGTTAAAGCAGGACAATATGGGCTGCGTATTAATGGTGAACAGCTTTTAATAAATACAAACTTAGCTGCCCCTATACAGGCAAAGAATTTGGCAATGGCCTGGCGAGTTACTCAGCTGGTCAACAACGAATTTCCGGTTCAATATGAGCAATTTATAAAAGCTTTACGCGTGGTTGAGCTGGGAGTGGGACGATTTGAAAAATTATTAACCGACCGGCGTTGGTATTTTGATGGTGGGCATAATCCAGAAGCTGTGCAAGCGTTAAAGCAGTCGATCCAAGCGATTGGACAGATAAACGAGGCAGTATTAATTTTATCGTTGATGAGAGATAAAATTCAACCAGATCTAATGACAGAGTTTTTAGAATTCAAAAATATCTATTATTATCAGTTAAATCTTGAACGGGCAGCTACTTTTAACGATATTAACCAATGGTTGCCTAATGTTCTCCCCATTCCCAGCAGCTGTAGTCATCAATCATTTCTAAATGATTTTGATTCAGAATTAGTAATTTTTGCGGGAAGTTTTTACTTTTATGAAACAGTACGGGAATGGATAAAACTGTGCTTTAAACCATAAATTCATATCTACCTGCATTGGCTTCCTTTTTTACAGTGTAGATCAATTCTCTTTTACAGTTTAGTGTAATAAGATTGTAAATCATTTTTTATTCATCGCAACCCATATAAAATTTATAGAAGAAGATTATTATGTCGGATTATCAAACCGATGGAGTTACTCTGGAAGAAATTGATACTCTCCATGAGCGAACTGTTAAGGAACTTAAACAGTTAGCTAAGGAACAAGGGTTAACTTCAATATCGGGACTTAGAAAGCAGGAATTAATTAGCCGCATTTCACAGTCGGTTCGTGATAAGGCACGGGCTCGCGGTGAACTTGAAGAACCGTCTGATAATGGCAAACAAGGCCATAGAAACAGGCAAAATTCGAAAAATAACAATTCCAATAATAGCCGGGGTAAAAAGAAAAAGAGTGTGCACGACATATTGCCTGAGTCTGATGCCCCTACGCTTGAAGAACGGTTAGCCGAAATAGAACCGAAACTGGGCCCTTATTTGATACAAGAGGGCACTCTTGAAATCTTACCTGACGGCTATGGTTTTCTGCGATCAGTGAATTATAACTACAAGGCAAGTCCCGATGACATTTATGTGTCTCCTTCGCAAATTAAGCGTTTTCGACTGAAACAGGGAGATTGTGTTATCGGAATTATTCGCCCGCCTAAAGTGGGAGAACGCTATTTTGCCCTGCTTCGTGTTGATGGTGTGAATGGCAAGATTCCTCATGACATGGATAATAGGGAGGATTTTGAAGATCTGTTGCCCATTTATCCTGAGGAGCGCTTTAAACTGGAACATATTCCCAATGAGTACACCACCAGAATAGTTGATTTATTTGCACCGCTTGGAAAGGGACAACGCGGAATTATTGTAGCACAGCCCAAAACAGGTAAAACAACAATTCTTCGCAGAATTGCGAACGCGGTCAATAAGAATAATCCGGAGACGAAGGTGATTATCCTTTTGATCGATGAGCGGCCCGAAGAAGTAACGGAGATGGAACGCAGCGTTGAAGATGCAGAAGTGGTTGCTTCCACATTTGATGAAAAACCGGAAAACCATATCGGGCTTTCTGAAATTGTATTTGAAAAGGCCAAGCGACTGGTCGAAAGCGGCCACGATGTCTTGATCCTGATGGATTCAATCACACGTCTCGCCAGGGCTTATAATATTTGTCAGCCTACCTCTGGTCGTACGATGTCTGGCGGTGTAGATTCTGAGGCCCTTAAAGCTCCAAGGCAACTGTTTAGTTCTGCCCGTAATATCGAAGATGGCGGTAGTCTTTCTATTTTGGCTACTGCACTTGTACAGACGGGGTCTCGGATGGATGATCTTATCTTTGAAGAGTTTAAAGGGACCGGAAATATGGAAATTGTACTCGATCGTAATCTATCTGAGCGCAGGATCTATCCGGCTATTGATGTCTTTAAGAGTGGTACCCGACGTGAAGAACTGATCGTTCCGGAAGCTGAGCATGAAAAAGTAGTTCTGTTGCGCCGTTATCTGAATCGTATGAATGCATTCGAAGCGATGGAATTTGTCCTTGACAAGATGAAAGGTACAGATGATAACGAAGAATTTTTGCTTTCCATGAATAAATAGATTGGTAGTTTTAAGTTAAACTATCTATCTCTGCAAACGGTTATCCCCCTATTTTTATCTAAACCCAAACGATAAATAATTTGTGGGATGACAATGAATTCAAATGCTAAAATATTTTCTTCAAGAGGTCTTTACAAATGCCAATGGTTAAACATTGGGCTTGTGTGGCGTGATATAGCGGGAAATTTTAGAAAATTTCTTTCAATTCTTTTTACCGTTTTATTTTTATCTGATGGTGTAGCTTGTGCTCAGGACGGTTGGCGAAATGCCCGAGAGCTATTTGAGGCTATGCAGATAAAAGATGGAAGCTGGGTAGCTGATATTGGAAGCCGAGAAGGGTATTACACCACGCGAATGTCACCATTGGTAGGTTCTGGCTGGATCTTTGCGGTAGATATTAACGCCAATGCACTGAATAATCTGCACGCAAATTTACGCTCTTCCGGTATTGAAAATGTGACCCCTGTCTACAGCGTGGAAGATAATCCGATGCTTCCTTTTGGGACACTGGACGCTGTCTTAATCCGAAATACCTATCACGAGTTTACCCAACCGATGAGTATGCTTAAATATATCCGGAACGCATTGAAGTCCACTGGAAGAGTAGTTGTTGCAGAAGCGATAAGTGAAGATTTGAAAAATGCAACTCGACAGCGACAGGTACGAAGTCATGAGATTGCCGAATCTTATGTAAAAGATGATCTGGCAAAAGCTGGTTTTCGAGTTATCAAAGAAGTCGATCCATTTACCGAAAGCCGGCGCGGGCGACATTTCTGGATGTTAATTGCTATTCCCGAGACAAAATAATTCCATACGTGTGTTAATTAAATTTTAAGCGTATCGCTGGCGCAGAGTGGGGTAAAAAAATACAGTTATTGTCTTTAAGATCGTGTGATCTCGGTAAGGGCATATTTTTTATTTCTGTTCTTGATAAGGCGTCCCGACTGTCCGTATTTGGAATGATAAAAAAGTAGAAGAGCTTGTTCATTACAGGCTTTACGAAGTAATTTTATCTTTTTCTTTTTGGCTTGAAGGGGATCTACATCGAGCCCACTCATATTGTAATGATTCAAGTGAGAAGAAGAGGGCAATAAATCCCCCAGGTAATATGCTAAATCGCCATTGTTTTTAACAATAACAATCTGATGTCCGGGCGTGTGGCCTCCGGTCAAAAGAGTAGAAATACCATCTGATATTTTGTTCAATTCGTCATTTAAAAACTGAACTCTTTCATCGGCAACGAGGCGATAAAATTCATCCAGCTTATATTCCGATTTCGCCTGCTGCTTTTTATCGAATCGACTGAGAGCATAATCCCATTCCTTTTGATGTACATAATAGGTGGCATTTGGAAAGGTAACTTTCGTTTTAGACTCGTCATTTGTAAATGAGCATCCGGCGGAATGATCATAATGCAGATGGCTGAGGATCACATGCGTGATATCCTCGGGGGATAGCTGAAAGATCTCCAGGTTTGTTTTAATATTCGAGACATTGCCATATTTACTGTGAGCATCCAGTCCCCAGCCTAACCCCGTATCTAAAAGAATGTTTTGTGGGCCCGTTTTGATCAGGATAGGGTTAATTCCAACCACAATAGATTCGGTTGAAGTATTAAATCCATCCTGCAAAGAGGAATTATCTTCACCTGCCGAAGAACGGTTGATATGTCCGTCCTTAAACATCTCGAACCGACCTTCGCTGAGTACTTCTATAGTAAACGAGCCGACCTGCATATGCTACTGTATATTAATTTTGTAAGGAAATAATGTAAGGGCACCTCTTTCTTTTAACAAAGAGAGCTGATCTTTAATTCTCTCCGACACGGGGTTCGAGAACAAGCTATTATTCAGTATTGCTTTAGCCTTGGTACTTGCCGACCCCATAAGTAATTCGTAAAAGCTTTTAGGTTCGGGATAACGAACCACCTTATATTTTTTTAGCCCTGCTTTTTGGGCGGCAATGTCCAATGCTCGGTCAAGGCCGCCAAGCTCATCAACCAAACCCTGTTTTTTTGCTGCTGCACCGGTCCAGATACGTCCTTGTGCAATGTCATCAACTTGATTGACGCTCATGCCTCTGGCATCAGCTACTTTGCTAATGAACGCATGATAAAAACTATCGATATAGTGTTGAAAAGCTTTCTTCTCGGAAGGTGTCAATTCTCGGCTGGAAGTAAGCCAGTCGGCATGTTTATGAGATTTTACCTCATCGAAGGTTATGCCAAGCTTGTCATTAAAGAGTTGCTTCGCATCAAACTTTGTTCCAAACACGCCGATAGAACCCGTGATAGTAGTTGGTTCAGCAACGATGCTGTCTGCTGCCATCGAAATATAATATCCGCCCGAAGCATCCACATCACCCATGGATACGATAATAGGCGTATGTTTCTTTGTTTTTTGCAATAACCTCCAAATAGTATCGGAAGTGCTGCCCGAACCTCCCGGACTGTTTACCCGAAGTACGATTGCTTTAACATTATTATCGTTTCGAATATCCTTGAGCTGTTTTCTGATGAAATCAGCTGTGATATAATTGTTAGTATTTAAGGGCGATTGGGACTTTACCTCTGAAGTGATAGGTCCATTAGCATATATTACAGCAATTTTGCCAGAGGCGTTTGGTTGACTGAGCCCGGCAGATGAGGCGGAAACTTTAGCATAACGACCATTGGAGATGGTTGTGAGAGAGCTGTTTTTGCCAACACCAATTCTTTTTTTGATATAATTTTCTACTTCATCATTGTATATGAGTGAATCAATAAGATGCTGTCGATTAGCAAAAGCCGCTGTGATATGAGGCTTTTCATTAAGCATGTTATTCAGCTCTTCGATGGAATGTCCGCTTTTCTTACTCACCGCACTCAGAAAAGTACTGCTGACTTCATCCAAAATTTGATTGAGCTGAAATGCATTTTCTTTGGAGAGATCTTTCCGAAAAAGAGGTTCCACAGCGCTCTTGTATTTACCATGACGGATGACTTCCGCATTAATACCCAGTTTATCAAACAACCCTTTCATAAACATAACCTGGCTGTAAAAACCATCAAATTCAAAGAATGTTTCGGGCGGAGAAAAGACCGAATCTGCTGCCGTAGCCAAATAATATCCTTTTTCATTAAGACCAATATCATCGGTACTGGCATACACAAATTTATCTGAACTGTCCCTGAATGCGCTAATCATATTATAAGCTTCTTCAAGATTTGCCCAGCCTGCGGTCATAACATTAATTTTAAGCCAAATCCCTTTGATCTTATTGTCCGACTTCGCTTTATTTAAATTTTCTTTTAATGTTTGAAGAGACACTTTATTACTTTGCTGCCGATTGAAGAGTTCATCCAGGGGATTGCTGGGGGGCCTGCTTGGCAGAGAGCCGCTGAGTGGTATTGTTAATACCGTATTATTTTGTACATACGGTTCTGGCTCTTGAGAACTGCTGGATATGGTTATAATTCCGATAAAAAATAATATTAAAAAGGCAAGGAAGGTGCCCAACGTAGCAGCAATAAGCGTCTTAAAAAATTTCATGTGACTATAGGATGATTCAATTAATTTTTAGAATTAAATAAGATAACAGTTTGTTAGAGTCAGGTTACGTAAATGCTTCAAGTATGTTATTAAATGTGACTATCATAAACAATGGGTAAACAGAATGTTATTATCATAGGTTCGGGCCATAATGGATTGGTAACCGCTTGCTATCTTGCACGTGAAGGATACTCGGTGACGGTCTTGGAGCGACAGCAGATAGCCGGTGGAGCAGTTAGTACAGAGACAATGTTTAAATCACCTGCTTATCCCGAGGGATTCCGTGTTGACGTAGGATCTTCAGTGCACATTATGATTCACCAAACCGGCATTTTGGAAGAGTTAGAGCTGGAAAATTATGGTCTTGATTATATTGAGATGGATCCCATCATGTCTTATCCATTGCCTGACAAAAAGGGCGCAATTCACTTTTTTAGGGATTTGGAACGGACGCTGGAATCCATCAGCAAAGTAGCTCCGGAGGATGTGGAAAATTACCGGGAGTTCGTAAAATTTTGGGGACGAATCAATGAGGGCGTTTTGAAGGCTTTTATGGTGCCGCCCAGTGGTAAAAATATTATTACGGAAATAGCTAAGGGACAGTGGCAAAATGGACCTATGTTTGGTAAGGGACGTTCCCTTGATGGCCTTCAGAAGATTTTTAGTAGTTATGGCAAGGTAGTCAATGATACCTTTGAAAATCCCTATTTAAAGGCCGCTACTACTTGGTTCGCTGCACAGTCCGGACCAACGCCCGATCATCCCGCTACAGGTGATTTTGCGGGATGGCAGTCGATGCTGCATGAAAGTGGGGCCAAGCATCCACGGGGTGGCAGTGGAATGCTAACGCAAGCAATGGCAAATTATCTGGAAGCGCACGGAGGGAAGATTCTAACAGGGACCCCAGTAGAAAAAATTCTCATTGAAAATGGAGAAGCTATTGGTGTTCGGACAGCCGATAATGAGCATCGGGCTGACATTATTGTGTCGAATGCACA
>Ga0102962_1000240_pt1 | contig 31201 bp, 26 predicted proteins | sample SalPonF2_C_D2_MG_FD_84519 | JGI IMG/M metagenome (GOLD analysis project Ga0102962, IMG submission 84519) | Salt pond soil microbial communities from South San Francisco under conditions of wetland restoration - Salt Pond MetaG SF2_C_D2_MG ...
AATTCGCACCCATTGAATCTGCTGTTTCAAATAGCGCCCGCAGTTGAAAATAGCCTGGCATTTTATCCTGCATGTCAACAATCTGGACAGACCGGGTTCCTCCCCCTCTGTTCCTCATTCTTTCTTCAATAGTTGCAGTACGTGCCCGCAGATACTTTTCAATGGCAGCATTAAGATCTGTTAGTTTTTGGCTATCACCTTTATAAATAAAATGTACCTGACCTTCTTTTACTGTACCGATCACCCTGGAACGGAATCCGCCGTTTGCAGCCCAAAAACCAGCGGCGGATGATGCAGCAGCAACTACTGAACTTTCCTCTATTACCATCGGAACAAGGTAATTCTTCCCGTTAATAAAAAAATTCGGGGCTACGTTGTAGGGAAGATGATAATTGGATATGGTATTTTCTGTAAATTCCTCAAGTATTCGCTGAACAGAAGGATTAATATGACGAAAAGAAACAAATATCTCCTCTGCCTTTTGTTTATCAGAAAAAGCATCCAACACACGGGCAAGCTTTTCTTCTCTGCTGAGGCGGGAAAATCCTTTGATTATTTTACTCTTTTTCGTCATAGTTGAAATAACTGAACAATGTGCAACATGCATCATACTTTGTATTGATGAGCTGTCAAATTACACGGTTAATGATGCTGAGGTATTTATCGTTTTTTGTTTGCTACCGGGATTTATATAGTTTCCCTGAGGCGTAAAAAAGCATAAGCAAGTTCAAGCCCTTTTTTCTGCTTAAGCACAAAATTTCTTAATTGTTCATAATCACCGCGCGCATATTTCAGGAAAGTTGAGGCCTGACCATAAATAGCGGGTAATTTACTTTTGCTGGCCAGGTAGTAACCATCAAGGAAAGTTTTGATTCCTCCTGAGACAATCAATTGTTTACATTTGATATCATTAGCTTCATCTGCAATTATATGGTTGATCATATTTACCATCTGATAAGCATCATGACCGATTTTGGAAAGTGGTCCGAACAATTCCTGATCAGTCTCACTGCTACGGAGAAGTTCTACTTTGGCAAAGTTTGTTCCTCCAAACGCACCAAATTCGATGGCTGAAAGGGGAAGTTTGAGCAATGCCCTTAAACTGTTCAGTCCCATTCCCTGACCTACTTCTTTTACGATTACCGGGAAGGATACCTCTTCGAGGAGCATGCCCAGTGTATCAACAGCCGGCTGCAATAACCTGTCGCCTTCAGGTTGAAACCACTCCTGAAACGGGTTGACGTGTACGATTAATCCGTCAGCGTGTAATTTACCAACCAGGTTTGTAATACGATCGGTTTCCTTACTCAGTACCATGTTTTCTACCTGGCTGATACCCAGATTTGCATAAAAGGGCAGCTCATTTCCTATTACTTCGCGCATATTGAAATCCTCAAAATGCTGGTCGCTTTCCAGCAGTGTTCTGCAGGAACCCAGTCCCATGCCCATTCCAAACTCCTTGCAAGCCCTTGCCAGGTTATGGTTTATGGTACTGGCCAGTTTGGTGCCGCCCGTCATACTGGAAACCCATACCGGAATATTCATTTTTTTCCCAAGGAAGTCAGTAGTGGGAATGGAATCAACCGGATGGCCACTAAGCATTGGTTCATAATAAAAACGTTCATCTATTTCAGATGATTTGATCTGAGACTGTAATGCCAGTTCAATATGGTCTTTTTTTCTGTCAGTCATTCCAATAAGGTAAATTATATTCCTAAATACCGTGAAATTACCATCCGGAGAATTTCAGAGGTGCCTTCGCCAATCTGCAGGAGACGCTGATCACGGTAAAACCGCTCTATCGGACTGGTTTTAAAAAGGCCTGAGGCGCCGTGAATCTGAATAGCTTCATCTGCTATTTCCCTTGCTATTTCTGAAGTATACAATTTAGCCATTGCGGCTTCTTTACCAAAGTGAAGGTTTTGATCTTTCCGCCAGCAAGCATTGTACAATGTGTTTCGGGCCAGCTCAATTTTCATATCCATATCCGCCAGTTTGAATGCAACAGCCTGAAATTTTGAAATGGGTTGTCCAAACTGAATTCTTTTCTTTGAATACTCAAGTGAATTTTCAAATGCCCCGATTGAAAGGCCCAAACCCAGCGCTGCAATAGACAGGCGTCCTGAGTCGAGTGTGTTCAACATAATACGTCCACCATGACCAACTTCGCCCAACAGGTTCTCTTTGGGAACACGGCAATTATCAAAGAATAACTTACCGGTGTCGGTGGCCCGCCACATTAGTTTTCCACGAAGTCGTTCAGTTGTAAAACCAGGTGTTCCCCGCTCTACAATAATGGCTGAGAGTTGTTTTTTACCGTCCCGTGTTCCGGTAACAGCCTGCAGTGTGATGCCTGCAGAGATATCTGAAGCCGCATTGGTAATGAATTTTTTTGCTCCGTTAATAACCCATTCATCACCTTCAAGGTGCGCTTCTGTTTCTGATGCCAGGGCATCGGAACCGGCATTTTTTTCGGTCAGCCCGAAAGCCCAGGTTTTCTCTCCTGTGCAGAGTTGTGGAATATATTTTTCTTTCTGTGCTTCTGTACCATACTTCAATATAGGAGCAATGCCCAGTGAGTTAACTGCGGCAACAGTTGCAGCCTGTGAACTGTCAACACGGGCAAGTTCCTCAACAGCAATTATGTATGAAAGTGTATCAAGCCCCTGGCCTCCATATTTTTTCGGCACCTGTATACCAAAAAGTCCAAGCTTTCCCATCTTTTTCGTCAGTTCAATGGAAAACTCTTCCTTCTCATCCAATTCTTCTGCAAGTGGTTTGATCTCTTTTTCTGCAAATTTCCGTACTTTATGCCTTAATTCTTCGTGTGCATCATTTAAAAAAGGACTGTTCATTAGAATTCTGATTTATGGTCGATTTTATTATTATTTATTATTTTTCACAAAATTTTTCAAAGTTAACCTTTTTACCAGGGTGCTCATGTAATTTTACACTAACCCTAATTCAGGTTTGACAAATGAATAAGCGGTTTGTTCCCGTCAACCATTTCTCCCGGTGAAACATTGACTTTTGCAACGGAAGCTTCATGGGGTGCAAGTATCTTGTTTTCCATTTTCATTGATTCAAGGATCAACAAAGTATCTCCTTTTTTCACCCTGTCTGCTGTCTTTACATTTACTTTTACAATTTTTCCGTGCATGGGGGCTGTTATAACACTCTTGCCGTTAACTGTAGGGCCTGATATGTTCCGGATTTCAGATTCGGGAGATAATTGTTCAGTTCGTATGACTGAGAAATAACCTTCAGATCCAGACAAAAAGCATTTACCGAAATGATCAAAAGATTTATAAAAGAACATTTCATTTCCTTTGGTATTAATCATTGTGATTGAGTGAGCATCCTGCCTGACAAGATGGGCGTTTATTTGCATACCCTTATATTCAACAATCAGCTTTCCTGGTAACTTCTGTAATACTGTTAACTCCAAAGGTTCATTATTGACAGACACCCTGAATTTCATTAAGTTTCTCCAGTAACCTATCGAACTCCATATATCTGTTTTTGTACCGGTTTCCTTGAATTGTTCGGCAAATAAAAAGGCTAAAACAGTATTCAATCTGATTTCTTCTTTCCTCTCGACTGAACCAGTACTAAGAAGTGTTGTTTTATGATCCTCACAAAAAGATGTAGACAGGTTACCTTCAATAAAAGAAGGATGTTGCAGTAGCTTTTTAAGATATTCAATATTGGTGGTTATTCCATGGATATGATAGTCGTTGAGTCCGGCCAGCAGTTTGATTCTGGCCTCTTCCCGTGTGGCTCCGGTGGCTGTTAATTTGCTAATCATCGGATCGTAGCTGGAATGGACAGCACTGGCACGATCAGTTGAACTGTCCGTACGTATCAGGGAGGCATCCGGTACTTTGTAGAACGTCATTTTACCAGGAGTTGGTAAAAATCCATCCCAGGGATTTTCGGCATATATGCGGGCTTCCATAGAATGCCCCGAGGCGTGTATGGCCTCCTGAGACCAGGGTAGGGGAAGACCTGCCGCAATTTTCACCTGTTCTTTTACAATGTCTGTCCCCGTTATTTGTTCTGTTACAGGATGTTCAACCTGAATACGGGTATTCATTTCTAAAAAGAAAAACTGACTGCCCGAGACAAGAAACTCAATCGTTCCGGCATTCAGGTAATTCATTTCCTTTGCAATTTTTACAGCCGCCTCAGTTATTTTGGTTCGCAAATCAGAAGGAATCTTTGCCGGAGCTTCTTCAATAATTTTCTGATATCTGCGTTGAACGGAGCATTCACGTTCAAAAAGATGTACTACATTGCCATGATGGTCAGCCAGAATCTGAACTTCAATGTGTCTTGGATTTTCAATGTATTTTTCAACGTAAACTGTGGCATCGCCAAAATAAGCCAGTGCTTCCCGGCTTGCTGCTTGCAGTGCTTCATCAAGTTCTTCCGCATGATGAACGATACGCATTCCTTTACCACCACCACCGGCTGCAGCCTTTATCAGCAGGGGAAATTCAAGTGTTGAAGCAGCCTTTTTCAGTTCTATAGTCCCGGTTTTACCTTCGATTACCGGTATTCCTGTTGATTTAACAAATTCTCTCGCCGCAGCCTTATTGCCCATCAAGTCAATTGCAGATGGTGAAGGGCCAATAAAAGTTAAGCCCGAATCCTCTGTCTTTTGAGCAAAACTGGCATTTTCTGATAGAAAACCATAGCCGGGATGGATAGCATCAGCACCCGATTGTCTGGCAATTGAGAGTATTGCATCAATATTCAGATAGGTCCCTGCCAGATCATTGCCGGGTAGCAACCACGATTCGTCAGCAAGCCTTACGTGAAGCTCATTTTTTTCATTTTCAGCGTAAACAGCTACTGATCTGATACCCATTCCCCGCAGTGTATGAATAATGCGTACCGCTATTTCCCCGCGGTTTGCAATTAATATTTTTGTGAAATTTTTAATCATCTTCCTGATAAGACTTTATCAATATTCTGTCTGGTGTATTCGAACATAAATTGCTTTTATTAAAATAAATTTTCGTTTCTGTTATTAATCATTCATATACCAGGCAGGTTTTCTTTTCTCGAGAAAAGAACTGATTCCTTCCCTGGCTTCTTCAGAATTTCTTACTTCGCCGAGCAAGCTGGCATTGTATTGCATTATTTCAGGTCCAATTTCAGCATCAGCTACTTTAATGATCATTTCTTTGCAGATAGTGGTTGCTTTTGGAGCGGTACTTTTAAAAACAGAAGTAATTTTTTCAAGCTCTTCCTCAATTTCTTCTTCAGTACAAACTATATCGGCAAGTTTTTCTTGTACAGCCTGTCTTCCGTTTATTTTGCTTCCTGACAGCATCAGTCTTCTCGCGCTGAACTCACCGGTTCTTCTGACAACAAAAGGAGAAATAGTAGCAGGCACAAGTCCGATGAGTACTTCAGTAAAGGAAAACAGTGCCTCTTCAGTTGTAATTACAAAATCCGAGGTAGCAACGATTCCTAATGCCCCTGCCATAGCAAATCCATGAACTACAGAAATAAGCGGTTTATTAAAATGGTACAGATAATTGAAAAAGGTTGATAAAACCTGTTCAATGGGTTTATCCTGGTTTTCATTCGTTGACTGGCTCATCCAGGCAAGATCGGCACCAGCGCTGAATCCTTTTCCTGCTCCCCGCAGCACAATCACCCGTATAGAATCATCAGTGGAAGCATTTTCCAAAGCAGCATAGATTTCATCAACCATTACTGCATTCAGGGCATTCCGGCTTTCAGGACGATTCAGCTCAATCGTCTTAACATGTGATGATTGCGATGTGTTTATAAACTGGAATTCTTTCATTATTGAATTCTTTACATCCGGTAAACACCGGTTTTTGGTTCCTGATATAGTTTGTTTCTTGATATCTCAATAGTCATTGCCAGAATTCTGCGGGTATCGGCAGGGTCAATTATTCCGTCATCCCAGATTCTCGCAGTACTGTATAAAGCAGCACCTTCTTCCTCGTACTTTTTTAATATGTTGTTTTTCATTTTCTCAATTTCTTCTCTGTCTACTGTTATGCCCATGGCTTCCAATTGGTCAATCTTTACAGTAGCCAGCACATTTGCAGCTTGTCTTCCGCCCATTACAGCTATCCTGGAGTTTGGCCACATGAAAAGAAAGTTTGGGTCGTAGGCCCTGCCCGCCATTGCATAATTACCTGCTCCATAGGATCCTCCTGTAATTATGGTGATTTTTGGTACTGTTGCATTGGCCACTGCATGAACCATTTTTGCTCCGTCCCGCGCTATCCCGGCATTTTCATATTGCTTTCCAACCATGAATCCGGTAATATTCTGAAGAAAAATAATGGGTATTTTTCTGAAATTACATAATTCAATAAAATGTGTTCCTTTTAATGCGGATTCTCCGAAAAGCACTCCGTTATTTGCGATAATTCCAACAGGATAGCCCATTATTCTGGCAAAACCGGTGACCAGGGTAGGAGCATAGTTGGATTTAAATTCATGAAACCTGCTTCCATCCGTCAGCCTTGCAATAATTTCATAGGGATCAATCTGTTTGCCGGGTATAATTGGCAGAAGACCGTATAACTCTTCAGGATCATAGATTGGTTGTTCATAATCAGTTATTTCCAGGGGCTGTTTTGTTGCAGGTGCAATAGTTTCAAATATGTTTCGGCATATCTGCAGGGAATGTTCATCGTTATCCGCCAAATGATCCGCCACACCAGACTTCTTTGTATGGACTTCGGCCCCGCCCAACTCTTCAGGAGTTACTATTTCTCCTGTTGCTGCTTTTACCAAAGGAGGCCCGCCAATAAAGATGGTTCCCTGGTTTCTTACAATGATAGTTTCATCGCACATAGCCGGCACGTATGCACCTCCTGCAGTACATGATCCCATTACTATCGCGATTTGCGGAATCCCCTCTGCAGATAATCTTGCCTGGTTATAAAAAATGCGTCCGAAATCATCCCGGTCAGGAAAGACCTCCGCTTGCTCCGGTAAAAATATACCGCCTGAATCAACCATGTATACACAAGGTAAGTTATTCTGCAGTGCAATTTCCTGCGCCCTGATGTGTTTTCTGATGGTTTCTTTTACATAAGTACCCCCTTTAACGGTTGCATCATTGGCAACAATAACTACTTCTTTACCATGAATAATTCCAATCCCGGTAATAATCCCTGCTGACGGAAAATCATTGTTGTACATTCTCCAGGCAGCCAGTGATGAAAACTCAAGAAAAGGAGTATTCGGATCAACCAGTAAATCAATTCTTTCCCGTGCCAGCAACTTGCCCCTTGATTTGTGCTTTTGTATAGCTTTCCCGGGACCTCCCTGCAGCACTTTCTTTAAAGTATTATTGTATTCTCCGAGAAGCTTCAGATAGTCTTGCCGGTTGGTTAAAAATTCTTTCTCTGTTGATCTGATATTTGAATCCAGTTTAAACAATTTATGGATGTTTTTAATTAAGCCTACAAATATGAAATATATATTTTAATATCTTTTATTCAAATTAAATTTTTTCAAGTCTCAGCGTAATAAACAAAAGCTAAATACATTTTGTTTAGAAAAAAATAAAAAAAGTTAAACAAAAATATCTTTAAGTGATGAAATGAACATTTCTTTTACAGGCAGAATTATTTTCGCCTCAAATCTACAAAATTATATTTATTAGTACTTATCACCTTCTTAAGCACAAGAGGGCCAATAGCGACATAGTTTAGATAAAAAATATCATCTTAATCTATAAATAGCATTGTTTAGTAACCTTGTTTTGATCCGTCATCAAAAGATAATAAATATCATCTTTTTAATAAAGTAAAATCTAAACAAAGAAAATTGATTTTCGTAAACATCATTATTTAAACAATTTTTCAAACTACTGTTTACCAAAATATTTTTTTCAGTATGCATCACAAGAAATTAGTCAAAGGCATTAGAAATGAGAATTCAATGAGAAAAAGAAGCAAGAAAAAATATCAATTACCGGTGATCGGACATTTTGCAGACAGGAATGTTCGTTTTTCCTCAATAATTGAGGCTGAGGAAGCTACGGGTATTAATTACAATTTAATATTTGAATCTTGTATCGGGAAGATACGTAAAGCAAAGAATGTTATTTGGGAATATGAAAAAGGGAACCATTATATAAAATATAAGGCATATTATATTAATGTAAGAGAAAATTACGGCAGAACAATAGGATTCCATGGATAATTGGGATCACTAATTATAGGTATTTATCATATTTTAGAAAATAAAAAAAGGCTGTCCGTTTACGGATAGCCTTTTCTGTTTTTTTGTGTTTTTATTTATCAGATGGCACCACTGATAAGGAAGGTGGCAGCAAATGCAATGATCGCATATAATTCAGGAAATACAGCCAGGATCAAAGTGTTACCAAAAACATCGTAACCTGATCCTATACTGGCAATACCATTGGCGCAAACCTGTCCCTGTCTGATTGCCGAAAGAAGCGCAACAAAACCAAGTGCAAGTCCGGCGCCCAGCACAGCAGCAGCCTGCAACCAGGTAATCTCCGGAGTAAGTACTCCTTTAATAATAAAGTATCCCATAAAACCATACAGTCCCTGGGTTCCGGGAAGTGCGCTTAATACCAGGTAATTACCAAATGCTTCTTCGTTTTTCTTCAAGGCACCAATTGAGGCATTACCTCCGATTGAAACGCCAAAAGCGCTACCAATTCCTGACAAGCCAACCATCAAACCAACTCCAATATAGGCTAAAATAATAGGTTCCATAATTTCAAATTTTAAGTATTAGCGATTTTTATTTTTATTTTATTAAATTTTTCGTCTGAATGGATTATATTTTTTTCCTCCTCCGGTAAAATCAGCATTCTTGTAAAATTCTACAAATGTCAGACGCATGGGATGAACAAACGACCCGAGGCCTGACATAAAAAGGTTTATAGAATGTCCGATTACCAGGATAATTACCATAATAATAATATTCAATACGGGAATATCTCCACTCATTTGTACTGCCAGACTGTTAAATACATATCCCAGGATGGCAGTTGAAATTCCAAGTGCGAATAACCGGATGTAGGAGAGAAGGTCTCCAAGTACCCCTGTAATCATATTGTAAGTATTCCACAATCCGGATCCCAAATTGATCAGTATATTTTTCTCGGGATTATTAAGGAAAAGTATCAGTATCCCGGAAACAGCCAGCAAAACATATAATGGAATTGTTATTTGTTCTTTGCTGTAAACTCCGGCATAATTCAATCCATAGAGTGTAATCCCCCCAAGTAAAAGAAGTATCCATCCAAAAGTGCTCAGGGCATATTTCCATCCCATCTGCACGATTTCGTTTGCTGCTTTCAGGCACATGCCAAAAATGATCTGAATACCACCAAGCATCAATGATAAATAGAACAGGATGTTGTTAATATCAGTTCCCTGCGCCTGGAATTTTTCATGCAGCGTACTGTATACAGGCAAATCAGTTTCATATAGTGGAATCCCGAAGACAGTTCCGGATATTATTCCGAAAAGGATCGTAGAAAGTCCAAGGTAAGTAATCATGGATACTATCTTACGCAAGCTTTTCTCAACCTTATTCTTTACCAGCAGGCTGACTACTACCATCAAAACTCCATAACCAACATCACCAAGGCAGAACCCAAAGAACAACATATAAAACGGAGCATAAAAAGGAGTAAGATCGAGTTCCTTATAAGATGGAAGGGAATAGAGTTCTCCAAGTGGTTCGAATTTTTTGGAAAATTTATTATTCCTGAGCAAAACAGGCACCTTATCGTTTTTATCTGGTTCATTAACAAGGTATAATACCTGTTCTTTTTCCAGAAAATCATTGAGTTCTTCTATCTTTTCATTAGGAACCCATCCTTCCAGCACCATAAGCTTGTTGTCAGCCCTATGCCGGGTATTTTCAATAACCTTATCAAAATCAACATGCTGGTTCAGCTCAAGCCAGGCCCTTTCAAGCGAGGGTATAGCTGTTGCTGCAAAATGATCGAGTTTTTTATTGACGGAAACAGATTCTGCCTGAAACTCTTTCTTTTGTTTATTTAATGTACTCGCTGTTTGCTCGGGCAATTTTACTTCTTCTGCATCTATATCCGCACTTTCGTCATTCCTGGTTACAAGAGTAAAGTATATGTTATTATCAGATTCACTGATTATTTCAAGCGGATACTGCTCTTTCCAGTTTGCATCAAATTTTCGCGATGCGCAGGTGTATAAATGCACCCGAATTCCTTCATTCCTGAGTTTCCCGATTAAGTCAGCTGAGAATTCTCCCCATGGTTTCGCTTTCTGATATTCTTTTTCAAGCTGCGTTAACTTTTGTTGTATCTCATCTTGCCGTTGATAGAGATTGTTTACTTCTTCGTGAATCTTGAGACCGTCAGTAATGTCCGGGGTTTCTTCTTTGGTTACATCACGTTTGGAAAGGCTTTTGATGGTCTTGCCCAGGTGATTAATCAGTTGATATTGATCCCTGACTTCATCACTTACATTTTGTTCTTTCTCAATGATATGCAAGACACCAATATCCCTTATCTTCTCCAGGAAGTCCTGATATTCCCGGTGATAAACCAGGAATGAATATTTCTTCATTGGAATAATCATGGATTGGCCTCCGTATTTTGTTGACGTTGTTTTACAATCTTTTGCGCTGATTTAGAAAGGTTTTCCTCATCTTCCATGAATCTTTTAATTTTCCTGATAGCATCTTCGTAACCCGGAATCTGCACTTTCTCATAAAGGTTTACTTTTTGAGTGGTTTTCTTCCGTGCATAATCCAGCAGTTCCATTTTCTTGTGGAAAAACTCTCTCTCAATGGCAATTTCAGCGAGTTCCCGTATGATAGCAATACCATCAAGAAACCAGGGTGGTTTATTAAAGACGCTGAATTTCTTTATTACAAAATCTATATCATCCAGTACCGGGGTTTTGGCACCGGCAATTTTTTTTGTGGATAAATGTACATCTTTAATAGTAACCAAATCAGGATCAAACTCACCCCAGAGTGCAACCATTTTGTCGTATTCCTTCATTTTCTGGTTCAGCATCCTGTCCAGTTCTTCAGCCCTGTTTTTGGCGCGTTTTACCTCAAGTCGCAATGCCGATTCTTTGTTTTGCAGGGTGGGCAAAGCACGTTGCCTTACCTTCAACTGCTTGTTGAGGTTCTGAAGTGATGTTTTATTATATTGAAATTTAATTGCCACTTTGCTGTTCCTTTTTTATGTCATTCTAATTACAGGACATTCTGTAGTGTGTTTTGTTCCAGCTGATTAGTTTTCCTGGTTGTCTTCAGGCCAGTATTTCTTTACCATCTCTTCTTTAATTCCGACTTCAGCCTTTGTGAAATGCTTACTGAATAGTTTCCAGGCAATATCAAGCATTTTTTCTGTATCAATATTTACATCAATGGCCAGTAGCTGATTTGAATATTCTTTGGCATAATTCAATGTTCTTTCATCATAATCGGTAAGATCAAAACCATTTTCAAGTTTGGTACGGGCGTTGGAAGCATCGGCATACAATCTTACAGCAGCATTCATCACCTGCGGATGATCTTCCCGGGTTTGCTCACCGATTACCAGCTGTTTCAGACGGGACAGGGAGCGGAACGGATCGACAATTACCTTTCCAATTTCTGAGTCCCTGCGCAGGAATAGCTGTCCCTCAGTAATATATCCCGTATTGTCAGGAATAGCGTGGGTGATATCCCCGCCGGACAACGTGGTTACCGCGATAATAGTAATGGAACCTCCATCGGGAAACTGCACTGCTTTCTCATAAATTTTGGCCAGGTCGCTGTATAATGAACCCGGCATACTGTCTTTTGAAGGGATCTGGTCCATACGGTTCGATACAATAGCCAGGGCATCAGCATAAAGCGTCATGTCTGTTAACAATACGAGTACTTTCTGTTTTTTGTCTGATGCAAAATATTCAGCTGCCGTCAGTGCCATATCCGGAACCAGTAGTCTTTCAACTGGCGGATGTTCAGTAGTATTAACGAAACTTACGATTCGATCGAGCGCTCCGGCATTGTCAAAAACATTTTTGAAGTAAAGATAATCATCATTAGAAAGGCCCATTCCTCCCAGGATGATTTTATCAGCCTGGGCACGCAGCGCAACCATGGCCATTACCTGGTTAAAAGGCTGGTCAGGGTCGGCAAAGAAAGGGATCTTCTGCCCGGTAACCAGTGAATTGTTCAGGTCAATACCGGCTATCCCGGTCGCGATGAGCTCGGAGGGTTGCTCTCTCCTGACCGGATTTACTGATGGACCGCCAATCTGTCGTTCTTCACCTGTAACTTCACTGCCTCCTTCCATCGGATTGCCATACGCATCCAAAAATCTTCCTGCCAGGTCATCACTTACCTTTAATGTTGGCGGATGGCCCAGGAATATTACTTCTGCATTGGTAGGGATGCCCTCAGTTCCTGAAAAAACCTGGAGGGTTATGGTGTCCCCGATAATTTTCACCACCTGGGCCAACTGTCCGTTCACCGTGGCCAGTTCATCATATCCCACTCCTGTAGCTTTCAATGAACAGGTTGCCTTGGTAATCTGGGTGATTTTTGTGTATATCTTCTGAAAAGCCTTCTTTTCCATTACTCTGCCTTTCTTTCTTTTAATATTGAGGTTAATTCTTCTTCATATTTTTTGAAATCATCTGATTGCCACTCAGAATAATTCATCTGCTTCAGGTTATTAATGATGCGTTTAAAATACTGGGCAACGTCTTCAAAAGAGTCGAAATTGAAACTCATGTCGCATATATCCAGAATTTTGTTGAGCATATATTTTTGTCGTTCAATTGGAGTACTCTGGTCGACCTTGTCGAAAGCATCCTGCTGAAGAATGATGAAATCAATAATCTCAGATTTCCAGAATGTTACGTGGTATTCAACCGGAACGCCGTCATCACCCAGGATATTGATCTGTTCAGAAACTTCTTTTCCCCTGAGCAGGATATCTTTTGCTTTTGTAACATGATCCAGCCATTGTTCGGAAATATGTTCAGCCACATATTTCTGTACCTCATCATATTCCAGGTATTTAGAATAACTTTCAATCGGATCAACAGCCGGGTATCTCTTACTGTCGGCACGTTGCTGGGAAAGTGCATAAAAACAGCGTGCAGCCTTTTTGGTTGATTCGGTAACAGGTTCTTTGAGGTTACCACCTGCCGGTGAAACTGTTCCAATAAAAGTTACTGAACCAGATTTGCCATTATTCAGATATACGAAGCCGGCCCGGGCATAAAAATTGGAAATAATAGCTGGCAGGTCCATCGGGTAAGCATCCGGACCAGGTAATTCTTCCATACGGTTGGACATTTCACGCAGCGCCTGTGCCCACCGTGATGTTGAATCGGCCAGCAAGAGTATTTTAAGTCCCATTGAACGGTAATACTCTGCAATAGTCATGGCTGTATAAACTGATGCTTCACGTGCAGCAACCGGCATGTTTGATGTATTTGCAATGATTGTTGTACGCTCAATCAGTTTACGTCCGGTGCGCACATCCTCAAGTTCAGGAAACTCTTTAAATATCTCAACAACTTCGTTTGCTCTTTCACCGCAGGCAGCAACAATAACCATATCGGCCTCAGCCTGTTTTGAAAGTGCATGCTGCAATACGGTTTTGCCACACCCGAATGGTCCGGGAATAAAGCCTGTTCCTCCTTCTGTAATAGGATTTAAAGTGTCGATAACACGCACACCTGTTTCCATTAGCTTAAATGGCCTGGGTTTTTCTTTATAGGTTCTGATTGGGATCTTTACCGGCCATTTTTGCACCATGGTAACCTCAGTCTCCTTTCCGTCTTTTCCTGTTAAGACAGCAATTTTATCTTTTATGGTATATTCTCCGGCCTTAACAATACTTTTTACTTTATATTGCCCTTCAAACTTGAATGGTACCATTATCTTATGCGGCATCTAGTTTTCTTTGACTTCACCCAGCCAGGTACCGGCTTCAACCATATCGCCCTCTTTTGCAAAGGGCGTAAATTCCCATTTTTTATCGTCATTCAACGGGTTGGTGTATTCACCACGATTCAGAAATACTCCTTCCATCTTATCCAGGTCGTTCTGAAGGCCGTCGTAATTGCGGGACAAGACACCAGGTCCCAGGGTAACTTCCAGCAAATGTCCCATGAATTCAACATCCGAACCGGGTTTGAGCCCACGAGTGCTTTCAAAAACCTGCACGTAAGCATCATCTCCCATCACCTTGATGACCTCAGCCATTAATCTCTCCTCACTCAGAGTGATATAACAAATTTCATTTTGTGATACCGGCCCTTCGGTTTTAACTACAACCAGATTGGCAATGATGCCTGTTACTTTTCCTTTTGTTGACATATCTTCAGTTTCTTAATTTAACGTGTATTCTTCAGGAAATTCATAGCTTTCCTCAAGATCGCGGATTAATTGTTTGAACATCTTTTCGCCGGTTTCCCTGTCAAGTTGCATCCAGCGTTCCAGTAATTCAAGTTTTATACTGTAACTGATCACTCTTTCGATGGTGAAATAATGGAAAAATACCTGATCATCAAGATATTTCCATTTCAGGTTATCAATTTTTTTCTCCCGTTCGAACAAATCACTGTCTTCCAGTATCTGCTGCAGTTCCTGCAGATATGGATAATCATTGCCAAGTGTACTGTCTCTTGATGTTTTGATAAGCAAGGCTGCTACTTCATTGATCTGCAGTATTTCCTCGCCGGGATCAAGATCATGCTTCCTGCTGTTATAAGCTGCAAGCACATTGTTCAGATTCAGCTCAAATTCAAAATAATTCCTCAGAAAATCATTCTTTGTGTCCAGCGCGTGTTCATAATATAACCTGGTGAGCTGATTTTCCTTTGAAAGTTCCGGGAAAATTTCACTTTCGCTGAAAAAAGAATCAAGAAAACTAATCATGTAGGATGGGAGAGGACCTTCTCCGGGTTGTATTTCTCCATTCTTTATCAGCTTAATCTGGTCTTCAAGTAGTTCTCTCGAAAAATTTCCCTTAGATAAAAATTCCTTTCCGGTTTCGTTCAGCAGATTTATGAGGTTTTGATTATCGTAAGTAAGATATAGTAAACCGGTTAATTTAAGATCATCCGGATGTAATTCATCTACAAGATATTCTCTGAATGAATTTACAGAATAGTCTGTTTTTGTATCTTCAGGAAGAACATCAGGTAAACCTGCAATTAAGCAATAGTATTTTCGGGACATAATTAATCCTCTTTTTCTTCAAAAAGCAATCCTGTTATTCTTGGACGCAGATAATCTTTAAAAAATACATTAAAATCTTCATCTGTGAAGCTGATTTTGTAGCTTCCATCAGCCGGACCGATCTGAAAACCATTTCCTGTCTGTTCATCAAATATCAGTTTAACTCCCTTTTCTAGCGTATTTTTGCTTTTTGAGGAGACAAACTCTTTCATTTCTTCCTCCTTATCAGCTGGTAAAATTACCTGCAAACCTTCTTCGCCTGCAGGATCCCATTTATTTACCAATGTTTCAATCAGCTTTTTAACAAAATCAGTGTCTTTAAAAGTATCCTTGACAGATTGGTCAAGGATTTTTCCGCTGATAAGATCAGTGATTTGTTGTTTCAGACTGTTTACTGCCTGGCGGGAAGATAATTTGAGTTCAGATTCAGCATTCTCTTTTAGCTCTTCAGCCTTTTTCTTTGCATCCTGAATCGTTTGTTCTGCCTCGTTTTGTGCTTTTTTAATGATTTCTTCAGCTTCTTTTCTGGCATTACTGGTTATCCTTTCGGCCTCTTCATTTCCTTTGTTGAGACCTTCCTGATAAATCTTTTCTGTTAATTCCTGAAGTTTATTCTCCATGGTATATGATATTTTATTATTTCTTTCCCGAAAAACGTCAAATATATTAAAAAATTTGCATTACTAAGCATGATAAAATTCATCTTTATGAGTGGTTCATATTTAAAGAAAAGAATAGTCTCTGCTTAGCTAAAGCAGGTTGTAAGATTTAATCAGCATATTGTTAAGAATCATTCTGTAAAAACTGAAACATGATTAAAATGACAATTTTTCCAATTTTATACTTATCATTTTCAAATTTTACATACTAATTTTTTTCAATGACAACAAAGTTATAAATTTTTACAATTAATTGTGAAAAGAATAACACAAAATTTGGAAAATTTTGGAATCCCTTTTATTAAGTTACTGAAAATAATTTTAATTCATCTTCCACATTTCATCTTAAATAGCTATATTGACAAAAGAAAACCTAACGAGGTAGATAAATGGGGATAATAGTTTAGCCTTATTACTCATGATGACATCAATGGATCATTCAACAATATTGAAATTCCTTTCAAAACCAGTGGCACCGGTCAAATCTTCTCCGGAAAAGGGAATTTTGTACTGGAAAGAGTATTTTTTCTATTTGTTTAGTGTAACCGGTCTTTATGTTACCTCAATTGTCTACATATTTAGTTTTTTTTATTCGGTTAAAACGCATGTGTATGCAGTTGCTTTCATGGATACAGTTATTTATAGTATTGCTTTAGTTTGTTTTACTTCCAGGCGTTTAGCATTTGGTATTCGAATTTTTATATTTTTATTACTTTTATATATTCTCTCGGTTGGATTGATCTTACTAACTGGCAGCAAGGGAGCAGGTTTTATTTGGTTGATGGCTTTTGCTGTAATGGCAGGAGTTTTTTTACCCTTGCGGTATAATGCTCTCATGATACTGCTCAACTTTTTAACGCTGACCGGGATAGGATATTTAATTAAGCATGACCTATTGTCTAATGGACAATTCATTTATTTTGATTATGAGTTTATACCCTGGATTATTGACAGCATAAATTTTGTAGGATTGAATATAATTCTGGTGATTACAATTGCCGGGATATTAAATGGACTGGAAAAACAAATTGCAAAAGAGAGAGAGCTGAACAGTGAACTTGAACGCGATCAAAAGGAGCTGAAAAATATGGTAGCAAAAGCTGAAGAATCAGATAAATTGAAATCTGCCTTTCTGGCAAATATGTCGCATGAAATCAGAACTCCCATGAATGCTATACTGGGATTTTCGGAATTGATGATGAACAGATCCCTTCCGGAAGAAAAAAAATCTATGTATGTATCAATTATCAGACAAAAGGGAGAATTATTACTCAATTTATTAAATGACATTATTGATATCTCTAAGATACAGGCGAATCAACTCACTATTCGCAAAGAAGAGTGTAATGTTAACGATATGTTAGATCAACTGCATTATTCATCGCAACAAATGATTAAGATGTATTTCAGGGAAGATCTGGATATAGTGCTGGTGAATCAATTTGGAAAAGAGAATTTGAGATTAATGGCAGATAGCAACCGGCTGGAACAGGTTTTTACAAATCTGTTGAATAATGCGATTAAATTTTCAGAGGGCACTGCAATTAAATATGGAATAGATACTATTACTGAGAGAGAAATTGTTTTTTTTGTATCCAATACTGGAGAAGAACTTACAGAAGAGCAGCAAGACTATATTTTTAAACGATTTCGCCAGGTTGATAGCTCCATAGGTAGCGGGACCGGAGGTACCGGGCTCGGACTGGCCATTTCCAGGTCCCTTACTGAGCTGATGGGAGGGCGTATTTGGGTAACTTCAAAAGACAGGACAAACACGTTTTATTTTTCAGTTCCCCGGAATTAATCAGAATTAGGAACAAGGTATTCAAATTTAGTTTTAGTAACAAATCAGGCTGGATTAATGAATGGCGTTAAAACTGTCAGACACCTTCGTAAACCAAAGAAATGTAAGGCAATTTAAATAAGTCCCCAATATTGTTAAATGACCGATTAAGGTGTCTGACAGTTATAGAAATTTTCATATTACTGTTTTCAAAGCTTAAAACTCAGAAGTAAAGTGAAATTTAATATCGGGAAATTTTTCCTGGGCCATCTGCAGTGCGTAGGCTGAATCAGCTAAATACACCTCACGTCCTTCTTTGTCCTCAGCCAGTTGGTTATATTTGCGTTTTCTGAAATCTTCAAGTTGAATTTTATCATCACTTTCAATCCAACAGGCTTTGTGCAGAGGAATTGCCTCATAACGGCATTTTGCACCGTATTCGTGTTCCAGCCGGTATTGTATCACATCAAACTGTAATGCGCCAACTGTACCAATAATTTTACGACCGTTTAATTTACTTATAAAAAGCTGGGCAACGCCTTCATCCATCAGCTGGTCAATACCCTTTGCCAGTTGTTTGAATTTCATTGGATCAGCATTTTCAACATAACGAAACAATTCAGGTGAAAAACTGGGAATTCCTTTGTAATTAATTATTTCGCCTTCCGTAAGCGTGTCACCGATTTTAAAGTTTCCGGTATCATGTAACCCAACTATATCACCCGGAAATGCCTCTTCAACAACCGACTTTTTATCAGCCATAAAAGCAGTAGGACTTGAAAATTTAAGGGTCTTGTTTTGCCTGACATGAAAGTAGTTGGTATTTCTTTGAAACTTACCGGCACATATTCGCAGAAATGCAATGCGGTCCCGGTGATTTGGATCCATATTGGCATGAATCTTAAATATGAAACCGCTGAATTTCTCTTCCAGAGGTTCAACTTTTCTTTCCTGAGTGCTGTAAGGCTTAGGTATTGGGGCAATATCAATAAAACAGTCGAGCAACTCACGCACACCAAAATTGTTTAGGGCACTCCCGAAAAATACAGGTGCCAGTTTCCCTGCGAGGTATGTCCCTCTCTCAAATTCCGGATAAACACCATTTACAAGTTCCAGTTCTTCCCGCAGTGTATCAGTGTCATCACCAATATATTTATTTAAATCAGGATGATCGATATCAGTAAACTCTATGGTGTCGGTAACCACCTGTTTTTCTGCAGATGTAAATAAATTAAGCTGCTTTTTATAAATATTATATACGCCTTTGAATGAGGGCCCCATATTTATAGGCCAGCTGAGCGGGCGAACATCAATTTTTAACTCCTCCTCAATCTCATCCAGCAACGAGAACGGATCTTTCCCCATTCTGTCAAGTTTATTTATGAAAACAATAACGGGGGTATTTCGCATGCGACAAACTTCCATCAGTTTGCGGGTTTGTGCTTCAACCCCTTTAGCCACATCAATAACAATAATTACACTGTCAACAGCTGTCAGGGTACGGAAAGTGTCTTCTGCAAAATCCTGGTGTCCAGGGGTATCGAGGATATTTATCTTAATGTCTTTGTATTCAAAACCCATTACTGAAGTGGCAACAGAAATGCCCCTTTGCCGCTCAATTTCCATAAAATCTGAGGTGGCTGTTTTTTTAATTTTGTTTGACTTTACTGCTCCTGCAACATGGATAGCACCACCAAATAACAATAGTTTTTCCGTCAGGGTTGTTTTTCCTGCATCAGGATGACTTATGATTGCAAATGTTCTTCTGCGTCTGACTTCTTCTTTGAAACCCATTTATATTGCTTTATGAATGTCTGTTAAATGAACATCTGAAAAAATTAATGTCCGTTTTTTCAAGTGTGCAAAGATACATTATTTGACAGAGAGTCAATAAAAGATTATAAGATTTGTATATGACACCTAATGCGCCGGAACAATCTATATTTATATTGTTGTATTTTTGCAATAACGCAGTTATCGGATATTATGGACAGATACTAAATATGTTTTAGCAGCAAACATTTTTTAAGGGCACAAAATTTTTGTTATCTTGGAGGAGATTTCTGATGAAATATGCAGTAAATGGAAAAGCCCTAATAATACCTTAAACTTACTAAATATGGTTGCAAGCCGAAAGAATATACTGGTGGCAATTGATTTTGAAGAGCAGTCTTTACTGGCTCTGGATCAAATAATAAAGTTGGCTGAGTTCTTGCGTTCAGGAATAACGCTTTTACATGTCATTGAAACCGGGAATATCTTTGACCGGTTTTTTCGTTTTGGAGAGGAAGATTTGGAGAGGGCCAAGGCTTTAGCACAGAAGAAACTTGATGAGTTGAGTGCTAAATATGCAGGTGAAGTTTCAATAAACTTTGAAACAATTGTTGAAACAGGAAAAGTTTATTCAAAAATCCTTTCTATTTCTAAATCCATGCAGGCCAGGTTTGTGATTATCGGTAAAAATGCTTCTGATTCCAATCAGCGGACTATGCTCGGTTCCAATGCTATTCATGTGGTTGAAGAAGCAAAAGTACCGGTTATTACGGTTGCCGGTCGTGAACATAAAATCGGATACAGAAATATTGTTGTGCCGCTTGATCTTACCAAGCAAACCCGGGAACAGATATTTAATGCACTTACTTTCGGGATGTATTATAAGGCACATATAAAACTTGTCTCCGTCCTGATAGGGGGTATTAAAGCCCGAAAAAGCCGTATCTTTACAAAATTAAAAAGAGCACAGCGAACTTTGCTTGAAAATGGCGTAGATTGCTCAATAGAATTATTGAAAAGAAGCGAAAAGCATCCTTATGAACTGGTAATGGAATATGCTGAAGAAATTGATGCTGACCTGATTATGGTTATGACCCATCAGGAATCTACTTCGAATGATAATTATATTGGTGCTTTTGCCCAACGTATTATCAATTATTCAAATGTGCCTGTATTAAGTTTTACTTCTGCTGCTTCAGGTGAGGATGAATCTATTGTAAAAATGGTGGTTGATCCGCTCAATTTGTTTACAGAAAAAAAGAAGAAGAAACGTTTTGTAAAGTTTAAATCGTAAATGTGATATATGGAAAGAAACAGAAAACTGGAACGCTATCAAAGATTATATGATCAGATTGAAGGATTGATGGCAAAGAGTGAGAATGAATTGTCCCGGATGGCAACTATTAATGCCTTGTTGCATCATAAAATGAAAGGATTTTTCTGGACCGGATTTTACCTGTTGCAGGAAGATGGCAGGTTATGTGTCGGACCTTACCAGGGACCGGTAGCATGTCAGGAATTAGCCAAAGATACAGGTGTATGCCGGGCCGCTATCAATGATAAAAAACCTGTTATTGTTGGTGATGTGAACCAGTTTCCCGGACATATCGCATGCGACTCTCGTTCAAAATCGGAAATTGCTGTTCCCGTGAGAAACAGAAGTGGGAATGTGTTTGGTGTGCTGGATATTGACAGTAACGTCTTTAATAATTTTGATGAAACCGATGCAAATGAGCTTACCAAAATTCTCACACTGATCAACCTATGAAATTTTATTTTCCCCTGCGCCACCTTTTAAACGGTGCCGTATTGTTTAGCTTGTGAACGGGGCGACCAATGGGGAAAATGCCTTCGTTTACAAACCGAATGTCTTCAATGGAATAAAATGCTTTTGGATTGAATTTTCGGATAATTTCAATCACCTCATTTAGATGATTCCGTTGTACAATGGTATAAATAATATGCACATTTTCTTTGCTTCCCATAGCTTCAACAACTGTAGTTCCATAACCCTTCTCATTCAGAAAGTGAATCAGCTCACGGGCATCATGCCGTGTGATGATCCGGATATTCAGGATGCCCATTGCAAGCTTTTCTTCAACAAGAAGACCAACATAGTTCCCGGTTGCAAATCCACCGGCATAAGCAACATAATTTACCCAGTTATCAAGATTTTCCATTATCCTGCTGATTGCAATTATCCATATTAGTACTTCAAAAAATCCTAAAACAGGGGCTACTGTTTTCATTCCCTTCGAAACAAAAACAATTCGCATGGTACCAATGGTAACATCGAAAATCCTTGCTATAAAAATCAGAACAGGAATAACTATACAGGTAAATGTTTGCGAAGATAAAAATGCGGTTTCCATATCCTTATTTTATTTACTATATAATTTTGGTTTGCCAGACAAAATTATGCTATTTTATCCTTGGTGATTTCAATCCTGTTTAATTTAAGCCAATAAAAATAATATCCGGTCATAAATGATGAGAAATCTTTCTTCGCTAATTTAAAGAACAGGAAAAAAAAGTATAAATATCATAATGTATGAATTAAGATATTTTATTGATAAACAGTAATAAATTAAGTTTTTTTCAGTCCTGATGATGCTTAACGATTTGGGAAAAGTAGAAATAGTATCTTAAAATATTGCATTTATCTGATTCATAGCGTACATTTGGTGGGAATTTTATCGTACAGCGTGAAAACATAAAAGATACCTTTATAAGGTAATCCCCTTTTTTTAATAGGTATGAAACGTGTAAGTCACTCATTGTGTGAATTTGAGCTTAAAAGATGTTTTGTCTCTGAAATGTTATTTATTGATATTTCATTAGATAAAGTACTAATGAGGAAATTACCTCTTGTAGTCAAATATATATTATTAGTTCTCTTATTTTTAATTCTGATATTTTTCAATAGCTGTAATAATACTTCCCCAAAACCAGAGAATAATAAATCCATGCTGTTGGATGATAGCATTGCTTCCCTGAAACGTGCACAGGCATTAGTCGATCTGGCATCTACCTATCTGCCTGATTCGCCTTCTCTCACGGTAACCTACTGTATGCAGTCTCTTGAAATTTCAGAGAAGTATAAGGATACCCCTCTGATTAATAATGCTAAACTTGAGATGGCAGAGGCCAGGAACAGTCTGGATCAGTACCATCAGGCCCTTGCTTTATACCTTGAGGTGGTTAATTACTTTGAGGACAAAGGAGATAATACTCAAACGGCAGAAATCAAGTTTCAGATTGGAAGGCTGAATTACTATACAAGCAGGTATGAGAATGCCCTGAAATCTTATCAGGAAGCTGCAAAATTATATAAGGAGCTTGGCAATGAGCAAAAGGTAGCTACAGTATATCAAAATATTGGTATTGTCTATACTGATATCCCTGATTATGATAAAGCCCTGGAATATTACCAGAAGGCATTGTTAATTAATCAACAAACTAAAAATTTACCTAAGATTGCTGCACTTTATCAAAATATAGGGATTGTCTATTATAACTGGGGGAACTATTCCAGCACTATTCAATATTACAATAAATCACTTTCAATTTTTAACCAGTTGGGTAATCAGGAGGGAATTGCAACAACATCCAATAATATCGGATTGGTTTATGAGGTTATGGGCAATTATTCCAGGGCGCTTGAATATTATAAGCATGCACTGAATAAATTTCAGCAGATTGATTACAAACGTGGCGTCATACTGGCTGCTTTTAACGTGGGAAGTGCATACCGGCATCTCAGGGATTTCAAAAAATCTCTGAAATATTACAACTCCAGTCTTAAAATGGCCCGAAGGTATGGCTTTAAATACCATATTCAGGATACTTATCAGTCACTTGCTGACTTGTATGTAGATATGAATGATCACCAGCAGGCTTTAAAATATTTCAAGTTATATACTCATTTAAAGGATTCTTTGAATAATGCTGAGAGCAAAGAGGATATAAATAAACTCGAGGCAAAATTTAATCTTGATCTCAAAGAATCTGAACTTGCCAAGAAGAACACTGAATTGAAATATCAGCAGTATTTCAATTATTCTCTTATAGCAGGAGGCTTGTTTTTACTTATATTTACTGTTTTTATTTATCGTGCTTACCGTCAAAAGAAAAGGGCAAAGGCAGAAATCGAAAAGCATCGTGATCAACTTGAGGAATTAGTAAAACAGCGCACAGAAGAGTTGCAAATTGAAATTAATGAAAGAAAGACAGCTGAAGAATCAGATCGTTTAAAATCAGCATTTCTGGCTAATATGTCCCATGAGATCAGAACACCAATGAATGCCATCGTTGCTTTTTCTGAATTTTTAAAAGATCCGGATATCACACAAGATAAACGAAACGAGTTTATCAACCACATCACATCATGCAGTTCCAGTTTGCTGCAACTTATTGATGATATTATTGACAGTGCAAAAATTGAGGCCAGGCAACTTAAAATTACAAAAGAAACATTTGAGGCAGGACTAATACTAAAACAAATTTTTGCAATATACAGCAAAACAAAACTTTCCAGGGGTAAAAATAATATCGATTTGCGAATCAACATGCCAGAAGAAGCAAAGCCATTATACATCAAATCCGATTTGGTAAGATTTAAACAAATTTTCTCGAATTTATTAGACAATGCTTTCAAATATACAGACAATGGTTTCATTGAATTTGGTTATCGTGAACCGCTGAACGGCTTCGTTCCTTTTTATGTGAGAGATACTGGTATTGGTATTAGTCCTAAAAAACATGAACTCATATTTGAACGTTTTGGGCAAGCGGATAATTCAATTGCCCGGAGTTTTGGGGGTACCGGCCTCGGACTAAATATTTGCAAGAACCTGGTGGAATTACTTGGTGGTAATATATGGGTTGAATCTGAACCAGGCAAGGGGGCACTTTTCCTTTTTACTTTGCCATACCAGCGGTATAACGGACAAATTTTGCAAACCGAAATTAAATCTTCAGAACCGAATAAATTAATTGAAGATCATTTTGACTGGCATAAATATACTATCCTGGTGGCAGAAGACGATGATTTAAATTACCGTGTGCTTGAACTGGCGCTTACCAAAACTAAAGCAGAATTGCTCAGAGCTAAAAACGGAAAAGAGGCAGTTGAAGCCTGCCTGAATAATGATCATATAAGTCTGGTTTTAATGGATATTCAAATGCCCGAGATGGATGGTTATCAGGCTACTAAACTAATAAAGCAACAGAGGGGTGATTTACCTGTTATTGCTCAGACAGCATTTGCAATGTCTGAAGAAGAAAATAAGTGCATGCGGGAAGGTTGTGATGATTATATTTCCAAGCCAATTAAAATTGAATCACTGCTATTCAAACTGAATAAATTTCTGAACTGATTGCAGCTTGTTTTTATGCAATTCTTTAGCAAAAAAATCAATGGGAATTGCAGCAGATCAACTTCAAGATTCAAGCTTTCTTTAACATTTTCAGTATTGATTTGTTAATTTTACAGGAACCAACAAAAACTGAAAAATTATGAAGTTAAAAGATAAATCATGTGTACCATGTGAAGAAAGTGTGAAACCAATGACACAGGAAGAGATACAGCCTTATCTCAATGAACTTCAGTTAAAATGGGAGGTTGTTGATAATAAAATGATCCGAAACAAATTCACTTTCAAGGATTTCATGCAAAATATGGTGTTTGTTAATGAGGTTGCAGAATTGGCTGAAGCAGAAGGACATCATCCCGATTTGCATATTTTTTATGCCGACCTGGTTATTGAGTTGTCAACACATAATATAGGAGGACTATCAGAAAATGATTTTATTCTGGCCTCCAAGATTGAATCAATACCACGTAATCAATAATAAACCGGTATTAGAAAATGGGAATTCTGAATAGTAAAATGGGGTTATACACCGACCATTATGAGTTGACTATGGCCCAGGCTTATTTTTTAACCGGCAGGCATCTAAATCAGGCGGTATTTGATTATTTCTTCAGAAAATTGCCTTTTAATGGCGGATATGTAATATTTGCAGGATTGAATGAATTACTACCGGCAATTGAACAGTTCAGGTTTGATAAAGAAGATATCCTTTTCCTTGAAAGCATAGGTTTTGATAAAAAATTCACGAAATACCTGAGCGATTTCTCTTTTGAAGGCAATATTTATGCTCCAGGAGAAGGGGAGGTGGTTTTTCCCAAAGAACCACTTATTAGAGTTGAAGGAAATATCATTGAGACTCAGTTAATTGAAACGATGTTGCTGAATCTTATTAATTTTGAGTCACTTATTGCTACCAAAGCCGCCAGGATACGTTTTGCTGCAGGAGATAGTATAGTTATTGATTTTGGGTTGCGTCGTGCACAGGGCTTTGGAGGCATTCAGGCCAGCAGGGCAGCGATGATCGGCGGCATGAATGCCACTTCAAATCTCTATTCTGCCAGATTATTTGGTGTGCCGTCTTCCGGGACTCAGGCACATTCCTGGATTCAGACTTATGACAGTGAACTTGAGGCTTTTCGGGATTTTGCAACCAGGTATCCTGATAATTGTATTATCCTCGTGGATACCTATGATACACTGCAGTCTGGTGTACCCAATGCTATTAAAGTCGCCAGGGAAATGGAGCAGACAGGTCATAAACTTAAAGGTATCAGACTGGATAGCGGAGACCTCGCTTATCTTAGCAAAAAGGCCCGTAAGATGCTGGACGATGCCGGCCTGCATTATGTTAGTATTGTGGCATCTAATCAATTGGATGAGCATCTTATTAAGAGTCTAAATCAGCAGGGAGCAGCAATTGATTCATATGGTATTGGAACCCGGCTGGTAACGGGAATGACAGATGCTGCCCTGGATGGTGTTTATAAGTTATCCGGATATAACGGACAACCTAAACTGAAAATGTCGGATAATATTGAAAAACTAACACTACCAGATAAAAAGAAAATAATTCGTTACTTTGATAATGACGGCTATTTTTATGCCGACGCCATAACACTTCTCAATGAAGATAATCCGGAAAGAATGATACATCCGGATAATCCGGATATCGTTAACAGTAAAATTCACTCATTCCGGAAAGAAGAAATTTTACAACCTGTAATGAAAAAGGGTCAAATTGTTGCACTCGAAAAAGATATAAAAAAGATTGCAAAGTTTTCAGCAAACCGACTGAAGTTGTTGCCTGGAGAACACAAAAGATTTGAAAATCCACATGTTTACAAAGTTGGTCTGAGTGACAAATTGTTTACCTTACGTAAAAAAATAGTTGCATCACATAAATCTCATATATTAGGAGGATAATTATGAAAGCATTATTGATAGTAGATGTTCAGAATGATTTTTGTCCAGGAGGTGCATTACCAGCTCCTGATGGTGATAAAGTAGTTCCTGTTATTAACAGAATTATGGATAAATTTGATCTCATTGTAGCCTCTAAGGACTGGCATAATGAGAATAATGAAGTACATTTTGAAAAGTGGCCAAAACACTGTATCAAGGGTACTGAAGGAGCAGCTTTTCACCCCGACCTTAGAAATACAAAAATTAACAATATCTTTCTAAAAGGTACCGGAAATAAAGATGATGGTTATTCAGCTTTTGAAGCCACAAGTATGGATCTGGAAAATTACCTGAAAGAAAAGAATGTGGATGAATTATATATTGCCGGTTTAACCACAGAGTATTGTGTGAAGGATTCTTCAATTGACTCAGTCGATAAGGGTTTTAATACATATCTTGTTGTTGATGCGGTTAAAGGTGTTAATCAGAATCCTGGCGATGAAGAAAAAGCGTTGGAGGAGTTAAAGGAAAAAGGTGTAAAATTTATTGAATCAACAACACTGTAAATTATTGCACTCTTGTGTGCAATAAAATGTGGCTTAATATATTACGTTAGATCTTGTTGCCAATTAATTTAACAGGAACTGTCTGTACGGAAAAAATTACTGTCAGGCAGTTATCCTGCTTTCCTCAAGATTGGCAGTTTTTATACGTTTTTCATTTTTACCAGTCACGTAAGGGAGTATGTTGCCGATTACCAGGTAATTATACAAGTAATCATCAATCCCCCCGGGAATGTACTGTATTTCATTCAGTAATTCAATATCAACCGGATCGCTGATGACAGCGGGAATTTCTTCCTGAATGATAGTAACCGGGACCTCTTTTATCCCGACAATTTTTGAAATAAGTGCTTTAAAAGATATTTTTTCTTTCATGACAAAATTTACTACTTTCTTTTTACCGTTGAAAACGGAATAAAATTTTTTCATAATGTATAAATTACCTGAGCTTTCCTCTCTTTACGTTTCAAAAAAAGGAAAGTTACTGATTATTAACAACCAATGTTTCTAATCTATAGCATTTTTGTATGCATTTTATTGTTAAACCCCTTAACAATTGAGTATTTCATTGAGCATATGTAAAAATTAAAAATATTTCTTTTTAGAAACAATCAGGTGAAAAATTCGAACATATTGTAATTCTTTGAAGTATTGATTTCATTCTGGATGACCTTTTAATCCCTTTATATTGAATACATCTATATTAATATTTCTCACCTTTTTCATTTTTCATCGGAACAAACATAACAGGGACTATATTACGTTTAACATATCTGCCTTTGTTTTTTGTTACCACTTCAAGTTGCTGCGCATAGCCCGAACCTACAGGAATAACCATTTTACCTCCTACTTTTAACTGGTCTTTTAGTGGTTGAGGAATATCAGAACTGGCACAGGTTACAATGATACCGTCATAAGGAGCATGCTCAGCCCAACCCTGGTATCCATCGCCGGTTTTGGTATAAATATTCAGATATCCCAGTTCCTTAAATCTTTTTTTTGCTTTTTCAGCTAATGAAGGTATGATTTCAATTGTATAGACTTCTCCAAATATTTCTGAAAGTACTGCTGCCTGGTATCCCGAACCAGTACCTATTTCGAGTATTTTCTTATCTTTTGAAGGACCCAGTAACTGGGTCATAAGGGCCACAATATAAGGTTGGGAAATAGTCTGTCCTTCTCCAATTGGTAATGGATAGTCTCCATATGCATCATTTTTGAGTTTGGCAGGCACAAACTTTTCTCTTTCAACCCTTAACATAGCACGTAATACGTCAGGATTATTGATGCCTCTTGCCTCAATCTGGTCTTTAACCATTTTTTGACGTTGCACCGTGAAATCCTGCCCAATCACTGCAGTATTGAAAAATATTAATATAGTAAAAGTTGAGAATGGTATTGTTAAAAATTTTATTCTCAGGCTTTTAAGTTTATTGAAGGTCGCGTCCCTGTTAATTGTTTTATCTTGTGGGCTTTCCATTTTGTTAATTTAAAAATGTAGCCTGTATGCTATAATATATTAGGTCTGATAGTATGATGCTAAAATATAAAAAAAAATACATAATCTTTTTTACACGTGTAAATTAATATGGGTTGTTTATATGATAAACAACATATTATTTTCTTCTCTAAAAGATTGTTGTAAACCGTAATTCATTTAGAATTAATTATTTGCACTCTAGAATGTAGTGAAACTTACATATTTTTAAAATATTCTTTTTTACTCTTGTAAACGTCTTTCAACTTATTAATGTTATGTGTTTCTGAAAAGAAGAGAACTATCCCCATAACTTAGAAATCTAAAATCATGCTGAAGTGCATAGTTGTATATTTTTTTCCAGTCATCACCTACAAATGCCGCGATTAATAATAGCAAGGTGCTTCCCGGCTGATGAAAATTTGTTATTAGAGAATTTGTTATTCGGAAATTATAGCCGGGAGCTATCATAATCCTTGTTATTGCTTCAAAAGCATCCTTTCCGGTACTTTCAAGATATTTGACAAGCTCCTGCAGTGCCTCATTTCTGGGTATTTGCTGATCTAACTCATTATATTCCCACTGACTAAATTGGAGAGGAATTTCAGTACCATGGCCATTCTTGATTAATTTAACGCCCAACCAGTAAAGGGTTTCCAGGGTGCGGACTGAGGTGGTTCCAACAGCTGTAATATTTTCTGGCTGACTGATGAGTTTTAATATTGTATTCCTGTGTACAAAAAAATGTTCTTCGTGCATCTCATGATCCCTGGCATCATTGGTTTTTACCGGCTTAAATGTTCCGGCTCCCACGTGCAATGTAATATTTTCTCTTTTTATACCTTTTTGATCTAATTTGCTTAGAAGATTGGTTGTAAAATGCAAACCGGCAGTCGGCGCTGCAACCGATCCTTTATGATTGGAGTAAACTGTCTGATAAGTATCTTTATCGTTTTCTTCAGCCTGACGCTTTAGGTAGGGAGGAATAGGTATGATTCCGGTAGCATCAAGTATTTCTCCAAAAGATATTGATTTACCCCAGCTAAATTCTATCTCTGCATAACCATTCAAAATTTCAGCAATATTGGCTTCAAGTATAAAGCTGTCATTGCCCTTAACGAAATGCCTGAATAATGAACCACTTTTCCATTTTTTCATGTTTCCGACAGTACATTTCCACCGGCAATGGTACTCTTGCTGGAAAGCGAGATTAAAATCTGCAGGGTCAAGTGGTTCCAGACAAAAAATTTCAATTCTGGCTCCCGTTGTTTTAAAAAATTCCAGTCGCGCCTGTATTACTTTTGTGTTGTTGAAAACAAGCAAATGATCAGCAGGAAACTCAGTGACTATTTCTCTGAATCTCTTTTCTGCTATATTTGAATTCTTATATACTAATAGTCTGGATTCATCTCGCTGATGAAGAGGATATTTTGCAATTTTTTCATCAGGCAGAATATAGGTATAATTCCCGATATCAAGTTTCTCATTAGGTCTCATGTATTGTTAATGCTTTCTTTAAATCAAATGGCTGGCTAAGCTGCCATACTTCCCGTTATTTTTGTTTAATGTTATTGCGCGCAAAATTACTTAATTTTGCAGTGATATTGACATGAATTTGCGGTTAGTTCAAATCATTCATCAGACAAATATTATTCATTAAAAAGTTTAAAAAACATAAAAGATGACATTAAAAGTAGGTGACAGTGTGAAATTCTTAAATGATACAGGGGGAGGGGTAATTACCAGATTTGTTGATAAAAACCTGGCCCATGTCCAAACAACAGACGGTTTTGAGATTCCTGTACTGTTAACAGAACTTATCCGGGATGAGCAATACTCTATTGAAATAGATCAACAAAGCGATGAAGAAGACAACCTGAAACAGAAAGGATCATCCTCTGTCTTTAGATCCGATCAGGAATCAAGGGGTGTGACAGCTAAAACTGATCCGGATATTTCTCAATCAGAGATGGATCTTTCAGGAATATATATGGCACTGGTTCCTGTTGACCAGAGAAAAGCAGGGACAGGTACCCTGGATATTTACCTGGTAAACGACAGTAATTACCGGATGTTTTTTTCCCTTGGCAGAAAATATGAAAACAGTGTTCTTTTGGAACAATCCGGTGAATTAGAGACCAATACGAAGCTTTATATGCACTCGTATTCACTCAATTCAGCTGAAGGATTTCCTGATTTTGTTGTTCAGGCAATTTTTTTCAGGAATGGTAAATATATTTTTCAATTTCCGCTTTCAATGGATATCAGCCTGGAAAAGTACAATGCGGGTTTGCCAGGTTCATACGTCGATAATGATTATTTTCATGAAAAAGCACTGTTAATCCCTTTACAGGATACATTCCAACAAGAAGTTGAAAAAATTTCAAATAAAGAAATTGAAGACATAATCAGAAAAAAGGAGGGAACCACTG
>Ga0102962_1000241_pt1 | contig 31127 bp, 30 predicted proteins | sample SalPonF2_C_D2_MG_FD_84519 | JGI IMG/M metagenome (GOLD analysis project Ga0102962, IMG submission 84519) | Salt pond soil microbial communities from South San Francisco under conditions of wetland restoration - Salt Pond MetaG SF2_C_D2_MG ...
CAAGGCGCCAGACTGTGCGCGACTCCCGTCGCCCCGTACGGCCATCCGCCGGGAAAGCCGCATCAGCGGGCGGCGATATGCAGATGGCGGTTGTCCACCAGGTCGCGGATCAGGGGCATGAAGATCACCTCCATGGCCATGCGCAGCTTGCCGCCCGGCACGACAATGGTGTTGGGGCGGCTCATGTAGGACTGGTGCAGCATCGCCAGCAGGTACTGGAAGTCCACCTGAAACTTGAGCGGGGTGGCGAAGCGGATCACCGCCAGGCTTTCGTCGTCCGTGGGGACGTCGCGCGCAACGAATGGGTCCGAGGTGTCCACCAGCGGTACGCGCTGGAAGTTGATGTGCGTGCGCGAGAACTGCGGCGTGATGTGATGCACATAGTCGTGCATGCGCCGCAGGATGGTTTTGGTGACGTCCTCGGGCTTGTAGCCGCGTTCGGCGGTGTCGCGGTGAATCTTTTGTATCCATTCCAGGTTCACCGTGGGAACCATGCCCACCAGCAGGTCCGCGTGGCGCGCCACGTCGCAGTGCTCGGAAACGAAGGCGCCGTGCAGGCCTTCGTAGAGCAGCAGATCGGTGTCTTTGTCCAGTTCGCGCCAGGGTGTGAACGTGCCCACTTCCTGTCCCCAGCGCGCTGCCTCGTCCTCGTCGTGGAGATAGTCGCGCACCGTACCGCACCCGGTTTCGCCGTAGGCACGGAACAGCGTTTCCAGCCTGTCCAGCAGGTTGGCGGAGGGGCCGAAATGGCTGAAGTGCTCGCCGCGGATGGTGGCCCGGTCGGTGCGCTCAGCCATGGTTTGGCGGTCGAAGGCGTGGAAGCTGTCCCCGGCCACGAAGGCGGCGCGCAGTTCGAGGCGGCGGAAGATATGCTCGAAGGCCAGGCGCGCGGTGCTGGTACCGGCGCCCGATGAGCCGGTGACGGCGATGATGGGATGGGCAGCGGACATGGTGCGTCTCCTGGGATGGCCCGGGCACGCTCAGGCCGGGCGCCGCCGGAAGGCGAGGTCGTAGACGCGATGGCCTTTGCGTTCGCCGCGCGCTTCGAAGCGCGTGAGCAGCCGCTCAGGAGGGCGCGCCGTGAAACCGTCCTCGCCGCCCAGATTGTCAAGCAGCGGGCAGGCGTCGAGGACGTCGCGCATATGCTCGGCGTAGGGCGGCCAGTCGGTCGCCAGCAGCCAGCGGCCACCCGGGCGCAGGCGGCTCGCCGCCAGGCGCGCGAACTCGGGCTGGATGAGGCGGCGCTTGTGGTGGCGTTTCTTGGGCCATGGGTCGGGAAAGTAGATCTGCAGGGTCGACAGCGAGCCTGCGCCAATGCAGCGGCGCAGCACGTCCACGGCGTCGGCGCAGTAGACGCGCACGTTGCCGATGCCTTCGCGATCCAGCGCCATCAACAGCCGCCCGACGCCCGGCCGGTGGACCTCCACGCCGATGAAATTCCCGTCCGGGCGGTCCCTGGCCTGGTGCAGCAGGGACTCGCCGTTGCCGAAGCCGATCTCCAGCGTCAGCGGGGCATGCCGGCCGAACGCCGCCACCTCATCGAGCGCCTCGTCGGTGGCCAGGCCGTAGCGCGGCCAGAGGGTGTCCAGGGCGCGTTGCTGGGCGCGCGTGATGCGCCCCTGGCGGCGCACGAAACTGCGTATGGGCCGCGGGGACGGCGCATCATGGCGGCTGGCGTCGTGCCCGCTCATGCGCCGCGGGTTCGGGATTGGCTGCGTTTCACGCGTCCTCCCGCCACAGCCAGTCGCGCACGGCGGCGATCTGCTCCTCGTCCATCAGCGCCGGGGCGTGGCCGACGCCCTGGAACTCGATGCTGTCGACACGCTTGGGGCTGCGCTTTTTCATCTGTGCCAGGGTGTCGGGTGACAACAGATCCGACGCGGCCCCGCGCAGCACCAGCACCGGGCAGTCGACGCGATCCCACTGCGCCCACAGGTCCACGTCTTCGGGGCGCGTGCTCGAGCTCTGCGCGATGCCCGGGTCATACGCCAGGCGGTAGCCGTCGCCGTCCGCGCGCGTGCAGGTTCTGGCGAGGTGCAGCCACTGCTCGCGTGAGAGCGGGCCAAACCCGCTGTGCACCTGGCTGAGATAGTCGGCCGCGGCCCCGATGTCGTCGAATTTGGGCGCTTTGCCCAGATATTCGCTGATGCCTTCCAGCGCGGCGCGCGGGATGAACGGACCGATGTCGTTGAGCACCAGACGGCGGATGGGCGTGTTGGGCTGCGCTGCCAGCAGCATGCCGATGATGCCGCCCATGGAGGTGCCCACCCAGTCCACCGCATCCACGTTGAGCCGCGCCACGAGCATGGCCATGTCGGTGAGGTATTGCGTGAACTGGTAGAGCTCCGGGTCGGGCAGCCAGTCGCTGCGCCCGCGTCCGACCACGTCCGGGCACGCGACGCGGTAGCGGGCCTCCAGCGCCTGCGCCAGCGCGTCGAAGTCGCGCCCGGTGCGCGTGAGCCCGTGGACGCAAACCAGTACCCGGTCGTTGTCGGGGCGGCCCCACTGGGCGTAAGCGATACGGTGGAAACCGGCGCTGCTCAGGCCGAGCAGGCGGTGTTCGCTGAGGCTCATGCGGTGTCTCCTTTCGGCATGTCGGGGCGGGCGCACGGCGCCCGCGGTCGGCGGGATCTGCTACGGAACGGCCTCGTCCGCGCCCGTTTCGTAATCCACATCGATAATCTGCAGCCGGGCATCGCCTTTTGGCAACCGCAGCTCGACTTCGTCGCCGACGCGACGGCGCAGCAGTGCGCGCGCCACCGGCGAATCCACGCTGATCCACCCGCGTTTGGGGTCGATTTCGTCGGGTCCGACGATGCGGTAGCGCGTGGTCTCGCCGTGCCCGTCCTCGACCGTGACCCAGGCGCTGAAGAATATGCGGCTGCGGTCGTCCGGTACCTGTTGGACGACGACGAGCTCGTCCAGGCGTTTCCCGAGATAACGCACGCGCCGGTCGATCTCGCCGAGTTGCTTCTTGCGGTAGATGTACTCGGCGTTTTCCGAACGGTCGCCTTCTGCGGCGGCTGCCGACAGGGCGGCAACCACTTCGGGGCGCCGCTCATGCCACAGATGCTCGAGTTCGGCGCGCAACTCCGCGGCGCCGGCGGGCGTGATGTAGCGGGCGCCGCGGCGCCTGGGCGGGCGGTAGCGCCCCATCAGCGCGTGCGACGCCGGCAAGGCGCGTGGTCGGCGAATTCGCTCGGTGCTCGCATGATGGTCGGCGTCGCGTCGGTGGTTGAACTGCCCGCGCTGCCGGGCAGGCCAAGCGGCCACGATAGCACAGGGCCGCTAAGCGCCGCGCTCAGCCTTGTACCGCCGGCCGGCCCGTCCACCACTGCGCCAGTGTGCGCGTGACGCGTTCGGGTTGTTCCATTGCCGAGAGGTGGCCGCAGCCGTCCAGCGACAGCAGTTCGCTGCCCGCGATGCCGGCGTGCATCTCTTGGCTCCAGGCGTGGGGCGTGATGCGGTCTTCGCGCCCGCACACGATGAGCGTCGGGCAGCCGATGGCGGCGAGGTGCGCACGCTGGTCGCGACGCCCCTTGATGGCGTTCTGCTCCCGCTCGAAGGTGGTTTGGCCGGTCTCTTCGGCCATGCGGTACTGCGCTTGGAGCAGCTCATCGTCGCCCTGGCGCGGCGCATGCACGAGCCGCGGCCACAGCGCGTCGACCACCGCGCGCATCCCCTGAGAGCGGCCCAGGGCGATGAGCTCGTCGCGCGCAGCGGTTTGCTCGGCGGACTCGCTGCGCGCGCCCGTGCTCAGCAGGGCCAGGCGTTGGACGCGCTGCGGCGCGCGGCGGCAGATTTCGAGCGCGATGTAGCCGCCCATGGACAGACCGCATACCGCCAGCGGGCCGTCGACCTCGGCCAGCACGGCGTCGGCGATGGCACCGATGCTGTCGTGGTGGCGGTGCTGCTCGCTGACGTGCACGTGCCCGAGGGCGTGCAGGGCGGGAACCTGTTGTGCCCACATGTCGCCGGTGAGCAGCAGGCCGGGGATGAGCACGAGCGGAACCGACGGGCGCGGGGTGTCGTTCATGGCCTCTCCATGACGCTGGGTTCGTGTAAGCTGGCGCCGGTTTGCCGGGCGGGGACAAAGTCATGACACTGGCGGCCGGCGGCGAGACGCGCTAGCTTTACGTCTTCGTTTAATATAATCGGCGATCGGCCGTCTCGGCGAAAGCGGCGCACGCCACACGCCTGCGTCGACAACAACAGTGCACCAGCAGTGCAAGGGGACCACCATGACATCGAATGTATCGCGTCGCAATTTCATCAAGGGGGCCGCCGTCGCCGGCGTTGCCGCGGCGTCGGCGGGGCGCTGGCGTTGGGCGGATGCCGACGAACCGTTGAAAGTCGCCGTGTACGGCGGCGTGTTCAAGGACGTGCTGGACAAGGTCCTGTTCAAGCCCTTCCAGAAGGATACCGGGATTGCTGTGGAATCGAAGCCGGAGCCGACCGGCTCGGTCATGTTCGTGCAGCTCAGCAACGCGGTGCCCGCCGGCCAGGCCCCGGTGGATGTGGCGATCATCAAGGTGACCGAGACCATCAAGGGCATCCGCTCGGGCCTGTGGATGCCGTACGACGAGTCCGCGATCGGCAACCTCAAGTACGTGGAAAAGCCGTTCTTCGAGCGCCACAACGGCAAGCTTTACGCGGTAAGCGCGCTCGCCTGGTACATCAACCTCGTCTACAACACCCAGTACATCAAGAGCAACCCGACCAGTTGGACGGCCTTCTGGGACAAGCAGTACCGGGGGGATCTGGCGCTGCTCTCGCTGCCGGGCAACAGCTATCTGCTCGACATCACGGCGCACGCGGTGATGAAGGACCCGGACCTGCTCAACAGCCGCAAGGGCGTGAAGAAGCTTCTCGACAAGCTCGCCGAAGTCAAACCCAACGTTGCGCTGTGGTACAAGGACGAGGCGACTTTCGAGAGCGCGCTGCAGTCGGGCAACGTGCCCATGGGCCAGCTCTACAACGACGTGACCCAGGTGATGATCGACAAGGGCGCGCCGGCCAAGTCGGTGTTCCCGGACGAGGGGCCGGTCATCGACCGGGGCAATTGGGTGATCCTCAAGACCACCAAGAAGGCCAAGCAGGCGATGGCGTTCATCAACTACGCGTGCCAGCCGCACGTGCAGGCCGCCATCTCCAAAAACCTCTACACCATTCCCTCGGTGCAGCATCAGTACGTGAAAATGGAGCCGAGCCTGGCCAAACGGGTGCTCGGCCCGGGCCCGGAGCACGCCATCCTGCCGAACTACAAGCTCTATCTGGATCAGGCGGACTGGCTGCAGGATCAGTGGAACAAGACCCTGGTGGGTTGAGCGCATGCGCTGGATGAGCGACCGGCGAATGCCGGCATGAGCTCGATCACCCTGCAAGCGGTCGCCAAGCGCTTCGGAGACGCCGTCGCGGTCGACGGCGTCTCCCTGGAAGTGGCGCAGGGCGAGTTCGTGAGCCTGCTGGGACCCTCGGGCTGCGGCAAGACCACCACCCTGCGCATGATCGCCGGTTTTATCGCGCCCAGCGCGGGCGACATCCGGTTCGACACGCAAAGCGTGGTGGGGCTGCCGCCCTACCGGCGCAACATCGGCATGGTGTTCCAGTCGCTGGCGCTGTTCCCGCACATGAGCGTGTTCGACAACGTGGCCTACGGGCTCAGACTGCGGCGCGTGACCGGCGGCGAGCTGGCCGAGCGCGTACAGCGCATGCTCGATTTGGTGCAGTTGGGCGCTTTCGCCTGGCGCATGCCGGACGAGCTCTCGGGCGGCCAGCGCCAGCGCGTGGCCTTTGCCCGAGCGCTGGCGATCGACCCCAAGATCTTGCTGCTCGACGAGCCGTTCGCGGCGCTCGACCGCAAGCTGCGCGAGGAGATGCAGGTGGAGCTGCGGCGCTTGCACGAGCGCCTGCGCATCACCACCGTTTTCGTCACCCACGATCAGCGCGAGGCGTTCACGCTCTCCGACCGCATCGCGGTGATCAATCACGGGCGCATCGAACAGGTGGGTACGCCTTTCGATGTCTACTATCGACCGGCGACGCGCTTTATCGCCGACTTCGTGGGCGTGGCCAACCTGTTGCCCGCGCGCATCGAGTCCGGGCCGCAGGCAAGCGACGGCCAAGCCACGGTGGTGCTGAAGGGCGAGGGGGTCACGCTGCAGGTGCCCTTGGCGGGGCGCGAGCCGCCCCCGGGCGAGGGCTATCTGTTCATACGTCCCGAATTCGTGCTGCTGGACGCGCAGGCGCAGGACGACGGCGCCGCGCTCACCGCGACCGTGACGCTGGTGCGCTTTGTGGGCGAACAACTGGAAACGCGGCTGGAGACGCGCGGCGGCAACAGGCTCGTCGCCACCTATCAGGGCGCGGAGGCGCCCGCCGTGGAAACCGGGCAGAGCGTGCGCGTGCGCCTGGCGGCGCGCCACGCCTCGCTGCTCACCTGAACGATGCAGACGGGGAACTGGGGTCCGGGCTGGCTCAGGCGCACGCTGCTCGCCTATCCGGGGGCCATGCTGGGCGTGCTCTTCCTCTTGCCGCTGCTGAGCCTGGTGGTGTTCAGCTTCTACACCCATGTCTCCGGCGGCGGCCTTTACCAAGCGCGCTTCACCTGGGCCAACTACGCCAAGGCGCTGGAGCCGTTCTACCTGCTGCGGTTGTGGTTCACCGTGTGGTTCTCGGCACTGACCGCGGCCATCTGTCTGGTGCTGGCGGTGCCGTTCACCTACGTGGTCACGCACCTGCGCTCGCGGGCCCTGCGGCGCTGGATCATGGGCCTGACCGTGAGCACGCTGTGGCTGACCACGGTGGTGCGCGCCTTTGGCTGGTCCGTGCTTTTTTCGCGCACCTCCGGCATCGGCAAGCTGTTCGCCGTGCTCGGGCTGACCGCGGTGCCGCAGAGCTATGCCCCCGGCTTCATGGCGACGCTGGTGGGCATGGCCTATATCTACTTCCCGTTCATGGTGCTGAGCCTGTTTGCGGCGATGCGCGAGATGAACCCGGAGCTGGAGGAAGCCTCCATGATCCTGGGCGCGACCAGGGCGCGCACGTTTTTTCACATCGTGCTGCCGTTGACGCGCCGCGCCATGGCGACCGGGTCGGTGTTCGTGTTCCTGCTGTCGGTGGGGACGTTCATTATCCCGGACGTGCTGGGCTCGCCCGCGCAGTGGAATACCTCGGTGCTGATCACCAATGCGGTGGCCTATAACAGCAATATCCCCTTCGGCTCCGCCCTCGCGGTGGTGATGGCGGTGGCCGTGGGCGTGCCGCTGCTGGCGATGGCCTGGTTCATGCGCCGGAGGCGGCGCTGATGGCGCGCGGCGAGGCGGCGCCCGCGGGCTTCGAGCCCTTCACCCTGGGGCTGCGGGCGGTGACGGTGGCGGTGGTCGTGTTGCTGGTGGCGCCGCTGGTGGTCATTGTCGGCGCTTCCTTTACCGCCAGCGCGTTCATGGTCTTTCCGCCGCACGGGCTGTCGCTGCGCTGGTATGAACAGCTCTTCCATCAGAGCGACTGGCTGTCGGCGATCGAGGTGAGTCTGCTGGTCGCCACCTGCTCGTCGCTGCTCGCGACCAGCATCGGCGTCAGCCTGGGCCTGGCGCTGGCGCGCTTTCGGGTCCGTGCGGCCGCGCTGTTCCAGGGGCTGGCCGTGTTGCCCCTGCTGTTTCCGCCGGTGGTGATCGGCGTGGCGTTTCTGACCTTTTATTCGCATGTGGGGTTGACCGGACACGGCTTCATCAAGCTGACGCTCTCGCACGCGATCTTCAACGCGCCGTTTCCTTTCCTGCTCGCCTACGGCGCGCTGTCCAAGATCAATCCGGAGATCGAGCAGGCGGCGATGAGCCTGGGCGCGCCCGTGCCCCGGGTCATGCGCACGGTCACGCTGCCCATGCTCTCGAGCGAGATCTTCGCCGGCCTGGCGCTTGCATTCGTGCTCTCGCTCAACGATTTCATCATCGCGTTTTTGGTGTCGTCGTTCACCATCACCACGCTGCCGATTCAGATCTTCTCGTCGCTGCGCTACTCTTACTCACCCCTGATTGCGGTCGCCTCGGCTCTGTTCATCCTGGCCACCTTTGTTGGCGTCTGGGTCGTGGCCCGGCTCACACGCGGAGTTTTCGACTGATGTGGAAGCAACCCTGGAGCATGGCGCTGGTGCAGGCCGAGCCGGTCGCCGGCGACGTGGCCGCCGGTGTACGCGCCGTCACGCACCATTTGAGCGCCGTGCGCGAGCGCTCGCCGGCGGCGGCGCCCGTGCGCCTGGCCGTATTTCCCGAGCTGTTTCTGGGCGGCTATGACCTGGCGCGGGCGGCCGAGATCGGCGTGCGCCTGGACGGGCCGCCCCTCGCCGAGATCGCGCGCGCGGCGCGCGAGGCGGGCATTGCGCTGGTATGCGGGTTCGCCGAGCGCGCCGAGGACGGACGGTTGCTCAACAGCGCGGCCGCGATCGATGCGGGCGGCCGCCTGCAGGCGGTCTATCGCAAGACGCATTTGTTCGCCGACGAGCACCGCGTCTTCGCCGCCGGCGACGAGCCGGTGGTCATCGAACTGGACGGCGTGCGCTTAGGGCTGGGCATCTGCTTCGACCTGGAATTTCCCGAGTACAGCCGGCTGCTCGCGCTGCGCGGCGCGCAGGTGCTGTGTTTTCCGACGGCCAATATGGCGCCCTGGGCGCATTATCAGCACACCTACGCCCCGGCGCGCGCCATGGAGAACCAGTGTTTCGTCGCCGTGTGCAACCGTGTGGGCACCGAGGGCGGCTTCGAGTTCTTCGGCGAGAGCGGGGTATGGGGCCCGGACGGGGGCCGTCTCGCCGCCGCGCCGCCGGGCGCCCAAGCCTATACTCTGGCATGCATGGATCCGGGGCTTTCGGCGCGCGTGGCCGATTATCCTTTTCACTATCTCGATGAGCGCCGACCCGGTCTCTATGGACCGCTCGCCGACGCCACCGCCGACACCGGCGCGCAAGCATCGACCCGAATACCCACGGGAGCCAGTCAATCATGAGTGAGCAGGAACGCTATCGCCCGCGCTTCATGGAGATTCCCAGTTTCATGCGCATGCCCATCATCCGGGATCCGTCCGAGGCGGATGTCGTCATGGCCGGCATTCCCTTCGACTTGGCGGTGACCAACCGCCCCGGCGCACGCCACGGCCCGCGCCAGGTGCGGGACATGTCGAGCTTCATGCGCGCCACCCACCATGCGAGCCACATCACGCCCGCCAGGCTGTGCCGCATCGGCGATATCGGCGACACGCCCATCGATTTGTTCAGCATCGAGCGCAGCGTCGACGGCATCGAGCGTTTCTACCGCGATATCCACGCTGCGGGCGCGACGCCGCTCAGCGTGGGCGGCGACCACCTGTCCACTCTGCCCATCCTGCGCGCCATCGCGCGCGAGCGCCCGGTGGGGCTGGTGCACTTCGACGCCCACTGCGACACCGGCGGGCCCTACATGGGCACCGCCCTGCATCACGGCGCCACCTTCAAGCTGGCGGCGGAGGAGGGCTTGCTCGACCCGCAGCGCACCATCCAGATCGGCATCCGCGGCTCGCTCAACGACGAGCACATGTGGCAGTTCTCCTACGACAGCGGCATGCGCGTGATCGCCATCGAGGAGTTCCATGAGATGGGCGCGGATGCGGTTATCGAGGAGGCGCGGCGCGTGGCGGGTGACGGTCCGACCTACATCAGCTTCGATGTGGACGGGCTCGATCCGGTGTATGCGCCGGGCACGGGCACGCCCGAAGCCGGCGGTTTCACCATGTTCGAGGCGCAGCGCATGATCCGCGGGCTGCGCGGGCTGGACCTGATCGGTGCCGACGTGGTCGAGGTGTCGCCGCCGTTCGATCCCAGCGGCAACACGGCGCTGAATGCGGCCACGATCCTGTTCGAAATCCTGTGCGTGACATCGGAGGCGGTGGCGCGGCGCTTGTAGCGGGCGGGCCGATCATATTTAATTTGCGACGGCTCGGGCGCGCGAGCGGGGATTGCTGCACGGGACGCCATAGTGGGCGTTCCGAACTGAAGTCCATTCACCCGGTGTGGGGAGGCATGACGATGAACAACAATGCGACATTAATCACATCATTGAAAACGGTTGTGGGGAGACGGCCGGCCCGGCTCGCCGTGGGGCTGGCGCTGGGCCTGTCCATGCTCTTCGCGTTTTCCACGGCCGCGCTGGCAGCGCGCAACTACTACAAAATCGGCGTGGTGACCTCGCTCAGCGGCGATTACGCGCTGGGCGGCAATCTGACCAAGCGGGGCTACAGCACCTGGGCGCGCGCGGTGAACGCCAAGGGCGGCATCAAGGTCGACGGCAAGCGCTACAAGGTCAAGCTCGTCTATGCCGATGCGCAGAGCAACCCCAAGTCGGGCGCCGATGCGGCCTCGCGCATGATCCAGAGCCAGGAGGTGGACTTCATCTTCGGCCCGTATTCCAGCGCGGTGACGCTGGGGGTGGCGCCCATCGCGGAAAAATACCAGGTGCCCATGGTCACGGGCTCGGCCGAGTCGCCGGAGATCTGGAAGCATCACTTCAACTTTACGTTCGGCACCATTCCGTCGGTGGACATGACGGCGCAGGCGCCCATCAAGTACCTGACCGAGCAGAGCCCCAAGCCCGGGTCGATCGCCGTGATCGGCATCAATGACCCCTTCTCCAAGGCGGCCGCCACGGGCTTTGACGAAGCGGCCAAGAAGACGGGCCTGAAGGTGGATTCGTTCGACGTGGTGCCGACGCACAGCGACTTCTCGGCGCTGCTCAGCAAGATCAAGGACGAGAATCCGGACATTCTGGCCGTCGGCGGCGAGCCGCAGGATCTCATCGACGTGCTCAAGGCATCCGCCTCGATCAACTTCAGCCCCAAGGCGATCGTCATGCACTACGGCATCACCGATGCCGGTTTCCGCAAGGAGGTGGGGTCGACGTTCGGCAACTACACCATCGGCATCACCGACTGGTCGCCCGATGCCAACCTCAAGGACGACCTCTTCGGCACAGCGAAGCAGTACGCACAAGCGTTCGAGAAGCACTATAACCTGACGCCCGACTACACCACTGCGGCCTGTTCGGCCACCGGCGAGGCCTTCACCGCCGCGCTGCAGAAGATCGGCGCCAAGCCGCCGCTGTCGCGGGGCCAGCGCGTGAAGCTGATGAAGGCGCTGGAAGGCATCGATATCCACACCTTCTACGGGCCCGTCAACTTTGCCAAGAGCGGCGCGCACTTCCATGACAACTCGGAACTCAAGCCCATGGTGGTGCAGGTGGTCGACGGTGACAAATACATCATCTCGCCCGCGAAGTACAAGCAGCACGACGTGGTCTATCCACGTCCGCCTTTCTCCAAGCTTCTCAACAAGCAGTAACGCGCAGTGAAGCCGGCGCGCGGCGGTGTCCGTCCGCCGCGCGCCTTTCGCTTCCGGTGACGGAGGGCCGCGCTTGGACCTTTTCCTGCAAACGGTGATCAACGGCATCCTGCTGGGCGGCATCTACATCGTGCTGGCCGCCGGCTTTTCGCTGGTTTTCGGCGTGCTCGACATTATCGACTTCGCCGTCGGCGAGTGGGTGATGCTGGGCGCTTTCGCCGCCTACTTCGGTCAGCAATACCTGCACGTCGATGCCTTCGTGTTTCTGCCCGTGGTATTCGTGGCGTTCTTCGCGCTCGGCTATGCAATCCAGCCCATCATCTTTCGCGTGGTCAGTACCAAGACCCACCTGCCCATGCTTATGGGGCTGGTGTTCACGTTCGGCTTGTCGACGCTGATGAAGGGCTCGGCGCTCACTGCCTGGGGCTACAACCCGCGCTCGCTGGACACCTTTCTGTCCGACACCTCGCTGGCCCTGTCTATTCCCGGGCTGCGCCTGTTCGCCTTCGTCTTCGCGGTGGCGGCCACGCTGCTGTTCATCGGCTTTCTGTACCGCACGCGCACCGGACTGGCCATTCGTGCCGCCGCGCAGGACCGGGACAAGGCCGCGCTGATGGGCGTGCGCGTGAAGGATCTGGCGTCCGTCGTGTACGGGCTTTACGCCGGTATGACCGGAATGGCCGGGGTGCTCATCGGCGCGATCTTTTCGCTCAGCCCGCAGATGGGGGCGAAATACACCACCTTCGCATTCTTCGTCGTGGTCCTCGGCGGACTGGGCTACGTGCCGGGCGTGTTCGTTGCCGCCATCCTGTTGGGGCTGATCAACACCATGACCACGGTTTACTTCAACGCCTCCTACAGCTTTCTGATGGTCTTCCTGCTGCTGTTCCTGGTGCTCATCATCCAACCCAAGGGCATTCTGGGGAGAGGCACGTGAGCGCGCCGGCGGCTGCCGCCGGCGGCGCCGCAGGGGCGGGGCGCTACCGCCAGTGGCTGGGGCTTGCCGCGCTGGTCGTGGTGATCGTGCTCGTCCCCTTTGTGCTGCAGGGCTTCTGGCTGCGAATTGCCACCGGCGTGCTCATGTGGATGGGGCTGGCGGTGAGCTGGAACATCATCGGCGGCTATACCGGCTACGTCTCTTTCGGACACGGGGCGTTCTTCGGGGTCGGGGCCTACACGGTGGCGATCCTGATGAGCCGTTTCGGCGTATCGTTTCCGCTGGCGCTGGTGATCGGCGGCGTGCTGGGCACGCTCGCCTCGGCCGTCGTCGGCCCGCCCACCCTGCGGCTGCAGGGCGCTTATTTCGCCATCGCCACGTGGGCGCTCGCGAAAGCCTTCGAGCAGATGGCGAATGTGCTCGGCATCACCGGCGGGCCTTACGGCACCAGCCTGCCGCCGCTGATCAATGACCATTTCTTCTACGCTGTGATGGCAGTACTGACTGTGTTCACGGCCGTGGCCACGTTCGTGCTCGCCGAGCGCAGCCGCTTCGGCCTGCAGATCAAGGCGATTCGCGAGAACGAGGCATCCGCGGCCGCGCTCGGCATCCACACGACGCGGGTCAAGATCATGGCCTTCGCGGTGAGCGCTTTTTTCCCCGCGCTGTTCGGGGGTGCCTACGCTTACTGGGTGACCTTTATCAACCCGCAGAGCGTGCTCGGCGACCCGATCACCGACCAGATGATCATCATGGCGCTGCTGGGCGGTCTGGGCACGTTCTGGGGGCCGTTCCTGGGCGGTGCGCTGCTCTACATCCTGAAGGAAGTGCTGTGGATTTACTGGAGCAACGGCACCGCGTATCTGGCGATCATGGGCTTCGTTATCTGCCTGATCGTGGTGTTCCGCCCGGACGGACTGATCAGCTTCTTCCAGCGCAGCAACGCCAGACAGCCTGGGCCACAGGGCGGGGAGGGCTGAGCATGGTGGAGTCGGCATCCCCTTCCTTGCGCGCCGAGAAGCTGCGCAAACGTTTCGGTGCGCTGACTGCGGTGGACGGCGTGTCGTTCCAGGTTGCGCCGGGGGAGATTCTGGGCGTGATCGGCCCCAACGGCAGCGGCAAGTCCACGCTGTTCAATCTGGTCAGCGGTGTATACAGACCGGACGAGGGCCAGGTTTGTCTGCAGGGCAAATCCATCACCGGCCTGCCCGCGTTTCGGGTGGCGCGTGCGGGTCTTTGCCGCACGTTCCAGATCGCTTCGCCGTTCTCCAAGATGTCGGTGTGGGACAACCTGCGCACGGCCGCATCGGTCGGCTTCTGGCATGGCCACGCCGAGCGTGCCGAGTCGGTGCTCGCTCTGCTGCGCCTGACCCACCTGCGCGACGAGCGCGCCGAAAACCTGTCGGGCGGGCAGCAGAAGCTGCTGGAGCTCGGGCGGGTGCTCATGCGCGACCCCAGCGTGGTGTTGCTGGATGAGATCGGCGCCGGCGTGAATCCGGCACTCAAGGACCAGCTCGCCGAGGCGATTCTGGAGCAGCGACGCGCCGGCAGGGCCTTCGTCGTCGTGGAGCACGACATGGAGTTCGTGCGCGCGCTGTGCGACCGGGTCATGGTCATGGCGCTGGGCCGGGTGATCATCGAGGGCGACTTCGACACCGTGGTCGCGCATCCGGAGGTGATCGAATCCTATCTGGGGATGGAAGCGTGAGCGCCGGCGCGGACCTGTTCCTGGATAAGCTCGTGGCGGGCTATGGCAAGGTCCGGATTGTCGGCGGGGTCGATCTGGAGGCGCGCGCTGGGCGCATCACCTGCGTGTTCGGGCCCAACGGCAGCGGCAAGTCGACCCTGCTTAAAGCGATCGTGGGCCTCGCGCCGGTATGGGGCGGGCGCGTGCGCTACGGGGAGCGCCGGTTGGACGGCCAGCCCGTCTCGGAGGCCATCCGTTCGGGGCTGAGCGTGGTCAGTCAGGGCAGCAACGTGTTTCCCCTGCTCACGGTGCGTGAGAACCTGCGCATGGGAGCCTATATCTTGCGCGCGCGCGGCGAGTTCGAACAGCGTCTGGACGAGGTTTTGAGCTTGTTTCCGGCGCTCAAAGATAAGCTGCGGGCGAAGGGCAGCGAGCTGTCGGGCGGCCAGCGCATGCTGCTCAGTGTGGCGCAGGCGCTGATGACGCGCCCGGAGTTCGTCCTCCTGGACGAGCCCTCGGCCGGTCTGTCGCCGGTGGCGGCGCTGGAGGTGTTCCGGGTACTGGAGACCTTGCGCGAGCAGGCCAAGGGCATCCTGCTGGTGGAGCAGAACGTACGCGAGGCGCTGCGCATCGCCGATCACGTCTACGTTCTCGTGCAGGGACAGACCGTGTTTGACGGCGCCGCCGCCGACGTGCCGGACGCCAAGTCGCTGGTGCGGGTCTATATGCAGGCATAGCCCGCCGCGGCGTCGCCCTTGCGTCCCTATTGCCCGGTGGGCGCGTACGGTGCGCTCACACGTGCTGGCCGCCGTTGATGTGGATTTCCGCGCCGTTCACGTAAGCCGCCGGCAGCGTGCACAGAAAATAGATAACCGCGGCCACCTCTTCGGGCTTGCCCAGGCGGTGTAGCGGTATCTGTTCGACCAACTTCTCCGTGCCCGGCGAGAGGATGGAAGTATCGATTTCGCCCGGCGCAATGGCGTTGACGCGGATGTTGTGCGGGCCGAAGTCGGCGGCCATCTCGCGCGTCAGCGCCGCGAGAGCTGCCTTGGAGGTGGCGTAGGCGGAGCCCGCAAACGGGTGAACGTGTCCGCCGGCGATCGATGTCACGTTGATCACCGCGGCGTCGCCTGCGGCCTTGAGCTCCTGAAACAGCCCGCGCGCCAGCATCGCGGGCGCAAAGAAGTTGATGTTGAATACCCGCTGCCAGGCAGCGAGTTCGGTGTTGAGCGTGTTGAGCCGTTCACCGTTGGGACCCTTCGGCGAGCGGCCGGCGTTGTTGACGAGTGCGTGCAGCGGCTCGCCGTTCAGGCGCTCGCGGACGTCGACGATGCCATGCTTGATCGAGTCCAGGTCGGACAAGTCGATCTGCACGTGGTTTTCCTCGCCCAGCGACCACGGGCAGTCGTCCTTGGTGAAAGGCTGGCTGGATACGGTCAGCACGCGCCACCCGGCGCTGTAAAAATACTTGACCGTGGCGTGGCCGATGCCCCGGCTCGCCCCGGTCAGCAACAAGTTCTTGCTGGTGCCCATGGCACGGTCCCCCTTCCCGGTCGACGCCCGTCGGCGCCGACGCAAAAGACCATTGTAGCCCGCCCCGCGCCCCCGCCCGGCCTGCAAACGCGCCGGGCCGGCGGTGGTTGACCATTGACAACGGGAGCGTGCGGCGGGTCGGCGGTGCGCATTGAACACGCACCGCTCACTCAATGTGCGCAGTGTAGCAAACCCGGTGCCTGCCGGGTGCGTCGGCCCGCTGCGGGGCCAGGCTCGCGGTCAGGCGACCCAGCCCTGTTGCCTGGCCCAGGCGTGGCCTTCGTCCAGGGCTTTGCGCCAGGCGCTCAGGATGTCGTCGATCTGGGTCTCGTCGATGACCAACGGAGGGGATACTGCGACGCTGTCGGCGATGGGGCGCAGGATCACGCCGTGGGCCTGCAGGCGCTGGGCCACGAATGCGCCCATCTTGCCGGTTTCCGGGAACGCGGTCTTGGCGGTTTTGTCAGCCACCAGCTCGAGCGCACCCACCAGGCCGACGCCGCGCGCCTCTCCCACCAACGGGTGCTCTGCGAGCTCGCGCAGGCCTGACTGCAGGCGCGGCGCTAGCTGCTGGACGTGGCCGACGATGCCGCGCTCCTCGTAGATTTTGAGCGTCTCCAACGCCACCGCCGCGCTCACCGGATGCCCGCCGTAGGTATAGCCGTGCCCGAAGGTGCCGATGGTCGCGGAATTGTCGGCGATGGTTTGATAGACCCCATCCGACAGCATCACCGCGGAGATCGGCAGGTAGGCCGAGGAAAGCGCTTTCGCGACGGTCATCAGGTCAGGGCGGATATGGAAGGTGTCGCATCCGAACATTTCGCCGGTGCGCCCGAAGCCGCAGATGACCTCGTCGGCGATGAGCAGGATGTCGTGCTTTTTGAGCACCGCCTGGATCTTGTCCCAATACGTCTTGGGCGGCACGATGACGCCGCCCGCCCCCATCACCGGCTCGCCGATGAAGGCCGCGATGGTGTCCGCGCCTTCGCGCTCGATCAGCGCCTCCAGGTCCGCCGCCATTCGGCTGGCGAAGGCCTCCTCGCTCTCGTCCGTTTCGCCGTAGCGCCAGTAATGTGGGCAGCTTGTGTGCAGCACGCCGGGCAGCGGCAGATCGAAATCGCGGTGATTGTTGGGCAGGCCGGTGAGGCTGGCAGCGGCCACCGTCACGCCGTGGTAGGCCTTCATGCGGCTGATGATCTTTTTCTTCTGCGGCTTGCCGCGCGCGTTGTTGTAGTAGCGCACCAGCTTGATGGCGGTGTCGTTTGCCTCCGAGCCGGAATTGGCGAAGATCACCTTGGACATGGGGCCGGGGGCCATGTCTATGAGTTTGTCCGCGAGCTCGATGGTGGGCAGCGACGACTTCTGGGAGAACACGTGATAGTACGGCAGCGTCTCCAGTTGGCGCGTGGCGGCGTCGATCAGGCGCCGTTCGCTAAAGCCCAGCGCGGTACACCATAGGCCGGCCATGCCTTCTATATAGCGCTGGCCGGTTTCGTCGTAGACGTATACGCCCTCGCCGCGCGTGATGATCAACGGTCCCTCGGATTCCAGCTTGCGCGCGTTGGTGTACGGATGCAGCTGACTGGCGACGTCGCGGGATGCCTGAGGGCTAAGTGTTGTGGACATGGGCAGAATCTCCTCGGATGGGTCTTTCGGCACGGCCGGCAGCCTGGCCGTGCCGACTGTCTGTTTAAATTTTCGCACAAACACGTGTGGGTTGGCAGCGCAGGGTGTTAGCCCGCTTCCTCGTCGGCTGGCATGAAACGCAGCGCGGCGCCGTTGTTGCAGTAGCGAAGCCCGGTGGGCGCCGGCCCGTCGCTGAACACGTGGCCCTGATGGCCGCCGCAGCGCGCGCAGTGGTATTCGGTGCGCGGCCAGATCAGCTTGAAGTCCTTTTTGAATGCCAGGGCGCCCTCGCGATAGTCGAAGAAGCTGGGCCAGCCGGTGCCGCTGTCGAATTTCGCCTGCGAGTCGAACAGCGGCTGCCCGCAGCCGGCGCATACGAAGTGCCCGCGACGCTTTTCGTCGTTCAGGGGGCTGGAAAACGGCGCCTCGGTGCCCTCGCGACGCAGCACGCGGTAGGCCTCCGGCGATAGCTCGCTGCGCCACTGGGCGTCGGTCTTTTCCATTCTGTCGCGTGTCGTCATGGCCTCGGGTCTCGGCGGTGGTGGTTCGTGGCGCCGCCGCGGCGCGCGCTACGCTAAGGCGGGGTGCAAGGACACATTCCCGGCACCCCGGCAGCGGCGCAAAGTGATTATTCTACGCCCGCTGCAATGGTCTCAGCGGCGGGCTGGTGCAGGCTGTCGAGCAGGCGGCCCAGTCTGGCGCTTTCGCGATCGAGCCCGGCACTGTCGAGTTCCCGGGCGGGGGCCGGGGTGAGCGCCAGGCGTACCCGCAACCGCGCGAAAGGGCGGGGAATGGCGTGGCGGTCCCACGTGGGCAGCTCCCAGGTGCGTGAGGCTTCGAAGCCGATAAGAAGCATGGGACGCGATGCCATCTGCGCCAATATCAAGGCCCCGGGCTTGAACTGCTGCGCCGGGCCCGTCGGGCCATCGGGCAGCACTACCGGGCTGGCGCGCTCGCGTGTCATCACGCGGTAAAGCTCGCGCAGGGAGCGGATGCTGGTGCGCGTCGCCGAACCGCGCACCACGCGCCCGCCCAACCCGGCGAGCGCGCGCGCCGCGAAGTCTCCGTCGCGCGAAGGGCTGACCAGATAGGCCGGACGCGCATGGCGGCGCCAGCGGCGCTGAATGCAATAACAGCCGAGCGCGCCCCAGCGATGCCAAAAGACGAAGATCAATGGTTCGCCGAGCGCCTCCAGCGCGGTGTCGTCGGCTTCGATGCGCACCCGGTAGGTAAGCCAGCACAGGCGGGCGAGCGTGAGTCCGGCGCGTGTGCCCAGCGCCACCCATGCGCGGCGCACAAGCGAGGGCGCGCCGCGGCGTCCGCCACGGCGCGGGTTGGGCCCCCCCCAGAGAGGGCCTGGATTATTGGGTTGAGGCGTCATGCGCTGCGGCGGGTGCTACGGAACCGTCGGCGCTGCCGGTACCCGCCGGCAAGGCGGGTGCTGCGGGCCAGGGTCACGGCGTCAGCGCTCGCCGATGTGCTCCAGGATATCGCCGACGGTGTGCATGGCGGCGGCCTGTTCGTCGCTGATTTCCACCCCCACTTCATCCTCCAGTTGCAGCAGCAGCCGCAGCGCCTTGGGTGAGTCGATATCGAGGTCGGCGGTGAGCTCCATCTCCGGCTTGATCTCGGCCGCGGCGCGGCCGCTGATCTCCGCGATCACTGCCAGGGTCTTTTGCTGTTTGTCCATCGTGTTCTCAAGCTCTCCGCATGTGCTTCGCAATGCATGTCGCAACGGCCCCGGCCCGCGCATCGTCCGCCCGCCTAGCCCGCATCCCCCCCGGTGGCGGCCTGAACTCGCTCGAGCCGCCCGTCGAGATAGAGCGTCTTGAGCTCGCGGCGCTGGACTTTGCCGCTGGTGGTCTTGGGCAGGGCGCCGCGGCGCACCAGCATGACGTCGGCCAGCGGCAGGCCCAGCTCGCGTCCCACCCGCACGCGGATCTCGCGCGAAATCGCCCCAAGCTGCGCCGGGTCCGGATCGGAGACCTCGGCAACGATCACGGCCTGCTCGCCCTGGTCCGCGCTTTGCACCGAAAATGCGCCGCTGCGCGTGGTACCCCCGCTGCCCGTGACCGCCTCGGCACACCACTCGAGTTCGTGGGGCATGATGTTCTGTCCGCGGATAATGAGCAAGTCCTTCATGCGCCCCGTGAGGTAGAGCTCACCTCCGTGCACAAAGCCGAGGTCGCCGGTGTCCAGCCAGCCGTCGCAGAGCGACTCCGCACTCGCTGCCGGGTCGTTGTAGTAGCCAGTGAAATTGCTGGGCCCTTTGGCGAAAACCCGCCCGATTTCGCCGGGCGGCATTGTCCTGCCGTCCGGCGCGCGTATCTCAATGCGCGTGTCGATAATGGGTTCGCCCAATGCGACGACTTCCGAGGGTTCGCCCGGCCCGGCCGCGAGGGTGCGCGTGCGCACGCCGGCGCCGCGCGTGTCAAAGGCGAGCGCGAGCGTGCTCTCGGCCAGGCCGTAGCACGGTTGCAGCGCGCGTGCATCGAAGCCGCGTGCGGCGAAGCGTTCGCTGAACGCGCGCATGGTCCTGGGTTGGACCATTTCGGCACCGACCAGGGCGCTGCGCCAGAGCGAGAGGTTGGCACCCTCCAGTTGATCCGCGCTCACCCGCTCCACGCAGGTCTGGTAGGCGAAATTGGGCGCCGGTGCCAGCGCCGCGCCGTGGCGGCCCAACTCGCGCAGCCACACCTGGGGACGCGCCAGAAAGGTCTTGGGCGAGATCAGCCACAGGTCATGACCGTGGGTGAGGGCGTAGATCAGACCACCGACGAGGCCCATATCGTGGTTGAGCGGCAGCCATGAGACCGAGCACGCCAGCACTTCGCTGGCGAGCGCGCCCAGCGGCGCGCCGATGCCGCGGTCGATCGCGCGCGTGTTGTGCAGCGCCGCCCGGTGCGGTATGACCACCGCCTTGGGCAGGCCGGTGGAGCCACTGGTGAGCTGTAGAAAAGCGGTATCGTCGTGGCGGGCCCGGTGTGCGCGTACGGCCGCCGGCTGCGCTACGGTCTGGCGCACGTCGGCAACCGAGACGGCAATCCTGTGCAGGGTTTCGAAGCCCGGCTGGGCTGCGGTCTTGCGCAACGCTTCGGAGCCGACCAGCACGCGGCAGGCGAGCCGTTCCGCCGTGTCCTGCAGGCGCTTCAATTGCGCGCTGCCGGTACCCATGGCCATGGCGGGGGCGATGTTGACGGGCAATGCGCCGATACATACCGCACCCAGCCATAGGTCGATCAGATCCCAGCCGGTGCCCAGTGACAGCATCACGGGTTCGGTGCGCCCCGCACCCAGGCCGGCGAGCTGGGCTCCGGCGGCACGGGCCCGCTCCAGAATCTGCGGGTAGGTATGGCGCTGGTAGTGGCGCCCGCGGTTGTCGAAAATGGCAATCCCGCCCTGCGGCCGCAGGCGCGCAGTGCGTTCCAAAGCTTCGACCAGAGTTTCTGGGGCGCAGGGCATGGGGAGTGCGCGTGTCCGGCTCAACCGGCGCGGGCAGGCTGGCGTTCAGGCTTAATGCCCAAGGCGAGCTTCTCGCCGCTCGCAATAGCCTTGGACAGGCGCGCGCGGGTTTCGGCCCGCAGGCGTGTGAACAGTTCGCGGTGGTCGATGCCGATGGCGTTCATGTCATCGCCCACCGCCTGCAGCATGGGCGGAACGGCTTCCAGGACGGACTCGAGGCGGCGTGCCAGGTGTTCGGCCCATTGTTGGCCGTCGTCGCCGGCTTTTTTGTAACGCCACCAAAAGTGGTCTTCGATGAAAATGTGATTGAAAGCGAGGTGGCGCACCTCCGTCGCCCAGCACGCGCGTGGCGATTTCGCTCAGCACGCTCTCCACGTCCAGTCGTTTGAGCTCTTCCAGCGTGAGTTTGGCGATCACCTCGGAGACCAGGGAGCCGGTGAGCCATTCCGTGGGCACATCGGACATGATCTTGCTCTGAAACAGATAGGACTCGGGCATGCGCCGGATCGACAGGGGTTTACGCTCAAGGCGGTGATACATGCGCGCGAAAAGCTCAGTGTGTCGCGCCTCGTCCATGGCCATGGAGGTGAGATAGAACTGACTCTCCGTGTCCGACTCGCGGCCCAGTATCTGGATCATGCTGGTGACCGAATACAGCGCCGCCTGCTCGCCCATGAGCGCCGGGGAGAGGATGCGCGCCAGACGGTCCTTGAGGTCGTCGCGCGACAGCCGCACCGGATTCTTCCAGTCGATCTCTTCGGGCGACCATTGCCCGCGAATGGCCTTGTGCCAGACGCTCAGGTGGCGCGGCTTGTCCAGATCGGGCAGAACTTCGTATACGTGCATAGGTGTTCCGGCAGTTGGGAAAACCGCAGGGTTTTAGGTGTCATCCGATGACGCCAGTCACGCTGGCCCATTCCCCAAACTTCACCCCGGCACCACGCGTTCCCGCAGCCCAGCGCCTCCGCGCTCGCCCCATCCCGGGTGCCTTGGCTGGCGCTTTGTGGTACCCACGGTGATTTTATTCTAACCGATCGCGGTATTTCGGCTAATAGCGCCATAGATCGTGCATCCACATCCACTGCTCGGGCGTGCGCCGTATTTCGTTTTCTATCAGGGCCAGGCATCGTCGGGTGAGCGCGGACTCCGCGGCTTGTCCGCGCCCTTGCGGGACGATGGACGGGTGGATGGTGATTCGGTAGCCGGCCTTGCCGTCCGGGCGGCAGAACACCGGCACGATCGGCGTGCCGCGATGCAGCGCGACCATGGCCATCACGGTGTGGAACCAGGCGGGACGGTCGAAAAACGGCAGCTGCACGCCCGTGCTCCCGGCGCGCGAATCGATCACGACGGCCACCGTCCCACGGTTGCGGATGGCCTGGAGGATGCGGCCCGCGGCCCCGCTTTTTTCGATCAGGCGGTTGTTGAAGCGTTCGCGAAAGCAGGCCAGTTCCGCGGCGACGCGGGGATTGTTGGGGGCACGCGCGACCATATCCAGGCGCGGCAGATGCCGGCCCAGCGGATAAGCAGCCAGCTCCCATGCCCCCAAGTGGCCTGTCATGAGGAACACGCCGCGCTCCTGGGCGAGCGCCGCGCGCAGGTTTTCCAGGCCGTCGATGCGGAAATACTGGTCCACGTCTTCGGGGCGGAAACGCGCGGCGGACACGACCTCACAGAATGTGGCGCCGAAGTGGGCAAAGCACGCCCGGGCAATGCGGGCGCGGGCGCGCTCGCTGCGCTCGGGCATGGCCTGGCCCAGATTGGTGAGAGCCAGGCGCCGCCGGCCACCCATCAAGAAATAGGCGGCGCGCCCTAGGCCCCGGCCCAGTCGCCGTACCCAGCCGTGGGGCAGACGGCGGATGACGCCGCGCAGCATGCAGTAGCCGATATATTCAAGCGCATAGCGCGCATGCGGCTGCTTCATGGCGCAATGCGCAAAGGCGCGTGGCGGTGGCAGCTCACCAAGTGATCGTTGACCATGCCGGTGGCCTGCATGAACGCGTAGCAAATGACCGGGCCCACGAACTTGAACCCGCGGGCGCGCAAAGCGCGGCTCAAGCGCTGCGAGGTCGGCGTCTGGGACGGCACCTGCGAGGGCGCCTCCCAGGCATTCTGTAGGGGTTTGCCATCGACGAAACTCCACAGGAACTCGCTGAAGCCGCCCTGCGCCGCGCGCAGGTCGAGCAGGGCGCGGGCATTGATCATGGCGGCGTCGACTTTGGCGCGGTTGCGCACGATGCCGGGATCCCGGAGCAGGCGCTCACGGTCTGCCTCGTCGAAGCGGGCGACGCGCGCGGGGTCGAAATCGGCGAAGGCGCGGCGGTAGCCCTCACGCCGGTGCAGGATAGTCGCCCATGACAAACCCGCCTGTGCGCCTTCCAGCAACAGGAATTCGAACAGAATGCGCTCGTTGCGCTGCGGTACGCCCCATTCGCGATCGTGGTAGGCGATCATCAGCGGATCGTGGCCCGCCCAGGGGCAGCGTATCGGGGTCATAAAGCCTCGTCCGGCTTCGCTGTTCGCGCCATTGTAACGGCTTCCCTGCGCCGGCTCTGGAGGCGCGGCGCGGAGTCGGGCAGACTGTGGCGCGATGAGCGACGCCCACCAGATTCTCAAGCGCGTGTTCGGCTATGAACGCTTCCGCGGCCAGCAGGAGGCGATCATCGAGACCGTGGCCGGCGGGGGTGATGCCCTGGTGGTCATGCCCACGGGCGGCGGAAAGTCGCTGTGCTACCAGATTCCGGCGCTGCAGCGCCCCGGAACCGCCATCGTTATCTCCCCCTTGATCGCGCTCATGCAGGATCAGGTGCAGGCGCTGACGCAGGCCGGCGTGCACGCCGCCGCGCTCAATTCCGCGCTCGATACCACCTCGGCGCGGGCCGTTGAGCAACGTCTGCGCGCCGGTGAGCTGGACTTGCTCTACTTGGCCCCGGAGCGGCTCATGCTGGCGCGCACGCTCGCGCTGCTGGAGCGCGTGCCGCTGAGCTTGTTTGCCATCGACGAGGCGCACTGCGTATCGCAATGGGGCCACGACTTCCGCCCGGAATACCTGCAGCTCTCGGTGCTGGGCCAGCGCTTTCCGGGTGTGCCGCGCATCGCCCTGACGGCGACGGCGGATCCGCCCACCCGGCGCGACATCCTGCAGCGGCTGGATCTGGAGGGCACGGCTCGCGTTTTCGTCTCCGGCTTCGATCGTCCCAACATCTGCTACCGCGTCACCGACGGTGCGGGCGGGCGCGAGCGCCTGCTGCGGTTCCTGGAGCGCGAGCACGCGGGCCACGCAGGAATCGTCTATTGCCTGTCACGCAGGAAAGTGGAGGCCATGGCGGCCTATCTTGCGGCGCGTGGCTGGGCCGCGCTGCCCTATCATGCCGGGCTGCCCCAGGCGGTGCGCCAGGCCAACCAGGCCCGCTTCGTGCGCGAGGAGGGGGTGGTGATGGTGGCCACCATCGCCTTCGGCATGGGCATCGACAAACCGGACGTTCGTTTCGTCGCGCACCTCAACCTGCCGAAAAGCCTGGAAGCCTATTACCAGGAGACGGGGCGCGCGGGCCGTGACGGTCTGCCCGCCGACGCCTGGATGGCTTACGGGCTGCAGGACGTGATGCTGTTGCGCCAGATGCTGGCGACTTCCGGCGCAGACGATGCCCACAAGCGAATCGAGCGTCAGAAGCTGGAGGCGATGCTCGCCTACTGCGAGATGACCACGTGCCGGCGCCAGTTCTTGTTGCGCTATTTCGGCGAAACCGACGCCGAGCCCTGCGGCAACTGCGACACGTGCCTGGCGCCGCCCCAGACGTGGGATGCCACCGAGGCGGCCCGCAAAGCACTGTCCTGCATCTACCGTACCGGTCAACGCTTCGGCGTCGCTTACGTGATTGACGTTCTGTTGGGCAAGGATAATGAGCGCATCCGGCGTTTGGGGCACGACCGGGTCAGCACCTTCGGCATCGGCACCGAGCTGGGGGCCGGCGCCTGGCGCGCGCTGTTCCGCCAGCTCCTGGCCCGCGGCCTGGTGGCGAGCGACGTTCAGGGCCATGGCAGCCTGTGCCTGACCGCGGCGGCGAAGCCGCTGTTGCGCGGCGATGCGACTCTGATGCTGCGCCGCGAGGCGCGATCCGCGCGGGCCTCGTCGGGAAAGCGCTCCGGAGTCGCATCCGGGGCATTCGAGGGCGCTGCCGACAGCGCGCTGTGGGAAGCGCTGCGTCAGCGGCGCCGCGAACTGGCGCAGGCGCAAGGCGTGCCGCCGTATGTGATTTTCCATGATGCGACGCTTGCGGAAATGGTGCGGACAAGGCCTGCATCGCTGCACGAGTTGGCCGCACTGCCGGGCGTGGGCGAGGCCAAGCTGCGCCGCTACGGCCAGACGTTTCTCGACGCGGTGGAGCGGTTCGGCGGTTGAGAGCGGGGTCGAGCGACCGGCGTTCAGCCGCGTGAGGCGCGCGCGGGGGCGGTGAACGGGCGCGATTTCAGCAGGCGGTCGAGGGGCAGCGGCTGGCCCAGGTAGAAGCCCTGCACGTAGTCGACGCCGATGCGGCGCAGGGCTTCCAGGATGTCGCGGTTCTCCACGTACTCGGCAATAGTCGCCAGACCCATGGCATGACCGACCTGGTTGATGGATTTAACGGTCTCCAGGTCCACGGGGTCGCTGCACATATCGCGCACAAAGGTGCCGTCGATCTTGAGGAAGTCCAGGGGCAACTGCTTGAGGTAGGAGAAGGAGCTCAGTCCGCTGCCGAAATCGTCCAGCGCAAAGCGGCAGCCCATCTGGCGCAGCCGCTCCATCAGCTCGCCCGCGCGCGCCAGGTTGGCGACCGCTGTCGTTTCGGTGATTTCAAATACCAGGCGGCGCGGATCGACGCCGCTATCGCGGATGCGTTGCGCCGCGAAATCCAGAAATCGCCCGTCCCCCATGGACTGGCCGGAAAGGTTGATGCTGAAGTAGTCGATGCGCTCGAAGCCGGCGCCGCCGCTCGCCACCAGGGCGAGTGCCTCGTCGAGCACCCAGCGATCGATTTCCGGCATGATCTGAAAGCGTTCTGCGATGGGCAGGAAGTCCTGAGGGGCCAGCAGATCCTCACCGTCGCACATGCGTGCCAGCAACTCGACGCAGACCTGCTGGCCGGGGGTCCAGTTCACCGCGCGGATGATCTGACCGTGCAGCTCAAAGCTGGCGCTGTCGAGCGCCTGGCGGATGCGGCGCACCCGTTCCATGTCGTCGTGGCGCTGGAAGATCTCCTGCTTGCCGGTGCTGTAGACGTGAATGCGGTTGCGCCCGCCGTCTTTGGCGATGTAGCAAGCAGCGTCGGCGCTGCTGAGCAGGTCCGCGGCGCCGGGGCTGTCGGTGCCGATATCGACCAGCCCGATGCTCGCGCTCACGCGGAAGAGCTTGTTGTCCCAGGCGAAGCGGAAGTCCTCCACGCAGGTGCGCAGGGTTTCCGCAACGGCCTGCGAGCGCGCGGGCGGGCAGTCCTCCAGCAGCACGCCGAACTCGTCGCCGCCCAGTCGCGCCAGTGTGCCCCGGTCGGTCAGGCGCGTCTCCAGCCTGTTGGCGATCTGGCGCAGCAGCTCGTCGCCGGCCGCGTGACCGCAGGTGTCGTTGACCAGTTTGAACTGGTCCAGGTCGAGATAGCACAGGGCGTGATGGCGCCCTTCGCGCCGCGCTTCGTCGAGCAGCGTTTCCAGGCGCGTTTCGAACACCTGACGGTTGGGTAGCCCGGTGAGCGCGTCGTGGGTGGCCTGATGATACATGCGCTCCGACATTTCGCTGATTTGCGTAAGGTCGTGCAGCACGATCACCGTGCCGGTGAGGGCCTGGCGGCTGTCGCGGATGGGCGCCACCGATACCTCCACGACGGATTCCTGCTGGCCGGCACCGCGGCGCAGGGTCACGTCGCGCTGCAGCTTGATCTGCTCGCCGGTGTCCATACAGGTGAGGGCGAGGCCGGTAATCGCGTTGCCCGTGCGTGCATCGGTGAGCCGGCAGACCTCGTCCAGCGAGTGCCCGGCGGAGGCGTCCCGGTCCGCGCCGGTGAGCGCTTCCGCGGCCGGATTGATGTAGTCCACCCGGCCGTCGGTGTCGGTGGTGATGACGCCGTCGCCGATGGAGGCCAGGGTGATCTGGGCGCGCTTGCGCTCCCGGAACAGGGCCTCCTCCGCTTGGATGAGATCGGTGCCGTCCCGGCACACCGCCTCGGTGCCCACCGGGCGGCCGTTGGCGTCGGTGAGGTGGCGTACGGTCAGAAGCAGCCAGGCGATGGTGCCGTCGCGGCGGTAGGCGCGCACCGAGTATTGCGTCACTTCGTGTCCGGGGTCGGGTTCGGGGCGGTGTTCCGGCGACACCAGAAAGTCGTCGAATCGGCACCCCCGCACTTCCTCGGCCCGGTAACCGAGCACGCGCTCGACGGAGTCGGTGATCCAGAGGACCTCCCCGGCGGCGTTGGTCTGGTAGAGGATGTCGTTGACGTTGCCGAGTACCCGCCGCAACCGCCGGTCCCGTGCCGTGAGCTTCTGTTTGTACTGATGGACACGATCGAGCAGGGCATTGATACGGTTGGCGAGCAGCGCATGCTCGGCATCGCCTTCGTACTGTATTTGTGGGCGCCCCTGACCGAATATGTCCACCTCGTCGAGGGAGCGGTGCAGGCTTGCCAGGTTCTGCGCCAGGCGCCGGCGCTCGCGGCCGCGTATCCACACAACGATAACGCCGAGTGCCGCTACATCCAGCAAGAGCACGACAGCCACCGCCGCGACGATTCCGTGTGTCCATGCCGCCGGGGCCAGGCTGGCCGCATGCGCCGGCGTTGCCACAGAGGCGGCGAGCGCTGACGCAGTCGCCCAAAAGCGCAAGGCGCGGCGGTGAACGCCTCCGCTCCGTTGGCCTGGCGGGGGGCTACCGCTGTTGTCTTTGGCGAGCGCGTTCACAGCCTTCCGGTCCTTGACCCGGAAAGTTTGTCCCTGCTTGCGGCGCTTGTCATGCTCATGTTGCTTAGTGGTTATGGCCGGCTAGCTGTGGGCGGGCCGCGTGAGCGGCGCAAGGACCGGCGTCTTTCCGGGACGCTGGCCTAAAGACTTTGATTTTAATGCCTTGCGGTACTGGATTCACGTGCTCTGTGCAATCGTCATCGATCTTTTCCCGCACGGCGGCTCCCTTGGGCTATGATGAAAGCCATGACTGTCGCCTCATTCGAGGCTTGGCCCAGGCTGCGGGCGATTGCCCGCCTGGGGCGGTTCCGGGGTGACGACCGGCGGGTTGCTTGTGATCCATTGTATCGCTTTAAGGTTTTGCTCCATGCCGCTGGCGGTTTTTTCCGGCGCGCAGGACGCCACCGGGCTTCAATTTCCCCTAGAATCCTGAGCATAAGCGCGCGGGTGGCCCAGGTAAATGCGAGTTCCACAGGGTCGGACAGGCGTCGGAATCGGCCGGACAGCCGGTGACGGGCGAGGGCAGGCGGTGACGAGCCGCTTGCAGCGTTTCTGGCAGGCGTTGCTGACCCGCATGCTGGCCTCGCTTGCCCAGAGCGCCGAGTATTCCCGGCCCAACATGGTCTTGGTGGGTGCCGTGGGCGTGGTGGGGCACCCACTCTATTACATCATCTGGGCATACGTTTTTCCCCAGCCTTACGAGAGTCTCGCCTGGCGGGCTGCAGCGGCGGCGCTGTGCGTGCCGCTGCTGTTCGTCAATCACTGGCCGCAGCGGCTGCGCCCGCTGCTGGTGCCTTACTGGTTGTTTGCCCTGCTGTTCGAGCTGCCCTTTTTCTTCACCTATATGCTGCTGCGCAACGGGATGAGCTTGATCTGGGGCATGTCCACGATGGCGGCGCTTTTCCTGCTGCTGCTGGTGATCTACGACTGGGTGATGATTTCGCTGATGGCGCTGGCAGGCTCGGGGCTGGCGTGGCTCGCTTATTGGCTGGCGGTGCCGCACGTCGAGAACGCGCACCTTTATCTGCAGCAGGTGCCCATCTATCTGTTCACCTTGGTCGCCGGCAGCATTTTCAACTATAAGGCGGAGTTGGTGAAGCAGGAAAAGCTGAGCGCCATGGCCGCCGTGGGGAGCACCATCGCCCATGAGTTGCGCACGCCGCTGCTGGGGATACGCAGCGGGATTGCCGGACTCAAACGGTATGTGCCGCAACTGCTTGAAGGCTACGAGCTCGCTCTGCGCCACGGGCTGCCCGTGCAGCGGATCCGCGCCGCCCACTACCGCGAGCTGCTGCCGGTGCTGCACCGGGTGGAGGCGGAAACGCATTATTCCAACATCATTATCGATATGCTGCTGCTTAACAGCAGCCGCACGGCGGTCGATCCGGCCGAGTTCCACCGCGTCTCCATGGTGGAGTGCGTAGACACGGCGCTCGCCCGCTATCCGTTCAAATCACCCAATGAGCGCCGCAAGATTCACTGGCGGGGCGATGCGGACTTCGTTTTTTGGGGCTCGGACGTGCTCATGGTTCACGTGTTGTTCAACCTGATCAAGAATGCGCTACAGTTCATCGCCGAGGCGGGGAAGGGCGACATCAGCATCTGGATAGAGAATGGCCCGCAGGGACACGCGCTGCATTTTTATGACACCGGGCGCGGTATCGAGCCCGAGCGCGTGCACCGCATTTTCGAGCGCTTTTACACGTCCATGGCGACGGGCGGCGGCGCCGGTATCGGTCTGGCTTTCTGCAAAGTGGTCATGAAAAGCTTCGGCGGCGACATCGCGTGCCGTTCGCGGCATGGTCACTTCACTGAGTTCGTGATGGATTTTCCCAAGGTGGAGCGAGATGGAAACGACTAGCGTCTTCCCCTACTACCATCCGACGACGGTGGTGTTCGTCGATGACAACATCGATTTTCTGTCGAATTTGAGCCTGCAACTGGAGGCGGATCTCGCCTACCGGCTGTTCGAGTCGCCGCGCAAGGCGTTGCGCCACCTCAACAATGCCGCCAGCGCGGAGCCGCTCAGCAAGCGCTTCTTTGCGTCCCACGGCGAGTGGGAGGGCGCCGCGCTGAACAACCCCCTGATCCGACTGGACATGGCCGCCATCGAGCGCGAGATGAACAACACCAGCCGCTTCAGCGAAACATCGGTGGTTTTGGTCGACTACGCCATGCCCGGCATGGACGGGCTCACCTTCTGCCGCCAGATCGAGAATCCCTACGTGAAGAAAATCCTGTTCACCGGGGTGGCGGACGAGACGGTGGCGGTCAAGGCGTTCAACGATGGCCTGATCGACCGTTTCGTGCTCAAGAACGAGCGCGACGTCTACGAACAGATCAACCAGGCGATCGGTGAGCTGCAGCGAAGCTATATCCGCGACTGCTGCCTGCCGATTACCCACGTGCTGTCGCTGCGCTCGCCCGGCTACCTCAGCGACGAGGCCTTCGTACGCCTGTTCCAGCAGCTGCGTCGCGAGCATGGTTTCGTGGAGTATTATTTATCGGTCGAACCCAGCGGCTTTCTGTTGTTGGATGCGGATGCCGCCATGTCGCGCCTCGTCGTGCTCACCGAGGACGAGCTGCGTACGCACTATCAGATTGCCCAGGATCAGGGCGCGCCTCCGGAGTTGCTGGCCGCGCTGGAGCGCGGCGACACCGTGCCTTATTTTGGTCACATGCCCGACAGCTATTACCGGCCCGAGTTTACCCACTGGCGCGAATGTCTCTACCCGGCGGGGGAGGTGCACGGCCGCCAGAGCTACTTCTGGGCGCTGGTTCCCGAATCCGGCGCGGATGCTGAAGCAAGAAGCCGAAGGGCCAGCTACAACGCCTACCTGGATTGGCTCGACACGACTGGATACGCGCTCATATAGGCGGGCAGCGCAGCCGGCGCCCGGCCCGCATCGCCTGCCGCATGCCCCGGCGGGCTGCGCCTCAAGCGGCCACGCGCAGCGCGGATCGGGGCGCCTTGCGCCGGCGGTGCGTGGACGGCCAATTCCACATGTCCACCTCGTCGCGTATGGCCGCGCATGTCTGCACCACGTGGTCCAGTTCGCCCAGCGTCAGCGAGGCATTGACGGACAAGCGGATCAGCGAGCGGTTGGCGGCCGTGGCGGGGGCGCAGAATACCGATCCGAATACCCCCCGTGCCTCCAAAGCATCGCGCAGCGCCATGGTTTGGGGCTCCGGGCCCGCCTCCAGGGCGATGATCTGCGCTTCGCTGGGGTCCACGTTGTAGCCCAGTTCGTGCAGCCGGGCACGCAGATAGTCGGCGTTGCGGCGCAGGCGCCGGCGCCGGTCATCGGCGCCCCGTATCAGCTTCAGCGTCGCCTGCAGCCCGGCGATTTCGTGTTCCAGAAGGGCGGAGCTGAAGATCGCGGGATGGGAGGAGTACTTGAGAAACTCGGTGAGTCGATGCGAACAGGCGATGACGCCCGCGCGTCCGGCGAAGGCCTTCGCCAGGCTGGCGGTAATGAAGTGCACGCGAGCCCCCAGTCCGAGTTCGGCCACCAGGCCGGCGCCGCTTGGTCCATGGGTGCCCAGCGAATGGGATTCGTCGACCACCATGACGCAATCGCCGGTTTGCGCGGTGG
>Ga0102962_1000242_pt1 | contig 31123 bp, 30 predicted proteins | sample SalPonF2_C_D2_MG_FD_84519 | JGI IMG/M metagenome (GOLD analysis project Ga0102962, IMG submission 84519) | Salt pond soil microbial communities from South San Francisco under conditions of wetland restoration - Salt Pond MetaG SF2_C_D2_MG ...
AAAGCCGTTAACGTATACCAGAATCAATGGGTGCCGACAAGAACATTTTTACCCCACCAATGTGCACGCCGGAACGGCGGCTCCGCGCTTTTTACGCGGCCACCTTAACCTCTCGGCGGAGCTGATAGCAGGCTCCAAATGCGACCCGCCCCGACTGTGCAATGTTCAATGACGCACCGCTTGACCGCGGTTGCCCTGGGGCCCGTTTATGGCAGTTCCACCTTGGGCGGCGGTGTCCAGTCGCGGGCACGGTGCTCGGCGACCACCGTCGTATAGATGCCGCCGCGTACCAGAAACTCGGCGCTCAAACGCATGAAGCGCGGCGCGAGCGCGTCCACCAAGTCCTGAAGAATGCGATTGGTGACGGCTTCGTGAAAGGCGCCCTCGTCCCGGTAGGACCAGATGTAGAGCTTGAGTGACTTGAGCTCCACGCAACGTTGGTCCGGCACGTACTCCAGGTTCAGCGTGGCGAAGTCCGGCTGTCCGGTCATCGGGCACAGGCACGTGAACTCCGGTATGCGCATGCGGATGGTGTAGTCCCGGCCCGGCTTCGGGTTGGGAAAGGTGTCGAGATCCTTGCTGGGTAGAGTGGGCATGGGGTGTTGGGGGCTTGCAAACGGGCCCGTTAATTTACACTATTCGACTTTTGTCGGACTACGGTCTTTCGGTGTGGGCGAGCGTACCGGGCGATGCGTCTGAGCGCGATCAAGCTGGCCGGTTTCAAATCCTTCGTCGATCCCACGGTGCTGCGCCTTAGCGGCAACCTGACCGGCGTGGTCGGCCCCAACGGCTGCGGAAAATCCAACATCATCGATGCGGTGCGCTGGGTGCTGGGGGAGAGCAGCGCGCGCCAACTGCGCGGTGCGGCTCTGGAGGATGTGATCTTCAATGGCGCCAAGGGCCGCAAGCCGGTGGGCCGCGCCGTCATCGAGCTCGTCTTTGACAACAGCGAGGGTCTGCTGGGCGGGCAGTATGCGCGCTATACCGAGATCTCGGTCAGGCGTGAGATCGTGCGCGACGGCGGCTCGCATTATTATCTCAACGGCACGCGCTGCCGGCGGCGCGACGTGGTCGACATCTTCCTCGGCACCGGTCTGGGCTCGCGCAGCAGCTACGCGATCATCGAACAGGGTACGATCTCGCGCATCATTGAGGCGCGCCCGGAAGAGATGAGATTGCTCATCGAGGAGGCGGCCGGGATCTCCAAGTACAAGGAAAAGCGCCGCGAAACCGAACACCACATTCGTCACACGCGTGAAAACCTGGACCGGGTCAGCGATCTCCGCTCCGAACTTGAGCACCAGCTGGAACACTTGCGCCAACAAGCAACAAATGCAGAAAAATATAAAGAATACAGAAAAGAAGAGCGCTTACTTAAAGTTCAGCTTTTAGCGCTCAAGTACCGCGACCTGCACCGCGAAGGTGCGCAGCAACGCCAGGCTCTGCAACAGGCGGTCGAGCGCAGCGAACAGGCGCGCGATCGGGTCCTCGCCATCGAGGCGGAAGTGCAGCGCCTGCATGAGCACCAGCAGGCGGCGGCACAGGCGCTTCAGGAACATCAGGCCACTTTTTATTCGGTGGAATCCGAGGTCGCGCGTACCGATCAGGCGCTGGCCCACGCGCGTGACATGAAAAGCCTGCGGGAGCGCGATCTCTCGGTCGTGCAAGACGAGCGCCGGCGCGTGGACGAGCGTCTGCGCGAGGCGATGGCCCGGCGTGATGCCCTGCAGGACAAACTCGCTGCGATGACGGCGGAGCTGGACGCGGCAGCGGACGGCGAGGCGCGGCAAAGCCGGGCCCTTGCCGATGCCGAGGACGAAGCGTCGGCCGCGGAAGCGGCCTGGGAGCATTTCACCGCAGAGGCCGAAACGCCGTTGCGCCAGGCGGAGGCGCAACGCGCGCGGGCGCAAGGCCTGGATCAGCACCGCCAGGCGCTCGCTGCACGCCTGGACCGGCTGCAGCGCGAATACGCCGAGCTGGACCTAGAGGCGGCTGTGGAGGCCCTGGAGCGGCTGGACGAAGAGTTGCACGCACTCGACGGCGCAAGGCACTCGGCGGAGGCCGAATCGGAGCGAGTGTCCTCGCGCGTGGATCACACCTACCAGGCGCGCGCGCAGGCCGAGGATGAACGCCACCAGGTGCGCGAGGCGCTCGAGCAGGCGCGCGGCCGCCTGGCGTCGCTCGAAGCGCTGCAGGCGGCGGCGCTGCAGGCCGACGCAGAGGCTGTGTCCGGTTGGCTCGCGGCGCGCGGTTGGACGGATGCGCCCACGCTGGCTCAGAGCCTGAACGTCGAGCCCGGGTGGGAGGCGGCGGTCGAGGCGGCGCTGGGCGATTTCCTGCGGGCGCGCTGCGTCGACGCGTCCCTGCATCAGGGGCTTGACGAGACCGACTGGCCGCAGGGCGAGCTGATGCTGTTGCAAACGGGGCAGGGCGGCACCGCTGGCGGCGCGAACACGCCCCCGCATGCTGCCCGCCTTGCGGACAAAGTGCGCGATGCGGCTTCGTGGCCGGCACCGCTGGCGGAGGTCTACGCCGTGGAAACGTTGCCGCAAGCGCTTGCTCTGGCCGGCGAGCTGCGCGCGCACGAGCGCGTGGTGACGCGCGATGGCGTGGTGGTCGGGCGCGGCTGGCTGCATCGGCCGCGGCCCGACGATGCCAGCGCGGGGGTGCTGGAGCGCGAACGTTCCCTGCACCGGGAGCGCCAGGAGCAGGCCTCGCTCGAGCGGCGCCTGCAGGCGCTGGATCAGCGGCTGCAGGAGCTCGAGTCGGCGGCGCAGTCGGACCGGGTCGCGCTCGAGGCAGCGCGTACGGCGCTGCAGCGTGCGCGCGACGAGCACGGCGAGCGCCTGGCCGCCTACCGGGCGCAAGCCGTGCGCGAAGAGCAGGCACGCGAGCGCGAGCAACGCTTGCGGCGCGAGATCGACGATCTGCAGGCGCAGCTAGATGAAAGCGGGGACGAGTGGTCCACAGTGCAGGCACGTCTGGAAACCCTGGAGCAAGAGGCGCGGCACCTGGGCGAGCGCCGCCACGGGCTGCAGCAGGCTGTTCAGCACAGGCGGTCGCAGGTGCGCGAGGCTCGGCAAGCGCTCGATGGGCAGCGCCAGCGGCTGCAGAAGCTGCAGGTGGACAAGGCGGGTCACTCGAGCGAGCTGCAGGCGGCGCGCCAGTCCTGTGCCGAGTTGGAGCGTCGCCTTACCGAACTGGAACAGCGGGCGCGCGAGCTCGAGCTCGAAGTGCAGCAGGCCTCCACGCCGATCGACGCCCTGTACGCCGAACGCGATGCTGCCGCCGGTCGCCGCGATCAGGCGCGCGAGCAACTGCGCGCGGCGCGCGAGCGCCAGGCGAGCGCGGATGAGGCGGCACGCGAGGCGGGGCAGCGGCTTAAGGAAGCCGAAAACGCGCTGGAGGAGGCGCGCCAGCGCATGGAGCAGTTGCGCGTCGATCACCAGGGGCAGAGCGTGCGTCAGGAGACGCTGGCCGAACAGGTGCGCGAGGGCGGCTTCGATCTGGACGCGGTGCTCGAAGCCCTGCCGGCATCGGCCACGGTCAGCGACTGGGAGATGCGGTTGGAACGGCTGGGACGGCGCATTCAGCGTCTGGGAGACATCAATCTGGCCGCCATCCAGGAATACGAGGAGCAGGCCGAGCGCGCGCAGTATCTGCAGCAGCAGGATAGCGATCTGCGTACGGCTCTGGAGACGCTGGAGTCGGCGATTCGCAAAATCGACCGCGAGACGCGCAGCCGCTTTCGTGACACCTTCGATCGCGTCGAGGCCGGATTCCGCTCCTTCTTCCCGCGTCTTTTCGGGGGCGGCGAAGCCTACTTGGAGCTATCCGGCGACGATCTGCTGGAGGCGGGGGTGCGGGTGATGGCGCGCCCGCCCGGCAAGCGCAACAGCTCGATCCAACTGCTCTCCGGGGGCGAGAAGGCATTGACCGCCGTCGCGCTGGTGTTCTCCCTGTTCGAACTCAACCCGGCGCCGTTCTGTATGCTGGACGAGGTGGATGCGCCGCTGGACGATGCCAACGTGGGGCGGTTCTGCGAGCTGGTGCGCACCATGTCCGAGCGCGTGCAGTTCATTTTGATTACGCATAATAAGGTGACGATGGAACTCGCCGAGCAGCTTCACGGCGTGACTATGCAGGAGCCCGGGGTGTCGCGGCTGGTGAGCGTCGATGTGCAGCGGGCCCTGGAGCTTGCCGAGGCCTGACGGCGGGCGGGGTGGGCTCAAGTCATGGTGGCGCAGGCGTGGTCCCGTAACGCGGGCCACAGGGGTAGTTCGATATGAGTCAACTGCAGTGGATTCTCCTGGTGCTGGGCGTGGCGGTCATCGCCGGCGTGTACTGGTATACGCGGCGCAGCAGCCGGCGCGATTTCTATGACGACGTGCCCACGCTCGAGGACGTGGACGAGACCGGCCGCGACGAGCCGGCCGGGCGCTGGGCCGACGATCCGGATCTGCTGAACTGGCCCGGGGATGATCCCGGGTCCGCGCCGCGCGACGATGAGCCCGCGGCCGCGCCAGAGGAGCCGCCGCCGGCGCCGTGGCCCGAGCGTGAAGAGCCGGTGTCGCGGCGCTGGTTCAAGCGCTTGGGCGAGGCGTTCAAGCGCGCCCCGGACGAAGCCGCACCACCCTCGAGGGCCGCGGAACTGCCGGACGAGGATCATGTGCGCATGCCGCGCGCGCCCAGGGACGACGAGAAGCTGGTGGTGCTGCACGTGATGGCGCGCGAAGGCTTGGCCCTTTATGGGGATCAGGTGCATGCGGCGCTGGAATCATGCAAGCTGCAGTTCGGTCCCCGCCACATCTACCACCGCGTCAAGGAAGTGGACGGGGTCCCGGAGTCGGTGTTCAGCGTCGCCAATATGTTCAAGCCGGGGTATCTGGATCCGGCGGAATCCGACCAGTTGGTCACGCGCGGACTGAGCCTGTTCATGGTGGTGCCGGGGCCGGAGGACGCCGTGCCTGCGTTTCGCGATATGCTGGGCACGGCGCGCGAGTTGGCGCAAGCGTTGGATGCCGAGGTGCACGACGACAAGCGACAGCCATTGACGCGGCAGATGGCGCAGTTCCTGCAGGAGGAGGTGGTCGAGGTCGAACGCCGCCATCGCGTCGCCAATCTGCAGGGTCACTGAGGGCATGACAGCCGCGCGGAACAGGAGCGGCGCAAAGGTCCGCGAGCGTATCGAACGGCTGCGCCGCGAAATCGAGCACCACTCCTACCGCTACTACGTGCTCGACGATCCCGAGATCCCGGACGCGGATTTCGACCGCCTGTTCCGCGAGCTGCAGTCGCTGGAGGCGGAACATCCCGAGCTGGTGACGCCGGACTCGCCCACCCAGCGCGTGGCGCCGGCGCCGTCCGATCAGTTTGCGCCCGTGCGCCACGAAGTGCCCATGCTGTCGCTGAGCAATTGCTTCAGCGACGAGGAATTGCTTGAGTTCGACCGGCGCGTGCGCGAAGGCCTGGGCCTCGATGACGATGTGCGCTACGTCGCCGAGCCGAAGATGGACGGGCTGGCGGTGAGCCTGCGCTACGAGGACGGACGCTTGGCGCGCGGGGCCACGCGCGGCGACGGCACCGAGGGCGAGGACATCACCGCCAACGTGCGCACGGTGCACAGCGTGCCGCTCGCCGTGCGAGCCGATGATGTTCCGGACGTGCTGGAGGTGCGCGGCGAGATATATATCAGCCACGAGGGCTTCGCGCGGCTCAACCGGGAGGCGGAGAAGCGCGGCGAAAAAACCTTCGTCAATCCTCGCAACGCCGCCGCCGGCAGCCTGCGCCAGCTCGATCCGGCCGTCACCGCGCGCCGCCCTCTGGCGCTTTTCTGCTACGGCGTGGGCGTGGTGTCCCAGACGTTGGGTGACACGCAGTGGGAGATCTTGCAGCGCCTGCGGGGCTGGGGCTTTCCCGTCAGCCGCCTGGTGAGGCGGGTGGCCGGCGCGCAAGGCTGCCTGGATTACTACCGCGAGATGGCGGGCCGTCGGCGTGAACTCGACTTCGAGATCGACGGCGTGGTGTACAAAGTCGACCCGCTGAGCCAGCAGGAGGAGTTGGGGTTCGTGGCGCGCGCACCGCGCTGGGCGATTGCGCACAAATTCCCCGCCGAGGAGGCCATGACGCGCCTGCTGGACGTGGATTTCCAGGTGGGGCGCACAGGCGCGCTCACTCCGGTCGCCAAGCTCGACACCGTGTTCGTGGGCGGCGCCCATGTCAGCCACGCCACGCTGCATAACATGGACGAGATCGCGCGCAAGGATATCCGCATCGGCGACTGGGTGGTGGTGCGCCGCGCGGGAGACGTGATCCCGGAGGTGGTGCGCGTGGTGCCGGAACGCCGGCCCGAAGCGGCGCACGCGCCCAGTCTCCCGAAGCGCTGCCCGGTGTGCGGCTCGCGCGTGGTAAGGCCGGAAGGCGAGGCGATAGCCCGCTGCAGCGGCGGGCTGGTCTGTGCGGCGCAGCGCCGCGAGGCCATCAAGCATTTCGCATCGCGCCGCGCCATGGATATCGACGGTCTCGGCGACAAGGTCGTCGAGCAGTTGGTGGATCGCGACCTGGTCAGCAATCCGGCCGACCTTTACACACTCGACGTGGACACCCTCAGCGAGCTGGATCGCATGGCGGAGAAGTCGGCCACCAATCTGGTGCACGCGATTCGGCGCAGCCGCGAGACTACGCTCGCGCGTTTCATCTACGCGCTGGGGATCCGTGAGGTGGGGGAAGTGACCGCCCGCAACCTCGCCGAGCATTTCGGCACGCTCGACGCTTTGATGGAGGCTGCACAGGCCGATCAGGCGGAGCTGGAAGCGGCCGCCGAGCCGCCGAAGGAAAAAGACCGCTATCCCCGCCTCAGCGCCGTCCCCGACGTGGGCCCCGAGGTGGCTTCGAAAATCTGCGCTTTCTTCGACGAGGAACACAACCGCAAGGTGATTGAACGCCTGCGCACCGAAGCGGGGGTACACTGGCCTGAGGCTTCGTCGACGGGTGGGGCCGGCGCACTTGCCGGGCTCACTTTCGTGCTCACCGGGTCGCTGGAGCAGCTCACGCGCGACCAGGCCAAAGCGCGCATCGAGCAGTCGGGCGGCCGTGTGACCGGCAGTGTCTCGCGAAAGACCGACTACGTGGTGGCCGGGGCCGATCCGGGTTCCAAGCTCGACAAGGCCGAGCGCCTGGGAATCCCGGTGCTCGACGAGGCGGCATTCGCGGAACTTCTGGACAAGGGCGATGGCTGAGCCCGTGCGTGCGCCGTGTCCGATCTCGCACGTGGAATGGTGCTGCCGTGATCTCGACGCTGCCTGCCGCTTCTTCGAGTCGTTGTTCGCCTGGCGCTTCCGGCGCTTCAGCCGGCATTACGCGCTCTACGCGCCGCCGAGCGGCGTGCGCGTGGGCCTGATGGAGCGGGACGCGGCTGCGGCGAGCGGGCCGGGGGTTTTCGTGACGGTAGCGGACATAGACGCTGTGCTGGCACAGGCGCAGGCGCTCGGGGGACGGCTCGATGAGTCCGCACAGACGATTCCGGGCTACGGCCGCTGGGCGCATTTTCTGGATCTGGACGGCAACCGCATCGGATTGTTCGAGCCCCTGCGCGGGACTGGTTGAGTTGGCATGCGCGGCCGCCGTTTGCTCTTTGCGCTTCTGCGCACCACGCTCGCCCTCGCGGTGCTGGGCGTTTGCCTGGCCGACTGGCAGGCATGGTGGGCGTGGGCGCGCTACCGCACGCTTGCGGAGTACGATTACTACGCTCATGCACAGCAGCTAGAACGTGCAGGGCGCCTGCAGCAGGCGCGTCTCGTTGCCGATGCCGGGCTGCAAGCGCACCCGCAGGCGCGGCGTCTGCGAGCGCTCGATCAACGATTGCGCGCCGAGCAGGCCTCGTGGTGGCACCGTGCCGGCGCGATGGCGCATGGACTCGTCTACGGCAGCGGGCAAAACGCGTGGAGCCTGGGCGCGGCCGTGGCCAGCGATCTGTTCGTGTTCGGCGATGTGCGCGATCTCTCCATACAAGGCTATCGCGTCGTCATGCACGAGCCGGTCGACCCGTGGGTTGCCGGCTTGTCGGCACTGGGGCTGGCGTTGACGTTGGCGCCGCCGGCGGACGCGGGCGCGGCGCTGCTCAAGGTCGCGCGCAAGAGCGGATCGCTCAGCGCGGACATGGCGCATGGCCTTGTGCGCCTGGGACAGCGTGCGCTGTTCTCCGGTGATAGCGGCGCATTGGAAGCGCTCGCGGCCGACGCTGGCAGCCTCGACCGATCGCTGGGAACGCGGCCGGCGTTGCGGCTGGTGCGCGACCTGGAGTCGCCGGCGCAACTGACGCGCGCGGCCCGTCTGGCGCGCCTTTATCCGGCTGGCGGTCGTTTCGCGCTTTGGCTCTATGGCGGCCGTGGCGTGCGCTGGCTCGCCCGTGCCGACGACGCCGAAGCCGGGGCGGCGCTGGTGGCCGCCTCGCGCAAGGGCGAACCCGGGCTGGTTTGGTTGCGCCGCGGCGGGGCGGCCATGCTGCGTCCGCAGCCGGTGATCGGGCTGCTCAAGGCGTCTCTGAACGGCAACCTGCCGGCATGGCTGGTCCGCGGGCTGAGCGGCTTGCGCTGGATTGCTCTGCCGGCGGCGGCGCTATGGGCGGCGCTGGAGCTGTGGCTGTTGCGCCGGCGCTGGAGGCGGTGGCGTGCCATCGCGTAAACTGCACTGCGTGCGTCTGTGCCGGCGCGCTCAGGCGCCGGCATCCAAGTTTCCGGAGAATGCCCTCGATGAAATGGATGGACGTGGTCATGGGCGAAGTCCAGGCCAAGCGCGACGACGCGCAATCGCGGGAGGCGCGGCGCCGTGAGGTCGCTCAGGCGACCCAGTCCGCGCTGGAAAGCCTGGTCCGCCCGGCGCTTCAGGCGGCGGCGCAACGTCTCGAGGCCGACGGCGGCGCGCCCCGGCTGACCGAGTACGCGGCGGACGAGCACGCCGGCCAGCGTTTGCGCCTGGCGGTCGGCGAAGCCGGGGAAGAAGCGTTTATCGAATTCGCGGCGGAGCCTTTCCACCGCCTGATCATGGTTTGGCTGTGCCGGCGCAAAGACCGGCGGGCACACCGCTTTGCTGTTCTGGGTCTGGATGATCTGGATGGAACCCGTATCGATGATTGCCTGCAGGCATTCGAGCGCGCCGGCGGCTAGTCATCGTCCTCCGGCGCCAGGGCGCGAATGCTGAGGGCGTGGATGTCGGTGCGCATGAGATCGTCCAGCGCCTGGTAGACGCGGCGGTGACGGGCCAGCGGGCTGAGCCCGGAGAAGGCCTGGGCGCGGATGATCACGCGAAAGTGGCCGCGTCCGTCGCGCGCACCGGCGTGGCCCGCGTGCAGGTGGCTCTGGTCCTCGATTTCCAGTTCCTGCGGCGCGAAAGCCTCCTGCAGGCGCGCACGGATGCGCGTCACCCGCGTCGGGGTCTCGCTCACGGCAGCGTTTTCCTGAACGGGCGCACCGTGACTTCACGGTAGACGCCGGCTTCGACGTAAGGGTCGGCGCCCGCCCAGGCCTGGGCGGACTCCAGGTCGTCGAACTCGGCGACAATCAGGCTGCCCTGGAAGCCGGCGGGGCCCGGATCGTCGTTGTCCACCGCCGGGAAGGGGCCGGCGAGCACCAGGCGGCCTTCGGCTTTGAGCGCCTCCAGGCGCTCCAGATGGGGCGGGCGCGCCTGGCGGCGCCGCTCCAGGCTGTCTTCCACGTCCTCGCTTACGATTGCGTAAAGCATGGTCACTCCTGCGATTCGTTGTCGCCGGGTTGCGGCATGTGGCGTGCCATGTAGAGCGACTGGATGAGCACAAACACCAGCGTCAGCCCGAGCATGCCGAAGAGTTTGAAGTTGACCCAGGCAGACTGGCTGAAATACATCGCCACGTAGGTGTTGAGCACGGCGGCGACCAGGAAAAAGCCGATCCACAGCCAGCTCACGCGCGCCCACACCGGCGCCGGCAGCGACAGGTTGGACTCCAGCATGCGCCGGATCAAGGGCTTTTCGCCCACAAAGTGGCTCGCCAAGAGCACGCCGGCGAATAACAAATAAAGGATGGTGGGCTTCATCTGGATGAACGCCGGGTCGCGCAGCCATATGGTCAGGCCGCCAAAGACCAGCGCGAGCACAGCGGTCGCGAGGTGCATTTTGTGTATGCGCCGGGTCTTAAACCAGTAGCCGCTGACCAGCACGAACAGCGCCACGATGAGCACGCCTGTCGCCACGTAGATGCCCGCGAGCTTGTACGCGACAAAGAAACAGATGATGGGCAGATAATCAAACAGCAGTTTCATGGCGTGCAGTATACGCGATCTCCCCCGTGTCCCGGACAGGTGCGGCATGGATCGCCGGCGGGTTATCCCCTCGTCCGGCGGAGTATGAGAAAGTGAGCGGGTGGCATGCCTATTCATACGGGCAGCAAAAGGGAGGCTGAGATGGCTGACGTGTTCAAGATTCATCCGGAAACGCCGCAAAAGCGCCTTTTGCAGCGCACTGCCGAGTGCCTGCGGGCGGGCGGGCTCATCGTCTACCCCACCGACTCGTCCTATGCGCTGGGTTGCGGCCTCGGCGAGAAGGAGGCGCTGGAGCGTATCAGAGCCATTCGCCACTTCGACAAAGATCACTTGTTCACGCTGCTGTGCCGGGACCTGTCCGAGATTTCGCTGTACGCGAAAGTGGACAACTGGGCGTTCCGCATGCTCAAAAATGCCACGCCCGGGCCCTACACCTTCGTGCTGCGCGCCACCCACGAGGTGCCGCGCCGCCTGCAGCATGCCAAACGCAAGACGATCGGCCTGCGCGTGCCGGACCATCGCATAGCGCTGGGCATTGTCGAGGCTCTGGGCACGCCCATCATGACGGCCACGTTGCGATCGCCGGTGGACGATGCGCCCGTCAGCAGCGCCGAGGCGGCGCGAGAGTATTTCGACAAGCTCGTCGACGTCATCGTGGACGGGGGGCCGTGCGGCGTGGAGCCGACCACTCTCATCGATTTATCCGAGGAAGCGCCGAAAGTGTTGCGGGAAGGAAAAGGCGCGCTGGAGGCCATCGGCGTGGTCTAGCGCGTCGGGCGGCGATGGGCCGGGGCGGCGCGCGGCAGACGCGCGCCTTGCAAGGCTTTATACTACGCCGATGCCCGGCCTATCGATCATCCAAAAGCTCGCCATTTGGGCGCTGCCCATCCTGTTTGCGGTGACGCTGCATGAGGTCTCGCACGGCTGGGTGGCGCGCTTTTTCGGCGATCACACCGCCGAGCGCATGGGGCGGCTGAGCCTCAATCCGCTCAGGCACATCGACCCGGTGGGAACCATCCTGGTGCCGGCCGTCATGCTGCTGCTGACCGGGTTCGTCTTCGGCTGGGCCAAGCCGGTGCCGGTGGTGGCGTCCAACATGCGCAACCCGCGCAAAGATATGGCGATCGTGGCGCTCGCGGGCCCGCTCACCAACCTGGTCATGGCCATCATCTGGGCGGCTGTCCTCAAGCTTTGCTTGGTCGTCGGCCCCAGTGGTTATTTGACATTGCCTTTAGGTTTAATGGCCAGGGCCGGGGTGTTCATCAATCTGGTGCTCATGGTGCTCAACCTGATTCCGGTGCCGCCCCTGGACGGCAGCCGCGTGCTCAACGGCCTGCTTCCGGAAAGCTGGGCGCGTGTGGTGGACCGCGTGGAGCCTTACGGCCTGCTGATCCTCATCCTGTTGCTGATGACCTCGGCGCTGAATACGATCTTGTACCCGCCGCTCATATTCTTCGCGCGCCTGGTATTCGGCCTGTTCGGCTTGAGCGGTATGGGCGGCGTATAGGCCGGTGCATTCGCCCATTGCACACAGCGACCAGAGGAGCCTTCTCGTGAGCGACAACGCAGCGAAGCCGACGCTGTTCAGCGGCATTCAGCCGTCCGGCATCCTGACCATCGGCAACTATATCGGCGCCCTCAAGAACTGGATCCAGTTGCAGGATCACTACGACTGTCTGTTCTCGCTGGTGGACATGCACGCCATTACCGTGCGCCAGGAGCCGGAGGCGCTGCGCCGTCGCTGCTACGAGTTTCTGGCCTTGTATCTGGCTTGCGGGCTGGATCCGGAGAGAAACATCATTTTCGTCCAGTCGCACGTCCCGGCCCACGCACAGCTTGCGTGGGTGCTGAACTGCTTCACTTACGTCGGCGAACTCAACCGCATGACGCAGTTCAAGGACAAATCGGCACGCCATGCCGACAACATCAACGCCGGGCTGTACGATTACCCGGTGCTCATGGCCGCCGATATCCTGTTGTATCAGACCGCGGTGGTGCCGGTAGGCAACGATCAGAAGCAGCACCTCGAGCTCGCCCGCAACGTGGCGCAACGCTTCAACGCGGGCTACGGTGACGTGTTCAAAGTGCCCGAGCCGTACATTCCCGAAGTGGGCGCGCGCGTGATGAGTCTCCAGGAGCCCACGGCGAAGATGTCGAAGTCGGACAGCAACAGCAAGAACTACGTGGCCTTGCTGGATGCACCCCGCGACGTCGAGCGCAAAATCATGCGCGCGGTGACCGACACCGGCGCCGAGATCGTCTACGACGAGGCGGAAAAGCCCGGTATCTCGAACCTGATGACCATCTACTCGGCGGTCACCGGAGAGGGGTTTCGCACTATCGAGCGCGACTATGCCGGCAAAGGCTACGGACAGTTCAAGAAGGATCTGGCGGGTGCGGTGATCGCCTGGCTGGACCCGTTGCAGACACGCTATCGTGAGCTGATGAGCGATCGCGGCGAACTGGATGCGCTATTGCGGCGCAACGCGGAGGCAGCGAGCGCGCGCGCGCGGAGCACGTTGGAGCGCGTACACGAGGTAGTCGGTTTTGTGCGCGGCTGAGTCGCGCCTGCGTCGCCGGGGGAGGTGAAGCATCAGCGCTGAGCAAGCCGTCGCCGAGCCGCTGCCGCGCGTCAACGGCGAGCCGCTCGACAAGCTGCCCGAAGACCTCTATATCCCGCCGGATGCGCTCGAGGTTTTTCTCGACGCCTTCGAAGGGCCCCTTGACCTGCTGCTCTATCTCATCCGCCGGCAGAATCTGAATATTCTCGATATACCGGTGCAGCGCATCTGCGCCCAGTACATCGAATATATCGGGCTCATGCGCGAGATGCGCTTCGAGTTGGCCGCGGAGTATTTGGTCATGGCCGCCTGGCTGGCGGAAATCAAGTCGCGCATGCTGTTGCCCCGGCGCGAGGACGACGAGGACGAGCCTGACGATCCGCGCGCCGAGCTGGTGCGCCGGCTCCAGGAGTACGAGCGTTTCAAGCAAGCGGCCGAGGCTCTGGAGCGGTTGCCCCGCATCGGGCGTGACGTGTTTGCCGCCGGTGCCGACCCCGGGGTCCGGCATGCGCCGCCGGCTCCCCCCGTGCCCGATTTGGCGGACCTTTTGCACGCCTTGCGCGATGTGCTGCAACGCGCCGAGTTGTTCAGCAGCCACCGCATAGAGCGCGAGCCGCTGTCCGTGCGCGAGCGCATGAGCCGGGTGCTGGATCGCCTCCAGGCGGGCGGCGAAGCGGACTTCGCCGCGCTGTTCACGCGCGGCGAGGGGCGCGCGGGTGTGGTGGTCACCCTGCTCGCCATACTGGAGCTGGCCAGGAGTGCGCTGGTCGAGATTCTGTACGCTCCGGCGGACGGGCGCTTGCGTGTGCGCACGGTGGGGGGCATGGAGCCCTGCGCGGTCGAGCCCGGTCGTTGAGCGCATGGACGAGGCGCGCCTGCAACGCATTGTGAAGGCACTGCTGCTGGCAGCCGGCGAGCCGCTGTCGCCGGAGCGCATACAACGCTGCTTCGGCGCCGAAGGCGCGCCCTCGGCGGCTGAGATCCGTGCGGCGCTGATGCACATCGGTCAAGAGGATGACGGCGTGATGCGGCTGCGCGAGATCGGCGGGGCTTGGCGGCTGCAACTGGACGAGGGTTACGCTCAGTGGATCGATAAGCTGTGGGAAGAGCGTCCGCCACGCTATTCGCGTGCGCTTTTGGAGACGCTGGCTTTGATCCTCTACCGCCAACCGATCACCCGCGCGCAGATCGAGGAGATCCGCGGCGTCAGCCTGAGCCAGTCCATTATCAAGACCTTGACCGAACGAGGCTGGGTGCGTGTGGTGGGCCACCGCGAGTTGCCCGGCCGCCCGGCGTTGTTCGGTTCCACGCATCAGTTCCTCGCCGACTTCAACTTGGGCAGCCTGGATGAGCTGCCGCCGCTGCCCGAGGTGAAGGACGAGCAGAGCCTGGAGCGCGCCGTGGCGGCGATGCGTGGCGGATCCCGCGAGCCGGAAAGCGGCGGCGAGACCGGCGGCGGGGCGGCCTGAACGGCGTTATGGGAGCGGAACGCATACAGAAAGTGCTGGCGCGGGCCGGCGTGGGCTCTCGGCGCCAGGTCGAAGGCTGGATCCGCGACCGCCGGCTTACGGTGAACGGGCGCACCGTGCAGTTGGGCCAGCGGCTGGAGCCCGGCGACGCGGTGCGCCTCGATGGGCGCGAGCTCAGGGTCGATGCGGCGGCATCCGTGCCGCGCCGCGTTCTGCTGTATCGCAAGCCCGCAGGCCAGGTGGTGACGCGGCGCGATCCTCAGCGCCGGGATACAGTGTTCCGTCACCTCCCGCGGCTCAAGCAGGGGCGCTGGATACCGGTCGGGCGCCTGGACGTGAATACCTCCGGCCTGCTGCTGTTCACCACCGACGGTGAGCTCGCCAAGCGCCTCATGCACCCCAGCTACCGCATCGAGCGCGAGTACGCCGTGCGCGTGTACGGTGAGGTGGTGCCGGACATGCTCGAGCGCCTGCGCGCCGGCGTCGATCTGGAGGATGGGCCGGCGCGGTTCGAGCGCATCGATCCCGCGGGCGGGGAGCATCGCAACCAGTGGTTTCACGTGGTCGTGAGCGAGGGGCGCACGCGGTTGGTGCGACGCCTGTGGGCATCGCAGGGCGTCACCGTCAGCCGGCTCATCCGGGTGCGCTTCGGCGTGTGCGTGATACCCACCGGCACCAAGGTGGGCCGCGCCTACGAGCTCACTGCCGAGGAGATGACCCCGTTGCTGCGCCTGGTGGGACTCGGCGCCTCCGGCGCGAAGAGCAAACGCGGGCGCATCAGCCGACGACGCTGAGCCAGCCGGCGAGCGCCAGCAGGGCGATCACCAGCACCGGCGGCGTGATCACCACACCGATGCGCATATAGGTCGCCGGCGAAATGTGCATGCCTTTGCGGTCGAGCACATGCAGCCACAGCAACGTCGACAGGCTGCCGATGGGCGTGAGTTTGGGGCCCAGATCGCAACCGATGACGTTGGCGTAGATCATCGCCTGACGTATGTGCGGTGGCACGTGGGCCGCGTGCTCGACGGCCAGAGCGCCGATCAGGGTGGTCGGCAGATTGTTCATGACCGAGGAAAGCCCCGCGGCGATGAATCCGGTGCCAAGGCTTGCCGCTATCGTACCGTGGCGCGCCAGCGCGGCGAGCGCCGCGCCGACGTAGGCGGTGAGGCCTGCGTCGCGCAGCCCGTAAACGACGATGTACATCCCCAGGCTGAACAGCACGATCTGCCAGGGTGCGCCGCGCAGCACCGCTTTGACGGGTATGATCGCGCCCCGGCCTGCGCGGTGCCAGCGCCCGGCCACCGCGACCAGCACCAGTGCGGCGCTGCCGGTCACGACCGAGATGGGTACATGATAGGGGGCGGTGACGAAATATGCGGCCAGCAGCGCGGCCAGCACCGGGACGCTGCAGCGAAACACCTGCGGATCGCGCACCGCGCTGGCCGGGCGCTCGAGCTGCGCGAGCGCATAGCGGTCCGGGATGTGACGCCGGAAATACAGCCACAGTACGGCGAGCGTGGCGAGCAGCGAACATACGCCCACCGGCACCATCACGGTGGCGTAGCGGTCGAAAGGGATGCCGAAGTAGTTGGCGCTGATGATGTTGACCAGGTTGGAGATGACCAGCGGCACGCTCGCCGTGTCGGCGACGAAGCCGGTGGCCATGACGAAGGCGAGTGTCGCCGTGGGCCCGAAGCCGAGAGCCAGCAGCATGGCCATGACGATGGGCGTGAGGATGAGCGCCGCGCCGTCGTTGGCGAACAGCGCGGACACCGCGGCCCCGAGCACCACCAACAAGGGGAAAAGGCGGTATCCGCGGCCGCCGCCCCAGCGCGCTACGTGCAGTGCCGCCCACTGGAAAAAGCCGGCATCGTCGAGGATCACCGAGATGATGATGAGGGCGACAAAGGTGAGCGTGGCGTCCCACACGATGTGCCAGACCACCGGAATATCGTGCCAGTGCACCACACCGGCCGCGAGCGCGGCAGCGGCCCCGGCGGCGGCGCTCCAGCCGATACCCAGGCCGCGCGGCTGCCAGATGACCAGCACCAGCGTGGCGACGAAGATGAGCAGCGCTGCGGTCACGCGCCAGCCGCTTGATGCCGGGACCCGCCCCTGCGGGACATCAGAATGGGATGAGCGGCGGCGCCAGCATTAGGGCCGCGCCGATGGCCACCATGGCGTAAATATTGGCAATAAAGTAAGGGTAGACGCAGAGGGCGATGCCCACGATCAGCGCGGCGGGGTCGCGCTGGCGCCGCGCGTAGAGAACGTAACCGGCTCCGATGCAGCTGAACACCATGGACAGCCACAAAGACAAGCCGTCCATCGGGCCGCGCTCAGGCGTTGACCGCGTGCACCAGCGTCCAGTAATTGAGCAGGTTGACCGGCACGACCTCACGCACGTTGAGATCGCTTTCGCGGATGAATTCCTCGCGCGGGAAAACCGGGCGGAAGCCGATCAGCTTGGACAGGGGGGAGAGCAACTGTTCGAACGCGCGGATGACGGCGTTGGTATGGCTGAAGTGGTTGACGATGAACAAATCCCCGTCCGGCTTACACACACGCTTCATCTCCGCCACCATCGCCGACGGGTCGGGTACCACCGACGCCACGTACATCGCGGCCACCTTGTCGAACGTGGCGTCGCGAAAGGCCAGCGACTGCGCGTCCATCAGCTCCAATTGCACGTGATCGAGGCGTTCCTCGTCGACGCGCTTTTTCGCCTGTTGCAGCATGTCGGGCGACAGGTCGATGCCCACGACCTGGCAGCTCTTGGGATAGTAAGGCAACGACAGGCCTGTGCCGACGCCGACCTCCAGAATGCGGTCGTCAGCACGACAGTTCATGCGCTCGATGACCAGCTTGCGGCCCGGATTGAATATGGCGCCAAAGACCTGATCATAGGCGCCTGAGAGGCGGCGGTAGGCGGTGACTACGGATTGCTCATCCATGCCTTCAAGACCCTGCATGTCGGAGGGGTGCGTTTCACTGCCGGCGCGTCAGACTCCGCTGTCCGCGCAACTAACGGCCGGCGAGGGTAAAACTGAAAGAATACCGGAAAGGCGGGAGCGGTGCACGCTTTACGCGGCGTGCAACGGGTCGTCGACGGTCAAGGCCCGCCCACTGAGCCCGCGGCTGTCGTCGCCCAGCAGATACAGAAACGCCGGCACGACGGCCGCCGCATCCCTGGCCGCGCCTTCCGGTTCCTGGGGATAGACGCGCGCTCGCATCGGTGTGCGCACCGGACCGGGGTCGAGGGTGTTGGCGCGGATGCCCGTGTTGGCCTCCACCTCCTGCGCAAAGATCTGCATCAGCCCCTCGAGCGCGAACTTGGAGACCCCGTACGCGCCCCAGTACGCTTCCCCGCGACGGCCCACGCTGTCCGAGACAAACACCACGGAGGCCGCGGGTGCGGATTCGAGCAACGGCAGGCAGGCGCGTGTGATCAGGAACGGCACGGTGAGATTGACGTGCAGGGTGCGCGCCCACAGCGGCAAGTCATGTTGGGCGAGCGGCGTCAGGTAGTGGAACAAGGCGGCATTGTGCACTAGGCCGTCGAGGCGTCCGAACTCCTGGTCCAACCGGTCGGGCAATTCCTCGTAGTCCTTCCAGGTTGCGCTCTCCAGGTTCATGGGATAGATGGCCGGCTCGGGCCCGCCGCCCCCGACGATGCGGTCATAGACCGCCTCCAGCTTGGAAATGGTGCGCCCGAGCAGGATCACTGTGGCCCCGCAGCCTGCCGCTGCCTCGGCTAGCGCCGAGCCGATGCCGCTACCGGCGCCGGTGACCAGTATGACGCGCTCCCGCAGCAGCAGCGGCGGCGGCGCGTAATCGAGCAAGCGAGGCGTGCGGGTCGCATCGATGGGCACAGCGGTCGTCTCCATGTTCAAGATCCCGTGGAGGGGGGAATTTAGCCCATCGGGCGGGCTGAAGACAGCCCGGCGCAGCCCGCGATCAGCGCACGCGCCGCCGCGCTGCGCGCCCGGCGGATCTCCACGCGATCCACAGCTTGCGCGCCGGGTGCAGCGCATAGCGTGTTTCGTGGACGCGCAGACCGTCGCTTCTCATGCGGGCCAGGAGCGCGCGGTACAGCGACGCCAGCACGCACAGTGCGCGCTGGCGTCGCTGGTCTTTCCTGGGCAGTGCGGCAAGCCCTTGCGCATAGTCGCGTTCGGCGTCGTCCGCCAGCTCGGCGAGGACCGGCTGGAGTGCGTCAACGGCCGATTCGGTGAGTATGCGGTCGGGCGCGACGCCAATGTCTTCCAGCCGGTCGAGCGGCAAATAGATGCGCCCGCCGAGCACGTCGCTGCGCAGGTCGCGCAGCAGCGTCGTGCGCCGGATGGCAAAGCCCAGCCGGCGCGCCGCTTCCAGGGTCGCGGGGTCGTCGTGGCCCGACAGGGCGGCAGCCACGACGGCCGTGACGCCCCCGCTCTTGTCGAGATAGCGGTTGAGCTCGGCCACGTTGGCAAAGCCGCCGCCGGCCAGTTCCATCTCCACGGCGTCGGCCATTTCACGCAGGCGTTCGCGCTCGACCCCGAATTGCGCCGTCATGCGTCCCAAGGCCGGCGCCAGCGGGTGCTGACCCGAGCCGCGCAGCGCGCTCTCGAGCTCACCGCGCCACCACTCCAGCTTGGCGCCGGCGACGGCTGGCTCGCTCACCTCCAGTGCGATGCTGTGCAGCTCCCGGTAGAGCGCCGCCAGCGTCCGCAGCAACGCCCGGCGCTCGGGCGGGGCGAACAGGAGTGCGTAATGGAGGCTTGCGCGCGAGTCCTCCGGGCGCCCGGCGAGCACGTCTTCGGCGGCGGTCATCGGCGCTTCAGGCGTGCGCGTCGAGCCAGGGCAGCAGCGCTGCCGGCGACTCCAGTATGCCGTCGGCGCCCCAAAGGTGGGCGGCGTCGCCGTCCGGGATATAGCCGTAGGCGGCGGCCAGGGTGCGCATGCCCGCGCTGCGCCCCGCCTGCACGTCGCGTCCGGAGTCGCCCACGTAGACGCAGTCCTGCGGGCGCATCGTGGACAAGCGGCAGGCCAGCAGGAGCGGGTCGGGATGGGGCTTGGCACGCGCCGCGCTGTCCCCGCTGACCACGCAGCAGGCGCGCGCCTCCAAACCCAGTCGCGCCACCAGTGGTGCGGTCAAAGAGCCGGGTTTGTTGGTCACAATGCCCCACGGGCAGCGCCCGGACTCCAGCGCAGCAAGGTTTTCAGCCATGCCCTCGAACAACCGCGACGCGACGCACAAGCGCTCACGATACAAGGCGAGAAAGCGCTCGCGCAGCGCCGGGAAGCGGCTGTCGCCGGGCTGCACGCCGAAGCCGACGCCGATCAGCCCGCGCGCGCCCATCGAGACCACCGGGCGCAACAGCGCAAACGGCAGCGGTGCGAGGTCGTGTTCGATGCGCAGGCGGTTCAGGGCGTCCGCCATGTCGGGTGCGGTATCGACGAGTGTGCCGTCGAGATCGAACAGGATGCAGCGGCTCATTGGCCGCGCTCGTAGCAGGCGAAGTAGTTGACGTCGATGTCGCGGCCCGTGCTGTAGCGGCGTAGCAGCGGGTTGTACGTCAGGCCGGTGAGATCGCGCAGGTCGAGCCCGGCGGCGCGCGCAAAGCGGTCCAGCTCGGAAGGGCGTATGAAACGGCGGTAATCGTGCGTGCCGGCGGGGAGCAGGCGCAGCACGCGTTCCGCACCGACGATGGCGAGCATGAAGCTCTTGGCATTGCGGTTGATGGTGGAAAAGACCACATGACCGCCCGGGCGGGTCAGCGCGGCGCACGCGCTCACCAGTGACCCGGGATCCGGCACGTGCTCCAGCAGCTCCATGCAGGTGACCGCATCGAAGGCGCCCGGCTGCTCTTCCGTCAGCTCCTCGGCGCTCAAGTGGCGGTACTCCACCTGCAGGCGGCTCTCAAGCAGGTGCAGCCGCGCCACCTGCAGCGCTTCGGTGGCCAGATCGATGCCGGTCACATGGGCGCCGCTCGCGGCCATGGCTTCGGATAGCAGACCGCCGCCGCAGCCGACGTCGAGCACGCGCTTGCCCTGCAGGCCGACGTGGCGCTCCAGGTAACGCAGGCGCAGCGGATTGATGTCGTGCAACGGCTTCATCTCGCCATTCGGGTCCCACCAGCGCGAGGCAAGGCGGTCGAATTTGGCGATCTCGGAGCGCGCGACGTTCCTGTTTCTGAGCTCGGCCATGGGTTTATTCAAGCCTCCGGCGTCCGGTCCTCGGCGATGCGGTCATGCCAGCGGCGGGCGCTGGCGCCCAAGGCCGCTTCGTCCAGCGTGGTGAGGCGGCGTTGATCCAGCAGGCGCCGGCCCGCCACCCACACGTCGCTGACCTGACAGCGGCTTGCGGAATAGACGATGTGCGAGACGGGATTATACAGCGGTTGGGTCTCGAGTTCGTCCAGACGCAACGCTGCGAGGTCCGCCCATTTGCCAACGGCGATCGAGCCGATCTCTCGCTCCAGCCCCAAGGCGCGCGCACCGCCCAGCGTGGCCATGGCGAGCGCCTCGTGCGCGGGCAGGGCGGCCGGATCGGCGCTGGCGCCCTTGGCTAACAGCGCCGCGGTTCGCATCTCGCCCAGCATGTCCAGGTCATTATTGCTCGCCGCTCCATCCGTGCCCAGCGCCAATCCCACGCCGGCGCGCGCCAGGTCGACGACGGGGCAGGTGCCGCTGGCCAGTTTCAGGTTGGATTCGGGGCAGTGTACGACGCTGGCGCCGGCGCGTGCGACGCGCTCAATCTCGGCCGGCGCGAGCTGCGTCATGTGCACGGCGACCAGGCGCGGCGACAGCAGGCCCAGGCGCTCCAGCCGCGCCAGCGGGCGCTCGCCGCGTTCGCTCTCGGCCTGGCGCACCTCGAACGCGGTCTCGTGAACGTGCATGTGCACCGGGATATCGAGCTCGTCGGCCAGCGTGGCCAGCCGCTCGAGCGGTGCGTCGGAGACGGTATATGGGGCGTGCGGCGCAAACGCGGTGGTGATCAGCGGATCGTCGCGGAAGCGCTCGTGCACGGCCAGCCCTTTGCGCAGGTATTCGTCGGCGTCGCGCGCCCACGCGGTGGGAAAGTCGATGACGATGAGTCCGGTACAGGCGCGCAGCCCGGCGTCGCGGGCGACCTGGGCGGCCACGTCGGGAAAGAAGTACATGTCGTTGAAGCAAGTGGTGCCGCCGCGGATCATCTCTGCCGCGGCGAGGCGCACGCCGTCGGCGACGAAGGACGGCGAGGCGTGCTTGGCCTCCGCCGGCCAGATGTGGTGCTCCAGCCACTGCATGAGCGGCAGATCGTCGGCCAAGCCGCGCATCAGGGTCATGGCGGCGTGGGTGTGGGCGTTGATCAGGCCCGGTATGAGTGCGTGCTCGCCCAGCTCGACGCTGCGCTCGGCAGTGAGTTCAGTCCGGGCCTGCGCTGTGGGAAGGATGGCAGTAATGCGCCCGTTCGCAATGGCCACGCTGTGGCGTGGGAGTACGGTGGCGGGCGGTTCGACGGGGATCAGCCAGCGCGCGTGAATCAGCGTATCCACGCTTTCCATATCACTTTCCCGCTTATCAGCATCGGCGGCCTAGTGTAGCGCGGCGAGCGGCGCCCGCGCACAGCGCTGCGGTGTTGTTGTTCGCGGCCGGCGTGGGCCCGGTACAATGGCCGGATGAAGCGCGCGGCGTGCGCCGGCGGAATCGACACTATGGCTGTATCCACCATCGAACCCATCATTTGGCAGGACGATCATCTGCTGCTGCTGGACCAGCGCGCCCTGCCCGGCGAAGAGCGCTATCTGCGCATCGACAGCGCCGCAGGGGTCGCGCGGGCGATCCGCGGCATGGTGGTGCGCGGCGCGCCTGCGATCGGCATTGCCGCTGCCTACGGCGTGGTGCTGGCCGCGCGCGAGGCGGTGCGCCGCGATGGCTCCCCGGACCTTGAGCGGGCGCTGCAATGCCTGGCGGACGCCCGCCCGACGGCGGTCAATTTGCACTGGGCGCTGGCGCGCATGCGCCGGTGTCTGAGGACGTTGGCGCAAGGCGATACGGAGGGCGTGCTCGAGGAAGCGCGGCGTATTCACCAGGAGGACGTTGCGCAAAATCGACGCATGGGCGCGCTGGGCGCGGCGCTGATCGAACGCCCGTCGCGGCTGCTCACCCATTGCAACACGGGTTCGCTGGCCACCGGCGGTTACGGCACGGCGCTGGGCGTGGTGCGCGCGGCCCACGCCGGCGGCCGCGTGATCGAGGTGTTCGCGGACGAGACGCGGCCATGGCTGCAGGGCGCGCGCCTGACCGCCTGGGAACTGGCGCGCGAAGCCATACCGGCACGCCTGGTGGCCGACGGGGCGGCGGCGTTTCTGATGGCGCAGGGACGGGTCGACTGGGTCATCGTGGGCGCGGACCGCATCGCGGCCAACGGCGACGTGGCGAACAAGATCGGCACTTATGCGCTGGCCGTGGCGGCGCAACATCACGGACTCCCGTTCATGGTGGTGGCCCCCAGCGGCACCGTGGACATGGACACGGCGACCGGTGCCGACATTCCTATTGAAGAGCGCGCGGCCACGGAGTTGACGCAGGTGATGGGCCATGCCGTGGCGCCGGCAGGATTTGCGGCCTTCAACCCGGTGTTCGACGTCACGCCGGCGCGGCTGGTGACGGCGCTGGTCACCGAGCGGGGGGTGCTTGCACACCCGGACGAGGCCGCTATGCGCCGGCTGTTCGGCGTTGGAGCTGAAGGCCGCTGATCAAGGGCTTGTGATATCATAGTCAGTCTTTGACAAAGCGCCGTTTCGGGGCTTTGTGCTCTGTAAATGCTGAGGAATTCCGCGATCGATGGCTGACGTCGCCAAAGAGATCCTGCCGGTCAACCTCGAAGACGAAATGCGCCAGTCCTACCTCGATTACGCCATGAGCGTGATCGTGGGACGGGCGCTCCCGGACGTTCGAGATGGCCTCAAGCCCGTGCACCGCCGTGTGCTGTTCGCGATGCGCGAGCTCGGCAACGACTGGAACAAGCCGTATAAGAAGTCGGCGCGCGTGGTCGGCGACGTCATCGGTAAGTATCACCCCCACGGGGATAGCGCCGTCTACGACACCATCGTGCGCATGGCACAGGCATTTTCCATGCGCTATCTGCTCGTGGACGGGCAGGGCAATTTCGGCTCCGTGGACGGCGATGCGCCGGCGGCGATGCGCTACACCGAGGTACGCATGAGCCGGCTGGCACACGAGCTGCTGGCGGATATCGACAAGGAAACGGTCGATTTCGTTCCCAATTACGACGAGTCGGAGTGGGAGCCCATGGTGCTGCCCACCAAGGTGCCCAACCTGCTCGTCAACGGCGCCTCCGGTATCGCCGTGGGCATGGCGACCAATATTCCGCCGCACAACCTCGGCGAAGTGGTGGATGCCTGCATCGCGCTCATCGATGACCCCATGCTCGGCGTGGACGATCTCATGCGCCACCTGCCCGGGCCCGATCTGCCCACGGCGGGCCTGATCAACGGCGTGCGCGGCATCGAGGAGGCGTACCGCACCGGGCGCGGGCGCATGCTGATGCGCGCGCGCGCCCACGTCGAAGATGACCACACGCCGGGCAAGCAGAAGATCATCGTCACCGAGCTGCCGTACCAGGTAAACAAGGCGCGGCTGCTGGAGAAGGTGGCGGAGCTGGTCAAGGAGAAACGCCTGGAGGGTATCGCCGAGCTGCGCGACGAATCCGATAAGGAGGGCATGCGCGTCGTCATCGAGCTCAAGCGCGGCGAGGTCGGCGAGGTGGTGCTGAACAACCTCTACCAGCACACCCAGCTGCAGACCGTGTTCGGCATCAACATGGTGGCCCTCGACGAGGGGCAGCCGCGGCTGATGAACCTGCGCGATATTCTCGCCGCGTTCCTGCGCCACCGCCGCGAAGTGGTGATGCGGCGCACGCGCTATCTGTTGCGCAAAGCGCGCGATCGCGCGCACGTGCTGGAAGGGCTGGCGGTGGCGCTGGCCAACATCGACGAAGTCATCGCACTCATCCGGGCATCCAGCGGGCCGGCCGAGGCGCGGGAGGCCCTTATGGGCCGCGTGTGGGCGCCGGGGCCGGTGAGCGCCATGCTCTCGCGCGCCGGCGCCGAGGCCTCGCGCCCGCGCGAGCTGTCGGCGCAGTACGGCATGGTCGACGGCGGCTACCGGCTCACCCAGACCCAGGCCCAGGCCATTCTGGATCTGCGCCTGCACCGCCTGACGGCGCTGGAGCAGGACAAAATCATCGACGAGTACCAGAAGATTCTGGACGACATCGCCGGCTACCTCGAGATTCTGTCGAGCCAGGCGCGCCTGATGGAAGTGATCCGGGAAGAGTTGCTGGAGCTCAAGGCCAACTTCGGCGACGCCCGCCGCACCGAGATTCTGGAGGACCGCCTGGATCTGTCCGTGGAGGACCTGATCAAGCCGCACGACGTGGTGGTGACCCTGTCCAATGCCGGATACATCAAGGCGCAGAGCCTGGATGCCTATCAAGCGCAGCGCCGGGGCGGGCGCGGCAAGTCGGGTGCGGCGACCAAGGCAGAGGACTTCATCGACCGCCTGTGGGTGACGCACAGCCACGACACGCTGCTGTGCTTTTCCAGCTTCGGCAAGGTGTATTGGCTGCGCGTGTTCGAACTGCCCGAGGCCGGCCGGGGCGCCCGCGGCAAGCCCATCGTCAATCTGCTGCCGCTGGAGGCGGATGAGCGCATCAGCGCCGTGCTGCCGATCAAGGACTTCGATTGCGACGCGCGTTACGTGCTGTTCGCCACGCGCTCGGGCATGGTCAAAAAGACCGCCCTCGAGCAGTTCTCGCGACCGCGCACCAGCGGCATCATCGCCATCGATCTGCTTCCGGAAGATGCTTTGGTGGATGTCGCGCTGACCTCGGGGGAGAGCGACGTGCTGCTGTTCTCCGACGCGGGCAAGGTGATTCGCTTCAACGAGCGCGACGTGCGCGCCATGGGGCGCACCACGCGCGGCGTGCGCGGCATGCGCCTGGGTCGGGACGACGCCATCATCGCGCTCATCATCAACGACCAGGGCCATATTCTGACGGTATCGGAAAACGGCTTCGGCAAGCGTACGCCGATTGACGACTATCCCTTGCGCGGGCGCGGCGGCCAGGGCGTGCTGGCGTTGCGGCGCACCTCGCGCACCGGCGCCGTGGTGGGGGCGATCCAGGTGCAGGATGAAGACGAGATCATGCTCATCTCCAGCGCCGGCATTCTGATCCGCCTGCCGGTCAATCAGGTCTCGATCATGGGTCGCAATACCCAGGGCGTGAAGCTCATCCGCTTGGGCGAGGAGGAGCGCCTGGTGGGTCTGGATGGCATTGCCGCTGTCGAGGATGACGGCGAAACCGCGGACGAGGGCTGACGCGTGAGCCGGCCTGAAAGCGCTGTGCGGCGCCGGCATGGCAGGCGCCGGGGATCGATTTTGATTTTTCGCAGCGACCGCTAAGGTAGGAGCGATGGCGCGCGTATTTAACTTCAGCGCGGGGCCGGCGACGCTGCCGCTCGAGGTCTTGGAACAGGTGCGCGACGAGCTTGTGGACTGGCACGGCGCGGGCATGTCGGTGATGGAGATGAGCCACCGCGGCCGTTACTTCATGTCCGTGGCCGAGCGCGCCGAGGCCGATCTGCGCGACTTGCTCGACGTGCCCGCGCACTATCGGGTGTTGTTCCTCCAAGGCGGTGCGGCGACGCAGTTCGCCGCGGTGCCGCTGAATCTGCTGGGCGGCCAGGACCGGGCGGACTATCTCGATACCGGGCACTGGTCGCAAAAAGCGATCAAAGAGGGCGAAAAGTACGCGCGGATCAACGTGGCGGCGAGTGCGCGGGAGAGCGGCTACACCGCGATTCCGGACCGGGCGTCGTGGCGGCTGAATGCGGACGCGGCGTACGTGCACTACACGCCCAACGAAACCATTCACGGGCTCGAGTTCCAGCAAGTGCCGTCGGTGGGCGATGTGCCGCTGGTCGCCGATATGTCCTCGAATTTCCTGTCGCGCCCCGTGGAGGTGTCGCGGTACGGGCTGATTTACGCCGGGGCGCAGAAAAACGCCGGTCCGGCGGGGGTGACCATCGTGATCGTGCGCGACGACTTGCTGGGTCGAGCGCATCCGTACACCCCCATGACGCTGGATTACGTCCGGCAGGCCGAAGCGGGCTCCATGCTCAACACACCGGCGTGCTTTAACTGGTATGTGTGCGGGCTGGTGTTTCAGTGGCTCAAACGCCAGGGCGGGCTGGGCGCCATGGCGCAGCGCAACGCGCGCAAGGCGCAAAAGCTCTACGATTTCATCGACGCCTCAGGTTTCTATTCCAACGCCGTGGCGCCGCCAGTGCGGTCGCGTATGAATGTGCCGTTTGCGCTGGCGTACGAGCGTCTCAACGCGACCTTCGTGGAGCAGGCACAAGCGCAAGGATTGGCGGCGCTGAAAGGCCACCGTGCGGTGGGCGGTATGCGCGCGAGCCTGTACAACGCCATGCCGGAAGCGGGGGTGGACGCACTGATTGCGTTCATGCGCGAGTTCGAGCGGACACACGGGTGAAGGTGGGCACGCAGACGTGCCGGGCTTGCCGATACGAACGGACTGCCAGCAAGGCGGCTTGTCGGGTTTGCCCTATACTGGGAACCTCGAAAAACAGGCCTTCTGACAGTTTTTCGAGCCGGCGAATCCGGCGCATGTCCGGACTCGCCTCCGCTAATCAAGCGGTTACGTGCTTGGTCGCGAGCGGTACATCCCTGTGCCGCAGGGCACCTCGAGTTGTGCGAGGTGCCCTACTGTGCCTTTTGGCCGTGCGCATCCCATAGCAAAGTGGCTGCGGCGGGATCATTGTGCGAGATGGGCGACAAGAGTAAGCAGGCATGGCAGACGAGGGGTTAGAGGCGGCAAGGGCGCGGATCGACGCCATCGACCGGGAGATCCTGCGGCTGATCAATGAGCGCGCGGCCGTGGCGCAGCAGGTGGCGGAGATTAAAGCGGCAACCGTGCCGGACGCGGAGCGGGGCGAGTTGAATTTTTATCGCCCGGAGCGCGAGGCGCAGGTGCTGCGCCGGCTGCGTGACGATAACCCCGGGCCGTTGGACGGCGACACGGTCATGCGCCTTTTCCGCGAGCTCATGTCCGCCTGTCTGGCCTTGGAGCGGCCCCTGGCCGTGGCTTATCTGGGACCGGCCGGCACCTATACGCAGGCCGCGGTGGTGAAGCATTTCGGCCAGGCGGTCAAAGCGCGCCCGGTCACCGCGATCGACGAGATATTCCGTGAGGTGGAGGCGGGCCTGGCGGACTACGGCGTGGTGCCGGTGGAGAACAGCACCGAGGGCGTGGTCAGCCATACGCTGGACCTGTTCGTCGCCTCCCCGCTCAAGATCTGCGGCGAAGTCACTTTGCCCATCCATCACCATCTGCTCTCGGGGAGTGCCCGGCTAGCCGATGTCAGGCGTGTTTATGCGCATGCGCAGTCGTTTGCACAGGCCCGCAAGTGGCTGGACAGCAAGCTCGCCAACGTGGAGCGCCAGGCAGTGAGCAGCAACGCGGAGGCGGCGCGTATCGTCGCCGATGAGGCCGGGGCGGCGGCCATCGCAGGCAAAGCGGCGGCACAGCTTTACGGCCTGCAGGTGCTCGCCTCCAACATCGAGGACGACCCCGGCAACACGACCCGTTTTCTGGTCATCGGGTGCGACAGCGTGCCCCCCAGCGGTGACGACCTGACCTCCCTGCTTCTCTCTTCACCGCATGCGCGCACCCGCCCCGGCGCGCTCTATAGCCTATTGCTGCCCTTCGCGGACGCCGGCGTGAACCTGACGCGTATCGAGTCGCGCCCGACACGGCGCATGAACTGGGATTATCACTTTTTCATCGACCTGGAAGGACACGCCGAGGACGCGGGCGTGCGCCGGGCCCTTGAACGCATCGAGGGCACGGGCGCTATGGTCAAGATCCTGGGTTCGTATCCGCGCGCGGCGCGCTGAGCGGGCTTCGCGCAAGCGAATTCGTTCATTTTCCAAGGTACTAAAGTCATGGGCCCGACCGTGAATTACGTTGATTTTGCCGTCGAAGGCGTGCAGGCCTTGCGGCCCTATGAGCCCGGCAAGCCGGTGGAGGAGCTGCAGCGCGAGCTGGGTCTGAACGACGTCATCAAGCTGGCTTCCAACGAGAACCCGTTGGGGGCGAGCCCGCGCGTGGTGGAGGCGCTGCGCGATCAAGCGCCGGATCTTGCTTCCTATCCGGACGGCAGCGGCTACCGGCTCAAGCGCAAGCTCGCCGAACGTCACCGCATCGGTGCCGATCGCATCACCCTCGGCAACGGCTCGAACGATGTGCTGGACCTGGTGGCGCGCGTGTTTCTCGGTCCCGGGCGCGCCGCCGTGTTTTCCGAGTACGCGTTCGCAGTCTATCCGCTGGTGACGCGCGCGGTGTGCGCCGAAGCGCGTGTGGCCCCCGCGCGAGCGCGTGACGATGCCATGCCGCTCGGCCACGATCTGGACGCCTTTGCGCAGCGCATCGACGCCGACACGCGCGTGGTGTTCATCGCCAATCCCAACAATCCGACGGGCACATGGCTCGCGCCCGACGACATCGATGCGTTTTTGCGCGCCGTGCCGGCCGAAGTGGTCGTGGTCCTCGATGAGGCCTACCGCGATTATCTGGAGCCGGGCGAGCGCGTGGAAAGCCGCGCACTGCTCGAACGCCATCCCAACCTTGTGCTGACCTACACTTTTTCCAAGATTTTCGGGCTCGCAGGGCTGCGCGTGGGCTATGCGCTGGCCAATGCGCAGGTTACCGATCTGCTCAATCGCGTGCGCCAGCCCTTCAATGTCAACAGCGCGGCGCTGCGCGCCGCCGAGCTCGCGCTCGACGACCGCGATCATCTGGAACGCTCGCTTGCGGTTAATCGCGAAGGGCTGACGACGCTGGGACAGGCTTTGGACCACCGCGGGCTCGAACGTCTGCCGTCTCAGGGCAACTTCGTGACATTCAGCGTCGCGGGGGACGCCCAACCGGTGTTTCAGTCGCTGCTGCGTCAGGGCGTGATCGTGCGTCCTTTGGGCGGATACGGCCTGGCGCAGTGGTTGCGCGTCACCGTGGGCACGCCCGAGCAGAACGCCCGCTTCGTTGAGGCGTTGGATCGTAGCCTGGACGGGGTATGAGCAGGATCGGGCGACTGACCATTATCGGTGTCGGCCTCATCGGCGGATCGCTGGCCTTGGCGCTCAAGCGCGCCGGAGCCGTGGGGGAGATCGTGGGTTGCGGGCGCGACCGGCAGCACCTGCAGCGGGCGTTGTCGCTGGGCGTCATCGATCGCCTCGACACCGACCCCGCGCATGCGGTGGCGGAAGCGGACGTCGTCTTCGTCGCCACGCCGGTCAGCGCAATGGCCGACATTTTCCGGGCCATCCGGGCGGCGCTTCCCCCCCAAGCGGTGCTTACCGACGGCGGCAGCGTGAAGGGGAGCGTGGTGGAAGCCGCCCGCGCCGCCTTCGGCCGCGTCCCGCCACGCTTCGTGCCGGGTCATCCCATCGCGGGCACCGAAAAGAGCGGTGTCGAGGCCGCATTCGCCGAACTATTCGACGGCCAGCGCGTGATTCTCACGCCGCTCGCGGACACGGAGGCAGCCGCCCTGGAGCGGGTGCGAAGCCTCTGGGCGAGCGCGGGGGCGCAGGTCACAGTCATGAACGCTGACCATCACGACCGCGTGCTGGCGGCCACCAGCCACCTGCCGCACGTGCTTGCTTACGCGCTGGTCGACCGGCTCGCGGCGATGGATGCAAGCGAGGAAGTCTTCGCCTACGCCGGCGGCGGCTTCCGCGACTTTAGCCGGATCGCCTCGAGCAATCCGGCGATGTGGCGCGACATCGTGCTCGCCAACCGAGGCGCCGTACTGGACGCGCTTGACGACCTGCTGCAGGCGCTTGAGCGGGTGCGCCAGGACATTGAACGCGGCGATGGCGAAGCGCTGCAGGCCTGCTTCACGCGCGCCAAATCGGCCCGCGACCGTTTCATCGCGCTGGCCGCCTCCGGCTGTGGCGCGGATAATGGCATGCCATCCCAACATAATGGCAACCCATAGATATGGCAGAAACGGTCACGTTTACGCTCAAGCCCGGCGGCCGCCTCGCGGGCAGGCTGCGCATTCCCGGGGATAAGTCGGTGTCCCACCGCGCCGTGATGTTGGGCGCGATCGCCCAGGGCACCACTCAGGTCAGCCATTTTCTCGAGGGCGGCGACTGCCTGGCGACGCGCCGCGCGTTCGAGCAAATGGGGGTGCTGATCGAGCGACCGGGGGCCGGACAGTTGGCCATTCATGGGGTGGGGAGAAACGGCTTGCAGGCCCCCCAGGCGGCGCTGGACCTCGGCAATTCCGGGACTTCCATGCGGCTGATGGCCGGGCTGCTGAGCGGTCAGGCCTTCGACAGCGTGCTGACCGGGGACAGCTCGCTGTCGCGCCGGCCCATGCGCCGGGTCGCTGATCCGTTAGCGAGAATGGGCGCCCGCATCGAATTGCGCGAGGGCGGTACGGCGCCCATGACCATCCATGGCGGCGCGCCTCTGCACGGCATCGACTACGAGCTGCCGATGCCCAGCGCCCAGGTCAAGTCGTGTCTGCTGCTTGCCGGGCTCTACGCCCAAGGCGTCACCCGCGTGCGCGAGCCGGCGGTGACGCGCGATCACACCGAGCGCATGCTGGAGGCCTTCGGGGTGGGGCTCCAGCGCGGGCAGGGGGTGGTTGCGCTCGAGGGCGGCCAGGTGCTGAGCGCGGCCACGATCGAGGTGCCAGGCGATATCTCTTCGGCAGCC
>Ga0102962_1000243_pt1 | contig 30887 bp, 26 predicted proteins | sample SalPonF2_C_D2_MG_FD_84519 | JGI IMG/M metagenome (GOLD analysis project Ga0102962, IMG submission 84519) | Salt pond soil microbial communities from South San Francisco under conditions of wetland restoration - Salt Pond MetaG SF2_C_D2_MG ...
CGCGCTCAAGGGGCTGGCCGATCAGGGCCAGGTGGCGGCCAACAGCGTCGCTAAGGCGATCAAGCGCTACGGGCTCGACCCCGACAAGCCCAACCCCCTCGCTTATTGAGGGGAAGGCGGTGGCGCTCCGGCTCGCTCATAGCAGCACGTCATGCGGCCGGCCCCGTCTTTGGAAGCGGCATGGTGCGCCCCTATAACCGTCGTCCTGCCCGATGGCTTAAGCGGGTCTGCGTTGCGAGCGGTTTGAAACTTCGGTGAAAATAACAGGCTTTCCGCTGGGGTCGTGGGGATAAGGAGTTGCAGGCCATGTTGTTGGACCTTATCGCAAAGCGTCTTCGAATCGGTACGCTGCAGTTGTACGAAGCGGACGGTTCGCTGCGCACAATTGGCCGTGGAGAGCCCGTCGCCCAAGTGGTGTTTAACAGACCGGGTGTCCTGCGCCGCATCATGAAGAACCCGGACATGCAGCTCGGCGAGAGCTACATGGATGGCGACTGGGACCCGGGCGAAGGCGGTCTCCTGGCGCTGTTCGAGCTCCTTCACCGTAACGAAGAGCCGATCAGCGCGCGTTTAGGCATGGCCGGCTTGTGGCAGCGCGCGCGCCATGCCTTGGACGAAATGAATAATGCGGTGCGCAGCCGCAACAACGTGCATCGCCACTATGATATCGACGAGACCTTGTTCCGGGGGTTTCTCGACGACGACATGCAGTACTCCTGCGCCTATTTTCCCCGCCCGGACATAACGCTGGAGGAGGCGCAAACGGCCAAGCGCGAGCATATCGCGCGCAAGCTTCTGCTCAATCCGGCAGACACGGTGGTCGACATCGGCTGTGGCTGGGGCGGCATGGCGCTGCATCTCGCCCGGCACTACGGTGCGCGGGTGGTCGGCCTGACATTGGCCGACGACCAGTACCGGGTGGCGCGCGAGCGGGCCCGCGAGGCCGGGCTTGAAGGACAGGTTGAGTTCCGGCTCCAGGATTACCGCGAGCATGAAGGCTCGTATGATGCCGTGGTGAGTGTGGGCATGTTCGAGCACGTCGGTCGGCCGCAGTATCAGGTCTTTTTCAACAAGGTTTTCGATCTGCTGAAGGATGATGGTCGTGCGCTCGTTCATACCATCGGCCGCACGGCACCGCCCACGGTTACCAATCCCTGGATACACAAGTATATTTTCCCTGGGGGCTACATCCCGGCGTTGTCCGAGGTGGCGCGGCCCGTCGAGCGTTCCGGGCTGGTGTTGAGCGACCTGGAGGTTCTGCGCCTGCACTATGCCGAAACCCTCAAGGCCTGGAACCAGCGCTTCCAAAAGATGCGTGATCAGGCCAAACAGCGCTTCGACGAGCGCTTCTGTCGCATGTGGGAGTTTTACCTTCAGCTTTCGGAGGCATCGTTCCGCTGGAGCGAGTTGGTCAACTTCCAGTTGCAGTTGGCGCGAAGAAACGATGCGGTCCCTTTGACCCGGGATTATCTCTATTCTTAAAGGCCAGCGCCGGCGGCGTGGTCGAGCGCCGCATTTGACACCGATCATGAAGCGCGTGTATCAAGCGTTAGAATAACGCCCGCCAGGGCGGGGGCAGCGGTCGCAGAGGCCCGGGTGGGGCCGGACAAAGCCCAGAGGGCGCGAATTTGATAAAAATCGAACAAATCCACAAGTCCTTCGGCGGACTCAGGGCTGTCGATAACTGTTCGTTCGAGATCCGGCAGGGGAGCATCACCGGCCTGATCGGTCCCAATGGCGCCGGTAAATCGACCTTGTTCAACATCGTTGCGGGCTTTCTCAAGCCCGATTCCGGACGGATTTTACTGAACGGCGAGAACGTCGCCGGGGTCCCGCCGCACGAGCTGTTCCACCGGGGACTGGTACGTACCTTCCAGACCCCGCACGAATTCTCGCGCATGACGATCCGCGAAAATCTCATGCTCGTACCCGCACAGCAGCGCGGCGAAAGTCTGCTGCAGTCATGGTTCCGATGGGGGCGCGTCAAGGCTCAGGAGCGGGAGATACTCACGCAGGTCGACGACGTGCTCAAGTTTCTGAACCTGGACCACGTGGCTGACGAACTGGCCGGCAATGTTTCCGGCGGCCAGAAAAAGCTGCTGGAACTGGGCCGGACGATGATGACCGAGGCCAAGGTGGTATTGCTGGACGAGCCCGGCGCCGGCGTCAACCGGACCCTGCTGGCCACGCTGGCGGAGGCGATCGAACGGCTGAATCGCGAGCGCGGCTACACTTTCTGCGTGATCGAGCATGATATGGATCTCGTGGGCCGGTTGTGCGATCCGGTTATTGTGATGGCCAACGGGACGGTGATCGCGCAGGGCGACTTCGACTCGATCCGCAGCAATCAGCAGGTGATCGATGCTTATCTTGGCGGGGAACCGGCGTAGTGAGCGCGCAAGGCGAGACGATTCTTGACATCCGCGGCGTCAGCGGCGGATACGGCGGCGTCGACATCCTGCACAGCGTGGATCTGAACCTCAAGCAAGGTGAGCTGGTGGTCATCGTGGGTCCCAACGGGGCGGGCAAGTCGACCTTAATGAAGGCGGCGTTCGGCCTGGTGAGGGTCAGCAAAGGTCAGATCAGTCTGGCAGGGGAGGACATTACCAACATCAGCCCGGACCGGCTCGTGCACAAGGGCATGTCCTACGTGCCCCAGGAGCACAACGTATTCCCGACCATGACGGTGCAGGAAAATCTGGACATGGGGGCGTATATCCGCACGGATGACGCGCGCCCGCAAATGGAGCGCATCTTCGAGCTGTTCCCGCGGCTCAAGGAACGCCGTAAGCAGCCAGCCGGCCTGATGTCGGGCGGCGAGCGCCAGATGGTGGCGATGGGTCGGGCGCTCATGGTCGAGCCCAAGGTGCTGATGCTTGACGAGCCCACCGCCGGCCTGGCTCCGGCGTTCGTGCAGCAGGTCTTTGAGTGGATCCAGCGCATCAACGAGGCGGGCATCAGCATTCTCATGGTGGAGCAGAACGCCAAGCAGGCCCTGCGCATCGCCGAGCGCGGCTATGTGCTCGCCACCGGCGAGAATCGCTATGAGGACACGGGCGCTGCCCTGCTCGCCAACCGTGAGGTCGCGGAAATGTTTCTGGGGGGGCGATAAGCGTGCACAACGTGCTGCAACTGACCTATGACGGGATCGTTCTGGGCAGCATCCTCGCCCTCGGCGCCATCGGCGTATCCATGATCTTCGGCATCCTGCGCTTCGCACACTTTGCCCACGGCGACCTGATGACCGTGGGCGCGTACCTGGCTTACACCTTCGTGCGCTGGCTGCACTGGCCCATTTGGCTGGCGGCACTGCCGGCGATCGTGCTGGCGGCGCTCATCGCCGTCGCGCTGGACCAGATTTTTTACCGCCGGCTACGCCGCGTGGCGCCGGTGATCTTGCTCATTTCGTCGTTCGCCACGGCGCTCATGCTGCGCGCGTTGGTGCAGATCATCTGGGGCCCGGACAATCACGTCTATGAGCAGGGCATCAGCATTCCCATCCGTGCCTTCGGGCTGATCATCACGCCGGACAGCCTCAAGGTGCTGATCGGCGCGGCGATTATGGTCACGGTCGTGCACCTGTTTCTCGCCCATACCAAAATGGGCAAGTCCATGCGTGCCATGAGCGACAACATGGACCTGGCGCTCATTTCCGGCGTGCCTGTGAACCGGGTGATTTTCTGGACCTGGATGTTCGCGGGCGTGCTGGCGGCGGTGGCCGGCATTCTGCTGGGGCTGAATACGCGTCTCATACCGACCATGGGGTGGGATACGCTGCTGCCCATCTTCGCGGCGGCCATTCTGGGCGGGGTGGGGCGTCCGTACGGAGCGATCCTGGGCGGCTTCATCATCGGCCTGGCAATGAACTACTCGGTCCTCTTTCTGCCGTCGGCCTATAAGCTTGCCGTCGCCTTCGTGATCATGATCGTGGTCCTCATCGTGCGCCCGCAGGGCATCCTCAAGGGCCTGAGCCTATGAACCTCGCCGGTTTTTACCATTACGGGCTGTACTTCCTCACCACGGCGGGCGTGTACGGCATTCTGGCGCTGGCGCTGAACATGCAGTGGGGGCTGACGGGGCTGTTCAACCTCGGTATCGCCGGCTTCTATGCGGTGGGCGCGTACGCGAGCGCCTTGTTGACCACGCCACCGGCCGCAGAACACTGGGGCGGGCTGGGCATGCCCATGCCCGTGGGCGTGGCGGTGGCCATGCTGGCCTCGGGTCTGCTTGCGTTCGTCATCGGTGCGGCCACCATACGGCTGCGCTCCGACTATCTCGCCATTGCCACGCTGGGCATCGCCGAGATCATCCGCTTGGTGATTAAAAACGAAATGTGGCTTACCGGCGGGGTGCGCGGCATAGCGGGTGTGCAGCCGCCATTCCACACGGACAACCAGCTGGTCATGTTGGCGGTGGTGGTGGTCTGCCTGATCGTGCTGTATTGGCTGGTCGAGCGCGCGCGTATCTCGCCTTGGGGGCGCGTCATGCGCGGCATTCGCGAGAACGAGGATGCTTCCATGGCCGCGGGCAAGCACGTGGCCCGTTTCCGCCTGGAATCGTTTGTCGTGGGCTCCGCATTCATGGGTCTCGGCGGTGCACTCTATGCGCATTTCAACGGCTTCATCAGCCCGGAGGCGTTCCGCCCGCTTTATGGCACGTTCATCATCTGGGTGATGCTCATCGCCGGCGGCAGCGCCAACAACTTTGGCGCGATGGTGGGCACGATCGGCGTGTGGTTCGTTTGGACGATGAGCCAGATGTTGACCGATCTGTTGCCCGGGGGGCTGGCAACGCAGGCCGGTGCCGTGCGTATTTTCCTCATCGGTCTGCTGCTGCAGGTGATTCTGCTGGCGCGCCCAAGCGGTCTGTTTCCGGAGCGTCCGCCGCCCCTGATCGGGCGGCGCGAGCGCAAGAAACACCGCTAAGGGGAACCATCTAAGCTCGTTCCACGCATGCGTCCGGGCCCGCTCGCGCTCACGCATGCGGATGCCGGATCGGCGGGGGCATTCGGACAGGTGCCGGACTCGGCGGGTCGAACCGCCGTCAGGCGGGCGGTTTTCGAACATTCCCCCTTCTAAAAAGAGATGTTAGCCGCGCAGGTGGAAAGTCTGCGCGTGCGCAGTGTCGGGAACTGGCGCTTAGGAGGTGCTGCCTGAACGCAGTTTAAGCATGTGAGGCCGGTCTGATAACGATATCCCGGATCCGTGCATTTTCCAGCACCGTTGCGGGATGCCGTAAATACGGTTCGAACACAGATCTCGCTATATCCGAACAGCACGCAAGAAAATGGCCCGCCTGTAGGCGGGCCATTCTGCCTCAGCGCTTAACCCTTACTGGCCTTTGGCCGGGTTGAAGATCTTGACGGTTTCGATCTTGCCGTTCTTGATCGCCCACTCGGCGTAGGTGCCGGTGACGTCGCCGTTTTTGTCGAAGTTCTCGTTGCCGGCGGCGCCGGTCCAGTTGATGGGCTTGCCGGCCTTGATCAGCTTGACCGCTTTGGCCCAGTCCCCCGGATAGATGTTGGTGCCGGGCGGATTGGAGACCGAACGCATCGCGTCACGGATCTTGGTTCCGTTGGTGGTGGTGCCCGCTTTCTCAGCCGCCAATGCGAGAATGTACGTTGCATCGTAGGCGGTGTCGATATACGGCTGCGGGGGCAGTTCCCCATACGCCTTTTTGTAGGCGTTTTCGAAGTGCTTGGCGCCCGGTGTGCCCTTGCGGGCCTGCGCCGTGGTGCCCAGAGAGCCGTTGAGGTACTTGGCGCCCAGGTCCTTGACGAGCACCGGCGACTTCATGCCGTCGGTGAAGAAGAACTTGGTGAACTGGCCGCCTTCCAGAGACTCCCGCAGAATGGTCTCGCCGTTTTGCGGGTAGCCGATGAGCACCAGGTCGGGCGTCGAACCGTCGGCCCATGCCTTGTTCAGCTCGGCCGTATAAGAGGCCTGCTTCTGCTCGTAGGCGGCAGTGGCCAACACGGAACCGCCCTGCTTTTTGAACGCCTTGGTAAACGCATCGGCCAAGCCTTGGCCGTAGTCGTTATTGACGTAAATGATGCTGACCTTCTTCACGCCGGCGCCGGCGACGACCTCCGCCAGGGCCACGCCCTGATACGCGTCGGAAGGCACCGTGCGGAACAGGAAATCCCCATCCTTCAGGGTGGTGATCACCGGCGAGGTCGAGGCCGGCGATATCTGGGGAATGTGATTCGGCTTGCTGACCGACTGGGCGATGGGGATGGTCACGCCGCTGGACATGGCCCCGACAAAGCCGACCACGCGATTGGCGTTGACCAGCTTCTGCGCCGAGGCGACGCCCGGCTGCGGCAGCGTTTGCGTGTCACCGGAAGAGATATCAACTTTTGTACCCAACACACCGCCCGCGCTATTGATCTCCTTAGCGGCCAGTTGGACGCCTTTCAGGCTTGCCGTGCCGAATGCCTGGAGGTCTCCTGTCAAGGGCAGTATCGCACCGATACGCAGCGGTTGGGCGGCCAGTGCTGCAGTCGAAAAGCAGGCTGCTGCAATCGCCGCTACCGCCATCCATTTCTTTTTGAGCATGGTGTGCTCCCTCTGTATGTGGATTGTATGTGCACCTGTGTCCGCCGAAGGCGGTACTCTGCAAGCATAGTAACACCGTCGTCCCCGCGCAACGGCGGCGCACCGCGGCGATCGTGGTCTTGGCGCCGGACCGGCAGCGAACGCCGGGTGCGGCGACCGCCCGGGCGAGGAGGCGATCCCGCTTATGACGCCGTCTCAGCAGTCCTGCGTGAAATAGCGCTGCAGGTAGGTTTCGAAGGGAAGGTCGTCGGCGGCTTCGATCTCGGCCTGCTGGCGTAGCGAGTCGGCGGCCATTTCCCGGTAGCGCCGGGTAATGGCGGGCTCAAGCTCCCAGCCCCGGAAATGGGCCTCGTGTTGCCGCGACAGGCGCAGGGCAAACTGCACGAACGATTCGCCGCGCTCTCTCATCTGTGCGAGCACGCGCGCGGAAGGTAGCTGATCCGGTTCCCGGATATTCGCCTTTTGCCTGGCGAGAGCCTGTGAATAGGGCTTTTCCGGATCATCCCCATCGAGTATTGCACAGACTCCGCCCATGGCGTCGGCGATCGCCAGAGCCCAGTCGCGCAGCCGCAGCGAGCCGTCGCCGCGGTGCAGCCGCAACGCCGGATCGCGTCCGCGGCGGGCAACCTGTCCCTGGTTGTAGCTGATATGGCCGCGCTCGTGCGCGCTGATGGGCGGGCTGTCCTCGAGCAGGCAAAAGATCAGAAAAGCTTCGATAAAGCGCAGGGATGCCGGGTCGATACCCGTGGGTTCGAAAGGGTTGAGGTCCAGCGCGCGGATCTCCGTGTATTCCACGCCGCGGCGCTTGAGTCCCAGAGTCGGCTTTTCCCCGGAGTGGGTGACGTTCTTCGGACGCACGAAGCTGTAGTATTCGTTTTCGATCTGCAGCACGTTGGTGTTGAGCTGGTGCCACTCGCCGTTGACGCGAGTGCCGACGGCGGCGTATTCCGGGTCGGGCGTTTCGATGGCGCGGGTGAGATCGCGCACGTAGTCGTCCAGGCTATTGTAGGAGATCGCCAAGCCGGCCTGGGCGCGGTTTTTGTAGCCGATATCGCTCATGCGCAGGGAGGTGGCATAAGGCTCGTACAAAGTGGCGCTGTCGAAACGTTCGAAGCCGTCGAGTTCGCCGCCCAGGAACGACTGGCAGATGGCCGGCGAGCTCCCGAACAGAAAGGGAACGATCCAGCCGTGGCGCTGGAAGTTGCGGATGAGCGCGAAATACTGGTCCGAAACGAAATCGAACAGGCGCTGCGAGTCGCCCAGCAGCTCGCGATAGGCGCTCCAGAAACCGGGCGGCACGGAGTAGTTGAAGTGCACCCCGGCGATGGCCTGCATGGTGCGCCCGTACCGGTAATCGAGCCCCCGGCGGTAGACGTGTTTCATGCGACCGATGTTGGAGCGGCCATAGTCCGCGATGGGAATGCTTTTGTCGCCGTCGACGATACAGGGCATGCTGGCGGCCCAGAGCAGCTCGTCGTCCAGATGGTCGTAGACGAACTTGTGGATGCGCGTCAGCGTGCGCAGCGTCTCGTGCAGCGTGGGCACGGGCGGGGTGACGAACTCCAGCAAGGCTTCCGAGTAGTCCGTGGTGATCTGCGGATGCGTGAGCGCAGCGCCCAGCGCCTTGGGGTGCGGCGTCTGGGCGATCTTGCCGTCGCGGTCCACGCGCAGGCTCTCCTTTTCCACGCCGCGCAGGCCGCCGCGCAGCGCGCTTTCCTGATTGGCGGAGACGATTTTGTCGAGACGCTTTTCGAAAACGCGGAACATGGTGTGTGCTTTGTGATTATCAAAGCTCCCGATTTTACCGCGGGACGGCGCCGCAAGGGACCTCAACTTGAATAAGGAGCCTAATCTTGCAACGATTTGCCCGTCTGAAGACGTCGGTTAAGGACGCGGCGCAGGCGCGCAGCATGCGCCGGTCAGCCCAGATAGTCGTGAACCACTTCGCCCAGCGCCAGCGTGAGGTCGGTGAGAACGTGCACCGTGGAGACCACCTCACGCACCGGCAGCTCGGTGACCGGCGCCAACGCGTGTGCGCGCAGATCCAGGGCGCCGGGACCGCTCCAGGCGCCGTGGATGGTCAGGTCGACCTGGTGGTAGCGCACGAGCTCACAGATCCGGGGTTTGCCGTCGACGTGAGGAATGATCTTGAGCAGGAAGTTGGGGCCTGCCAGCGTATCCCGCACGCTTTCCGCCTCGAGCGAGCGATGCTTATAGCCCATGGTGCCGGTGGCAACGCGCACGCCGTTATAGTCCAGCGATCCCACCAGCTCGTCCTTGACCACCTCAAGCGTGGGTTGCCCGAGCTTTTTGGGAAAGCCCCAAAGCTCGCGGCCGCCGGCAATCGGAGCCATGTCGTTGAGATACATGGCGTGCTGGTAGCCGCCGCGCTGATCACCGAAACGCACCGGGATCACCTGACCGGCCTCGCAGTAATGACCGAACCCGGTAGAATCGGGCATGCGCATGAACTCGAACTTGACCAGCGGGTCGCCGTCCAGCTCCAGAGGGGCCGGCACCAGCCTGCGCAGGGCCTGTTCGTCGGTACGGTAGGTGATGGTCAGATACTCGCGATTGCGGAAGCGGTACGGGCCGGGCGGATAGGCCGGGTTGGTCAGGGGGATGGCGAAGGCATGTTCACGGACCTCGTCCTCGTTCATGTGCAAACTCCTTGTCTTGCCGCGTAAAAGTGGTCTGTGGCACAGGAGTTCGGACAGCGGGCCATGCGTGCGCGTTCCATGGCATGGGTAGGGCGGCGCTCATTCGGAGCGATATGCAGTTTTGGGACAGATCGTCAATGGGGCTGTTGAGGAGCGCCGTGGAGGCAGCGGTTTGAGGCCTGAGGTGCGTGCCGCCGGGGTGCTGCTTTTGTGCGTCGCCACGCTGCTGCTGGCCGGCTGCGGCGGGCCCTGGAACGATCCCTATCCGGGTTCGCCGGCGGACTCGAACACGCTTTACGAAGCGTTCACCGAACGGCCGCGCCACCTCGACCCGGCGCGTGCCTACAGCACCGACGAGGCGGTGTTCACCGGCGCGATCTACGAGCCGCCGCTGCAGTATGCCTACCTGAAACGCCCTTACCAGTTACAGCCGCTTACGGCGACCGCCATTCCCCAAGTCCAATACGAGGACAAGAATGGCAATCCGCTGCCCCGGGATGTATCCCCGGCGCGCATCGCCTACAGCGTCTATACCATCCACATTCGCCCCGGCATCCGCTATCAGCCGCACCCGGCCTTTGCCAAGGGCAAGGGCGGCCATTATCTGTATCTGCACCTCAAGCGCGGCGATCTCAGCCGCATGGGAATACAGAAGCTTTCGGATTTCCCCAAAACCGGGAGCAAGGAGCTGACCGCGCAGGATTACGTCTACGAGATCAAACGCCTGGCCGACCCGAAGGTGCAGTCGCCCATTTTCAGCACCATGAGCGAGCACATTGCCGGCATGCAGCAGTTCTCCAAGACGCTCGCCCAGGCTCGCAAGCGCCTGGACGCGAAGGAGGGGGCAGGCGCGTGGCTCGATTTGCGCAAATATCCGTTGAGCGGCGCCAGGGTGCTGGGCCGATACACCTATCAGGTTACCGTCACGGGGCGCTATCCGCAGATCCGGTATTGGCTGGCGATGCCGTTCTTCGCCCCGATCCCGTGGCAGGTGGACAAGTTCTACTCGCAGCCGGGCATGGACAAGCGCGACCTGACGCTGGACTGGCATCCGGTGGGAACCGGGCCCTACATGCTGGTGGAGAACAATCCGAATCTGCGCATGGTGATGCTGCAGAACCCCAACTTCCATGCCGAGACCTATCCCGGCAACGGCACGCCGGCCCAGAAAAAAGCAGGGCTGTTGGCCGACGCCGGCAAGCGCCTGCCGTTCATTCACAAGATTGTGTTCAGCTTGGAGAAGGAGAACATCCCTTACTGGAACAAGTTCCTGCAGGGCTATTACGACGCTTCCGGCATCAGCTCGGAGAGCTTTGACCAGGCGATCCAGGTCGGCTCGGGCGGTGAGGCCAACGTCAGCGAGGCCATGAAAAAGCGCGGCATCTACCTCAAGAAAGTGACCCAGCCGGGGATCTACTACCTGGGCTTCAACATGCTGGATCCGGTGGTGGGCGGGGACAGCGAGCGCGCGCGCAAGCTGCGCCAGGCCATCTCCATCGCTGTCGATTACGGGGATTTCATATCCATCTTTCTCAACGACCGCGGCATCCAGGCGCAGGGCCCCATCCCGCCCGGGATCTACGGCCACCAGTCGGGTTGCAAGGGCCTCGACAGTCAAGTGTTCACCTGCCAGAACGGCAAGCCGCGGCGCAAGTCCATACAGGCCGCGCGCAAGCTGCTGGCCCAGGCGGGTTATCCGGGCGGCATTAACGCCAAGACCGGCGAGCCGTTGACGCTTTACTTCGACACCGTGTCGACCGGGCCGGGCGACAAGTCGCGTCTCGACTGGTACCGCAAACAGTTCGCCAAGCTCAACATCCAGCTCGTTATCCGCAGCACCACGTACAACCGCTTTCAGCAGAAAATGGCGAACGGCGACGACCAGATTTTCTTCTGGGGCTGGCAGGCGGACTATCCGGACCCGGAGAACTTCCTGTTTCTGCTCTACGGGCCCAACGGCGCAGCCAAGTACCATGGCGCCAACGAGGCCAATTACTCCAATCCGGCCTTCGACAAGCTCTTCGACAAAATGAAGGCGATGCCGGACGGGCCCAAGCGCCGGGCCGTCATCGATCGCATGGTGGCCATCGTGCAGCGCGACGCGCCCTGGGTTTGGGGCTATTATCCGCGCCAGTTCACGTTGTTTCACGGCTGGGTGCACAACGCCGTGCTCAATCCCATGGTCAGTAGCTCCGCGAAGTATCTGCGTCTGGATCCGCAGCAGCGCGCCCGGCAGGAACGGCGCTGGAATCAGCCGGTGTTGTGGCCTTTGTGGCTGGTGGCGGCAGGGGTGGGCGTGCTGCTGCTGCCGGCGGTGATTCTGTTCTGGCGGCGCGAGCATGCGCGCCCGCGCCGCAGAGCGAGGTAGCGGCGCCGTGCTCGCCTACATCGTGCGCCGCATAGCCTATGCCGTGCCCATCCTGGTGGGCGTGAACCTGATCACCTTTGCGCTGTTCTTCGTGGTCAACTCGCCGGCCGACATCGCGCGGCTGCAACTCGGCGTCAAGCGCGTGACGCCGCAGATGATCCACAACTGGGAACAGCAGCACGGATACGACAAGCCGCTGATCTACAACGGCAAGGCGCACGGACTGGAGACGGTGACCGACACCATCTTCTTCAACAAGTCGCTGAAGGTGTTCGCGTTTCAGTTCGGCCAGTCGGATCAGGGGCGTGACATCTCCAACGACATCGTGCACCGCATGGGTCCCAGCCTGGCGCTGGCTATCCCCACCTTTATCGTCGGCATCGGACTCAATATCACGTTCGCTCTGCTGCTGGTTTTCTTCCGCGCTAGTTATCTCGATGCCTCGGGCGTGATCGCGTGCGTGATTCTGATGTCCATCTCGCCGCTGTTCTACATCATCGCCGGCCAGTTCATGGTGGGCAAGCTCATGAATCTGGTGCCTATCTCCGGCTATCACTACGGTTGGGAGGCGGCGAAGTTCCTCATTCTTCCGGTGATTATCGGCATTGTCAGCGGCATCGGCTCGGGCACGCGCTGGTATCGCACCATCTTTCTGGAAGAGTTCGGCAAGGATTACGTGCGCACGGCGCGCGCCAAGGGCCTGTCGGAGATGAAGGTCCTGTTTCGCCATGTGCTCGGCAACGGCTTGGTGCCCATCCTCACGGGCGCCGTGGTCATTCTGCCGCTGTTGTTCATGGGCAGCCTGATCATGGAGTCGTTTTTCGGCATCCCGGGGCTGGGTGCCTACACCATCGACGCCATCAACAATCAGGATTTCGCGATCGTGCGCGCCATGGTCTTCCTGGGCTCGGTGCTCTATATCGTGGGCCTGCTGCTGACCGACATCTGCTACACCCTGGTTGATCCCAGGATCCGTCTGGATTAGCTCCTATGCCGGTCTTTCTTACCACCGACGTGCTGCTCTACCTGCTGCTGGCAGCGGTGGCCGCTTTCGTCTTCTACGCACGGCGGAAAAAATATCTGCGCGATCCGTGGGTGCGCGTGTTTCGCCGCCGCTCCGGGATGATTGCCATGGTGCTCCTGTCGGCGTATGTGGCGGTCGGCGTCCTGGATTCCGTTCATTTCCGGCCGGTGGCGGGGTACGGCCCGCAAGGGCAGGCGCATTACGCGCCGCAGGTCATCAGCGTGCTGGACTGGATTGCCACGCCGCTGCGCAAACACACGGAAAAGACTTACTCGGCGCCGTTTGCCACCCGCCTGTTCGTAAAGGAGACGGTGCCCGGACCGAACGGCAAGGAGCGCCGCATCTATCCGCGGCTGAAGTGGGCGGGAGCGGGCTTGGCACATCCGCGCAAGCAGGAACTGGGTAACGTTCTGTACCTCGGCAGCGTGGGCGCTGTGGAAGGTTTGGCCGCAACAGCGCTTCTCACGCTGCTGCTCGCCTGGCGGTTGGCGCGCCGGCGCGAGCAACGGTGGCGGGCCATGCTCGCGCGCATCCTGCGTGCGCGCACCGACATACCCTGGCGGGCAGGCCTGCTGACGGCTGCGGCCGTACTGGTGTTCGTGTTCATGTGCGCTAATCTGTCGCCCCACTACCATCTGCTGGGCACCGACAAGGTGGGACAAGACGTTTTCTTCGAGGCGGTCAAGAGCATACGCACCGGTCTGCTCATCGGCACACTGACCACCCTGGTGATGCTGCCGTTCGCGCTGCTGCTGGGGGTCATGGCCGGATACCTGCGCGGCTGGGTCGATGATGCGATCCAGTACCTGTACACCACGTTGAGCTCGATCCCGGGCGTGCTGCTCATCGCGGCCGCGGTGCTGATGCTTCAGGTGTATATGGAGAATCATCCCGGTCTGTTCGCTACCACCGCCGCGCGCGCCGATCTGCGGCTGCTGTTTTTGTGCATCATTCTCGGCATTACCAGTTGGACCTCTTTGTGCCGGCTGTTGCGCGGCGAGGCCCTGAAGCTGCGCGAGGCCGACTATGTGGTTGCTGCGGTGGGATTGGGGGTGAGCCGGCTTCGCGTGATGACCCGCCATCTGCTGCCCAACATGATGCACATCGTGCTGATTCAGGTGGTGCTCGATTTCAGCGGACTGGTGCTGGCGGAGGCGGTGCTGACCTACGTGGGCGTGGGCGTCGACCCGACGATGAATAGCTGGGGCAACATGATCAACGGTGCGCGCCTTGAGCTGGCGCGCGACCCGGTCGTGTGGTGGCCGCTACTGGCGGCGTTTTTGTTCATGTCCGTGCTGGTGCTCGCAGCCAACGTCTTTGCCGATGCGGTGCGCGACGCCTTCGATCCGCGCCTGCGTAGCGGAACGGTCTGATGGCGGCCCTGCTCGAAGTCCGGGAACTGACGGCTGAGCTGAGCACGCCCGAGGGCACCGTGCATGCAGTGGACAGGGTCGATCTCACGCTTGAGGCGGGCCGCACGCTTGCGCTGCTGGGCGAATCGGGCTGCGGCAAGTCCATGACGGCCTTGGCCATGATGCGCCTGATGCCGCAGCCGGCAGGGCGTATCGTCGGCGGGGAAGTGCGCATCGGCGGTGACGATGTGCTGAATCTGTCCGAAGCCGAGATGCGGCGCGTACGCGGGCGGCGCATGGCCATGATCTTCCAGGAGCCGATGACTTCGCTCAACCCGGTACTCACCATCGGCAGCCAGATCGGCGAAGCTCTGCGCATCAACGCGGGGATGGGCCTCAGACAGGCGCGCGGGCGCAGCCTTGAACTGTTGCGCGAAGTCGGCATCCCGGATCCGGCGCGGCGTCTTCACGAATACCCGCACCAGCTCTCGGGCGGGCTGAAGCAGCGCGTGATGATCGCGATCGCACTCGCCGGCGAGCCGGATATCCTCATCGCCGATGAGCCCACCACGGCGCTCGACGTGACCATCCAGGCGCAGATCCTGGACTTGCTTGCGGCGATTCAGCAAAAGCGCGGGATGGGCCTGCTGCTCATTACCCACGATCTGGGCGTTGTGGCGCGCGTGTCCGATCGCGTCGCGGTGATGTATGCGGGGGAGATCGTGGAGGAGGCGCCGCGCGACGCGCTGTTCCGAACCCCGCGCCATCCCTATACCCGCCAGCTATTCGAGTCCCTGCCGGACATGCGCAAGCGCGCGCGCGATCTCGCCGTCATCCCCGGCCGCGTCCCGGCGCTGACCCAGCGTTTTGATCATTGCCGTTTCGCCAACCGCTGTGCGTATGCCTGGTCCCGCTGTTTCGAAGAAGTCCCCGCCTGGCACGCACAGCCAGACAAAGCGGGCGTACGCTGCCACCTTTACGCCGGGCCGCAGTCAGCGCCCGGGAGCGGGCGGCGCACGACGGTTACACCGGAGCGGGGTGCCGGGGGGCGCCCGGCGGCAACATGGGCGGCGGCGGCGCTGCTGGAGGTGCGCGATTTGCAGGTGCATTTCCCCATACGCAAAGGGCTTTTCAAGCGCACCGTGGGATACGTCTACGCGGTCGACGGCGTGTCGTTGTCCATCGCCGGCGGGCGCACGCTGGCGCTGGTGGGCGAGTCCGGCTGCGGCAAGACCACGGCCGGCAAGGCCATTCTGCGGCTGACCAAGCCGACGGGCGGGCAGGTAACGCTCGATGGTGAGGACATCGCCCGTCTGCCGCCGCGCAGCCTGAAAGCGAAGCGGCGCGATATGCAAATGGTCTTTCAGGATCCGTTTTCGTCCATGAATCCGCGCATGCTGGTGGGCGACATCGTGGAAGAGGGTCTGATCGCCCAGAACCTGGGCGGCGGCGAAGCCGCTCGGCGCGAACGGGTAGCGGAGCTTCTGGAACAGGTGGGACTGGAACAGGCCGCTGTCGATCGCTACCCGCACGAGTTCTCCGGCGGGCAGCGCCAGCGCATCAGCATCGCGAGGGCGCTCGCGGTCGAGCCCAGGCTGCTGGTGTGCGACGAGCCGACCAGCGCCTTGGACGTGTCGGTGCAGGCGCAGATTCTCAATCTCATGCAACGGTTGCAGGCGGAGATGGGACTGTCCTATCTGTTCATTACGCACAATATGTCCGTGGTCGCCTATCTGGCCCACGACGTCGCGGTGATGTATCTCGGGCGCATCGTGGAGCGCGGCACGGTCGAGGAAGTGCTGCAAAAGCCGCGCCACCCCTATACACAGACACTGCTTTCCGCCGTGCCGGACGTGGAATCGCCGCAGCGCGAGGCGATCCGGCCACAGGGAGACCCGCCATCGCCGGTTTCGCCGCCGGCAGGGTGCCACTTCCATCCGCGTTGTCCACATGCCATGCCGAGTTGCCGCCAGCGCTACCCGGGTGAAGAGAGGTTGAGCCCGACGCATAGTGCTCACTGCTTCCTGCTGGGAGAGGGGGCCACATGAATGAGCGCGAAAGCGCAGGGCTGATGCGTGAGGGCGCGGGAGGCTCTCCCGTGTGCAAAGTTCTCGAAGCGCTATGGGCCGCGCTTCGCGTTCTCCAAAAAACTTATAAATTAGTTTAAGTAATAGCTATAACTTGCCGTCCGGTAATAGATATTCTCGCTTACCGAACCGTGAGCGATAAGCTCAGTCTTCCGTGCCCAGCCACATGCGCCGCATAACGTCGTCGCGCCTCACCAGGTGGTGGAAGAGCGCTGCCAGGGTGTGCGGCGCGATGGCCGCGGCCAGTCCTACGGCGAGCCATTCGTGCGCCGAGGCGAGGTGGGCGGCGAGTTCCTTGCGCTGCACAAAATACGGGCCCAACCGCAAACCGTAAAAATGCACGGCGTGGCCGCCACAGGTTATCAGGGCGATGCCCAGGAGCGGCTGCGCCATCAACAAAAGATACAGCAGGCCGTGGACCGTGCGTGCCGCGGCGCGCTGCCAGCGGGGCAGAGCCGAGAGGGAAGGGCGCACGTTGCCGCGGCGCCACGCAACGAAGGCCAAGCCGGCGAGCAGCAGGAGTAGGCCGCCGGATTCATGCAGCGCAATCCAGGCGCCGCGCGTTGTCGAGCCTTGTGGGAAGAGTTCAAAGGTCCATCCGAGGGCGAATTGCACGACGATTAGGATAAAAATGACGCTGTGCAGCACGCGCGTGACAAGCCCGAACGACCGGTTGCCGTCTCTCACCGCCATGTCGGCTTTCCTGGCCACCCTGCGAAACCGGTCCTCAGGCGACCTTAATCAGTTGCTTGCCGAAGTTTTCGCCCTTTAGCAGACCGATAAAGGCTTGCGGCGCATTTTCCAGGCCTTCGGTGATGGTTTCACGGTACTTGATGCGGCCTTGCGCGACCCATTCGCCCAATTGCCGCAGTGCCTGCGGCCACACATCCGGGTGTTCGGTCACGATAAATCCCTGCAGTTTGACGCGGTTGATCAGCAGCGAGCGCACGTTGTGAATGGCCATGGGTTGCCCGTTGTAGCCCGAAATCAGTCCGCACAGCGGGATGCGGGCGAACGGGTTGAGCCGGTCGAGCGCGGCGTCGAGGATGGGGCCGCCGACGTTGTCGTAATAGACGTCGACGCCGTCGGGCGTGGCCTCGGCCAGATCCTGTTCCAGCCTGCCCGCCTTGTAGTCGACGCAGGCATCGAAGCCCAACTCCTCCACCACATAGCCGCACTTCGCCGGCCCGCCGGCGATGCCGACAGCACGGCAGCCTTTGATCTTGGCCAGTTGTCCCACGACGCTGCCGACGGCGCCGCTGGCCGCCGACACCAACACCGTCTCCCCCGGCTTGGGTTCTCCGATGTGGGTAAGTCCGTACCAGGCGGTGACGCCGGGCATGCCGACCGTGCCGAGATACACCGTTTCGGGTACGCGGCTGACGTCGATCTTACGCAGCTCGCGGGCATCGCAGACGCCGTACTGCTGCCAACCCAGCATGCCCACGACCCGGTCGCCGCGCTGGAAGCGCTCGTCCCGCGATTCCGCGACTTCGCCCACCGTGCCGCCCACCATGACGTCGCCCAGCTCGACCTTGGCGGCATAGGACTTGGCGTCGTCCATGCGTCCGCGCATGTAAGGGTCCAAGGACAGATAGCGGACCTTTACCAGGACCTGGCCCTCGCTCGGCTCCGGGATGGCTTCGCGTACCTGGCGGAAGTTGTCCTCGCGCACCCAGCGTTGCGGGCGGCTGGCCAGTCGGATCTGCAGGTTGTCTGTGCTCATATGCCTACTCACTCTTGGGCGTCGGCGCTGCGTGCGCCCGCCGCATTCTGAATGTGCCCATGCCTTTGGCGACCAGTTCGCCGTCGCCGCCAAGCACCTCGCCCTCGCAGAAGGCGAGCGTGCGTCCGGCGCGCAGCACCCGCCCCTCGGCCACCAGGCGCTCGCCGCGACCCGGCGCGAGAAAGCTGAGGCTCAAGTCCACCGTGGCCGCGCCGGTCGCCTTCGGATCGCTTGAGCGGCCTGCCATGCTAAGCGCAATGTCGAGCAGCGTCATCACGACCCCGCCGTGCGCCACCCGCCAGCTGTTGAGCAGCTCCGGCGCAAGCGTCACGGCGAGGCGGGAGCGCCCCGAACCGTATTCTTCAAGCTCGAGCCCCAGATGGTCGGCAAACGGGATGTCGATCCCCAGGGCGGCGCTCAGCGGTCCAGCCATATTCGTAATTCCGGATATACGAAGAGGCCGCCTATGCTATCAAGGCCGGGCCTGCGCCGCCGCCAGGTTGGCCTCAGCTTGCCTCGGCCGCCCCGGTAGCGACCGACTGCAAGGCTTGCTTGAAAATCTCGACGGGCTGGGCGCCGGAGAGCGCGTAGCGGCCGTCGAAGACGAAGCAGGGCACGCCGGTGATGCCCAGCTCATGGGCTCGGGCGCATTCCTCAAGCACCGCCTCAGTCTGCGCGGTGCCCGCGAGCCAGTCTGAGAAATCGTCCGCCGGCGCGGCGAGGCCGGCAGTGCGGGCGAGGAGGGCGAGCTCGTGGTGGTCGCCGATGTCTCTGCCCTCCACGAAATAGGCCTGGAAAAGGCTCTCCACCAGAGCGTCCTGCCGGCCCTGTTCGCTCGCCAGGCGGACCAGGCGGTGGGCGTCAAGCGTGTTCGGCGTGCGCGGAATGCGCTCGAAGGCGAACTCGATACCGGCCTGGCGTCCTGCTTCGGCAACGCGGGCGTAGACCTGACTGGCGCGCTCTTGGGCGCCAAATTTGCGCTCCAGATAGGCCCGGCGGTCCATGCCGGCAGCGGGCATGTCCGGGTTGAGCTGGAATGCGCGCCAGCGCAGGCTCACGTCCGGAACGTCGGTTTCCCGCAAGGCACGTTCGAGTTTGCGCTTGCCGATGAAGCACCACGGACAGATGACATCGGAGAAGATATCGATTCGCATGCGGTCGTCCTGTGCTGTGCGGCCGCGAGAGCCGGCCGCCCTTTTAGAGCATGCTGCGCACGATGGCATACTGACGGACGCCATCGCGACAAGTCCAGCACGGAGCATTGCCATGAAAGCCCAGATAATACGCGCCTTCGGCGGTCCCGATGTGTTCGAACTGGTTACGCTGCCGGATCCGAAGCCCGGCCGCGGCGAAGTGCTGGTGCGCGTGCAGGCGGCCAGCGTCAACCCCGTTGACTACAAGGTGCGGCGCACCGGGCCGGCGTTCGCGCCGGAGTTGCCGGGGGTGTTGGGCTGCGACATGGCCGGCGAGGTGGTGGCCGTGGGCGACGGCGTGAACGGTTTCGCTCCGGGCGATCGGGTATACGGTTGTGTCGGCGGGGTGAGGGGACTGCCGGGCACGTACGCGGAAATGGTGGCCGCGGACGCATGTTTGTTGGCACACCGTCCGGCAGGTTTGTCGGCGCGCGAGGCGGCGGCCCTGCCGTTGGTGACCATCACCGCGTGGGAGGCGCTCTATGACCGGGCCCGTCTCGGTAAAGGCCAAAGCGTGCTCATTCACGGCGGCGCGGGCGGCGTGGGCCATGTGGCGGTCCAGCTTGCCAAAGCGTGCGGTGCCAGCGTGTATGCAACGGTGTCGTCGCAGCAAAAGTCGGCTATCGCAAGGCGGTTCGGTGCGCACGACACCATCGATTACCGGCGCGAGCGTGTCGACGTGTATACGCAACGGCTCACGAACGGACACGGTTTCGAGGTGGTGTTCGACACCAGCGGGGGCAGCGACATTGCTGCCTCGTTCGCGGCCGCCCGGCTCAATGGCCAAGTGGTCACCATTGTGTCGCGCTACGAGGCCGATCTCAGTCCAATGCACGTCAAGGGGTTGACGTTGCACGTGGTGTTCATGCTGATACCGCTGCTGCATAACGTGGGCCGCTCGCGCCATGGCGAGATCCTGCAGCAGGCAGCCACGCTGGTCGATCAAGGCGCATTGCGGCCGCTGCTGGATCCGGGCCGATTCAGTCTGGCGGACCTGTCGGCGGCACACCGTCACGCAGAGAGCGGGCAGGCGGTCGGCAAGGTGGTCGTGGATGTAGGGTCGTGAACGTGGTGCAGGGTGGCGTATGGCCCGACGCACGTGTTGTTTGATCGGCGTCAATCAGGGCGGCCGGCGATGTCTTAAGTTAGTGTCTATCGGGGCATTGGGATCCCGATCGATAACCGAAGCGAGACCGAGCCATGCTGGACGTCAATCCCGATACCGTATGTCGCCTGATCGACCTGGCACGTGAGTTTCATGCCCAGGAAGCCGTGGTCATCCCGGATGAGCCCGAAGGCCCCGGCGATGACTGGTCCGTACAAATTCTCGCTGCTCACAGCGGGGACGCGACGCTGCAGGAGTTCAATTCCATTGTCGAAGATCTGGATCCGGATCAGCAGCAGCAGGTGGTTGCCCTGCTGTGGCTCGGGCGCGAGGACTACTCCATCGACGAATGGAGCGAGGCCGTGGAAGAGGCGCGCTATAACTGGTCGGATCATACGGCGAAGTATCTGTTGGCGCATCCCTATCTGGCCGACTACCTGCTTCAGGGCCTGAATCTGCACGGCTACGAGTGCGAGTAACGGGCTGACGGGCCGCGCTGGTGTATCCGGCGCGCCGTCTTTAGTAAGGCTGCGCGGGTGCCCGACCGGCCTCCGGGAAGAACTCTGAAGGTTCTGAAGCACTCCAATGGAGTGAAATCAAGGCTATTCCATCGGAGGTGACCATGCCAGCCGTCGAGCAGGCAAGAGCGTATTTTCGCGATCTGGATGCTTTTCTGAGCGAACAGGGAACGGCGTCAGTGGATGCGCTGCAGCACAGCGTCAACAGGTTTCAGTTCGACGGCGCGTTGAGCATACCGGCCATCGGCCTGTTCGAGGTATTGGTGGCCTGCCTTGTCACCGTGGTGTTCAGCATACCCGCCTTGGCGGTTTGGATCGTTTTGCTGGCCACCGGCGTTGGTCTGATCGGGTTGCGGGTCGTGTTCAGCAAAGTAAAACGCCACCGCTGGGCTGAGGTGCTGCGGCAATGGGAAGCGGACCACCCGCTGGAGCCCATGGCACAAGCGGCGCTGGAGCAGGAGGAAGAGCCGCCACGGGAGTTGTTATGGCTCGTTCGCCAGTCACCCCGCACGACGTTTGACTGGTGCCTGAATTATGTGAAGGCGCTGGTCGAAACCCGGGATATACTGCTGGGCGCGCCGCTACATCAGCAGGGGGAGGCTGCCGTCGGCGGCGCGTAAGGGAGAGCTGCGCCAGATTAGTCTCGATCGCTGATACTGGTGGACGTGCCAGGGGCGCAAAAAATAGCCCCCGCGGGGGAGCGGGGGCAAAACGGGGGGTAGAAAGAACAGTCGCCGTGGCCGAATGCGCTGGCTGCGGCGTGTCGGCCACGGTGAGCAGCGGACAGGTTGGCCGCTACACTTAAGGAGACAGCCGGGCGCGTCCAGAGTTCCGCGTCGCCAACGCGGCTCTTGCCTGCTGCGCCGCTTTGGAACTGTCTCCGGCCTTCGTTGTCAAAGCTTTGTTTTTGCATAACAAATCTAAACGGAGCTTTGACGACGATGAAGATTGGAGCCGTGCGCCAGTGGCTCAGCCGCCTGCGCAAGACCCCCCGCATGGTCCTGTTCAGCGTGCTGCTGGGCATTATCGGCGCCCTCGGCGCGCAATTGTTTCTGCTCATGCTGCACTGGGCCGAGGTCGGCCTGCTGATCCCCATTGCCGGGTATGCCGACATCACGGTGGGGCAGGCGCACCAAATGGCGAATGCGCCGACGCATGTGGCGTGGTATTGGCTGATACCGGTGGCTACGGCTGTAGGCGGGCTCATTTCGGGCGTGCTTGTATACACGTTTGCGCCGGAAGCGGAGGGTCATGGCACCGACGCTGCGGTGAAGGCCTTTCATCAGACCGGCGGCACCATGCGCGCGCGGGTGCCGCTGATCAAATCGGTCGCGAGCGCGATCACCATCGGTTCCGGCGGCTCGGCCGGGCGCGAAGGGCCCACGGCTCAAATCGCGGCGGGCATCGGCGCAATTATGGGTCAGGTGTTCGATCTCGAGCCCGACGAGCGACGGTTGCTCGTATTGACGGGCATGGCCGCCGGGCTGTCCGCGATCTTCAAGAGTCCCTTGGGCACCGCGATCTTCGCCGTCGAAATCCTTTACTCGGAAATGTATTTCGAGGGCGAGGCTCTGGTGTACACGCTCATCGCCTCGGCGGTCGCCTATGCCCTGACCGGCCTGTTCGAGGGCTGGACGCCCCTTTTCATTTTGCCCGCCAACGTAAGCTTCACCCAGCCTATCGAACTCGGCTGGTATGCGCTGCTCGCCGCCGGCGCGGGCATCGTGGGCGCGGTGCTGCCGACCGTGTTTTACCGCCTGCGTGACTGGTTCGCGACCTGGCCCATGCCGCCCCACATCAAACCCGCCATCGGGGCAGGCATGCTGGGCATTTTGGGTATTTTCGCGCCGCCGCTGCTGGGCGGCGGCTATGGCTATATTCAGTTCGCGCTGGAAGGCGGCGCCGGACTGGCCCTGTGGGTGATGCTGCTGCTTTCGCTCGGCAAGATCGTGGCCCTGTCGCTGACCGTGAGTTCAGGCGGCTCGGGCGGCGTGTTCGCACCGAGCCTGTATGTCGGCGCCATGCTCGGTGCGGCGGTCGGCGTGCTGTTGCACATGCTGGACTTCACAGCGGTGCACGTTACAGGCTTGGCGGTAGTGGGCATGGCGGCGGTGTTCGCGGGTGCCGCGCGCGTGCCGATCGCCTCGTTGGTAATGGTTGCCGAGATGACCGGGGGCTACCGGCTGATCATGCCCGCGATGCTCGCCGTCGCCATCAGCTACATGGTGCAGATCTGGCTGACGCGCAACGTCAAGTACCCGTCCCTGTATGAAGCGCAGGTGCCTTCGCCGCAGGACAGCCCGGTGCATAAGGCCTCCCATTACCAGCGCGTGGTGAACCTGCTGCGGGATCGCGAGATCGAACTGGACGACGATATTCTGTTCAGCAGCCTGTGGCAGAAGCTCAAGGCGGGCAAGGCCATCCCGCTGCGCCACCGCGCCAGCGACCAGTATGTGTTCGCTGTCGATGTACGCGCCAACGACGGCGCGGTCGACAAGCCGGTGCGCGAGCTGGGGCTTGGGCAAGCGGTCATTCTCAGCGTTGACCGCGAAGGCGAAGAGTTCGTGCCCGGCGCTGAAACGCGCATTCAACCGGGCGACAAGCTGTTGATCGCGGCCGCGCGCTCGGCGCTGGGTTCGCTGGAGCCGTTGTTTTCCGGTGCAGGCAAAGTCGAGCAGGCGCCGGCGGGAACCTAGAGCCAACCGGAAGCGCAGCCGCGCAGTCACGACCGCGGGCGTTTAGCGCCGCCCGCTCGCCTGGCGCATCAGATCGGCGGTGAGGCCTAGCCAGAAGCGTCCTGGTGTCAGCGGCGCAGATAAAAACAGGTCGAGCCAGTCGTCCGCTTGCAGGCCTATGGGCGGCGCTCGGCCGCTGCCCACCGCGGTCGCCAGGCGAGCCATGGCCTCGCGGCTGAGAAGTACGCCCGGGCGCAGACGGGGGACGAGATCGCTACACACGCCGAAGGCCATTTGCAGCGATTTGCGCAAAATGATCAGCGGTTCCGGAAAATAGGTGTGCGCCTGCGTGGCGGCGGCGTCGAGCACCTCGAGCAGCCAGTCGGCATCGAGCGGGTGTCCCCAGCGCAACGTGCGGACCGCCGTATCGGACACTGTCCGCAGGGCGCCAGGGTCGGCCGAGTCCTGCCCCAGTGCTTGCACCGCGGCACGCAGGCGTCGCCCGTCGAGGCAGGCCGCTGCCATTATCAGCCGCGCCACGTCCTGCCGCATGGAAGCGTCCGGCTCGGCCGCCAGAGCCCAGTCGAACACCGCGATGCGCCCGTCGTCCGTTATCCGCAGATTGCCGGGATGGGGATCCCCGTGGACGATCGGCGATTCCGGGGCATCCACCAGCGGCTCCACGAACAGGCCGTCCAGCAACCGGCCGGCGAGCTCTCGGGCCCGGGCTGACCCGGGCGGGACATCCGCCAGTTGGTGACCATCGATGCGCTCCATCGCCGTCATGCGAGGCGTGCATCGCGGATGGAGTGCGGGGACTTTGATGTTGGGGCTGCGATCGTAGAGCCGTGCGGCCCGCTGCAAGTGGGCCTGCTCGGCGTCGAGCCGCAGTTCGGCGCGCAACAGGGACGCCACCGAGTTCAAGGTGGCGCGGTATTGCAGAGCTTCCAGCCCGTGACGGGCAGCGCGCTCCTCCAGAAATGCGCTGAGTTCGGGCCAGTGGGCAAGATCCTCTGCCAAGCGTTGCTCGACATTCGGCTTGAGCAGTTTGAGTACGCCCTCGCGAGCGTGCTCGCCCGTGATTGTGCGGTACGGGAACACGGCGGCAACGCTGGCCTCGGCCAGCGGTGCATCGACTTCCACGCCGACCGCGCTCCCCAGTTCCCGGCGGACGAGTATCTGGCCATCGGCGGCGTCCAGGTTGCTCGGCAGCGTTTCCAGCCGCATCAACTGCGCCCGTACGCTGGCCTCCAGGCGCTGATCGTGCGCCAACACTTGGGCCAGCTTGTGTAGCACCGGGCACTGGCGCATGAGGGAGACGAGACGCTCGAGCATGTCGGCATCGGCCATTGCCAACTGCTCATGGGCCAGTGCGTCCAGCCTTTCCTGCGGCAGATGTGCGAGAAAGAAGGCCAGACCTTCCTGGATCAAAGGCGTATAGCGCCAGTAGCGTTCGGGTATCCACTGCTCAAGCGGCAGCAGGGGCTCCAGCCAGCCGAGCAACGCCTGTCCCGGGAACGGGTGCGCAGTCATGTGCTTGCCTCAAAAGATGACCGGATGGCGCAGCGGGTCGGGTACGTTTGACAGCCGCTACGGATGGGCGCGATGAACTGATTTTCCACGCATGGCGACTTTTTGCGACTGTACGCTTCATCACTCAGCCCGTCACCGTCGCGTCAGCACCGTCCGTGCCAATGCGAGGTCGGGGTGGTGGCGGGCCAGGTTCGATGGATCAGAGCGCAGCTCTAATTTGTCGCGCGCGCGACGCGGTTCAGTGTGCAGGTTGATTGGGCAAGTTGGTGTTGATCCAGCTGACCATCAGGACGGTCCATCGATTGAGGTGGGAATAGCCGTAGATGGGTGCCACATAATCCTGCAGTTTTCCAGAGTGAGCATCGTAGAACGTGAGGCCTAGCTCGGCGACCCCGGTCCGCTTTGTGCGTTTCAACAGATTCAACGCAGGCGTATTTAATGGGCCTGAAAAAGGTACTGGCAAAGTAATGCTGGGAATGCCGAGCCAAAGCTGGCTTTCCTTGTTGATCGACAAAGCGCCGGAGCGGATAGCGGCGACCGTGCTGGCATCGGATTTTCGCGATACCAGGCGATAACCGTCCCTAAGCAGCTGTGTTTGGATAGCGCCAATCGCGTATTTCGTATCGTAGTCGGCGCTGAAGTGGCGGGCACTGAGATATATTTTGGTGCCCTTGGGGACCGTGGGGTGGATTTTCGCCACGGCGCGATGCACCGCCGTGGATATCAGCAGCTCTTCGTTTGCGCTGCGTGCGGGATGGGTCTGTCGGGTCGTGGAGCAACCGCCCAGGAAAATGGCGACCAGGGAGAGGGAGATGATTGAACGCCACATGGTTTCGCGCGGTATCGTGCTATAGCCCGTCAAGCATGAGGAGCCACACTGCCAATGCCCGTCGCGGTGTTGGTTGTGCCGGCAGGGCGGCTGCCGCCGCTTCGGGCAACGGCGAGCGAGGCACGAGGCTGGCGTGGTGGATTGCCAGCAAGCCGTTGGGACGTCTCGCGTGCCAGGGAACGGGGAAAGGTGACCACCATCTGCAGACCGGTCTAGTGCGCGTGTACGTCGCGTACATGCGCGGCGGAACGGGGGCTGGCACCAACGCCAGTGCGCGCGGGCCGGCTTTCTCCCTGAAGCCGGCTGCGGCACAGCCGCGCCAGAAGAACTGCCACGATGAAAAGTATCGCGCTATCGGCTCGCAAGCTTGTGTCGGGGCCCAGCGCACCGGCAACCCATCCCATGCATGCCATGGCCATGGTCGAGCAGGCCATGTCGCTCGCCCCCGTCAGCGTGAATACTCGCCCGCGTAGGGACTGCGGGGTGCGTTCCTGCAGCAACGACCATAGCAGCGGTGTAAAAATGGCGGTGCCTGCTCCGATAAGCGCGATCAAGCACAGGGCGCCCCAAGGTCCCGGCGTCCAAGTCAGCCCGAGCATGCTTATCGATGCGCAACCGATTCCGGCCGCCATGATCGCCAGGCGAACGCCTTCCGAGCGGTGCTTAGTCCAGGCGAGCGCAGTGGTTACCAAGACCATCCCGGCCCCCAGCGAAGACCAAAGCCAGCCGAGCCAGGCGCTGCCCACGTGAAGGCTGACTTTGGCAAAGACGGGGAGCAGCAGTGGGAATGCGGCCATTCCGCCGGCAAACGCAGCGCTTGTGATCAGAAACGTCGAGATTGCCGGTTCGCCGCGCAGTACAAAGCGCATGCTCTCCTTGAGTTCGGCAGTGACGGTGGTCGCCCCGTTCTGCCTCTGTGCCCGCGCTAGCGGCGGTACGTTCAGCAGACTCATGCACGCCGCGGAGAAGAGGAAGGTCGCGGCGTCGATGTATAGCACGTTTTGCGCCCCTATGAATGTGGCCAACGCCCCGCCTATTGCCGGCCCCACGAGCACGCCGGTGTTGGCGGCCCCGTGTATTAGCCCGTTAGCGCCGGTTAGTTGCGACGGCTTGACGAGTTGCGGGATGACCGCCGCCATGGCCGGCCCGAACGCGGCGGAAACGACGGCGTTGGCCAGCACCAGCACGTAGATGCCCGGCAGCGTGAGCAGCCCGAAGTAATACAGGAGCGGGATGAGCACGACGGTGGCGACGCGCATCAGGTCGAGGCTGACAAGAAGGCGTCGCTTCGAGACACGGTCGATGTAGACTCCCGTGAGCGGGCTCATCACCAGCGGCGGTATGCTTTGCAACACCCCCACCAGGGTCATGTCCAGCGCCGAACCGGTCAGCTGGTAGACGAACCACAGCAACGCGATCTTGTTCAGGCCGTCGCCGATCTGCGAAACGACCTGCCCCAACCATAAGTACCGGAAGGGGCCGGATCGCAGCAACGGCCAGGGAGAGTTGGCGGTCCCAGTCTCCATGGCGAGGGATTGCTAGGGCGCTACGGCATAGGTTGCAGTCGCGGAGAAGATCGGATCGGCGATTCGCTCATAAAGGCGCATGTAGTCGTCGGCCATTCGCTTGGCGGTGAAATGCGCTTCGAACCATTCCCGGCAGGCGCCGCGGCTGAGCACGGGTAGCGCGCGCGCGGAGTTGGCCAGGTCGTCGATGTTGTCGCCGATGTAGCCGGTGACCCCGTGCTTCAGGATCTCGGGCACCGAGCCTCGCCGATAGGCAAGTACGGGGGTGCCGCAGGCGAGCGACTCTATGAAGACCAACCCAAATGGTTCGGGCCAGTCGAAGGGAGCCAACAGAGCCCGCGCATTGCCCAGAAAGTCCTGCTTTTCGCGATCACTGATCTCACCGATGAATTCAATCAGCGGATGATCCAGCAGCGGTTCGATCTGGGTTTTGAAGTACGCCTGATCCGCGGGGTCCACCTTGGCCGCGATCTTTAGCGGCATATTGGTGCGTTTGGCAATTTCTATCGCGTGATCCGGCCGCTTCTCGGGAGACAACCGGCCGAGGAATGCGAGGTAATCGCCGCCGGCCGGGTTAAACTGATAGAGGTCCGACGGCAGACCATGATGTATGGCGCCAGCCCAGTTGACATGGGGTATCGGGGCTTGCTGCGCTTTGGACACTGAAACGAGCGGAAGATCCCTGAAAAGCGTGTAGGTCGCTTTGAGCTCGGGAATATCCAAACGGCCGTGCAGGGTAGTCAGCACCGGTGTCTTGCAGCGGCGCGCCCATGGCAAGCCCAGAAAGTCGACGTGTGAATGTATCACATCGAACTTGGATGCGATGCGGAATGCGCGCTCCAGGGACTGGAACAGATAGGCCTCCGGAACCAGGGTATTCTCGTCACCACGAAGACTATGCTTGCAGGCCGAAATCAGCGATGCTTCCGTCTCCGAATCGCCGCTGGCGAAAAGCGTTACTTCATGGCCTTGGCGTAGCAGTTCTTGCGTGAGATACGAAATGATCCGTTCGGTACCGCCGTACCCTTTGGGCGGTACGGATTCCGCCAGAGGGGATAGTTGCGCTATTTTCATAATCGTCTCCACAAGGCTGGCGAATGGGTCGCCCTGCGACAGCCAGCGATGGCCATCGATACGGTCACTCTTCGAGGGCTGTTAAGGCTTGTTGAAAGCCTGTTACTGGCAATAACGCCGCGCCTTTTCGGGCGTTCCATCAGCCGCCATCAGCGGTGCGGGCTCCGCTGCGCACGCTCGCGCTCATCGCTGGGTGATGCGGGCCCGAAGGCGTGTGCCGGGAGGCAACTGCGAGGTTTGGGCGGGTGCAGTGGGCGAGGCGCGAACGACAAGCGGATTGTGCGCCCGGCTCGCGGGCCGGCGCAGGCCGGCGGGAAGTGGCTTGCCGCTGGGGAATATTTGCTCGATGCGCATCCTAACGCGCGCGCCGTTGCTGGTGCTCGCGGTCAGAATCTGGCCGACGGAGAGCCGGGAGCGGGCCCGCGCAGGGAAGTAGAAAACCGCTTGGCGATCGTCCACGGGCGCTTCCGTGACAGCAGGCTGGTTTGGCGAGAGCCGTTCGCCGACGTGGGCGCTGACTCGCGATACGATGCCATCGGTGGGGGCTCGGATTGCCAACGCTTTTAGTTTCGCCTGAATGTGCCGGCGTGCTTTTCGCAGCGACGCTAGCTCGCTGCGCGCATGGCCGGACGCCGCAGAGCGCGTCGCAGTCGCGTTGTGCAGCTTGGTCTGAAGAGTCCGCAGGCGTTTGGCTTTGCGGTCGTAGTCGGCCTTGGTTTGCCGCACGGCGGCCTGTGCGGCGCTCAGTTCGCTCGCGCTGGCATTGCGGGCGTCCGCGGTGTTGCGGAGGCGCTGCGCCTTGGCCTGGTCGTGTGCGTATTGGTGGCCCAGTCGGCGTAACTGGGACTGCAGGTGTTGTATTTTCCGCCGCAGAGCGGCGGCATGCGCCGTATTGCTGTCGGAGGCCTGGCCGGCTTCCGACGGCGGGTGCAGTTTGGAAATCTTGGCATTGAGTCGGGAAAGCTTATGCTTCAGCGAAGCGTCGCTCGTCTCGACCAGAATCTCGCCGGCTTTTACATGTTGGCCCGGATGGACGTGTATGGCGGTAACGCGTACCGGGCGGGATGGCGTAAGCCGCTGAACGTGGGCACCTATCACGCCTGACGATGCGAGGACGGGGGATCGCCCGTTACTGAATGTGAAACCGAACACGGCGGCAGCGCCGGCAATGGCAACGAGTGCAATGGCCAGGGTAAGGCGACGAGGTCGTCTGAGGTGGCCCCGCGTGCGGGCGGCTTGATCCCGCTCACGTCCAGCCGGGCCGTGTCTGCGGCGGCGCCCGGTGCGCTGTTCGGTGGGACCGCGATCCTGTCTCGGTTGACGTTTGGCGCGGGCATTAGGCGGCGGCGGCTCGGGTCTGGGCCGTTGTCGGGGGCGCGACGTGTCCCCGTCATGCCAAGGGCGCGGGACCGGTGATGGTTCGTGTTCAGGCGGAACCTCAGGTGCGCCAAGCGGTTGATCCGCAGACGCGTCGGGCGCGGTATTGCTCGTCTCATGCGTCGGTGCATCGTGCTGGTCCTGGTCGTCCCGGTGCCACGGACGGGGCACGTGGCGGTGTCCCACCTCAATGGCATTGGCCTCCGGCTCGTTCCCGGGTTCTTCATCAGGCTCGCGCGGTCTCGCGCGAGGGGTTGCATCCGGACCATCGGTGTCGTGATTAGACATGGGGCGAACTGGCTCTGGGTGGGACGGGACGCACGGTCACGGCTGGAAGCCGGCGGTGCGTTTAAGCGGTCCAACTCGGTATTCGGCTTGAAGGCCGCGGCCTGCGTTCGCTAGCTGTCTCATGCCCGCTTCGTCGCTCGCATGAAAGAGCCACGCTACGCGCCGCCTTTGGCCTGTTTGGCGGGGGCTTTGTCGAGCTCCCAGTCCTGGATGAGCCCGCGCAGGTAGTCTCGGAAGTCCTCGGCGAGCTCGGGGTGTTTGAGCCCGTACTCGACGTTGGCCTGCAGGTAGCCGAGCTTGCTGCCGCAGTCAAAGCGCGTGCCCTCGAACTCGTAGGCGAGCACGGTCTGTTCCTGGAGCAGTTGGGCGATGGCATCGGTGAGCTGAATCTCGCCGCCCGCCCCGCGCGGGGTGGAGTCGAGCAGGCGGAAGATCCGGGGGCTGAGGATGTAGCGGCCCACCACGGCGAGGTTGGACGGCGCGTCTTCGGGCTTGGGCTTTTCCACGATGCGCCGGATCTCGCCCACGCGCTCGGCCACCGGCTCGACCTCGACGATGCCGTAGCGGTGGGTCTCGTCCCAGGGCACGCGCTGCACCGCGAGCACGCTGGAGCCGTACTCCTGGTAGATCTGTTGCATCTGCGCCATGCACGGGCGCAGCCGCCCGTCGATGAGGTCGTCGGCGAGGATGACCGAAAAGTCCTCGTTGCCCACCGCGCTCCAGGCGCACTTGACCGCATGGCCCAGCCCCAGCGCCTCGGCCTGGCGGATGTAGACGCAACTGATGCCCGGCGGCAGGATCTCGCGCGCCACGCGCAACAGCTCCAGCTTGCCCTTGTCCTCGAGCTCGACCTCGAGCTCGTAGGACTTGTCGAAGTGGTCCAGGATGGAGTTTTTGTTGCGCCCGGTGATGAACACCAGCTCCTCGGCGCCGGCGCTGATCGCCTCGTTGACCGCGTACTGGATCAGCGGCTTGTCCACCACCGGCAGCATCTC
>Ga0102962_1000244_pt1 | contig 30766 bp, 27 predicted proteins | sample SalPonF2_C_D2_MG_FD_84519 | JGI IMG/M metagenome (GOLD analysis project Ga0102962, IMG submission 84519) | Salt pond soil microbial communities from South San Francisco under conditions of wetland restoration - Salt Pond MetaG SF2_C_D2_MG ...
GCCATCTGCTTCTGCGCGCGTTGCGCTTCCTTCATCAGCTTCTGGATGTTCATGCGTTCTCCCAGGGCAGTCTAGCCCGCGTCGCCGCGTCCGTGGGTCGTGTCTCCGTTGCCGTCCTCGTCGCCGTCCTCGTCGCCGTCCAAAACGTCCGCTCTCCCGTCGCGGGGCCTGCCATCGCCGAGATCGCCGGCGTCGTCCGCACCGGTCTCGGCATCGCCTTCGTCCTCGTCCGCGCGCGGCGTGACGGCCAGGACCTCGCCGGGGAAGAACTCCCGCAGCGCGTCGACGGTGTCGCGCAGGGCGTCGGGGAGCTCGTCCGCGGTGGCCTGGCCGCCGAGCAGGGCGCGCTCGAGGTCACCTTCTCGCGACGCGCTGCGGCCGTCCGAGCCGGTTGTGCTGTCGCTCGCCGGCTCGCGGCTCGCCTTGCGTCGCGGTCCGGGCGACTTCGCGGGCCGGCGGCCGGGCGCCTGCCGCTCGGACGGGCGCGCCCCGTCCGCGGTCGCCCCGTCCGCGGTCGCCCCGTCCGCAGGCGTGCTCTCCGCAGGCGTGCTCTCCGCGGGCGTGCCGTCCCCGGACGCTCGATCGGCGGGCGGTCGATTGACTGGCGCGGCGGCCGGAGGATCGTCCCAGAAGCCGGGAGGCAGCTCCTCCATGCCGGTCGCGACGCCATCGGGGATGGCGGGCTCGCGTGCCTCTTCCTCCGGTGCCTCGGCGGTCGACGGGCGCTCGCCCGGCGCTGCGGAGCTCGCGGCGTCGTCCTTCGCGGCGCCGCCCGTCGGCGTTGCGCCGCGTTCCGGGCCTCGTGCGGGTGCGTTGTCCGGTGCATGCTCCGGTGCATGCTCCGGTGCATCCTCTTGTGCGTCGCCTTGTGCGTCGTCTGGTGCGTCGTCGTCCGGCGCCGGCACGGGCGCCGCCGTGCCTTCGGTGCGGGCGGCCTTGCCCGCGGGCGGGCTGGTCGCGGGTGGGCTGGTCGCAGGTGGGCTGGTCGCGGGGGGAGGGGCCTCCGGGGCGCCCGCTGCGCGGGGCCCCGTCACGCTATTTTTTTTGGTGCTCCCCCTTCAGGGCCTTCGATCAGGATGGTGTAGCCGGGGCCGGCGACCTCTTCGACCAGGGCTGCCAGCTCCTCGGAGCGCCCCAGGAGCTGGCCGTGATGGAAACGGTGGACGTCATCGAACTTCAGCCGCACCACGGTCCCGTCGACGCTCTCCTGGGCGGGCATCAGGAAGGCCTTGAGCTGCGCGCCGGCCTTCGCCTTGACCGCGCGCCAGGACAGCGGCTTGTGTGGAGCGTCGTTGGTGGGTGCATGCGCGTCGGGCTGCGGGGTGGCTGCGGCCGTCGGAGGCGGTCCCGGCGGCGCTTCGCTCGGCGGCCGGGCCGCCGAGCGCGCATCGGCAGCCGGCTGCCGCTTGCCGGGCCGTTCGCGGCGTCCGCCGTTCGGCTCGAAGGGCGGGAGTCCGGCCGCGCCTCCGCCGGCGGCCGTGTCGGCCGTTGCGTCCGCGGCGGTCGGCCCGGAGGCGGCGTCCGTGGCGGGAGCTGCTGCTGGTGCCGCGCCCGGTGCCTTGCCCGGTGCCTTGCCCGGAGCCGCGGTTGGCGCCGCGCTCGATGCTGCGGCGGGCGCGTGGGCGGACGTGTTGGCGGACGCGTGGGCGGGCGCGTTGGCGGACGCGGTCGCTCCGGGGCTCGATGGCGCGCCCGCTTCCGGCGCCAGCGCGTTGAGCCCCTTGATGAGCGCCACCTCGAGCGCGTAGAGATCGTTGTGTCGCAAGAAGCGCTCCATCTCGTCGTCCAACGTCTGGATGACGCGCATCAGGCCGGGATCCTCGACCGGGAGCCGGAACCCCTCGTCCTTCACCGAGCCCACCAGGGCGTCGCGGAGCGTGCGCCCGAGCTGCTCGGCAAGCGTGCGCGGCGAGAAGCCCGCCCGGTAGAGAGCGTCGGCCTCGTCCAGGAGCGTCTCCAGGTCTCGTTCGGCGAGCGCCGAGCCCATCCTCTGCAGACGCTCCTTCGGGGGCAGGCCCAGTGCGTCTTCGGCGGCGCGGGTGGTGATGCCTTCATCGACCAGCAACAGACGTTCCAGCATCGACTCGGCGTCCCGCATGCCGCCGTCGGCCACGCGCGCAACCAGCCGCAACGCGTCGGGCTCCGCGTCGATGTCGGCGGCCGTGGCCAGCGCCTGCAGCTTGCCCACGATCTCGTCCTCGGACAGGCGCCGGAAGCGGAAGTGCTGGCAGCGCGACAGGATCGTCGGCGGGAGCTTCTCCGGCTCGGTCGTCGCGAGGATGAAGAGCAGTCCGGGCGGCGGTTCCTCGAGCGTCTTCAGCAGCGCGTTCGCGGCCGCGCGGCTGAGCATATGGGCCTCGTCCAGGATCCATACGCGGGTTCCGCCGCGCAGCCCGGCAAGGCCGACCTTCTCGCGCAGATCGCGCACGTCCTCCACGGAATTGTTGGAAGCGGCGTCGAGCTCGGTCACGTCCGGATGCGAGCCCTCCTGCACCAGGCGGCAGGACTCACAGGTGCCGCAGGGACGTGCCGCCGGATCCTGGTGCTCGCAGTTCGCGGCCATCGCCAGCAGGCGGGCGGTGGTGGTCTTGCCCACGCCGCGCGGCCCGGAGAACAGGTAGGCGTGTCCGATGCGGGCGCGCCTGACCGCCGAGCCCAGCACCTCGATGACATGTTCCTGGCCCACCACCTCGTCGAAACGGACGGGGCGGGCCCGTTGGTACAGCGCCGACATCAGGGGCCACTGTACCACCGGGCCGGGCCCGTCCGGCGCGCCGCCCGGCGCCTGATGGATGGCGCTCGCGTGCGTCCTGGCGCGCGACGCGACCGTGTGCGCGGTGTAGCATGGTGGCCATGGAGGCGGCCGCGCACCACGGCGTCCGGCCGCGTCTCGGGGTAGCGCTCGGCGGCGGCACGGCTCGCGGCCTGGCGCACATCGGAGCGCTCAAGGTGCTCGAGGCCGAGGGGGCCACCCCGAGCGCGCTGGCGGGCACGAGCTACGGAGCGATCATCGCTGCGCTCTACGCCCTGGGCATGCCGGCGTTGGAGCTCGAGAAGCTCGTCCGGGAACAGAACACGGGGGAGATCTGGCTGCAGGGCGTCGATTTCGGGTTGCACCGCGGCAGCCTCATCCACGGCCAGCGCCTGGCCCGCTGGCTCGATCGCAAATTCTTCTTCGGCGCGACCTTCGCCGATACCGAGATCCCGTTCGTGGTGGCCTGCACCGACCTGTCGACGGGCCGCCTGCGCGTGATCCGCGAGGGCGCGATCGCCCACGCGGTCCAGGCGAGCTGCGCGCTGCCCGGCGTGTTCGCGCCCGTTCGCATGGACGGCCGCGTGCTCATCGACGGCGGTTTCGTGCAGACGGTGCCCTTCCGGGCGCTGGCGACCCTGGGTCCCGAGCTCGTCATCGGGCTCCACGCCGGGGTCGACGTGGAGCACTCGCGCCTCATCCGCGTCATCCGCCGGTTCAACGCTTCTCGCCTGGGACGGCGCTTCCAGCGGTTGGCCGCCCGCAGCCGCGCGGCCGGTCCGTTCGGCCAGATGACGCGCGGCCTGGCGATCTCGCTGCGCTCGTACAGCCACGGTCTGCGCGCCCCGCGGGGCGGCTTGCTGGTGCGCGAGAACCCGCCCAGCGCCTGGTGGGACTTCCACAAGTCGCCGCAGAACATCCGTGCCGGCGAGCAGGCGATGCGCGCAGCGCTCGACGGGGCGCCCGAGTTCGCCCGCCAGCTACGGTGCGAGGAGGTGCCGTGCGACCGTTGATGGTCCTCCGGGGGCTCGAGCAGCGGTCCACCTGGCCGGCGCTCCGGGCGCTGGACAGGACGCTCCAGGGGCGCGACGTGGCGCCGGTCGAGGAGGCCTACGTCGACGTGGTGCGGGCGCTGCTCGCCGACGAACGCGCCGATCTGGCGTCGGCGTTCGCGGCCGCGCTGCTCGAGGTGGACAACCCGCTGGGCCGCGAGGCCGATCCACCGCCCGGCCTGCTGGCCGCCGCCCGCACCGACCTGGACGGGATCGTGAGCGCGTTGCGGCGCAACTGGCACCACGAGGCCGAGGCGCACGGTGCGGGAGACCTGCCCCTCTTCGAGGCGCTGGCGCGACCAGCCGCTCCGGACGCCTGGGAGGCGGCGGTCGCGGCGTTCGCCGAGGCGCTGCTGCGCGAACCGGTCGAGGACCTTCTCCAGCAACTGCTGGAGCGCTACCGCGACCACGGCGCCGGGGCGCCCGCGCGCTACCCGGCGCTCAGGTGGCAGGGGGGCGCGCTGCGAGGCATCCCCCACCCGGCCGTTGCCGAGGCTTCGGCGCTGGTGGGCGTGGACGACCAGCTCGCCCGACTGTTCGCCAACACCGAGGCGCTGCTCGCCGGCGCGCCGGCGCACAACGCGCTGCTCTACGGGCCGCGCGGCAGCGGCAAGTCCACGGCGGTACGCAGCCTGCTGCCGCGCTACGCCGAGCGCGGGTTGCGGCTGGTGGAGCTCGCCGGCGACGACCTGCAGACGCTTCCGCAGGTCGTCCAGCGGCTGCGGGCGCTGCCGCAGCGCTTCGTGCTCTACGTGGACGACCTCAGCTTCGCGCACGACGACCGCCGCTACCACCCCCTGAAGACGCTGCTGGAGGGGAGCCTCACGGCGCGACCGGGTAACGTTGTGCTCTACGCCACCAGCAACCGCCGGCACTTGCTTCGCGAGCGCCTCTCCGAGCGCCCACAGCCCGGCGAGGACGACGACGTGCACGCCTGGGACACGCACAACGAGCGGTTGGCCCTGGCCGATCGCTTCGGGCTGACGCTCACCTTCCCCAGCGCCAGCCAGCGCCGGTACCTCGAGATCGTGGAGGCGCTGGCGGCACGCGAGGGGGTCGGTGGAGACGACCTTCGGGAGCGTGCCGTCCGTTTCGCGGACTGGGGGAACGGCTACTCGGGGCGCACGGCGCGGCAGTTCGTCGACGCCGTCGTGCAGGAGCGCGCGACCGGACGGATCTGACATCCCGCCGGCGCGGCGCTCGTCAGCGTGCCTGCGCGCCCGCGGCCATGCGGGCGATGCCGGCGGCCAGGGTGTAGGCCTGGCCGCGATCCAGGGGTGCGGTGGGGGCGAAACCGGCGGGCGCCACGCCGGCGCTCTGCAGCGCGGCCCAGGTCGGCTCGGCCGGGCACGAGCCCAGCAGGCAGGCGGCGTCGTACGCCGCGCTCAAGGCGATGGCCGGGCGCAGGGGCGTGGCGCTGACGCCGTAGCGCGCGACCAGCGTCGGGCCGGCGCGAGCATCGCCGAAGAAGCGCTGCGCCACGTTGCTCAAGAGGTAGAGGAAGCTCTGCTGGGTGACCGGCTTGCCGAGGTGCGGGTCGTTGTCGTAGCCGCCGACCGCCAGGCCTCGGCTGAGGAGCAGCCGGTAGGCGTCGTAGTAGGGGCTGCCGACCGGGCCGACCGGCGCCCGGGTTTCGACCGAGGGTAGGTAGGCGCCCCGATCGGCGAGTGTGGCGCGGACGGCCTGGACCTGCTCGGCGTTGGAGGCCAGAGCGGCCGGGTCGAGGCCGAGCGCTGCGCCGCGGGCCGCGGCCACGCCGACCGCCTCCGCCAGCGCCATCCCGAACGGCACCACGCGGGCGCTGGCGAACGCGATCGGATCGAAGCCCGCGGTCTTGCCTACGACCCACAGGGGCGCCGGGGAGGGCGCCACGCTCATGCACAGGCGCGCTCCGTACACCTCGGGCGTGCCGAAGACGAAGCCGGTGTCGTGTTCGCTGAGGCTTTGCACGTCGAGCGGGTAGCCGCCGGCTGCCACGTCGGAAGCGGTGACGCGGTTGTCGAGCACGTCTCCCACATGCAGCACGCATTGTGCCTCGAGATGGCGCGACTCCCGCACGTACAGCTTCGGGGCCACGTTTTGAAGACGCGCATGCTCGAAGCCCGGGATGCCCGCCGCCAGGTACCGCACCACCGAAGGCGCCTCGTCCGCTGCCCGCTGGCGGCCGGCGGCGCGGCTGGAGGCGTCGAGGGGATCCACGCCGTAGACGAGCAAGGCGTTGACCAGGACGGTGCCATCGCTCTCCTTGCCGAGATTCAGCCCGCGCATGCGCAACCCGCTGCGTTGGGGCCGGTAGGCGGCGGGGTAACCCCCGAAGGGTCCCCACACCACGTTGTCCCGCACCTCGGCGTAGGCGCCGCCGCGAGCGCCGACGGCGCGCGTCAAGGCCCCCCAGTCGACGCCCTTCAGCGCGAACACCAGCGTGTCGGCCATGCGCTGCTGCACGCCGAGCGACGCCCAGCCCAGCGTGAACGGCGCGCCCGCGGCCGCGGCGAACCGGCCGTCGGCCTGGCCGTCGATGACCTGCTTCGCGAGCAGCGTGCGGACGCCGGCGCGCGCGCCCAGGAGGCGGCCGTCGGCGTCCAGCAGGGGGACGGGCTCGGCCGCGCCACGGATCACCTCGACGCCGGCCTGCGAGAGCATGGCCTCGAAGGCGCGTTCCGCGGCGCCGACGTCGAACGCGGGGCGCTCTCCGACGCGCCGCCACCAGCGCAGGAACAGGCCGCGCTGGTACAGGTGCGGCTGCGTGCGCAGGTCGAGGACGTTGAGCTCGCCCTGGACGAAGAGCCCGCCGAGGTGCGTGGCGGTGGTCAGCAGTGCCGTGTGCGCGCCCTGCTGCGCCGCTGCCACCGCGGCCATGATCGCCTCGGGTTGCGAGCCCAGCACCAGCACGTCCACGGTCTGCGCGCCCCCGGCCGCCGGCACGCCGGGCGACGGGGCGTCCACCGCGTTCTGCGCGGCCGCCGGCGCACCCAGCGCCAGCCATCCCAGGGCCAGGATCGCTGCCACCGCCGGGCCCGGTGCGAAGCGGGCGGTGGAGGACCGAGGCGGCGCCGCCGGGACGCCGGCCGCGTGCGATCGACGGAAGATCATGGGGTGGGGTCGGCCCCGAGCAGCTCGCGCCGGACCGAGTCCACCACCGCGCGGGCGGCGTCGGGTCTGCCCATCCGCCGGGCCGCCTCCGCCATGGCGGCGCGGCGTGTCGGATCGGCGAAGAAGCCCCGCAGCTTGTGCGCGAAGGTGGTGATGGGCGCGATGCGCATGGCGGCGCCCTGCTCCAGGAGCGCGTTGGCGTTGGCCTCCTCCAGCGGGTAGGGGTGCACGACCGCCAGCGGCAGGCCGGCCGCCATCGCCTCGCTGCTGGTGAGGCCGCCGGGCTTGCCGACCAGGAGGTCGGACGCTGCCATCAGCAGGGGGATGTCCTCGCGGCGTCCGTGCACCTCGAAGGCGATGGGGCCCTCGTAGGTCTCGACCGCCTCATGCGCGACCGCCACCAGCGCGGGGCTGCGCCCGCACACCACGTGCACGACCAGGGGCCAGCGCAGCTCGGTGAGCTGCTCGAGGAGCGCCCGCAGGGTCTTGCCCTCCAGGCCCGAGGCCATGAACAGCAGCACGTCACGCTCGACGCCGATCCCCAACGCCGCGCGGGCCTCCGCCTTGCCGGGGAGCAGCGCGAAGCGCGGGTCGACGGGGATCCCGGTGACGCGGATCCGTCCTGCCTCCACCCCCGCGGAGCGGAGGTGCACCGCCACCTCGTCGTTCGCGACGTAGTAGCGTTCGAGGCCGGGCTGGAGCCACAGGCTGTGGGCGAAGAAGTCGGTGATGACCTCGACCTGCGGCGGCGTCGTCGGCTTGCGCCGCAGCCGCCCGCTGAGGATCTCGGGCCCGAGGAAGTGCGTGTGCACGAGAACGTCGGGATACGCCATGGCGATGCGGTCGGGCAGCTCGTAGCTGAGCATGCGGGTCAGGCGGGCGCGCAGCCGCTGCTGCCGCGACTTCTCCTCGCTCGGTGTCTTGTCCAGCCGGCGGCCGAGCCACTCGACCAGGTCGGGAGCGGTGCGGACCAGGTCGAAGTACGCCTGGCGGTACAGGCGCCGGAAGGGCGCGGCGGTGTACTCGAGGAGGTCGACGTGATCGGCGACCATGCCCGCCTCGTCGAAGGCGGTCTGGAGAGCGCGCCCGGCCGCCACGTGCCCCCCTCCGATGGAGGCCGACACGATCAGGATGCGGTGGGCCCCGGGCGACACGACCGCAGCATAGCAGGGGGGACGGGGGCCCCATCACCACGGGCGACGCCGTCCCTCAGCGGGTTCTCAGCTGCGCAGTGATAGCATGCGCGCAGGAGGTACGCATGCGTTTCGCCTTGCCGGCTCTGGCCGTGCTCGTCCTACTCGCGGGCTGCGCACCGCAATCCGGACCGAAGCTCCACGACGTCACCGTGTACGGTGCGCTCAACGCCCGGCTGAGCTACCTGTACGGTTCGCCACGGAAGTTCGATCTGGACGGGAAGCAGGTGACCCTGAGCCAGGGGAGCACGTCGGTGCCGTACGCCGTCGACGGCGCGTTGCTGGTCGACGGTAAGGCGTTCGCCCGCACCTCCGTCCCGCCGCTCGACCCGCCGCCGGTGGCGGTGGCGCGCATCCCGCTGACGACCGACCTCCGCCTGACGGCGCGCGCCGACGTCGAGCAGGTGGTCTACTTCGACGGCAGCGATTACTTCAAGCTGGTGGATGCCGCCAAGGCCGGTACCACCCAGACGCTGGTGCCTACGCCGCGTCTGAACCGTCTGCGTGGGCTGGGCGAGCTCACCGACCGCGAGGCCGATGCGTTGGCGAACGGCCTCGAGAAGACGGGGAAGCCCTACGTGCTGGCCGTGCTGCCGAGCGCGTCGCTCCCCAAGCACAGCGTGAACGGCACCAGCGAGTATCTGCAGACCGGCGTCTACGTGCAGCAGGGCCTCGAGACCGCGGCCGCGGCGGCCGGCAGCGCTGCGCAGCAGGTCGCATGGGAGGTCCTGGCGCAGGGACAGCAGGCGGTCGGGTTCGACAAGCCGCAGTACGTCCTGGTCAAGAGCTCCGACCAGCTCACCAACCTCTGGTACAAGGCCTACGGCTCGCAACTCAACGTTCCGCCGGTGCCCAACATCGACTTCTCGCGTGAGACGGTGCTCGCGGTGTTCGACGGGCAGAAGCCCACCGGGGGGTACGACCTCAAGGTCCGCAGCGTGACCGTGGAGAACGGCGAGCTGTACGTCGACCTCGTCAAGCAGCAGCCGCAGCAGGGACAGATCACCACCCAGGCGCTCACCAGCCCGTGGCTCCTGATCCACGTGCTGCGGGGCGGGTTCGACGTGGCCTGGTTCCGCAACCCCGATGACGGCAGCCTGATCGCGGTGGCCCGGGCAACGCAGTAGCGCCGGGTCGCCGGGCAGCTCAGGTCAGGACGTCGGGGTCGAACAGGCGCCGGTACTCCTCGCCTGCATAGCGGTCCGTCATGCCGGCGATGTAGTCGGTGACGGCGCGCTCGAGCCCCAGCTCCTCGGCCTGCGCCTGCACGTCGAAGGGCAGCATGTCCGGCGCGTCGACATAGGCGCGGTACATGCGTTCCAGCAGCGCGTCGGCCTTGTGGGTCATGCGGATCTGGCGGTAGTGGAAGTAGAAGCGCTCGAACAGGAAGGCCTTCAGCTCGGCCAGCTTCTCGCGCATCTCCGGGGACGTCGCGACCAGCTTGCCCGGTGCTTCGCGCACGTCGGCGACGTCGTGCACGTCGGCCTCGACGAGGCGGGCGTGGGTGTGCTGGGCCGCGTCGGTGATGACGTCGCCCAGCAACTCGCGGATGAGGTCGTAGCGCTGCGTGTTGGCGAACTCCAGGGGGTCGATCCCGAGCCGCTCCATCAGCTCGCGCACGATGCGCACCTCGACGATGCTTCGCGGCGAAAGGTGGCCCGATCGCAGGCCGTCGTCCAGGTCGTGGGCATTGTAGGCGAGCTCGTCGGCGACGTTGACCACCTGCGCCTCGAGCGACGGCTGCCGGTCCGGCTCCCAGCTCGGGTCGGGCAGGTCGTACTCGGTCTCGTGCTTCATGATCCCCTCGAGCGTCTCCCAGCTCAGGTTCAGCCCGGGGAAGGCGGGATAGCGCCGCTCCAGCTCGGTGACGATCCGCAGACTCTGCTTGTTGTGGTCGAAGCCGCCGATCGCCTGCGCCAGCCGGTCGAGCGTGCGCTCGCCGGCGTGGCCGAAGGGGGGATGCCCCAGGTCGTGCGCCAGCGCGATGGTCTCGGTGAGGTCCTCGTTGAGCCCGAGCGCCCGCGCGATGCTCTTGCCGACCTGGACCACCTCGAGCGTGTGCGTCAGGCGCGTGCGGTAGTAGTCGCCCTGGGTGTTGACGAAGACCTGCGTCTTGTACTCCAGGCGGCGGAAGGCGCTGGTATGGATGACCCGGTCGCGGTCCTTCTGGTAGGCCGTGCGGTAACGGCTCTCCGCCTCGGGGTGGAGGCGCCCGCGCGAGGCGGACGCGAGACTGGCGTAGGGTGCGAGGGATCGGCGCTCGCGTTCCTCGAGCAGGGCGCGCTCGTAGAGCATGATGGGAATAGCGTACCATTCGCGTGGTAGGCGTGACTTCCGGCCCCGCGCGCCCCCGGCGCTGCAGGCCGGACAGGAGGTTGGGCATGGCTGAGGATCCCCTCGACGTCGCGATCCGCACCGCCTTCGAGGCGGGAAGGCAGACGCTGGCGAGCTTCAGGACGGGCGTGGAGGCCCAGTACAAGGCCGACGACAGCCCCGTCACGGCGGCGGATCGCGCCGCGGAGGAGCTCATCCGCGAGCGGCTGCGCGCGGCCTTCCCCGACGACGGCATCCGGGGCGAGGAGTACGGAGAGGAGCGCTCCCTGAGCGGCCGGAGCTGGTGGGTGGATCCGATCGACGGCACCAAGAGCTTCCTGCGAGGCGTGCCGCTTTACGCCGTGCTCATCGCGCTCGAGGTCGAGGGGCGCGTCGACGTGGGCGCCGCCTACTTCCCGGCGCTCGACGAGATGGTGTACGCCGCTCGCGGGCGCGGCGCCTTCCTGGACGGCCGGCGCATCCGGGTGGCGCAGACGCCATCGCTGGAGCGCGCCTTCATCTCCTGCACCGACCCCGGCAGCTTCGCGCGGCACGGCCGGCAGGGCGCCTGGCTGAGGCTGCAGGGCGCCAGCTACGCGGCGGTCGGCTGGGGGGACGCCTACGGGCACGCGCTGGTGGCGAGCGGCCGGCTCGAGCTCATGCTCGACCCGGTCATGAACCCGTGGGACTGCGGTCCCTTCGGGATCATCCTGCCCGAGGCAGGCGGCTACTTCGGGGACTGGTCGGGCAACGAGACCATCCACGGCGGCGAGGCCATCAGCACCACCCGCGCGCTGCTGCCCGAGGTGTTGGAGCGCATCCGGGAGGAACCGGGGGCGGCGTGAAGGGGCTGGCGTGGCGGCGCGTGATGGTGGCCCACGGACCACAGGCCGCGCTTCCCGCGCCGGTAGACTGAAGCGATGAGCAGCACGCGCCGACACACTCCGACGGTCCGGGTCGGCTCCGTCCCGGTCGGCGGCGACCACCCCGTGGTCGTCCAGTCCATGACCAACACCGACACCGCCGACGCGGCGGCCACCGCCGAGCAGGTGGCGGCGCTGGCCCGCTCCGGCAGCGAGATCGTGCGCGTGACGGTCAACAACGATGCGGCCGCAAGGGCGCTCCCGGAGGTCCGGGCGCGCCTGCGCGACGCAGGCATCGACGTGCCGCTGGTGGGCGACTTCCACTACAACGGCCACAAGCTGTTGACGGCGCACCCCGAGGCCGCGGCGATCCTCGACAAGTACCGCATCAACCCCGGCAACGTGGGGGTTGGCAGGCGCCGCGACGACAACTTCCTGGCCATCATCGACGTGGCTCGTGAGCACGGCAAGCCGGTGCGTATCGGCGTCAACTGGGGCTCGCTCGATGCCGACCTGCTCACCCGGCTGATGGACGCCAACGCCCGGCGCGACGAGCCGCTGGACGCCAGCGAGGTGCTGGTGGAGGCGATGCTGCAGTCCGCGCTGCTGTCGGCCGAGCTCGCCGAGGAGCGGGGCCTGCCGCACGACGCCATCATCCTGAGCGCCAAGGTGTCCGGGGTGCGGGCGCTGTGGGACGTCTACCGCAAGCTGGCGGCGCGCTGCGACTACCCCTTGCACCTGGGGCTCACCGAGGCCGGCATGGGCGTCAAGGGGGCGGTGTCGAGCAGCGCGGCGCTCAGCGCCCTCCTCGCCGAAGGCATCGGGGACACCATCCGGGTGTCGCTCACGCCCGATCCCGGCGCGCCCCGTGAGCGCGAGGTCGAGATCGCCCAGGAGATCCTGCAGGCGCTCGGCCTGCGCAGCTTCGCGCCGACGGTGACCGCCTGCCCGGGCTGCGGCCGCACCACCAGCACCCTGTTCCAGGAGATGGCGCGCGACATCCAGGCCTACCTGCGCGCCCGCATGCCGTCGTGGCGCGAGCGCTACCCCGGGGTCGAGGAGCTGCGCGTCGCGGTGATGGGGTGCGTCGTGAACGGGCCGGGCGAGTCGAAGCACGCCGACATCGGGATCAGCCTGCCCGGCTCCGGGGAGTCTCCACGGGCGCCGGTCTATCGCGACGGCGAGCTGGTGGGCACGTTGCAGGGCGACACCATCGTGGAGGACTTCAACCGCATGCTCGACGACTACGTCGAGCGGCGCTTCGGTCGGGCCTGACCCCGGCCTAGAGCCTGCCGCGGGATTTGGGTCCCGCTCCTATTGACGAGCACACGCCCGCGCTAGCTTTGGCCCATGGTCGAACAGGGACTGGGTTTCGGGTGGAGGCCGTCCGCGAGCGGACGGCGTACGCCGCTTCGGCGGTGGTGGCGGGGCACGGACCCCGCGCTTCGTGCGGCGCTCGCGGGTTGCCGCGTGATCACCCGGCGCCACTCCAGCACCTTCTTCCTGGCTTCCAGGCTGTTCGCTCCCGGGGCCCGCGATGCGGCGACCGTCGTGTACGCCGTGTGCCGCACCGGCGACGACGCGGTCGATGCCGCGCCCTCGCCGGAGGAGGCGCGCCGCCGCCTGGAGGGCTGGTGGTCGGGGGTGATCCGGGCCTATGCGGGCACGCCGGATCCCGAGGCGCCGGTCGAAGTCGGCCTGCGCTGGGTGCTGGAGCGCTACCCGCTGCCCCTGCAGGCCTTCGAGGAGCTTCGGCGCGGTCTGGAGCACGACCTGCGCTGGGAGGAGGCCGCCGGCGAGGGCCGCGTGCACGTACTGGACGACGACGATGAGCTCATGACCTACTGCTACCGGGTCGCCGGAGTGGTGGGATTGCTGGTCGCGCCGATCGCGGGCTACCGGGGCGGGGAGGACACGCTGGCGCGCGCCGTGGCGCTGGGCCAGGCGATGCAGCTCACCAACATCCTTCGCGACGTCGGCGAGGACCTGCGCCTTGGGCGCTGCTACCTACCTCGAACCCTGCTGCGGCGTCACGGGGTCTCCTTGCAGGCGTTGCAGCGCGGCCGCGTCGACCCCGCCTACCGGGGCCTTCTCGAGGAGCTCGCCGGTCGCGCCGACGCGCTCTACCGGGAGGCGTGGGAGGGGATCCCGCGGCTCGAGGGTCTCTCCGCCGCCGCCGTCGCGCTCGCCGCCCTGAACTACCAGGCCATCCTCGGCAAGCTGCGGGCCAACGGATACGACAACCTCAGCCGCCGCGCCCACCTCCGTGGCGTCGAGCGCCTGGCGACGTTGCCGCGGGCGCTGCTCGCGCTGATTCAGGCGTCGTGAGGCGCGGCCGCAGCCCACAGCCCGGCGCGGGCGTGCGCCGAAGCGGAGCGGAGCGATGAGCGACGTCGACGTGGCCGTGATCGGTGCCGGCCACAACGCGCTCGTGGCGGCCGCGTATCTGGCGCAGGCGGGGCGGAGCGTCGCCGTCTTCGAGCGGGCCCCGCGCGTGGGCGGCGCGGTGGCGACCGAAGAGATCGTGCCGGGCTACCGCTTCGATCTGGGGGGGAGCGCCCACATCCTGATCCGGTCCACGCCGGTGGTCGAGGAGCTCGGCCTGGAGCGGCACGGCCTCGACTACCTCGAGCTCGACCCGCTCTTCTTCGCGCCCTTCGAAGACGGCGACCACGTGATGCTGTACCGGAGCGAGGCGCGGACCGTCGACGCCCTCGAGGCGCGCTTCCCGGGGGAGGGCGCGGCCTACGCGCGCTTCCTGCAGGACTGGCGTCCCTTCGCGCGCAGCGTGCGCGACGCCTTCCTGGAGACCCCCGGCCCGCTGCAACTGGGTCGCACCATGGGGCTGAGGAGCGGCCTGGCGCGCGACTTCAAGCGCCTGATGCCGCTCCTGGCGCGCCCCTACGGGAGCCTCGTGGACGCCTACTTCCGCGAGGAGAAGGTGAAGGCGCCTCTGGTGTGGATGGCCGCCCAGTCGGGCCCTCCGCCGACCGAAGCGCTCACGGCCCCGTTCGTGCTGTGGCATCCGCTCTATCACGAGGACGGCGTCGCTCGACCGCGCGGCGGTTCCGGCATGCTGAGCGAGGCGCTGGCGCGCAAGATCCGGAGCCACGGCGGAAGCCTCACGACCGGGGCGCCCGTCGAGGCCATCCTGGTCGAGGGCGGACGCGCGGTCGGGGTCCGCGTCGGAGGGCAGGCCGTCACCGCCAGGGCGGTGCTCTCCGGGGCGCACGCCCTGGAGACGTTCGCGCGCCTGTTGCCCGAGGAGCACCGTCCGCGCGGCGCGCGTCAGATGCGGACCGGCAACGGGTTCGGGGCGGTGCTCCGGCTGGCGTTGTCGCGACCGGTGCGGTATGCGGCGCTCCCTCATGACGACGCCCGCGTGGCGCTGCAACTGCTGTGCCGTGACCGGGCCCAGATCGAGGCGGCCTACGGCGACTACCTGCGCGGCGACCCCAGTCGCGACCCGCCGATCGTGGCGATGACCTTCAGCGCCGTCGATCCTTCGCTGGCGCCGCCCGGCGGCGAGGTGCTGTGGCTGTGGGCGCAGTACTTCCCCTACCAGATGAGCGGCGCTCGCAGCTGGGACGCCATCGGCGACGAAGTCGCCGACGCGATCCTCGATGCCTTCGAGCGTTACGCACCGGGCACCCGCGACGCGGTGGTGGGGCGCTTGTTCCAGCACCCGCTGTGGCTCGAGCGCGAGCTCGGCCTGGTCCGCGGCAACGTGATGCACCTGGAGATGAGCCTCGACCAGATGTTCGGCCTGCGCCCCTTCCTGGGCGCGTCCGGCTACCGCGCGCCGGTGAAGGGCCTGTACCTGACGGGCGCGAGCACGCATCCCGGCGGGGGGATCATGGGCGCTTCGGGGCGTAACGCCGCGCGCGTGCTGCTGGGCGATCTCGAGCGTCGCCGGTGGTGGCCGGGAGCGTTGCGGTGATCGGCCGATGACCTACTTCGTCTTCCACCTGCTGTTCGTGGTGCCGCCGCTGCTCGGCCTGCTGGCGTACCACCGCTTCCGGCGCCAGGCCGCAGCACCCCGGAGGCTGGGAGGCGCTTTGGCGGCGATGGCGGTCATAGCGCTGATCTACACCACGCCCTGGGACAACCTTCTGGTGGCGCGCGGCGTGTGGAGCTACCCGCCGGGGCGCGTATGGTTCGCGCTGGGTTACGTGCCCATCGAGGAGTACCTCTTCTTCGTGCTGCAGACGCTGCTGACGGGCCTGTGGCTGGCGGCGCTGTGGCCGGCTGCCCCGCCGTCCGCGGGTGCGCGCGGTCCTCGCGCCGGCGCCGTGCGCACGACGGGCGCCCTCGCCTTCGGCGCCGTCGCTGCGCTGGGGGCGCTGCTGCTGGCCTTCCCCAAGGGGCTCTATCTGGGCCTGGTACTGGTGTGGGCCGGCCCGGTGCTGGCGCTGCAGTGGGGCTTCGGGGGCGACCTGCTGGCGCGGCGCTGGCGGCTGCTGCTCGCTGCGGCGTTGCCGGTCACGATCTACCTTTCGCTGGCCGACCGCTTCGCCCTGGCACGCGGCATCTGGGCGATCTCCCCGGCGGCGACGACCGGCATCCACCTCGGCGGCTTGCCGCTGGAGGAGGGCGCGTTCTTCCTGGCGACGAACCTGATGATCACCCTGGGCCTTACCCTGGTGCTCGACGAGCGCTCGCCCGGGCGGTTGCGTGCGCTCCTGGCGCGCCGTTCCGAGCTGCGCCCCTTCCTGCAGCGCCTGGGCGCGGTAGGGCCGGGGCGCCGGCGACGGCCAGGTGGCGCCCGGGTCGAAGACGTGCGATCGCGCGACGGCGAGGCGCGCCCGGGCGGGTCGGGGAGCGGTCGGCCGCGGCGCTGGTGGCGCGTGGCGCTGGTGGCTTGGGCGCTGGCGATGGTCCCGGTCCCGCTGCTCGGCGAGGCGGCCTTCGTTCCGCTCGCCTATCTGAGCACCGCCCTGCTGGCTGCAGGCGTGTTCGGCCTGGCGCTCCAGCGGGCCGGTTGGCGGGCCGTGCCGGCGGCGGCCGCGGCCCTGGCGTTCGGCTGGGCGGTCGAGCTGCTCGGCAGTCGCACCGGGCTGCCCTTCGGCCCCTACGGTTACCTCGACGCGGGCCCCGCGCTGCTGGGGGTACCGCTGCTGGTGCCGCTCGGATGGTTCGCGTTCACCGTGCTGGCGCTGCAGCTCGTCCCCGGACGGCGCCGCTGGTGGGGAGCCGCGGCGGCGCTGGTGGCGTGGGACGCCGGCCTCGATCCGCTGATGGTGCGCCAGGGGCTGTGGCGCTTCGACCCCGCCGGCGCCTACTTCGGGGTGCCCTTGCAGAACTTCGCCGGCTGGGCCGTCGCCGGCGCCGCCCTGGCGGCGTTGCTGGTCCGCATCGCTCCCGGCCTGGGCGAGGGCGGGCCGAGCGCGGCGCGCACCGTCTACCTGGCGCAGGCCGCCTTCATCGGGGCGGGGCTGGCGCTGTTCGGCCTCCCCGTCGCCGGCCTGGTCGCCGCCGCCGCGATGGTTTCCGTGGCCGCGGGGACGCTCGGCGCCCGGCGCCTGCGGTCCGTCTGGATCGGCGCGTTGACGGTCGCGATCGGCTGGACGGTCCCCGGCCTGGTCGCGCGCTCGCTCCGACGTGGGCTCGTCGGGGTGTGGGCGCGCGACGAGGGAGCGCTGCCCGGCGCTGGCGGCGTGGTCTTGGCGGCGAACCACCACTCCTGGTGGGACGGCTACCTGCTCTACCTGCTGGCGCGGCGCACGCGCCGGCCCTTCACGGTGCTGATGAGCGAGGCCCAGCTCGCGCGCTTCCCCTTCTTCCGGCGGCAGGGCGCCATCGGCGCGCACGAGCTGCGCTCCGCCCTCAGGCGCCTGGAGGCCGGGCACCTGGTGACGGTGTTCCCGGAGGCGGCGCTGCGTCCGTCCGGGCCGCCCGCGCCGTTGGCGCCGGGGGCGGCGTACCTTGCCGCGCGGTCCGGGCGGCCGCTGGTCCCCGTCGCCGTGCGGGTGGCCGTGCGCGGGCAGCAGCGCCCGGAGGCGTTCCTCCGCTTCGGCGCCGCCCTGGCGCCGGACACGCCCGACCTGGAGCGCTCGCTGGCCGACGCGCTGGAGGCGCTGGTCGGGAGCCTGGACGCCGAGCTGGCGGTCGCCGACCCCGAGGCTCCCCCTGCGGGCTACCGGCGCTGGCTTTCCGGCCGGGCGTCGACCGATCGCCGCCTCGCCTGGGGCGTGCGCCTGTGGGGGCGTGAAGCGGGATGACGGCAGCCTGGGCGCTGGCACTCGCCTTCCTGGGGGTGCAGCTGGTCGTCCTCGTGGTCAACGCCGTGAGCTTCCCCCACCTGCGCCGCGCTCCCGCGGATCGGGCGCAGCGCCGCCGCACCTCTTTGTTGGTGCCGGCGCGCGACGAAGCGCTCAACCTGCCCGAGACGCTGCCCGCCTTGCTGGCGCAGGGCGCCGGCGAGGTGGTCGTGCTCGACGACGGCTCGAGCGACGCCACCGCGGCGATCCTGGCGGCGCTAGCGGCCCTGCATCCGGAGCTCCGCGTCCTGACCGGGCGGCCCCTGCCCGCCGGCTGGGTCGGCAAGAACTGGGCCTGTGCGCAGCTCGCATCGGCCGCTCGGGGAGAGGTCCTGGTGTTCACCGATGCCGACGTGCGCTGGCACCCCGGCGCGTTGGACGCGGTGCTGGGCGTGCTCCAGGACGCCGGTGCCGATCTGGTGACCGCGTGGCCGCGGCAACGCACGGTCGGGTTGGCCGAGCGGATCGCGGTGCCGCAACTCGACCTCCTGCTGCTGGGCGGCCTGCCGTGGCCTTTGGTGGCGGCGCTGCCGCATGCGTCGCTGGCCGCGGCGAACGGGCAACTCATGGCCTGGCGACGAGACGCCTACCTCCGCGTCGGAGGTCACGGCTCGGTCCGGGCTGAGCTGCTGGAGGACATGGCCCTGGCGCGGCGGGCCAAGGGGCTGGGGCTGCGGCTGGCGCTCCGGCTCGGCGCGCCGCTGCTCGAGACCCGCATGTACCGCTCGTGGCGCGACGTCCTGGAGGGCTTCGGGAAGAACGTGCTGGCCGCGGCAGGGGGGCGGCGCGCGGCGCTGGCGGCCGTGGTGGGTCTCAACCTGCTGGCGCATACCCTGTGCTGGCCGCTGGCGCTGCTCGACCCGCGCTGGCTGGCCGTCGGCGCTCTGTCGCTGGGGTTGCGCTACCTCAGCGAGCGCAAGGCCGGGCGGGAGCCGCGGGACACGCCGCTGCAGGCGCTGGCGCCGCTGGCGCTGGCCGTCATCGCCGGGCGGGCGTTGACGCACGGCGGCGTGGTCTGGAAGGCGCGGCGCTACCCGTGAGCCCGCGCGTCGCCGTCGTGGGCGGTGGTCTCGCGGGCCTGTCCGCGGCGCTCCGGCTGGCGTCGCGCGGCGTCGAGGTGGTGCTCTTCGAGCGCGGCACGCAGCTCGGCGGCAAGGCGCGCGAGCTCCGGCTGGACGGCTACCGCTTCGACACGGGCCCCACCGTGGTGACGCTCCCCGAGGTCCTCGCCCGGACGTTCACCGAGGTCGGCGCGTCGCCCCCCGCGATGACGGCGCTCGACCCGCTGACGCGCTACCGGCTGCCGTCCGGCCGCAGCTGGGACGTCCACGCCGACGTTCAACGGACGCTGGCGGGCCTGCCGGCCGGGCAGCGGGGGGCTTACGCCGACCTGCTCGACGAGGCGCGGCGTCTCTACGAGGGCGCCGCGCCCACCTTCGTGCACGGCCCCAAGCCGGGGGCGGCCGCCCTCCTCGCGTACGCGCTCGCCCACGGCCGCCGCGCGCACCCCTTCAGCACGCTGGCGCGACGCGTACGCCGCGCCGGCGCGAACGCCGATCTCGAGGCGTTCTTCCTGCGCTTCGCGACCTATGCCGGGGCGGACCCCTACCGGGCTCCGGCGGTGCTGTTGAACATCGCCTGGGCGGAGCTCGGACCGGGGGCGGTCCATCTGAGCGGTGGGGTGGCGGGGCTGGTGCGGGCGCTCGCAGCAGAGGCCCGGGCCCGCGGGGCCCGGCTGCACACGGGGGCGGGGGTCGAGGGCCTGGTCGTGGACGGCGGGCGGGTACGTGCCGTCCGGACCGCGGGCGGCGCGCTCGAGGTCGACGCCGTCGTGAGCGCCGCCGACCGCGTGGTCTCGCATCGCCTCGTCGGCAGGCGGGTGCCGCGAGCGCGCGCGGCCGCGAGCTCGTCGGGCTTCGTGCTGCTGCTCGGCGTCGAGGGCAGCCAGCGCGACGCGGCGCATCACACGGTGCTCTTCGGGCGGCACTACGCCCGCGAGTTCGCGGCGTTGCGTGCCGGCCTCCTGCCGGAAGATCCGACCCTCTACCTCAGCGTGAGCGCGCGCAGCGACGCCGGCGACGCGCCCGAGGGCCACGAGAACTGGTTCGTGATGGTCAACGCTCCGCCGCTGCCTGGGCCCAGCTCGGCGGATCGCCTGCAGGACCCGCTGGCGGCCGCCTTGCCCGGCGGGATGCGGAGCGATCGGCCGCGGCCGCCCGGCGTCCCGGCCCTCCGGGACATCGACGGCGCCGCGGCGACACCGGGCGAGGCCGCCTACGCGGCGCACGTGCTGGACGCCCTGGCCACGAGAGCCGGTTTCCGGCGGGAGCGCCTGCGGGTCTGGCGCCTGGTGGGACCCCGACAGCTCGCCGCCACCGGGTACCGGGGGAGCATCTACGGGCCCGCTCCGAACGGCTTGCTGGGGGCCTTGCGGCCGGCTCCGCGGGTGCGCGGCGTGGCGAACCTGATGCTCGCGGGGGGCACCGTGCACCCCGGCGGGGGCATCCCGCTGGTGCTGCTGTCGGGTCGGCGCGCCGCCGACGACGTGCTCGCCGCGCTCCCGGCGCCGGACGGCATCGCTTCTTCGGCGCGCCTGCCTGCGGAAGACGTTGCGCTCGGGTCTGCCGACTAGGCGTTCGCCCCCTCGCCTCCCGCGTCCGCCGCGGCCGCCCACTCGGAGTGGCTCGCCGGCGCCAGCACGGGTGGGCTCTCGCCGCCCTCCAGGAAGAGCGTCTGGGTCGGGAAGGCGAACTCGATGCCCTGGCTCTGGAAGGCCTCCATGATGGCGAGGTTGATGCGCTGCTGGATGTCCATGTAGAGCGTGTAGTCGGGGTCGAGCACCCAGTACACGGTCTCGAAGTTGAGCGAGAAGGCGCCGAACTCCTTGAAGTGGCTGCGGTCGAAGCGCACCTTCTCCTCGGCCTCGACGATCTTCCGGATGGTGCCCGCGATGCCCGCCACCTGCTCGCGCGGCGTTCCGTAGGTGACGCCCACCGAGAACACGACGCGGCGCTCGGCCATGCGTTTGTAGTTGCGGATGCGCGACTTGATGAGGTCGTTGTTGGCGAACACCAGCTGCTCGCCGGACAGGCTGCGGATGCGGGTGGTGCGCAGTCCGACGTGCTCGACGGTGCCGAGGTGCTGGTCGACGATGATGAAGTCGCCGATCTCGAACGGCTTGTCGAACACGATCGAGAGCGATGCGAAGAGGTCCCCGAGGATGTTCTGGAGCGCCAGCGCCACCGCCAGCGAGCTGATGCCCAGCCCGGCGAGGAGCGTGTTGACGTGGATGCCGAGGTTCTCCAGCGCCAGCAGGAGCACCAGCGTGAACAGCACCAGCCGCCCCACGAAGCCGATGGCGGCCAGGCCGGTGCGTCGCCCGGGCCCCAGCGACTCGTCGGAACGGTAGCGCTCCAGCAGCGAGCGCATGGCCTGGTTGGCCCACAGCGCGAACTGGATCAGCAACACCAGCACGAAGCCGCGCGCGATGATCTCGTGGGCACGACCCCCGATGACCAGCCCCAGCGACCCCAGGTAGACGGCGGACGCCAGGAAGGTGAGGGTGTGCGTGGCTCCCAGAACGCTCACCACCACGTCGTCGAACGCGAAGGTGGTGCGCTCGGCGAGGTGGACCAGGCGCCGGCGCACAAGGCCTCGGACGGTGCGGAGCACCACGTAGCTGCCGATCGCCACGGCCAGCGCGATCAACCAGCGCAGGAGATCGTTGCCCAGGATGGAGGTGTTCAGGACCGTCGTCACGCTCATGGCTGGGCCCAGTCTACCCGAGGCCGCGGGAGCGTCGGCGGCGGGCTATCCTGCGGCCATGAAGATCTACACGCGCACCGGCGACGAGGGCGACACCGGCCTGTTCGGCGGCGATCGCGTTCCCAAGAGCGACGCCCGGGTCCGTGCCTACGGCACCGTCGACGAGGCCAACGCCGCACTGGGCGTGGCGCGCTGTGCGTTGCGGCGCGCAGCGACGGTCGACGAGGCGCTCGACGGCGAGCTCGAAGCGCTTCAGAGCGCCCTTTTCGACCTGGGCGCGGACCTGGCCACGCCGCTCGATGCCAGGGCGCGTGCGGTCGTGACGGCCATCGACGCGGAGGACGTGACCGCCTTGGAGGGGCGCATCGACGCTCTGGACGCCGAGCTCGAGCCGCTCACGAGCTTCGTGCTCCCCGGCGGGGAGGAGGCAGCTGCAGCGCTCCACCTGGCGCGGGCCGTCGTACGCCGCGCCGAGCGCGACACCGTGGCGCTGGCGGAGATCGCGGCCATCAACCCGCACGCGCTGCGCTACCTGAACCGGCTGTCCGACCTGCTGTTCACGCTCGCTCGCGTGGTCAACGCGCGGGCGGGCCGTCCGGACGTGCCGTGGCGGCCGCGGACGCGTCGCGGCTCCTGATCTCTGCCACGTGCGCCAGGCCGCGGCGCTCCAGCGCGGCCAGGAGGTCGCGGTGGGCGCGACGCAACATCCCCGGCCCTTGGAAGATGAAGCCCGTGTAGACCTGCACCAGTGTGGCGCCCGCCTCCAACCGTTCGACCACGTCGGCCCCGTCGAACACCCCGCCGACCGAAACCAGCGGCAGCCGGGTGGCCCCGCGCAGCACCCGCAGGGCCGCCAGCGACGCCGGCGCCAGCGGCCGCCCCGACAACCCCCCCGTCTCGCTTGCGAGGTGGGAGCGCACCCCGTCGCGGCCGACGGTGGTGTTGGTGGCGATGAGGCCGGCCGCCCCGCTGCCCTCGGCCAGCCCCGCCACCTCGAGGAGCTGCTCGCGGCCGAGGTCGGGTGCGATCTTGAGCAGCACGGGCTTGGGGCCGAGCTCGCCTTGCAGGCGGGCCGTCAGCCCGAGCAGCGCTTCGAGCGGGCCGCGCTCCTGCAGTCGCCGTAGGCCAGGGGTGTTGGGCGAGGAGACGTTGAGCGCCAGGTAGTCGGCCACCGCCCACACGCTGCGCAAGGCGCGTTCGTAGTCGTCGATGGCGTCCTCCAACTCGACCACGCGCGACTTCCCCACGTTGATCCCCAGCGGCACCCCCGCCCCACCGGCTTCCCGCAGCCGCCGCAGCCTTCGGGCCATCGCCTCGGCGCCGCGGTTGTTGAAGCCCATGCGGTTGATGATGGCCTCGTCGTCCACGAGGCGGAACAAGCGGGGGCGCGGGTTGCCCGGCTGGGCGCGCGCGGTGACGCTGCCGAGCTCGAGGTGCCCGAAGCCGAGGGCGGCGAAGGCGCGTACTGCCACGCCGTCCTTGTCGAGGCCGGCGGCGAGACCGATGGGGGAGGGGAAGCGCAGGCCGAACGCCTCGACCTCGAGGCGCGGGTCGCGCAGCGCGTAGGCGCGCTCCAAAGCGCGCAGGGCCAGCACACTCCGGCCCGCCCACGCGAGGCCGCCGATGACGACGTCGTGGGCGCGCTCCGGCTCGAGCCGGAAGAGCGCGCGGCGCACCGCTCGGTACATGCCGACAGTGTACCGGCACCGCCCTCGAACGCGCCCGGAGCGCCCGGCGAGCGCTCGGCCGGCCTAGCTGCCGGGCGGCCTGCTGGGGCGCACCTCGACCTTGCTGGGAAGGGTGCGTTGCGGCGTCCGCAACAGGTAGAGCACCATCTCGGCGAGGTCCTCGGGCTGGATCTTCCAGGCCTCGTCCGGCCCGGGAGCGCTGCCCGAGAAGTGGGTGGCGACCGACCCCGGCATGATCGTCGAGACCTTGATCCCGTGCTTGCGCAGGTCGAGCATGACCGCCTGGCTGAAGCCGGCGAGACCGAACTTGCTGGCATTGTAGGCCGCGCCTCCGGCGAAGAAGTTGGTGCCCGCGAGGCTGCCGATGGTGATGAGGGTGCCCTGGCTGCGCTTGAGCGCCTCCACCGACGCCTTCACCGTGTAGAACACGCCGCTCAGGTTGGTGTCGATGGTGGCGCGCCAGGTGTCGAGGCTCATGGCGTCGATGGGAGCGAAGGCGCCGATCCCGGCGTTGGCGACGACCGCGTCGAGGCTGCCGAAGCGTTCCAGTGTCGCGTCCACGGCGCGCTCGAGCGCCTCGTACTCGCGCACGTCGCACGCCACGCCCAGCGCTCGACCGTCACCGGCGGCGCTCAGCTCCTCGGCGGCGCGCGCGACGTCCTCGGCGTGGCGCGAGGTCAGGGTGACGTTCATGCCCGCGGCGAGCAGGGCTTGGGCGACGGCGCGGCCGATGCCGCGGCTCGCGCCCGTGACCAGGGCTGTCTTGCCGGAGAGTTCCATGCGGCGACCCTAGCATGGCCGAAAGAGCGTTCTGCACGTCGTGGCGACACGTTCGCCCGGGGGTACGCGGCGGGGCGCGTGCTGGTAGACTCGAGGCCGGATGCACCGGCTCACGCTGATCCGCCACGCGCTCACCGATTGGAACGTCAGCGGACAGTTCCAGGGGCAGAGCGACATCCCGCTCTCGGAGCAGGGGCGGAGGCAGGCGCGCCGCCTGGCCCGTCATGTGCGCGGCCTGGAGCAGGACGCCGTGGTCTACTCCAGCCCGCTGGGTCGGGCGCGGGAGACGGCCGAAATCGCCTTCCCGGAACGGGAGGTCCGGCTCGACGCTCGCCTCGCCGAGCTCGACTTCGGCGCCTTCGAGGGCGCCACGCAGCAACAGAACGAACAGCGCACCGAGTGGGCGTGGTGGATCGCCGACCCCTACGAACGCCCGGCGCCCGAGGGGGAGTCCTACCGCCAGCTCCGCGAGCGTGCGGTGGCGTGGATGGAGGGGCTGGAGGGCGCGGAGCACGTCGTCGCCGTCAGCCACTCGGGGACCATCCAGATGCTGCTGGCCCACGTGCTGGGCGTCGAGCGGCCGCGCTGGCGTAAGCGCATCTACCTGCGCCACACCGGCATCAGCCGGGTGCTGTTCCGCGGCAGCGAGGCCGTCGTCGAGCGTGTCAACGACACGCGCCACCTCGCGGCGGAGGGCGCCGACCCCTTCCTGGACTGACGCCCGCCGGGCGCTCGGAGCCGCCGAGGGCCGATGGTAGACTCGCCGCGTGGCCGACGCGAACGCCTTCACCGTCGAGCAGGAGCACTTCCACGGGACGCTCGGGGAGCTTGCGCACGCGCTGCGCACCGGCAACCTGGCGCCGCGCCGCCTCGACCTCTACCGCCTGGTGCGCGACTATCTGGTGTTCTTCGACGCCGTGGCGGAGCACGATCTCGAGCTCGCCAGCGAGGCCCTGCCTCGCGTGGCGCAGGTCATCGAGCTGAAGGTGCGGCTGTTGCTACCGCGCCCGCCGCGCGAGGAGGCCGACGAAGGCGAGGTGCTGGAGGAGGCCTTGTCGGCGGTCGCGCTGCTGGAAGAGTTGGAGGAAGCCGTGCAGTTCCTGCGGCTGCGGCGGGAGGAGCGCCGGCTGGTGCTGCCTGCGCGGGCGCCCCGCCCGGACTATCCGCGGCCCGAGCGCCCGCTGCGCGCCCGCCCCACCGACCTGGCGAGGATCGCGGGGCGCTACCGTGTCGGCAACTACTTCGAGCTGGCGCTCGAGCGCCTCACGCTGGCCGGAGCCATGCGCCGCGTCATGGCCGCGTTGCGACGCTTGGGGCAGGGCGCCCTCTTCGACCTGGCCGATGCGCCCGACTGGTCGACCCGCACGGTGAGCTTCGCGGCGCTGATGGAGCTGGTGCGTCAGGGCCGGGCCCGAGCCCGTCAGGAGGAGCCCTACGGGCCGATCCTGGTGGAGCGCGGGCCGCGCGCCGACGCCCCGCCGGACGGTTCCGACTCGGAACGCGCCCGGCCGCTGGCTTCGCCGGCGCCGAGCGCGGCCGCGGCGCGACCGGTCGCCGAGCCCAACTGAACCGTTGCCCTTCGTCGGGCGCTCAGACGGTAGCGGCCGCCTGCGCCTTCTTGCGCATGCCGGGATCGAGCACCCGCTTGCGCAGGCGTACCGACTTGGGCGTGACCTCGAGCAGCTCGTCGTCCGCGATGTACTCCAGCGCCTCCTCCAGGCTGAGGCGCCGCGGGGGGGTGAGCAGCAGGTTGTCGTCGCTGCCCGAGGCCCGCACGTTGGTGAGCTTCTTGTTCTTGCAGACGTTGACGTTCAGGTCTCCCGGTCGGCTGCTGGCGCCGAGGATCATGCCCACGTAGACCTCGGTGCCGGGGGTGATGAAGAACTCCCCGCGGTCGGCCAGCTTGTAGAGGCTGTAGGCGAAGGTCTCGCCGGCCTCCATGGCGACCAGCGAGCCGTGCCCGCGCATCTCGGCGTCGCCGGCATAGGGCTCGTAGCTGTCGAAGACGTGGCTGAGCACACCCTCGCCCTGGGTGATGGAGAGGAACGAGGTGCGGAAGCCGAACAGCAACCGGCTCGGCACGCGGAACTCCAGGCGCGCGCGGGTCTCGCCCGGCTCCATGTGCAGCAGCGTGCCGCGGCGTGCCGACAGGGCCTCCATGACGCTGCCCATGGCGCCGGTCGGAACGTCGACGATCACGCGCTCGAAGGGCTCCTCGAGCCGACCGTCGTGCTTGTGCAGGATCACTTCGGGGCGCGACACCGAGAACTCGTACCCCTCGCGCCGCATGGTCTCGATCAGGATGCTGAGGTGGAGCTCGCCGCGGCCCGACACCCGGTAGCGCTCGCTGCCGAGCGCCTCCACCCGGAGCGCGACGTTGGTGAGCAGCTCGCGCTCGAGCCGGTCGGCGAGGTGGCGGCTGGTGACGTAGGTGCCCTCCCGGCCGGCGAACGGGCTGGTGTTGGGGCTGAAGGTCACGCTCACGGTGGGCTCGTCGACCGGTACCACCGGTAACGCCTCCACCGCGTCGGGGTGGCACAGCGTCTCGCCGATCATGACGCCCTCGACGCCCGATAGCGCCACGATGTCGCCGGTCTCGGCCTCCTCGCACTCGGTGCGGCCCAGGCCCAGGTGGGTGTAGATCTTGGTGATGCGCGCGCGCTCGGTGTGGCCGTCCGCCATGGCCCGCACGATGGTCTCGCCGGCCTTCACGTGGCCCTGCAGCACGCGCCCGATGGCGAGCCGGCCGAGGTAGCCGGAATAGTCCAGGTTGGCCACCTGCATCCGGAAGGGCGCGGCGGCCTCGCCGCGGGCCTCGGGCACCTTGGCGTGGATGGTCTCGAACAGCGCCGACAGGTCGTCGGCGGGCGCCTCGCCTTCGCGCCAGGCGCGTCCCTCGCGGGCCACCGCGTGGAGGATCGGGAAGTCGAGCTGGTCGTCGTCGGCGCCGAGCTCCACCATGAGGTCGAAGGTCAGGGTCGCGACCTCGTCGGGGCGGGCGTCCTTGCGGTCGACCTTGTTGATGACGAGGATCGGCTCGAGGCCCCGCGCCAGCGCCTTGCGCAGCACGAAGCGGGTCTGTGGCATGGGGCCTTCGGCGGCGTCCACCAGCAGCAAGGCGCCGTCGACCATGGTGAGGGCGCGCTCGACCTCGCCGCCGAAGTCGGCGTGGCCGGGCGTATCGACGATGTTGATCTTGTCGTCGCGCCAGTGCACGGCCGTGTTCTTGGCCAGGATGGTGATGCCGCGCTCGCGCTCCAGGGCGTTCGAGTCCATGACGCGATCGACCACGTCCTGGTTGGCGCGGAACACGTTCGATTGACGCAGCATGCCGTCCACGAGCGTCGTTTTGCCGTGGTCGACGTGAGCGATGATGGCGATGTTGCGGTAGCGCATTCGGTCTCCGGGGGGTGCGGGCGCCCCCTTGGGGGCGATCGGCGTTGGGTGGCGTGGTCGCCGACGTTCCAACGCGGCAGTATAGCGGACGCGCCCGCCGGCGCGGGCAGCGCGGAGACATGGCGCGCCCCCGAGAGGGCGAAGGCGGGGCCGCACCGGCCCCGCCTTCGCCCTCTCGGGGAGGGAGGATGCGGGTCCGCCGGAGCGGACCCTGTCGGTTCAGTTGCCGGTGGCGGCGCCCATCGTCATGCTCGGGGGCAGGATGACCTTGTCGATGACGTGGATGACGCCGTTGGAGGCCTCGATGTCGGTGGCGGTGACGTTGGCGTCGTTGACCGTGACGCCGTCGGGGCCGGACGCGATGGCGATGGGTTCGCCTTCGACGCTGTTGGCCGAGGAGAGACCGACGACGTCGGCGGCCATCACCTTGCCGGCGACCACGTGGTACGTCAGGACCTTCACGAGCTGCTCCTTGTTGGCGAGCAGGGCCTCGAGCTGGCCCGCCGGCAGGGCGGCGAAGGCTTCGTTGGTGGGGGCGAACACGGTGAACGGCCCGTCGCTGTTCAGCGTGTCGACCAGTCCGGCCTCGGTCACCGCCGTGACGAGGGTGCTGAAGTCGGGGTTCGAGGCCGCCACCTCGACGATGGTCTGCGCGGAAGCGGCTCCGAAGGTGAGGAGCGCGGCCAGCGCGGCTCCGGTGGCGAGGGTCTTGAGAGTGTTTCGCATACGTCCTCCTGTTCGTTTGGGGTCGGTCCCGTCGTCTGTCGCTCCGGGGGGTGGGGTGCAGGGAGGGATCGCAGGGTGTGGGGCTTGTCCGACCTTGAACAAAGGGTATACGAAGCTAAGACGACCGGACCGCGTCCGGCGCCACAGTTCGCGCGCCGCCGAAGACCGCGCGGCCGAACCGGGAGGGGTGAGCCGGTCGTGCTTCCTGGTTGACAGCGGCGTGAGCCGGCGTCTGATAGGTTCGTGTGCAGTGCATGAGCCGCCGGTTCGCCGCGTCCGGCTCGACCGCCTGGAGGAGACCGTTGCAGAACCATCCCTTGACCATGTACACGACCCGCTGGTGTGGCGATTGCCAACGCGCCAAGACGTTCCTGCAGAAGTTCGCGATCCCCTTCGTCGAGGTCGACATCGAGCAGGACCCCGAAGCGGCGGAATACGTTCAGCGCGTCAACGACGGACGGCGCAGCGTTCCCACCCTGGTGTTGGGGGGGCGCGCCACCAGCCTGTCGGGCTTCACGCGCGAGAAGTTCGACGCCTTCCTGGATCAGCACGGCCTGCGCCACGGGTGAGCTGCGCCGCGCATCGGTGTCGCGGGGCGGGCGCGCTTGGCGCGGCGTCCGTTACGCTCGCACGGGGCGTGGTAGCCTCGTGAAGATGGCGTCGGCCGGACAGGTCCCCAGCGACAAGGCGACGGAAGTGCGGGCGATGTTCTCGACGATCGCCCCCCGTTACGACGCCCTCAACCGGCTCCTCAGCTTCGGCATCGATCGCCGCTGGCGCGTTCAAGCGGCGCGGGCGGCGCTCCAGGGTGGGGCGCGGCGCGTGCTCGACGTGGCGACCGGCACGGGCGATCTCGCGTTCACGCTGGCTTCGCTGGCGCCGAACGCCGAGGTCGTGGGGGTCGATTTCGCCGAGCCGATGCTCGAGCTCGCGCGCGCCAAGGCCGGAAGCCGCTACGCGCGCGTGCGGTTCGAGGTCGGGGACGGCACCCGCCTCGCGTACCCGGACGACAGTTTCGACGCCGTGACCATCGCGTACGGCCTTCGCAACTTCGACGACCTCGACGCGGGCCTGCGGGAGTTCCTGCGGGTGCTGCGTCCGGGGGGGCGTCTGGTCGTGTTGGAGTTCCCTCCGCCCCCCGACGGGCCGTTCGGGCGGCTCTATCGCTGGTACTTCACCCGGGTGCTGCCCGCCATCGGCGGTCTCATCTCGGGGCGTGCGAGCGCCTACCGTTACCTGCCCGCGTCGGTGCTGGCGTTCCCTGCACCCGACGAGCTGGCCGAGCGCATGCACGCGGCGGGCTTCGCGGACGTGCACTTCCGCCTGCAGACCTTCGGCGTCTCAGCCATCCATCGAGGAGAGAAGCGCGTATGAACCTCTCGGACGTCACAACGAGCGGCTTCGAGCTCAACACCGATGCCTCCCTGGTCAACCCCGACTGGGAGGACTTCGCGGATGCGCACGACCGGCGGTTCGGGCTGGCGATCTCGCACTTCAAGAGCCTGGTGAAGGGGCGTGCCTACGACAACCAGGTGATGCGGCTGCGCGTCGGACGCGAGGGCTTCTACGCCCAGGCGCGCAACTTCCCGGCCGCCTTCTTCGGCGACACCCGCTCGCCGGAAGTCGTCACCGTACAGGAGGCCGACGCCCAGGCCGCCGTGTGGGAGGCGGTCGCTCACTACCGTGCCGGGGAGGCGCAGTCTCTCACGACCATCTACTCGGGGGACGACCCTCCCGACGTGTTCTTCGGCTACCGCCTCACCGGCGAGCGCCGCTACGAGCTGGGGCACGTCCGGACGTCCCTGCCGCTCCATCTGCGCGTGCTGGTCGACGCACCCGAGGAGAGCTCCCTGGTGGGCGCCTCGGCGGGCGTTCTGATCTACCAGCGCACGCGGCGCGGCGAGCACGTCCTCATCCGAGCTGCCGGGAGGCGCCAGCCGCTGCTGGCCGGCGTCCAGCTCGCGGACTGAGGACCGCCGCTTGCCCACGTACCCGACGCGCGGTCACCGCTACGACGTCATCGTCGTGGGCGCCGGCGTCGCCGGCAGCGAGGCGGCTTACGCGTGCGCCCGCGAGGGCCTCGACACCCTGTTGGTGACGACCAGCCTCGACACCGTCTACAACACGGTGGGAGACGCCGTCACCCTGGCTCCGCCCGAGGGTACGCTCATGCGGAGCCTGTGGCTCGAGCACGCCGACGGCGCGGGACGCGTCGGCAACGTCGAGCTCCACCGGGCGGCGAAGTACGCGCTGGAGCGTCAGGACGGGTTGCACCTGCTGCAGTCCAATGTGACCGCGCTGCGCCTCGACGATCGCGGGCGGGTCGACGGGGTGGACACCTGGGAAGGAGTCCCCCGGCTCGGACGCCCGGTCGCGCTGTGCGTGGGCAGCTTTCTGCGGGCGCGCCTCACCGTCGGGTCCCTCACGGAAGCCGCGGGGCGGCTCAGCGAGATGGCCTACGACGAGCTCTACCTCGACCTCGAGCAGCGCGGCGTCACCTTCCGCGACGTGGCGCTGTCGGCCGATCCGGCCGGCGGGGCGCTGCCCTACGAGGTGCGCTGCCGGGTGCTGGAGCCCTCCGGGGTGGCAGGAGACGGCTACCGGCTGCCCGAGCTGCCGGGCCTGTACGCCGCCGGACTGTGCGCGCGCGGCTACCTGCCGTTCGAGCAGGCGGCGCTCGACGGCGTGCGTCTGGCACGGGCCTTGCTGGCCGTGCGCTCGCGTCGCTGACGGGCCGGGTCGGGTGCGCCCGGTCGGATGCGCTGCGTCGGATGCGCTGCGTCAGATGCGCTGCGTGTCGTCGCGCGGCCGGGTGTAGGTCTCCATCTTGTGCAGCTCTTCGGCTCGGGCCCACACCATGCGGGCGCCCGCGGGCGTCGTCGCCA
>Ga0102962_1000245_pt1 | contig 30709 bp, 27 predicted proteins | sample SalPonF2_C_D2_MG_FD_84519 | JGI IMG/M metagenome (GOLD analysis project Ga0102962, IMG submission 84519) | Salt pond soil microbial communities from South San Francisco under conditions of wetland restoration - Salt Pond MetaG SF2_C_D2_MG ...
CTCGCCCGCACCTGACGGGTCCCCGCGCGCTGTTCGTACGGGGCGCCGGCTGCCGCTCGAGAGGTCACGGGACCCGCTGGGACCTTTTGCTCTGGACCGCGCGCGCCACGCTCCCTAGCATCGGTCCGGGACCGCGCGGCGGGCGGCGGTAAGGGGGGCGTGCCGACGGTCCCGGAGGGGCGGCAACGATGCACAAGAGGATCTGGACGATGGCGGCGGCCCGCGGCGCGCGACTGCTCGTGACGGTGGCGCTCGTGGCGCTGCTGCTGGCGGCGTGCACCGCCTCGCAGCCGGCACCCTCGGGCGCCCCCGGGCTGCCGGGCTTCTGGCTCGGACTGTGGCAAGGGATCATCGCCCCGATCACCTTCGTCGTGAGCCTGTTCGTCGACGGCGTGCGGATCTACGCCTACCCCAACGTCGGCAGGTGGTACGACTTCGGCTTCATGCTCGGCATCGGAGGGTTCACCGGCGGCCTCTTCGCTGGTTCGCGCCGGCGGCGCTGAGAACCGAGCGGACCCGGCCCGAGCGCATCGCTCGGAGGCAGGCCGGGAAGCAGCACGACCGAAGGGCGCGCGACGGCTTCGCGGCCCCGCCCGCAGTGTTGCACCTGCCCGCGAAGCCTCAGTAGCCCTCGTTCACCATCCACGGAGTGGCGACGTGCCATGACGAGCCGGCGCCGGCACCGTTGGCGTCGCCCACCTGATGGTCCTTGGCGTACGTGTACAGGGGGTGGCCGCTGATGGCGAGCTGGCTGCCGCCATTGGGCGCGCTCAACGTGGTCAGGAACAGCGTCGAGTTGCTGGGTCCCGTGGGCGTGCCCGAGCCGACCGTGTAGGGCTTCCAGTCGTTGAGGCAGGAGCCGGTGCAGTTCGAGGTGTCGGCGGTGTCGTTGGTGGAGTAGTAGAGCGTGAGGCCCTGCGGGGTGGCCAGGACCTGCTGCATCTTGCCGTCGAAGAACGCCTGCGCGATGGCGATGACGTGGCCCGACGGGTTGGGGTTGGGAACGGTCCCGGCCTGAGCGCTCGAGCCTCCGCCCGACGAGCCGGAGCTCTGTCCGGAGCCGTTCGACCCCTGGGCGAACGCAACGACGCCCAGCGCGCCGAGCGCCAGCACCAGTACGACATGCGCGATGGAACGGATGCGCGGTGTGTGCATGCGAGCCTCCCTGAGGGCCGGCGCCTATCGGAGCCGGCATTCTGGAACGCGACGGCGAGCGGATGGCGACGGCGCCCGGCCGTTCCCGGCGCCGGACCGCTCCTGGCTCGACGATAGGCGCCGTCGGGCGGACGTGTGTGTGCCGCGAAACAGAGGCGCGCGGGCGTCACGTCGACCGGAGGCCCGCCGGGGGCGAGGCGTCCCTCCCGATCCGATCGTCCCTGAGGACCGTGTGCCGGCACCCCTCAGGGACGCAGCACGATCTTGCCCAGCGTGTGACGGCGCTCCAGCTCGCGGTAGGCCTCGCGGACCTCGTCGAGAGGGTAGACCCGAGCGATCGGCACCTCGAGATCGCCCGAGGCGATCATGCCGGCCAGCTCGGCGAGCACCTCGGCGCGGGCGGCGCGCGCGGTGCCCGCGGTCTTGACGCCGTACCGCTCCCCGGCCGCGAAGTTCGCGATGGTGTCGATGCGCTCCGGCGCCACGCCGAGCTCGAGGGCGCGTTCGACGTAGTCCGCGCCGAAGGCGTCGACGAAGGCGTCGACGCGGCCGCCGGCCGCCTCTCGGATGCGGTCCGCCACGCCGGCGCCGTAGGTGACCGGCAGGGCGCCGTGGTCGGCCAGCCAGGCGTGATGCGGCGGGCTGGCGAGCGCGATCACCTTCGCGCCGGCACGGCGGGCGAGTTGCACGGCCAGCGTGCCGACCCCGCCGGCGGCGGCCGAGATGACGACCGTGTCGCCGGGGCGCAGCTCGACGGCGCGGACGGCGGCGTAGGCGGTCGTGCCCGCGACGAAGAGCGCGCCGGCGGCCTCCCACGAGACCGCGGGCGGCTTGGGGACGAGCTTCTCGGTCTCGGCGGCCACCAGCTCGGCGTGACTCGAGCGGTCGTGACTGAAGCCGAGCACCTCGTCACCGACGGCGAAGGCGTCCACGCCGTCGCCCAGCTCCTCCACGACGCCGGCGAAGTCGCTCCCTTCTCCGGACGGGAAGGTCGCCGGGAAACGCTCCGCCATGCGGCCCTGGCGGATGGCGGCCTCGCCGGGGTTGATACCGGCGGCCTTCACCCGCACCAGCACCCGGCCCGGCGGCGGTGGCCGGCGCTCGGCCTCGACGACCTGCAGGACCTCGATTCCTCCGTATTCGTTGAAGCGGACGGCTCGCGGCATGGCTCACCTCTTCCCGTGACATCGGTCGTTCGCGGCATCGCTGGGCCGGGGCGCAAGTTCGCTCGCGGCGCCAGGTTCGCGTGGTATCGGTCGGGTCGCCTGGAGCGGCGCGCGCAACCCCCGACGGCCGCGTCGAGGATAGCGGTGGCGTCCCTTCACACGTGTTCGGGCCCGTCGCGCGCCGGCGCTCGGTGTCGCGCGTCTCGCCGCTCCCGTGCAGCGTCCTCCCCGGCATTCGCCGCAGGGACCCGCGACGCGCCCGCCGGCACCAAGACCCGGCACCAAGACCCGGCACCAAGAAGGCCACGACCGCGGCGACCGGCATCCCGGTCGCCACGGTCGTGGCGTCGCAGTCTGCGGAGCTCAGTCGAACGACGACGCCCGGCCGACCTCGACGTGCCGCTCGCCTTCGCCGACGTAGAGCTGGCGAGGGCGAGAGATGCGCTGCTCGGAGTCCAGCAGGCCCTCCTGCCACTGCGCCAGCCAGCCGGGCATACGGCCGATGGCGAACAGGACCGGGAACATCTCGACGGGGAAGCCCATCGTCTGATAGATGATGCCGGAGTAGAAGTCGACGTTCGGGTAGAGTTTGTGCGAGACGAAGTATTCGTCCTCGAGGGCGATGCGCTCGAGCTCGAGCGCGACGTCGAGCAGCGGGTTGCGCCCTGTGACCTCGAAGACCTCGTCGGCGACGCTCTTGATGATCTTGGCGCGCGGGTCGAAGTTCTTGTAGACCCGGTGGCCGAAGCCCATCAGGCGGAACTCCCCCTTCTTGACGCGCTCGATGTAGGCGGGGACGTTCTCGACCGACCCGATGTCGTTCAGCATCCGCAGGACCTTCTCGTTTGCCCCGCCGTGGAGCGGCCCGTACAGAGCAGCGGAGGCCGCCGCGGCGGCCGAGTACGGATCGGCCTGCGAGCTACCCACGACGCGCATGGTGCTGGCCGAGCAGTTCTGCTCGTGGTCGGCGTGGAGGATGAAGAGCACGTCGAGCGCGTGCTCGAACACCGGGTTGGGCTGGTACTTCAGCTCGGTGGCCTTCCACATCATGTTGAGGAAGTTGCCCGGGTAGGTCAGGTCGTTGTCGGGGTAGGCGATCGGCAGGCCCGTCGCGTGCCGGTAGGCGAAGGCCGCCAGCGTCGGCATCTTGGCGATCAGCCGGATGATCTGCGTGCGGCGCTGCTCCGCGTCGAAGAGGTCCTTGGCGTCCGGGTAGAACGTGGAGAGTGCGCCGAGGGTGCTGACCAGCATGCCCATCGGATGGGCGTCGTGGTGGAAGCCGTCGATGAACGTCTTGATGTTCTCGTGGATGAAGGTGTGGTGGGTGATGTCGTGCGTCCAGCCCTCGAGCTGGCCCTTGTCGGGCAGCTCGCCGTAGAGCAGCAGGTACGCGACCTCCAGGAACGAGCTCTCCACCGCGAGCTCTTCGATGGGGTAGCCACGGTAGCGGAGGATGCCCTTCTCGCCGTCGATGTAGGTGATGGCGCTGCGGCAACTGGCCGTGTTCAGGAAGGCGGGATCGTAGGACAGCAATCCGAAGTCGTCGTCCGAGGTCTTGATCTGTCGCAACGCGGTCGCCGGGATGGCGCCATCGCTGATCGGGATCTCGTAGGTGCGTTCCGTCCGCGTGTCGGTGACCTTCAGGAGCCCGTCCTTCTTGGGTGCGTCCATGCTTCCTCGCCCGTCCTTTCCGTGGGAGGCGCGCAGCTCGCTCGCCTCGTGCTCGTGCGGCCTGTCCGGCGGGGCGCTCGCGGGTGGCGCGGGCGGAGCCACGGTCGAACGCCGGTCGCTCCGTCCGTGCCGCGCCCGGCCTTCGTGGAGGGCGGGTCCGGAGGCGAGGGGCCTGGGGTCCGCCGGGCGAGGGCGTCGCGCCGGTCACGCCGGGCCGATCGGTGCCACTACCCGTCCAGGGTATGTCCGTCCCCGAAACAGGTCCCAGGGGCAAATATCCCGAGTTGCCCGGTAGCGTTTGGGACGTCGTCGGATGGTCGTTGGGGCGGCGCGGGCCGGCGCCGCGTCGGGGATCCACCGCCAGGGGGTAGGGGGGTCGGCGTACGGCCGTCGACCGGGGCCGAAGGCAGCGCCGCCCGCTGCCAGGCCGTGGCATGGGGTGCGGCGCGCGGTGTCGCTTCGCGTACGCCTTGGAGCGTCGAGGCGCTCTACCGTCGTCCTACAGGTCGTCGGGCATCTGGAAGCGCGGGCGCGTGTGAGAAAGGGGCGGGTCTCGATGGTGTGGACGAGGGGCAAGGTTTCGGTGCGACCCCTGGGTGTGCTGTTCGCGTTCGTTGTGCTGCTCGCGGGGACCGCTTCCTGCCAGCACATCGCGACCAACGGGCAAGACTGGACGCGCTTCGGCTGGGACGCCGCCCGCACGAACGATGGGCCGTCGGCGAGCGGAATCACGGCGACCGGCCTGGGCGTATTGCAGCGGCAGCAGGTCCAGCTCGGGGGGACCGTCGACGGTTCGCCCATCTACCTTCACGGCGTCCAGATCGAAGGGGCTGTGCACGACGCCTTCTTCCTGACGACCACCTACGGCGAGACGCTGGCGATCGATGCGGACAACGGGACGGTCCTGTGGCGGTTCACGCCGCAGGGTTACGCGGGCTGGGCCGGCTCCTACCGGATCACGACCGCCACGCCGGTGGCCGACCCGGACCGGCGGCACCTCTATGCCGCGGCGCCCGATGGCGTCGTCCGGAAGCTGGCCGTCGCCGACGGGAGCGTCGTTTGGAGCACCAGCGTCACCACGTTGCCGGCGCGCGAGAAGATCGCATCGGCGCTCAACCTGGCGTCCGGTCGGGTGATCGTCACCACCGGCGGCTACATCGGCGACGCGCCGCCCTACCAGGGGCACGTCGCCGTGCTCGATGGCCGCGACGGTCGGGTGGTGCACGTCTGGAATGCGCTTTGCAGCAACGACGCCGGGCTGCTCGCGCCGGCGTCGTGCCCCGAGAGCGGCGCCGCCATCTGGGGGCGGGCCGGCGCGGTCGTCGACCCGGCGAGCGGCGACCTCTTCGTGGCTACCGGGAACGCGCTGTGGGACGGCAAGGCGTTCTGGGGTGACGCCGCGCTCGAGCTCTCGCCCGACGCCGGGACGTTGCTGGGCAACTACACCCCTGGCAACACCGCTCAGCTCAACGCAAGCGATCTCGACCTCGGCTCCACCGCACCCGTGCTCCTGGGCGGCGGTCTGGTGGCGCAGGGCGGCAAGGACGGCCACATACGGTTGCTCGACTGGCCCGCCATGCGTGGGCAGGCGGGGCATCAGGGTGGGGAGCTGCAGACGGTGTCCACGCCGTCGGGTGCCGACCTCTTCACGGCTCCGGCGGTGTGGCGGCACGGCGGTGAGACGTGGTTGATCGCCGCCGACAACGGCGGCACGGAAGCGTGGCGCTTGTCGCAGGGGCGCCTGCAGACGGTGTGGCACAACGCTCACGGGGGCACCAGCCCGGTGCTGGCCGGTGGGCTCCTCTACGTCTACGATCCGGCGGGCGGGCTGCGGGTCTACCGGCCGGACAGCGGCCGGCTCCTCGCCGATCTGGCGTGCGGGCCCGGGCACTGGAACAGCCCGATCGTGATCGACGGGCGCATCGCGCTCCCCGAAGGCAACGCCAACCGGCACCGGACGAGCGGCGTCCTGGACATCTGGCGCGTCGGCCGCTAGCCGAGGGGACAAGTGTCCATTGCGGCGCCTCGCGGTTCCCGCTAGCGTGCGGGCAGCGCCCGAGCCAGCGACGACCCGCCGAAGTCCGAGGGGTCGTGCCGGCCGAGGGGAGAGCCCTCCGGGGCCGCCCGGGCAACCGGACGACCTGCCGAGTGAGCAAAGGGACCGCGTTGCGGTCCCTCGTTTCATGGTGCCGGGGCGGCCCCGGTGCCGCATGTCGCGGCCCATGGGCCACCCTGCACGGTTTCGCCGGGGACGGGAGGCCGTATGCCCGAGAGACGATGGAGTCGCGGTCCCAGCCGACGCACCGTCCTTAAGGGGATGGTGCTCGGAACGGGGAGCCTGGTGCTCGGGAGGTTCCGCTGGCTCCCGGCGGCGCGCGCCCAGGACAGCCTGCAGCCGAGCTGGAATCCGGCCGATTACAGCTACACCGCCTGGGAGGACCTGTACCGCCGGCAGTGGGTGTTCGACGCGGCCGGGCGGAGCACGCACTCGGTCAACTGCACCGGCAGCTGCAGCTGGAAGGTGCTGGTCAAGAACGGCATGGTATGGCGCGACGAGCAGGCCGCCGACTACCCCGCCATCGGGCCTGCGCTGCCCGACTACAACCCGCGCGGCTGCCAGAAGGGGGCCTGCGCGTCGGATTACCAGTACGGGCGGCAGCGCGTGAAGTATCCGCTCAAGCGCGTCGGCGAGCGCGGAGAAGGGCGGTGGCAGCGGCTCACCTGGGATCAGGCGCTCTCCGAGATCGCCGACCGGACGCTCGACATCGTCGAGCGCTACGGGCCCCAGTACCTGCACGCCTTCACGCCGATCCCGGCCATGAGCCCGGTCTCGTACGCCTCCGGTTCCCGCCTGATGAATCTCCTGGGCGGCGTGTCGTTCACCTTCTACGACTGGTACTGCGACCTCCCGCCTGGAGAGCCGATCACCTGGGGTGTGCAGACGGACAGCGCGGAGTCCGCAGATTGGACGAACAGCCGCTTCATCATCGCCTGGGGCTCGAACGTCAACGCCACCCGCATCCCGGACGCGCAGATGCTCCAGAAGGCGCGCCTCCGCGGAGGGGCCAGGGTGGTGGTGATCGGCACCGAGTACAACCCGACGAGCGTGCACGCCGACCAGTTCGTGCCGGTGCGGCCGGGCAGCGATCTCGCGGTCGCGCTCGCCATGGACCAGGTGGTCTTGAGCGAGGACCTCTACGACGCCGCCTACGTGAAGGAACAGACCGACCTCCCGCTGCTGGTGCGCGAGGACGACGGCCGCTTCCTGCGGGCCGTCGACCTCGACCCGGGTGTCGCGAACGCCGACGGTGACGACGGCGGCGGCTTCTACCTGTGGGACCGCCGCCGCGGGCTCACGGCGGTGCCGAAGGATGGGCTCGACCTTGGCGATCTCGATCCCGTTCTCGACGCGCGTCATGAGGTTCAGACGGCTGCCGGGACGGTGGGCGTCACCACGGTCTTCACGTTGCTGCAACGGGAACTGGCGGACAAGACGCCGGAGTGGGCGCAGCAGCAGAGCGGTCTGGCCGCCGACACGATCCGCGAGCTGGCACGCGAGTTCGCGACCACGCGCCCTGCCATGATCATCCACGGCAACGGCGTGAACCAGTGGTATCACAACGATCTCGCGAACCGCGCGATGATCCTCCTGGTGGCGCTGACCGGCAACGTCGGCAAGCCCGGAGGCGGATTCAACCATTACGTGGGGCAGGAGAAGATCTGGCCGGTGGCGGGCTGGAAGGCGCTGTCGTACCCGGGGCCGCAGCGGTTCCAGAACACGACGCTCTGGACCTACTGGCACAGCGAGATGCAGGACGTCGACCCGCTCTGGCCCGAGCTCAAGCCGTACCTCGAGACGGCCGTCGAGAAGGGCTGGATGCCGCTGTGGCCCAACGGGCTCGAAGGCGAGCCGAAGGCCCTGTTCACGTGGCGGGCCAACTGGCTGAACCAGGCCAAGGGCAACGGCCGCGTCCTGGCCAAGCTGATCCCCAAGCTCGACCTCATCGTGGCCCTCGACTTCCGCATGTCCTCCACCGACCTCTACGCCGACTACGTCTTGCCGGCCGCCACCTGGGCGGAGAAGTTCGACCTCAGCTCCACGGACCTGACCTCCTTCCTCATCCCGTTCACCCCGGTCGTCGCCCCGTTCGCCGAGGCCAAGACCGACTGGCAGGCGTTCCGGGCGCTGGCGGCGACGATCGAACTGCGCGCCAAGGCGCGCGGCTTCACCGCCTACGACGACGTCATCGACGGCACCACCGTCCACCGGGATCTCGGCACCCTGCACGACCAGTTCACCGAAGGCGGCAAGCTGCGGCTCGACAAGGACGCCGCACAGTTCATCCTGGACGGTTCCGAGGAGACCAAGGGCTACCTCTTCGACGACCTCGTGGAGCGCCCCCGCCGCTTCAAGGCGGCGAGCGAGCACTGGACCAGCGACCTGGAGGAGGGGAAGGCCTACGCGCCGTTCCAGCGCTACGTGCAGGGCAAGCGTCCGTGGCCGACCCTGACCGGACGGCAGCAGTTCTACATCGACGCCCCCTGGTATCGGGAGCTCGGCGTGATGCTGCCGACCTTCAAGCCGCCGCTCGAGCTCAGCAAGCATCCGCTCCGCCTCAGCACGCCGCACTACCGGCACACCATCCACTCGAGCTGGGCGATCGACCTGACGCTCCAACGCCTGCAGTGGGGGGAGCCGTTCGTGTTCCTCAACCCCGACGACGCCCGGGACCGTGCCGTCGAGGATCACGACTGGGTGAGGGTGTTCAACGACAACGGGGCGACGCGCGTCCGGGCCCGGGTCCACCCCGCCGTGACGCCGGGCCAGGCGCTGCTCTTCCAGGGTTGGGAGATGGTGCAGTTCGAGGGCCGCCACAATTTCCAGGCGCCGATCTCCATCCACATCAACCCGACCCAGCTCGTGCGCTACGGCCACCTCCAGTTCAAGCCCAACTACTGGGGGCCGACCGGAGCCAACCGCGACACCCGCGTCGACGTCGAGAAGGCGTGAGGAGGAGGGTATGCCCGTCCCCAAGCTCGACAAGGACGAACTCCTGAGGAGCGAGCACCAGCTCGGGATGGTGCTCGACCTGAACAAATGCATCGGCTGCCAGACCTGCACGGTGGCGTGCAAGACGCTGTGGACCGGCGATGCCGGCCAGGAGGCCACGTACTGGATGAACGTGGAGACCCGGCCCGGCGCCGGCTACCCGCGGGGGCTCGCGGCCCCCAACGGCGGATGGACGCCAGACGGCCAGCGCGGCGTTCGCGGCCGCCTGCCCACCGCCGAGGATTACGGCACGACCTACCGCTTCAACGACGAGGACGCGTTGTTCGCGCCGGGGCAGGCACGCTTCGCGCCCGACGTGGAGCCCCGTTGGGGGGTCAACTGGGACGAGGACAAGGGCGCCGGCGTGTACCCGAACACCTTCCTGTTCTACCTCCCGCGGCTGTGCAACCACTGCACGCACCCGGCCTGCGTGGCGGCCTGCCCCCGCAACGCCCTGTACAAGCGCGACCAGGACGGCATCGTGCTGCTCGATCAGGAACGCTGCCACGGCTACCGCTTCTGCGTGGAGGCGTGCCCCTACAAGAAGATCTACTGGAATCACGTGGCCAAGGTGTCGCAGAAGTGCATCTTCTGCTACCCGCGGGTCGATGAGGGCATCGCCACGGCCTGCAGCACGCAGTGCGTCGGGCAGGTGCGCTTCGTGGGGCTGGTCGACGATCCGAAGAGCCCGCTCTTCGCGCTGATCCACACCTGGAAGGTGGCGTTGCCGCTTCTCCCCGGGCACGGCACGCAGCCGAACGTGTACTACGTGCCGCCGACGGCGCCCGAGGCGGTCGATGCCGACGGCAGGCCCACCGGGAAGCGCCGCATCCCGCTGAGCTACCTTCAGCAACTCTTCGGCGACGGGGTCGGGCCGGCGCTGGACACGCTCGAGACGGAGCTCGGGAAGGTCCGTCGCGGCGAGACCTCCGACCTGATGCAGCTGCTCACGGTGCAGCGTTACCTGGACCTGTTCACGTTGCCGCGCGCGCCGAACAACGACGCCTGGTTCGGGGCCTTCGCGGGCCCTGGCGGGGCGCCCCACCACGTGCCTGCCGAGCGCACGCCTTCGGAAACGGAGCCTTGACATGCAGGCGATCCGCGTGAATGTCGACCGCACGGCGCTGCTCGACCCCTCGCACGCCGCCTGGGGCGACGCGCCCGCACAGGCGATGCAGCTGGTGAAGGCGCCGCTCGCGATGCAACCCAGCCCGTGGATGCAAGGCGCCTTCGAGGGTCTCGCCTGGGGTGCGCTCACGCGCGCCGAGCTACGGCTCGTCCACAACGGCGAGGCGCTCGCGGCCCGGGCGTCCTGGGCCGTGCCCGAGCGGGCCGAGCGCTCGTTGGGCGCCAACGAGTTCCCCGACGCCTGCGCCGTGATGTTCCCCTTCGTTCGGGACGCTTCGATCTTCATGGGGGCGGAGGACGCGTGGGTCAACATGTGGCTGTGGCGCGCGGACGGCCACGGCCCCTTCGCCGTGACGGCCGCCGGCATCGGCACCTCCCAGCGCGTCGACGACGGCGTCCTCGAGGCTGCCGGCGCCTATCGCGACGGGGCCTGGCAGGTGGTGTGGACGCGCGCGCTCGATCCCGGAAACGGCCGTGACCACGTGCCGCTGCGGCCGGGTACCCGCTGGCAGGTCTCGCTGGCCCTGTGGCACGGCGCGCGCGCGGAACGGGCGGGCATCAAGTCGTTCAGCCCGACATGGACCGAGCTGGAGATCGCAGGATGAGCCAGGGCGCCCTGCCGGGGCCTGCCGACCCGCGCGCGCTGCTCTACCTCGGGTACGCGCGCGTGCTGGGCTTCCCGGATGCACCGCTGGCCGCCGAAATCCACAGTGGCGCCGTGGCCGACGAGGTGGCGGCCCTGCACCGGGCGGCCGGGGTGACGCCGCCCGGGGAGGGGTCGCTGCATGACGTCCGGGGCGGGCTCGAGCCCGACTACATCGCCGCGTTCGAGGTCGGCGTTCCGGAGCCGCCGGTGCCGCTCTACGAGAGCGCCTACAGGGCCGACGACAAGGCGAGTCGACGGGGCGTGCTCGAGGACCTCGTGCGCTTCTACGAGTTCTTCGACCTGGACCTGGGTGAGGCCCCGAGCGAGGCGCCCGATCACCTCACCGTCGAGCTCGAGTTCATGGCCGCGCTGGCGCAGCTCGAGGCCCTCGCCGACGGCGGCGGCGCGGATCGCGCGCCCTTCCGACTGGCCCAGCGCGACTTCCTCGACCGGCACCTGCTCGGCTTCCTGCGGCGCATCTGCGAGCGCACGTTGCCGGGAGGCTTCTACACCGGGGCGTTCCACGCGCTGTTGTGGGCCGCCGAGGAGGATCGTGCGGCACTCACCGCCGTGGCGCGGAAGGTCGGAACGCCGGTGGACGGCTGAACCGGACGGCCGCTCGCACGAGACCTTCGCCAACGCCGGGACCATCGTGAGGATGCGCCCGACGGCGATGGGCACGTTGGTGGCACCGACCTGACCGCGCTGGAGGGAGCCGCCGATGCCGGGGATGAGCGCGCCCGGGGCGACACCTGCCGCCATCGCGGCCATGCTCGAAGCGGAGGGCTCGGAGTGCCGCGGTGGGGCCGTCCGATGCAGTCGCGGTAGCGGTCGGTGAGGTCGTCGAGCGCCTCGCACAGCAGGCTCGCCTCCGTGCGCGCCTCGGCCGCCGAGAGCTTCGTGAGCCGCCCCAGGGTCGATCCCGCCGAGGTGGGAGGGGCACGTCGAGGGGCAGGGCCGCGGGGTCCTCAGGCGAAGATCTCTTCGAAGAGCAGGCCCAATCCGAGCGCATCGAACGGGTAGGTGCGGCCCTCCTCGCCGGCCCGCCGCTCCCAGCGCGCGGCGTCGTGCGACCTCCGCAGGTAGGCCACGACTCGGACACGCCCGTCGTGGAGGGGCTCGAGCGTGACCCGGACGGTGGCGCCCGACGCGAGCCGGCGTTCCACCGTTCGGCTCGGGTCGAACAGGCTGGGCTGGGCCCCGACGACGCGAACCACGGTGCGAGTCTATCGTGCCTGCTCGCGGCGCGCGCCGGCGCGCCAGAGGGCGGTTGTCCCTTGTCGGAACGCATCGAGCTGTGCATAGTGCGGCGACGGCGCGTTCGGAAGGGAGCGACCATGAGGGCGAACCTGCACGTGGGGTGGCCGAGGCGCGTGGGCGGGGCCCGCACGCGGGATCGCGTGCGGCTGCGCTGGGTAGCGGCCGTGCTGTCGCTGGCCAACGCCACGGTGTACGGCCTGATCGGAGCCGGTGCGCTGCGCGTGGTGCAGGGCGCGCCGGGGGAAGGGCCGTCGCTCGTCGTGTTCGGTGCGCTGGCCGGCGGGGCCTTCCTGCTCGGCGCGGTGCTGCTGATGCGTTTCGACCATCGCGTGCTGTGGTGGATCGGCGCCGCGTTTCAGGTGTTCGCGATCGTCACGTATTTCAACGTCGCACCGCAGCGCGTGCCGCCCTTCGAGATCTGGGGGCTGTCGTTGAAGGCGGCGCAACTGGTGTTGCTCGCGCTGCTGCTGGTTCTGAGCCTCACGCGTGCCGGATCGCCGGGTTCGGGGGACGATCGCTAGCCGCCCGCCCGCGCGCGCCCCCCGCGCCGCGGGGGGCCTCGACGAGCGCCAGGAACGCCGGGCCGCGCCGCGGCGAGGGAGCGGCTCCCGGCGCGTCCAGTTCTTACAGCCCTTGGATGGTGTGAGCCGACCCTCGACGTAGGGCCGGGAAGCTCTCGGCGTGGCCGCGGGCGTACGGATCGCCGTCGTGCCGGGGTTCGGTCGATGCGATGGAGGCCCGGTAGCGCCGCTGTCGGCGGCGGATCTCCGCTTCGGAAAGGCGGGGCCGCGCTCGGCGCACGCTCCATCGCGTTGGCCATCTCCGGCTTCGTGCGGTCATGGGCTCTCTCGCGGGGGGTGCCGCTATCCTGGTGGCATCGTCGAAGATCGGAGGGGGTCATGACGAAGTCGAGGATGGAGGCGTTCAGCGACGGGGTCATCGCGATCGTCATCACCGTGATGGTGCTGGAGTTGAGCGTGCCGCAAGGCGCCAGCTGGCGCGCCCTCGGGGGTGTCGTACCGTCGCTCCTGACCTATGTGCTGAGCTTCGTGTACCTCGGCATCTACTGGAACAACCACCACCACCTGCTGCAGGCCGTGGAGCGCATCGACGGCGGGGTGCTGTGGGCCAACATGCACCTGCTGTTCTGGCTCTCGTTGGTGCCGTTCGTGACCGCCTGGATGGGGGAGAACCACTTCGCGCCGGCGCCGACGACCGCGTACGGCGCGGTGCTGCTTCTGGCCGCGATGGCGTACTTCGTGCTGCAACGGCGGCTCATCGCCGCCAACGGTCCCGACTCCCGGTTGCGGCGGGCCCTGGGTTCCGATCTCAAGGGCCGGCTGTCGCCGGTGCTCTACGCGGTGGCCATCGCCGGTTCGCTGGCCGGCGCCCGCTGGCTGGCCGATGCCCTCTACGTCGTGGTGGCGCTGCTGTGGCTGGTGCCCGACCGCCGCATCGAGACCAGCCTGGTCGATCGATGAGCGCGGACGCGCGAGCCCCGAGGGGATCGGGACGCGACGCGGTCCGTCCGCCGTCGGCCTGGGCCTACAATGACGGCATGCCACGCTCACGCGCTCGTCCGCCGCTCGACGGGGGCGGCGAGAGCTTCGCGCCTTCCGGGGCGGGCGCCTGATGCGCGTCGCCCTCTTCATCCCCTGCTACGTGGACACGCTGTTCCCGCAGGCCGGGCAGGCGACGGTACGCGTGCTGGAGCGGCTGGGCCACGAGCTGCGCTTCCCCGAGGGGCAGACCTGCTGCGGGCAGATGCACGTCAACACCGGCTACCAGCGCGAGGCGATCCCGCTGGTGCGGAACTTCGTGCGTGCCTTCGGTGCCTTCGATCACGTGGTGGCGCCCTCGGCGAGCTGCGTGGGCGAGGTGCGCGAGATCTACCCGCGGCTGGCGCGCCTGGCGCACGACCCGGGGTTGGTGGAGGACGTCGACGCCCTGGTGCCGCGGGTGCACGAGCTCACCTCCTTCCTGGTCGACCAGCTCGGGGTGGAGGACGTCGGCGCCTACTTCCCGCACCGCGTGACGTTCCACCCCACCTGCCACTCGCAGCGGGTGCTGCATATCGGAGACCGCCCCCAACGGCTCCTGCGGCGGGTGCGTGGCATCGAGCTGGTGCCGCTGCCGGACGCACAGGAGTGTTGTGGGTTCGGCGGTACCTTCTCCGTGAAGAATGCCGATACCTCGAGCGCGATGCTGGCCTCGAAGGTCGCGCGCGTGCTGGACACGGGTGCGGAGGTGTGCGCGGCGGCCGACAACTCCTGCCTCATGCACATCGGGGGCGCTCTGCACCGCCAGCGGACCGGCGTGCGAACCCTGCACGTGGCGGAGATCCTCGCCTCGACCGAGGCGCGTCCCTGGGGTCCGGCGTGAGCGGCGGCACGCCTCGGTCCCGCCCGTTCGGGGAGGCGGCCCGCGAGGCGTTGCAGGACGTCCAGTTGCGCCGCAACCTGGGTAAGGCGACGACGGCGATCCGCGAGAAGCGGGTCCGCGTCACCGAGGAGCTCCCCGACTGGCAGGAGCTTCGCGAGGCCGGCCGTGCCATCAAGGCGCATACCCTGGCCCACCTCGACCACTACCTGATGCGGCTGGAGCAGAACGTTGTGGCCCGCGGCGGGCAGGTGCACTGGGCGCGCGACGCCGCCGAGGCCAACGCCATCGTGCAGGAGCTCGTTACGGCCACGGGCGCGCGTGAGGCCATCAAGGTCAAGTCGCTCACCACCGACGAGATCGGCCTCAACGACGCCCTGGCGTCGGTCGGCGTCCACGCCATCGAGACCGATCTGGCGGAGCTGATCGTGCAGCTCGCGCACGAGCCCTCCTCGCACATCCTCGTTCCCGCCATCCACAAGAACCGGGCCGAGATCCGCGCGCTCTTCCTGCGGTCGATGGGGCTTAGGTCGGACGAGCTCTCGGACGCGCCCGCCGACCTGGCCGCCGCGGCGCGACGCTTTTTGCGCGCCAAGTTCCTCACCGCCACCGTGGGGATCAGCGGGGCGAACTTCGCCGTGGCCGAGACGGGCGCCGTATGCGTGGTGGAGTCCGAGGGCAACGGACGCATGTGCACGACCCTCCCCGAGACGCTGATCACCGTGATGGGCATCGAGAAGGTGGTGCCTGGCTGGCGCGCTATGGAGGTGTTCCTGCAGTCGCTGCCGCGCTCCAGTACCGCCGAGCGCATGAACCCCTACACCTCGTTCTGGACCGGCGTGCGCTACGGCGACGGCCCCCGGGCCTTCCACCTGGTGCTGCTCGACAACGGACGCAGCGACGTGCTGGCGTCCGACGACCGGCGCCAGACCCTGCAGTGCATCCGCTGCAGCGCCTGCCTCAACATCTGCCCGGTCTACGCGCGGGTCGGGGGGCACGCCTACGGCTCGCACTACCCGGGACCGATCGGCTCCATCCTCTCGCCCCAGCTCGTCGATACGCCCGAGGTCGACACGTTGCCCTTCGCCTCCACCCTGTGCGGCGCCTGCTACGAGGTCTGCCCGGTCAAGATCGACATCCCCAGCGTGCTGCTGGACCTGCGGCTCCGCGCGGTGGAGCGCCGGCGGGCGCGCCGCGGACGCCTGGCCGCCCTCGACACCGAGGACGGCGCCATGCGCCTGGCGGCCGGCATCTTCGCGGAAGCGCACCGCTACCGCTGGATGCAGCGCTGGGCCCGGCTGGTGCAGCGACCCTTCGTCAAGGACGGCTACGTCGAACGGCTTCCGGGCTACCTGGGCGGCTGGACCCGCACCCGCGACCTGCCGGCGGTGCCGGGGAAGACCTTCCGGGAGTGGTGGCGCGATCGGGAGGTCGATGCGTGAGCAGCCGGGACGTGGTCCTGCGTCGCGTGCGCGCGGCTCTGGGCCGGAACGAAGCGGGTGACGAGGAGGAGGTCGCGCGGCAGGAAGCGGCGGTGGACGCCGCCGCCGGCTATCGGCGCCGCGGCGAGCTCGAGCCCGAAGCGCTGATCGCTCTCTTCGCCGAGCGTGCCGGTGAATACCGGGTCACGATCCGCCAGGTCGCGGAGGACGACGTGCCCGGGGCCATCGCAGCGGAGCTGGGCGCGCGGGCGGTGCGGTCGGTCGCGGCCCCCGCAGACCTGCCCGAGGCATGGCGCGTCCCGGATGTGCGCTGGGTGACCGACGGGCTCGACGGCGTCCGGCTCGATATCGGCACGGTCGACGGTTGCGACGCCGTGGTGACGGGCTGCGCGCTGGCGGTGGCCGAGACGGGAACGATCCTGTTCGACGGCGGCCCACGGCAGGGACGGCGCCTGCTCACGCTGCTCCCCGACGTCCACGTGTGCGTGCTCGCGAAGGAGCAGATCGTGCAGACGGTCGCGGAGGCGGTGGCCGCGAGCGGCGAGGCGGCCCGCAAGGGCGCACCGATCACGTTGGTATCGGGGCCCTCGGCCACCTCCGACATCGAGCTCGAGCGCGTCGAGGGCGTGCACGGGCCGCGGACGCTGGTCGTGTTGCTGGTGACTTGACCGCTGCGATCGGCGCGCGGTGGGCGCGATGCTAGTCGGCGCCGTCCTCGACGGCCGTCAGGACCACGGGGTGAACGGCATAGGCGGCGGCTCCCGGGTCGCTCGTGGGGTGCGCGTGGTCGTGGCCGGTGGAGCGCCGTCGGGGGCGGTCTTCGGCCTCGAGCGGGCAGCGTTCGGGCTGCCACAGGTCGGTGTCGTAGCGTCCGCGGATGCGCGCCAGCCCTCGCCGGACCTCCTCGACGAACGCCCGCGCGAGGTGGGTGACCGCGGCGCGCGTGACGCGCAAGCCTTCGGCGCCGGCCCAACGGAGCTCGTCGCTTCCGCACAGCGAGGTGGTGTCGGCCTTGGTGATGCGCGCTCGGCTGCCGAGCGCGTCCGGCGCGCGGCCGCTCGCGCCGGCGGCAGAGCGGAGCTCGGCGAGTGCAGCGGAGGCGGCCGAGAGGTGATCGCGGACCGTGGCGTAGGTCGCTTCGTCGATGAGGCCGCGCTCGTGCTTCAACTCGTTGAGCCCCTGAGCCACGCGGTAGGTGGTGGTGGCGATGTCGTCGCGCGTCATGGCCTCGGTCTCGAAGGACAGGGTGTCCGCCCAGGTGGGCTCGAGCAGCGCCTGCCGGTACTCCTCGAGGCTCTGGTAGCGAAGCCGGTACCCCAGCGAGGGGTCCTCGAATGCCCGACTCCCCGGGTCCAGGAAAGGAGCGAGCGGCGCGACGTAGAACTGCAGGCGCCGGTCGTTGCCGAAACGCTCGGCCAGACGCTCGCAGAAGGCCACCGTCTCCAGGGCGTTCTCGGGCGTCTGGCCGGGGAGGCCCACCATGAAGAACAGGTCGAGCTTGCGGCAACCGTGCTCCAGGGCCCCGGCGATGGTCCCCTCCAGCGCCTCGTTGGGGTAGGGGAACTTGCCGTTGACGCGCCGGATCTCTTCGTCGGCCGACTCGACCGTGATCTCCAGACTCCACGCCGCGGCCGATCGGTCCACGAGATCGTAGAACTCGTCGCCGGCGGGGAAGAAGAGCTCGAACACGAGCTCGTTGGGGAGCTCGGCCTCGGCCAGGAGGTCGAAGATGCGGCGCGCCCGTGGGGCTCCGCCGATGCGGGGGTCGTGGACCATGAAGATCGGGGACCGCGAGAAGCTGCTGATCGTGCGCATGTCCGCCACCAGTCGGTCGGGCGAACGGTAGGCGGGCCGGCGCCGATTGGAGGTGATGGCGTAGGCGCTGCGTGAGCCGCCGCAGATGGCGCAGTCGAGCGTGCAGCCGCGCGAATTGAGCACCATGGTGGTCGGGTGCCGGACCCACTCGAGGTAGGGCACCACGTCCGCGAGGTCCCGGTACTTGAGCACCGAGCGCAGGACGTAATCGTAGGCGGGCACATCGATGCCGTCGAGGTCGGCAGGCACGAAGCTGAGCGGGTTCACGCGAACGCGGCCGTTGCGGTCGCGGTAGGTGAGGTTCTCTACCGCTTCCAGCGACGTGCCCTCGCGCAGCGCGGTCAGGAGCTGGCGTGCGGGTTCCTCGGTCGAGTCGCCCCGCAAAACGTAGTCGACGGCGGGGTTCTCGGCGAGCTCCCGGTGGAAGTAGCTGGCCGAGAGGCCGCCCATGAGGACCGCGGCGTCCGGGTGGAGACGCTTGATCAGCTCGGCCACCGCCAGCGCGCCCTGGGCGTGCGGCAGCCAGTGCAGGTCGATGCCGTAGATCGGTGCACGCAGCCGCCGCAGGTGCGCCACGGCATCGAACGTGGGGGACTGCAGCATGCGGTAGGCGAGGTTGACGATGCGTACGTTGTAGTGGTTGCGTTCCAGGTACGCCGCGATGCTGGTGAGCCCCACCGGGTACATCTCGAACTGTCCGGTCGACGGCACGACGTCGGCGAAGGGCCCCTGCAGGAGGGTCTTCGTTCGGAAATCGAAGATCGAGGGCGCGTGCACGAGCACGAGGTCGGTTGCGAACGCCGCCCTCGGCCCGGACCCGGCCAGGCTCGGGCGCAAGGAAGCGGGCGGTACCGCCGGGGTCGGCCAGGTCGGAGCGGGTTCCGGACGCTGCCGTGGGGGGGAGGGCTCCATCGAGGTCAGCGTTTCACTTCGGAACCACTCTTCCCAGGGGCAAAGGTCTCGGTCGGCTGCCGCGGTGCGGCCGGCCGGCGGAGGCGTGGGAGGGGCCGCAGGCGCCGGACGGGGGCGTTTGCCTCTGGCCGGATGCCTTGCCAGCCCGCACAGTGGCACCGGAAGGAGGGGACGATGGATCACAGGATGCAGCCGGACACGGGGCACCACGTGCTGGTGACCTACGCGAGCAAGTACGGCTCCACCGGGGCGATCGCGGAGGCCATCGGGAGGTCGTTGCGCGAGGAGGGCCTGACGGTCGACGTCGAACGTTGCAAGGACGTCAAGGATCTCGCCCCCTACACCGCGGTCGTGATGGGGAGCGCCGTGTACGTGGGGCGGTGGCGCCGTGAGGCGGCCGACCTGCTCAGACAGGGCGAAGCGCAGCTCGCGAGAGTTCCGGTGTGGCTGTTCTCGAGCGGCCCGACCGGCGAAGGCGAAGCGGGGGAGCTGCTCAAGGGGTGGCGTTTCCCCAGCGCGCTCCAGAGCGTCGCCGACCGAATCGGCCCGCGCGACATCGCGGTGTTCCACGGCGCGCTCGACCGGAGCAGACTCAACCCCTTCGACGCCTTCATCGTCCGGAACGTCAAGGCGCCTCTCGGCGATTTCCGCGATCTGGACGCCGTGGCTGCGTGGGCACGCAGCATCGGCGCGGAGTTGCAACAGGAGCCCATGCTGGCCGGCGTCTGACACCCGCCCGCGGCTGCCCGACACGCGCTCGTTTGACGACGGCCGCGCTCGGGCCTAGCATCGTCTGCGTGCCGATGAGGAACGCTCACGGCACGAAGGGGGTGCGTCCATGGACCTGTCCGGCAACACGGTGCTCATCACGGGCGGCGCGACGGGGATCGGCTTCCGCATGGCCGAGGCCTTCGTCCGTGCTGGCAACGAGGTACTGGTCTGCGGCCGGCGCGACGAGAAGCTGGAGCTGGCGCGGCGCGCATTGCCCGACCTGAAGGCGATGAGCTGCGACGTCGCCGCACCCGGAGACCGGGAGCGCCTGGCCGGCTGGGCGGAGTCGCGGGGGGTCAACGTGCTCGTCAACAACGCCGGCATGCAGCGCATGCTGGATCTCACGGACGGGCCGGGTCCGCTGGAGACGGGAGACAACGAACTCCGCTGCAACCTCGAGGGCCCCATCTACCTCACGGCCCGGCTCGTGCCCCACCTGCGCCAGGTGCCGAACGCCGCCGTCGTCAACGTGACATCGGGCCTCGGGTTCGTACCGGTGGCGAGGATGCCCGTGTACTGCGCGGCCAAGGCCGCCCTGCACTCGTTCAGTGTGTCGCTGCGGCACCAGCTCGCCCCGGTCGGTATCGGGGTGTTCGAGCTCGTGCCGCCGATGGTCGACACCGAGCTGGACCGCGGCGCCCGCGCCGAGCGCGGCCAGGTCTATCGCGGCATCGCTCCCGAGGAGGTGTCGGAGGCGTTGATGGCCGGTCTCGCGGAAGACCGTTTCGAGATCGCGGTCGCGGGCGCGGCGGACCTCATGCGCCGCGCCCGGGAGGACTTCGAGGGGGCCTTCGCCTCGATGAACCCTCGCGGCTGACGATGTCGCGGGCAACGCGGGGATCCCCGTGCAGGACGTTTGTCCTTGGGACATTCGTTCCTATTTTCACGAGCGGGCCGGCGTCACGATGGCGGCGTAAAGGAGTTGATGGTCATGCGTTCACCCACCTACCCCGAGCCCAATCTCAGCAAGTTCCTGTTCGCCTCCCGCTGGATGGCCCCGCTCTGGACGGTCGTGAGGATCTACGTCGGCTACGAATGGCTGACCGCCGGCTGGGCCAAGGTCCATGAAGCGGCGTGGGTCGGGCCGAAGGCCGGCACCGCGCTGACGGGTTTCCTCAACGGCGCCCTCGCGAAGACGGCCGGGGCGCACCCCAGCGTGCAGGGCTGGTACGGTTGGATGATCCAGCACTGGTTCCTGCCGGCCGCCCCCTTCATGAGCTACCTCGTGTCCTTCGGCGAGCTTCTCGTGGGCGTGGCCCTCATCGTCGGGTTGCTGACGGGCGTGAGCGCCTTCTTCGGCGGCCTGATGAACGCCAACTATCTGCTGGCCGGCACCGTGTCGACCAACCCGGTCCTGTTCATCCTCGCCACCTGGCTGGTGCTCGCCTGGCGCGTCGCCGGCTACTACGGTCTCGACTACTTCGTCCTTCCGTTCCTCGGAGCGCCGCGCGGGCCGGACTTCGACGCCACCACGGACCGCAGGGAACGAGGCGGAGCCCCCGCCCCCACGCACTAGCCGACCGTGTCCAGCCCCGGCAGGACGGCGCCCACCCCCGGACCCGGGGGTGGGCGCCGACGTGCGCTCGGGCGGGCGCTCCGCCTAGCCTTCTTCGGCGCGACCCTCGTCCTCCGTGCGGGCCGAGGGGTCGCTCGTCGCCCACGCCAGCAGCGGCGAGAGCGTGAGGCGCTCCGGGCCGCCGAGGGGTCCCGCGAAGGCGGTGAGCGCCTGCGCGAGGGCGCTCAGCACCGCCTCGTCGATGCGGCGGTGCGCGGTCGAACAGGCGTGCCAGCGTGCCCCGCCCACCGTCTCGTCCGGGACCTCGGTGATCACGGTCAGGGGCGGGGCGAAGGCATCGTCGTCGGCGACCTCCGGAGCCGCGACGGTCTCCCAGAACGGAAGCCCCCGCGCGAAGCGGAAGGGCGTCGCGGCCAGAGGGCGGTAGCGAGACGAGCGCGCAACCTGGCTGCGCGTGAGCTCGGAGACGTCCCGCTCGGGGGCGAGGGCCTTCGCCACACGCTCCCGGAGGGCGGCGACCAGCGCCTCCGCCGGCGCGGTCGGCGCATGGCGGAGCGTCAGGATGGTGAGGTGCCCCACCGGCAGCGACCAGTTGGCGAAGCCCGCCGGCACGTAGCCGGTCTGCGGCCTGACCCACTCGTGGGCGGGATAGCCATGGTTGTTGAGGTGCACGTTGGGGCGCCAACGCCGCCAGGCATCGCGTCGCTGCGCGCTCTCTCCGATGAGCCGCCCGCCCAGCTCGGGATCGGCCTGCAGATCCGCGCCGTAGGCGGTGTAGCGGGCGGCGTGGTGCATGTGGTTGGGCGCCAGGCTGCACAACGCGGCGTGCAGCCGCGCCCCGTCCGGGTTCTCGAGCGGGTGCACGACGAGGTTCAGCGCGCGCATGAGGCTCGGGCGTTCGAGCTCGGCGGCCAGGAGCGCCAGCACCGCCTGGGTGCTCGTCGGCTCGTTCGCGTGCTGCCGGGCGGAGATCAGCACGGTCGGTGTCCAGCGCGCGCGGCGCGCACGGGAGACGTCGGGCGTGGCCGGATGGCCCGTCTCCAGAGCGACCAGCGGCTGCCCGAGAACGCTCTCGCGGGCCATCCGGAGGTGCAGGCCGGGATGCCGGGCCGCGAGGCTCCGTGCGTAGCGCACGACCTCGTGGGGGTGGAGGGGCCGGGCGGGGAGCGGCCGCGCCCGGCGCCCTCGCTCGCTCGCGTCGTGGGAAGCGCGAGCGACGCGCCGGTCGCGGTCGCCGGCACGCAACGTCAGCGCCAGGCCGTCGGGCATGGGCGGGAGACCGCGCTCGGCCCCCCATGCGAGCCGCTCCAGGGCGGCCGCGGCGTCGTCCGGGGCGCCGGCGACCTCCAGAACGAGGGACGTGGGCGCAGGGCCCCGCCCCGCGAGCTCGACACAACGGAGGTCAACGTCGAGGGGCCCGGCCTGGAGGGGGCGCCCGTCCGCCGCCCATGCGGTCACCGCCTCGGTGCCCGGCGCACGCACCAGCACCTGCACGCGGGTCGGCTCGCCCGGGGTCGCGTGGCAGAACGGCAGGATGCGTGCCGGCGCGAGGTGGCGCGGCCCGTGCTCCGGGCGTGCGGTGTCGTAGGCCTCCAGGAGGCCGAAGTAGATGTCCTCGTGGAGTCCCTCCAGAACGCTGTCCGTCTCGTGATCGAGGTCGAGCCGGTCGTCGGGCTCACTGACGTGCAGGATGACGGCGATCTCGTGGAGGAAGGGCGGTTGCCGCCCCTGCGCCTCCCGGGCCAGCGCCGGGAACACCTCGCGCGCGAGAAACGACCAGGCCTCCTCACGGTCGGTGGACACCAGCGTCTCGGCCTGGATGCGGCCGCCCGCGACGGCCCGCACCGCGGCCGTGGTGGAGAGCGCGGGATCGCCCGCGAGGCGCGGGGACGGGGTGACAGGCGGCGTTAGCGCCGCCTCCAGCACCACCTGGCCGGAGGGATCGAGCGCGCGTGCCCGGTAGCGAGGAGGGCCGGCGTCGTCGTCGAGCACGAGCCGCGTCTGGAGCCCGGGGCGCGAACGCTCCAGCAGTTCCGCGGCCGGATACAACTCGCGCAACCAGCGCTCGGCCGCACCGTAGCGCTCCTCCTGGCGTCCGACCCGGACCTCCAGCACGGTGGCCGTGGTCGGCAAGGCAAGGGCGATCTCCTCCACGAGCCAGTGGAGGGCGGGTTTGTAGGCGTGGCGCACGAGCACGCGGTCGGGCGCTCGCCCGGTGGAGGCCAGGCGGGCGGCCAGCTGCTCCGCCAGGCGCCGGCGCACCGGCAGTGCCTCGGAGGCGTAGACCTCCAGCTCGAAGGGGCCGTCGGGGAGTGCCAGCGTCGCCGCCGCGTCCAGCAGACGGCCGCCTTCCCAGGGGGCGGCATGGCCCCAGCTCCGGACCTTCCCGTCGCGCGCGCTGTTGTGCACCGGCGCCCCCAGTCGGAGGGGCGCGTCGGCACCCGGATAGGGGAGCGCGTACGCTCGGACCGGGTCGGCCGCGGCGAGGCCGGCGGCCGCGGCCAGGCGGCCCGAGCGGGTCTCGAGGCGCAGGAAGCGTCGCAGATCGCGTTCGAGCTCGTCGAGCGACGACCCGTCGGGCAGGCGCGGGAAATCGCGTGCCACGAAGCTGCAGGCGGCCCGGGCGGCGGGAGCGTCGGCGCCGACGATCTCGAGCGTGTCGTGGTCGTTTCGGGTTGCCACGCGCACGGCCCACGCGCCCGGTTCGAGGGTGGGATCGATGCCGACGCGAACCCGGGCCGAGGCTGCATCTCGGGCCAATAGAACGGCGGGATCGAGGCCCACCGTGGCCAGTCGGGCGGCCACCTCCAGGGCTTCAGGAACGCCGGCGCTGGTGTGGAAGCCGCCGAGGAAGCGTTCCGGGAACTCGGGCGCCCCGGAGTAGAGTCCGCCGCCCGCGAGGGCTCCGCCCAGCGAGAGGGCGCCTCTGCTCGGCGCGTCGGGGCCGGGCGCGTGCGACGCGTCATCTGGGGCAGGCGCCCAGCGGACCGCCAGCGCGCGGGCCGCGGCGCGCAGCGTGGGGCCGTCCTGGGCCGAGATCAGCAGGCCGGCCGCCGACAGGACGGCGCACGCGCCGGCCGGCAGGGCTCGGGCGTCCCCTTCGGCGAAGCCCGACGAAGCGTCGGGGAACGGTCCGTCGGGCGGCCGCGCGCCGAAGAACAGCGCGGGGCGTGGGGGGTCCCAGGTTCGCGTGGTCGATCGCAAGCGCAGAGCGCGGGACGCCAGCGCACCTAGCAGGTCGGCGGCGGCGGCGACGCCCGTGTCGACGTCGCGTGCGTCGATCCAGGCGCCCCCCACGAGCACGTCCGGGAAGCCGTCGCCGTCGAGATCGGCGAGGAGCGTGGCGCGGGGATTCAGCGCAGCCCGGTCACCGCTCCGCGTGCGTCGACCCGCATGTGGCGGGCCGCAGGGTCCCGCGGCAGGCCGGGCATCGTCATGATGCGGCCCATCAGCGCCACCAGGTAACCGGCGCCCACCGCCGGGCGCACCTCGTTGACGGTGAGGGTCATCCCCTCGACCAGCCCCCCCGCCTTCGGGTCGTCCGAGAACGACAGATGGGTCTTGGCGATGCACACCGGGAGGCGGTCCAGCCCGGCGCCCGCCAGCGTGTCGAGGTCGCGGCAGGCAGCGTCGGTCAGGACGACGTCCTCGGCTCCGTAGACGGTGCGCGCCACGGCGTTCACCTTCGCCTGGAACGGCGCGTCCTCCCGATAGAGGAAGCGGGGCTCGCCGGGCTCGTCGCCGATCTCGTCGAGCGCCTCCAGCACCACCGACGCGAGCGCTTCGGCCCCCGTGCCCCCGTCCGCGAAGGCGGTGATGCGCGCGCAGCGGACGCCGAGCCCCTCGGCGTGGCGCTCCAGCATCGCCAGGTCGGTCTCCTCGTCCCCGTCGAAGACGTTGATCGCGACCACGGCTGGGAGGCCGAAGGCGTGCACGCTGGCGAGCTGCCGGTCGAGATGCGCCAGGCCGCGCGCGAGATCGCCGTCGCCGTGGGACGCCAACGCCCGCACGGTCGCGACCATCACGACCAGGTTTGGCCACACCCCCGACTGGCGGGCCTTGAGGTGCAGGAACTTCTCGCCCCCCAGATCGAAGCCGAACCCGGCCTCGGTCACCACCACGTCGGCATGCCGCAGGGCGAGGCGCGTGCCCACCACGCTGGAGCAGCCGTGCGCGATGTTGCCGAAGGGCCCGGTGTGTACGAGGGCGGGCGTGCCTTCGCCGGTCTGGACGAGATTGGGGTGCAACGCCTCGCGCAGCACCACCAGCATGGCGTCGGTTGCGCCCAGCTCGTTCACGGTGACGGGCTCCCCGGTATCGCGCCAGCCGACGACGATGCGGGCCAGGCGGACACGCAGGTCGTCCAGCGACTCCGCCAGCGCCAGCACGGCCATGACCTCGCTGGCAGCGGTGATGTCGAAGCGCGTCTTGCGTTCGGCGCGCCGACCCGCCGCCACCAGCACGCTTCGGAGCGCCCGGTCGTCGACGTCGAGCACGCGCGGCCACGTCACCCGGGCGGGGTCGAGCCCGTGGGCCTGGCCGAAGTGGAGGTCGCTGTCGATCATCGCGGCCAGCAGGTTGTGGGCGCTGGTGATGGCGTGCAGGTCCCCGGTGAAGTGCAGGTTGATGTCGTTCGAGGGCTCCACCCGGGCGCGGCCGCCGCCGGTACCGCCGCCCTTGGCGCCGAACAGCGGGCCCAGGGAGGGTTCCCGCAGGCACACGGCGCCGGCCGTGCCGAGCCGGCGCAGGCCGTCGGCGAGGCCAACGCTGACCGTCGTCTTGCCCTCGCCTGGCGGGGTGGGCATGATCGCGCTGACCAGCACCAGCCTCGCGGGGCGTCCGGCGCGTGCGCCGTCGACGGTGGGGTCGATCTTCGCTTTGTGGAGGCCGAAGGAGGTGACGCTGCGGGGTTCCAGACCGAGATCGCGTGCAACGTCGACGATGGGACGTAGCGATGAAGGTTCCACGGTTGCCGTCAGCCTAGGACCTTTTTCGTCGGGCGTGCCAGTGCGAACGTCCCGGTGGAACGATGGGCACGGATTCGGGTGCGGCTTGCGTTCGGGCGCGCCAGGCCCCAGACTGTCGGGAAGGTCCACGAACGGTCGTGCGATCGGGCGTCGTGCCGTCCTCGTCCCGGGCAGGGGTGGGCCCGGCCGGGCGCCCGACTTGGAGAGGAGTCGACGATGAACGGTATACGGGTGTTGGTCGGCACACGCAAGGGTGCGTTCATCCTGACGGCAGACGGCGAGCGCGATCGGTGGGACGTCCAGGGCCCGCTCTTCGCCGGCTGGGAGGTCTACCATCTCAAGGGATCGCCGGTCGATCCGAACCGGATCTACGCGTCGCAGAGCACCGGCTGGTTCGGCCAGCTCATTCAGCGTTCGGATGATGGCGGCGCGACGTGGACCCCGGTCGGCAACGAGTTCACGTACGAGGGGGTTCCGGGCACCCACCAGTGGTACGACGGCACGGCCCACCCGTGGTCGTTCACGCGGGTGTGGCACCTCGAGCCTTCCCTCGACGATCCCGACACGGTCTATGCCGGCGTCGAGGACGCGGCGCTGTTCCGGTCGACCGACGGCGGGTCGAGCTGGCACGAGCTGCCCGGGCTGCGGCAGCACGGCTCGGGCGCCCAATGGCAACCGGGGGCGGGCGGGATGTGCCTGCACACGATCGTGCTGGATCCCAGCCGACCGCAACGCATGTTCATCGCCATCTCGGCCGCCGGCGTGTTCCGCACCGATGACGGCGGCGCCAGCTGGCACGCCATGAACCGGGGGCTGCGCTCCGACGGCGCCCTGCCCGATCCCGAGGCGGACGTGGGGCATTGCGTGCACCGCATCGCCATGCATCCCTCGCGGCCCGACGTGCTCTTCATGCAGAAGCACTGGGACGTCATGCGCAGCGACGACGGCGGGGGGTCGTGGGCGGAGGTGAGCGGCAACCTCCCGAGCGACTTCGGCTTCCCCATCGAAGTGCACGCCCATGAGCCCGAGACGATCTATGTCGTGCCCATCAAGAGCGACTCGGAGCACTACCCGCCGGAGGGGAAGTTGCGGGTCTATCGCAGCCGCAGCGGGGGTAACGCCTGGGAGGCGCTCACGAACGGCCTTCCGCAGGAGAACTGTTACGTGAACGTGCTGCGCGATGCCATGGCGGTCGATCGGCTCGAGCCCTGCGGCGTCTACTTCGGGACCACCGGCGGACAGGTCTACGCCTCCGCCGACGAAGGTGACCACTGGAGGTCCATCGTGCACGACCTCCCGGCAGTGCTGTCGGTCGAAGTCCAGACGCTGCCATGACGGCGGACGGAGGGCCCCGCCGGAGCACGCGGCAAGGCGATCCGAAGGCTGCCGCGCGGCTGCGCGTGGTGCTCCCCGAGCACCTCCGGACCCTGGCCGACGTTCGCGGCGAGGTCGTGCTCGAGGTGCTCCCTCCGTTGACCATCGGCGCCGTGCTGGAGGCGCTCGAGACGCGCCATCCGGTGCTGCGCGGCACCATCCTCGAGCACGCCAGTCGGCAGCGACGGGCGTTCGTCCGCTTCTTCGCCGATGGACGCGATCTCTCCCACATGGGGATGGGCGCCGAGCTCCCCCACGCCGTCGCGCGCGGCGAGGAGCCGTTCGTGGTGGTCGGGGCCATGGCCGGCGGCTAGGGGCGTCGCGGCTATACTCGCGCCGGAGGTCCCATGACCGACGACCCGCGCTACCCCATCGGCCGCTACGCTCCGCCCGAGTCGATCGACGCCGCCACCCGCGCCGCCTGGATCGGCGCCGTGGCGGCGGCCCCCGCCCAGCTCCGGGCCGCGGTCGAGGGCCTCGACGACGGCCGGCTCGACACTCCCTATCGGGATGGCGGCTGGAGCGTGCGACAGGTCGTGCACCACCTGCCCGACAGCCACCTGCACACCTACCTGCGGTTCAAGTGGGCGCTGGCCGAGGACACGCCGGCGGTCGCCGCGTACGACCAGGCCGCCTGGGCAGCGCTGCCCGACAGCCTGCACGGCCCGGTGGAGCCGGCCCTGGCGCTGTTCGACGGGCTGCACGCCCGCTGGGTCCAGCTCCTCCACGGCATGGACGGTGCGGCCTTCGCGCGCGCCTACATCCACCCCCGCGACGGCGGCCCGCGCACGCTCGGCTGGACGTTGGGCCTCTACGCCTGGCACGGCGAGCATCACGTGGCCCAGATCCTGGCGCTGCGGGAGCGTGGCGGTTGGTGAGCGTCGAGGCGCGCGCGGGCCCCGCGCGGCTCGAGCGCTCGGTCTTCCGGCCGGTGCGGATGGACTGCGCCGCGGAGGAGGCCATGGTCCGGGCCAAGCTGGAGGCGCTGGCACCGGTGCGCGCGCTCGCCTTCGAGCTCGCGGCACGCGAGGGGGCCGTCTTCCACGACGGCTTTGCTCGCCGACAGCCTCGACATGCTGGCGCACGCCTTCGTATAACGGCCTCGGCCTGGTCGCCGTGCATGGCGCCATCCGGACCAAGAAGCGCATCGCCCGCCTGAGCGGTTACGGGCAGCTCGCCCTGGCCGCGCTGGGCTTCGTCGAGGTGCTCCGGGGCGCCACGGGCCCCGGGGCGTTGCCCGACGACGGCACCATGATCGTGGTCGCCGCCCTCGCGCTGGGCGCCCTTGCCTGGACCCTCGCCCTGCTGACGCGGACACGGAGCGGCGAGGCCCACATGCGCGCCAGCGTGATCTTCACGAGCAACGATGTGATCATCAATCCCGGGGTCATCGCAGCCGGTGTCCTGGTGGGCCTCACCGGCTCGGGGATCCCCGACCTGGTCGTCGGGGCGGTGGTGTTCACCATGGTGGCGCGCGGCGCCTTCCGGATCCTGGCGCTCGCGCACTGAGCCCGGGCTGCCTCCGGCCCCCGGCGCCATCTCGGACGCTCGACCCGCCGGTGGACGGGCGCGTCGCGGCGCGGATGAGAGACATTTCTCATGCGCGCTCTGGTATCTTCGGCGTCGCGTGTCGGCTAGGACGGTGCTCGCGCTCATCGCGGCGCCGTGAGGAAGGAACGTCCCATGGCTTCATCGTTCGTGCCTCGTGTTCTCACCATCGCAGCACTCGTCCTGGGAGGGGCGCCGTGGTTGGCGGCTCCCGCGGCGTTCGCCGCTCAGCCCATGGACACCGGCACGGCCTATGGCACGATGGTCGAGCAGGCGGCGCGCACGCTCGGCGGTAGCCCGGTCGCATGCGACGGGCTGATCGACGCCGGCACCCCTTCGACGGCCCAGGCCTTCTGCGTCCGCGTGCCGGAGTCGATGTTCGGCTACTTCGAGATGGGCGTGCACGGCCGTCTGTACGAGTACCTGGCCCGCGGCACGCTCCGTGTCGCGCGCACCTGGGCCAGCGTTGGCAACACGCTGCGCGTGGTCTACGACCTCCAGGGCGGCACGCTGAGCGTCGAACGCGAGCGCGTCGGCGGCAAGCTCTACGGTGTCTTCCTGTTCCAGACGCACGCGGGCTACGCTTCGGCCTCCGGTTCGGGGCACCCCTGAGCGAGAGCCCGGAGCGCTGCGCGGCGCACCCCATCCGATACGCCCGTGGCACCCCCGCGGGAGCACAATGGGTCCCATACGGAGGGGGTCCGGGAGGGGGATGGGTGCGAGCGTTCGAGATCGAGCCGACGGTTCGTGGCAAGGCGAGCGCCGCGCGGCGCCCCGTGCGGGTGCCGGCATGGCGCGGGCCGCGCCGCGCCGTGGTCGTCTGGCTGCTGGCCTCGCTCGCGGTGATGGCCCAGGCCGCCGGTGCGTTGGACCCGCAGCGGGCCCTCGCCGAGGGCCGCTACGCCGAGGCCTACCGCGCGGCGAGCCAGTCGGACACGGCGGCGAGCCAGACACTGGCCGCCCGAGCCGCCGCGGACTACGCGGTCTACACCTCGCTGGACCCGACCGAGCACACCGCCTGGCTGCGCCGTGCCCGCGACGCCGCGAAGCGCGCCACCGAGCTCGACCCCAACGATGCAGAGGCCTACGTCCAGCTCGCCCGGGCCGAAGGGGAAGCGGCGCGTCGGTCGGACGTCTTCGAGAACCTCCATCTCGTCGGCAGGCTGAAGGACCTGTTCGACCGGGCGCTGCGCCTCGAGCCGGACAACCCGGACGCGTTGGTGGGTCTGGCGATGTGGAACCTCGAACTCAGTCAGCGCGGCGTGGGGTGGCTGTTCGGGGCGAGCCGGGACCGTGTGGTGCCGCTGCTCGAGAAGGCGATCGCCGCGGCACCGAAGCAGGTCAATCTGCGCGTCGAGTACGCCGTCGCCCTTCGGGCCCTGGGCGACGACCGGGCGGCCGACGAGCAGCTGCGAAAGGCGTTGGCCCTGCCGGCCGAGACGGCGGCCGACCGCTACGAGCAGAAGCGGGCGGCGGCGCTGCTGCACCCTTGAGCGTTCGTCGGCGGCGGGCTCCGGCGCTCACCCCTTCACGCCGGAGCCGACGATCCCCTGCACGTAGTAGCGCTGCAACGGCAGCAGGAGGAGCAACGGCACCAGCGCCGCGAGCGACGAGGCCGCGAAGATCTGCGTCCACTGCGTGCTGTGTTGCTGCTGCAGGTTGGCCAGCGCGATCTGGAGCACCATGACGTCCTGCGAGTGCACGGCGATCAGCGGCCACAGGAACGACTCCCACTGGAAGACGAACAGCAGCAGGCCCGCCGCGATCGTCACCGGAAGGGAGAGCGGCACGTACAGCCGCAGGAGGATGGTGGGCCAACCCGCGCCGTCGATCCGCGCCGCTTCCTTGATCTCGGGGGGTATCTCGGCGAAGAACTGCCGGAACAGGAAGATGGCGATCCCGTTGCTCA